>Ga0185299_10000689_pt1 | contig 82666 bp, 59 predicted proteins | sample PaiPotPPA55metaG_FD_128002 | JGI IMG/M metagenome (GOLD analysis project Ga0185299, IMG submission 128002) | Iron sulfur acid spring bacterial and archeal communities from Banff, Canada, to study Microbial Dark Matter (Phase II) - Paint Pots PPA... ...
CCCGGCTGCGGAAAACCGTAGACGAGCATCATCCGAGGGCCTGAAGAGAGCGAATCGATGAGCGATTACATGTATATGCTCGAGAGCCACCTGAGCTCGGACCAGAGCCGCGTGGTTTCCGAAATCCAGGCCGCCGCGACCCATGCCAACGTGAACGTTTTCCTCACGGGCGGGGCGATGCGCGACATGCTGGGCGGCTTCACGATCCTGGAGATCGATTTCACGGTGGAAGGAAATGCCACCAAGCTGGCCGAAACCATCGCCAAGAAAGCCGGCGCCAAAGTATTGTGGGCCGACGAGAATCGCAAAGTGGCCCAGATGCTTTTCCCCGGCGGCGTTCACGCCACTATTGGAATGGCGCGCCAGGAGAAATTTCCGAAGCCGGGCGCCAAACCGGTGGTCCGTCCGGCCACTATTCACGAAGATCTGCGCGGCCGGGACTTCACGATCAACTCCATCGCACTCTCGCTGAACCCTGCCTCACGCGGGCTGCTGCTCGATCCGAATAATGGTGTCGGTGACCTGGAGCGCAAAGAACTGCGCGCGGTTAGCAACTACACTTTGTACGACGATCCTATCCGGCTGCTCCGGCTGCTGCGGTTCAAGGTGAGGCTGGGATACAACATCGAAGAGCGCACCAAGATGCAGTACGACAATGCACGGGAGGCGCAATTGGAGACTCGCATTCCTCCCGAGGCGTTACTCGAGGAGCTGCGGCATATCGCCAATGAACCGAACTGCGCGGATGTAATCAGCATTCTCGACGATGAAAAGCTCCTGACTCTGATTTCACCGATGCTGACGGCCTCGAAGCTGAACATGCCCGGGCTGCAGAAACTGCAAAAGGCGAAGCAGTTGGTTCCCTTCGGCATCGACATCCACCTGGAGAGCATGGGACTGTTCCTGTATTTCCTGACTGAGAAATTGAACGCCAAAGAGAAGGCGGCGTTCGCCAAGGGAATCGGTCTGAGCAGGAAAGAAATCGAGCTGTGGCAAAAACTGGAGGTGAAGTCGAAGAAGCTGGAAAAGGATTTGAAGTCGGCAAAACTTCAGAAACCGTCGCACGTTTATTCGCTGCTTTCAAAGTCCCCAGGCGATCAATTCCTTTTTTTGCTGGCGCACTCTTCCGAGCGCCTGGTGCACGACCGCATCCGGAATTATCTGCAAAAGTATCTGCCCAGCGCGCAGGAAGTCACCGACAAAGATGTGCTGGCCACGGGTGCGAAGCCGGGTACGCCGAAATTCCAGAAGGCGCGCGAAGAGCTGATTCTAACGAAGCTGGATGCCCGTCCCAAGAAAGTGCCGCCACCGCCCGAACTGCCGCAGCAGCCCGTGGGAGCGCCTGGGAAGCCCATGGCAGCTGCTCCCGCGATGGCGCGCAAGTAGTAACCAGATGAACCATACCGCCAGCAGGGAAACGCCCGTTAAAGTTCCACCGATGTACACGCTCATCGGACGATAACGCATGTCGATTTCGTGGTGGCCGCGATCGACAACTACACCCCGAACCATCGCGTAAGCGGCATAGAGCGGCGCGCGTTTGCCGTCGATCGTCGCCACCCAGTCCTTCGAGTAGCCATCGGCGAGCACGACCATGCCGCGGCAGTTCATCTCGACACCTATAACGGTGTGTTGAATATCGTGACGAAGTAGACGTACTTGATCACCCGAGCAGTTTTCAAGCGACGGACGATCACCTTGCAGAAGAACGGTCCGGTTAAAATCGAGCGCTGAATCGTTCAGTTGCGATCCCAGTTCGTTGAGGTTGGGAATGGCATCTGTTTCGTGAGCCGGCCAGGCTCTGGGCATCGCGGTATCGGTTTCAAACACTTTGATTCCGCCTGCACTTGAGAAAATCTCTACGAGCCCGTCATGTGGCGGCTCCTTGGCGACGTAATAACGCACGCCGAACAGGTCGTGCGTGCGCTTGGAGCTCAGCACGCGGATGAACGCCTGCGGGGCCGAGGCGACGTAGCCCAGATAGCTTTCGACGCCATACCAGTCGCCAAAATTGTAGGGCACGTCGTCATCCTTGAAGTCGGCGCGAAAAGGTCCGGGTCGGGCTTTCAGAAAAGCCCCGAGGTCAGAGTCGCGCGAGAGCGAACTCCAGTATCGGAAGCTCTGATCGCGATTCGATAAATCTGCTTGGGTCAGCGATCCGATTTCAAGCATCACAAGCACGATTAGCAGGACCGGAAAAGAACGAGGCTGAATCGTTCCCATACGCAGCGAGTTCAGAAGCGCGATCAGGAGGACTGCAACGACTCCAGTCACGGCGATCGGCGATGCGCGAGCGGTCACCGGCGTGTGAAACGACCAGACGATCGCTTCGAAGGTCCAAATGGCAATCGCGACAACTCCGCATCCGATCATCACGCGATTCACCCAGACCGACTGCGCGTTTTCGATCAGGGCGTCAACCCCGAATGCGGCCAGAACGCAGATGCCCAGATGAAAAATGAAGACGGCCATCGCGGGATTGCGGGCCTTTTCTACAAAGGGCACGAGCGCATAGATGATGCCGTGCAGAATAGTCGGGCTCGAAAAGGCAAAGATCATTCCGGCCAACGCCACAGCGGCGAACAATCGAACTGGAGGCTCGCTCCAAGCCAGCGCGACCCCTAAAATCGCTAGCGCGAACACCGCTATTCCTACGAACGGATTCGAGTGCGTGAACAAGCTTTGGAGAAATACACCGAGTATAGACGCCGGGTTGAGGCTAAACTCATTGTGTACGGAATATGGCCCGGCTCGTCCCAGGTGAGTTCGTGGCTCGCGTTGACCCACCGCACGGAATCCTGCGCATAGGAATAAGCCGGAAAGGTTTGCAGAGCGCTTACCAGCACCATCGTGACTATCAGCGCGACAAAGCAGAGCGACCGCTCGATATGATGTCTTCGCGCGATATGGTAGATCCAGACGCTGGAAATCGCGAGTGTCGTATAGATCGGGATCTGATGATGCCCGCTGAGCCACGCGATTCCGAGAAAGGCTCCGGAGGCAATCGAATTCACCAGCGGCTTCTCGCCTCTTAGCGCGCGCAGCGAGAATAGGAACACAAGCGGCGCCCAAACGGCTCCGTTGAGCATCTGCGGCCAGGCTGTGGTCGCGATGTACCCGGCAAAGGCAAACGCGGACGCGCCGAGAATCGATGCGGCCAGGGATCGTCCAAGATCGCGGCATAGCATATAGCAGGCGAGCGCGGCCATAAATCGAATCAGGGCGATGTACCAGTTGAGGCTGACGTCGCGAATGAAGCCGTCCTTCAGTGGCGCGAGGAACAGGAGCCAATTGAATGGATAAGCCGCTCCCGGCTGCGCCTGTCCGATTAAGGATTGCCCGCCGACTTGATAGGGATCCCACAACATCGGGTGGCGGTGATGCCATTGCCCGGCCTGCACCTGCAGCCACGGCGCTACTTGGTTGGTCAGATCGGGCTTATCGAACTCTTGGTACTGACTCGTGAGGAGAGTCTTCCAGTGCACCCCAATGGTTAGGGCGAGCAGAATCAACAGCGCAAGAAAAAGTTGTTTGGCGCGAGTGAGAAATATCAAGCTTCGCTTCAAAGACCTTTTGGAGACTCATCCAACTACACCTTCCCCAGCTTTTCGATTGGCATCAGTTTTTTGATTGGAAGGCTCCGTGCTTGTTCCGCAGGGCGACTCGATAGGTTGCACCAAAAAGCCACGAGTTTCCAGTAAAAGCAATGTCTTTTTACCGTGTCCTATGTGTCATTCTGATCCATTTTAGCTTGGCGGCGTTCCCGCCGGGCGCGGTGACCATTCCCGCGTCCATAGTCGTCTCGAATGAAACCGTGCCGCCGGGTGGTACGATCCAGCTCAAGTTCTCGCTCTCTAAACCGGCTCTCGTTGCCGCCGGCGAACTGGCCATTGATCTCGACCCCACTATGTTCGGCTCCGTCACCACGGCTACAGCATTCAGCGCGAACGGCGATGCTTACGGTTTCGCCCAGATCACCGGACTGCATGTGGTTGTCCAGTTCGGATCTCAAACCGGCGGAGTGGGTCAGTTGGCCGGCGAGCCGATGGTGGTTGTGACCGCAACCGTGCTTGCAACCGCCTCGGCCGGTCAGACGGCCAGCGTCACGGCCGATCCCATTGCCTCGTTCTGGAACGATCCACAAGGAAACGGCTATTCAGTCTCAGTCAGCCCCGGCAAGGTGACCATCGGGGGGACACTTTCCATCGCCAACGTTTCGCCGGGCGGGGGTTTGTTGGCTAGCGGCGCCGTGATCGAAATTGATGGAACGGGTTTTAGTAGCGCGACCAGCGCGTCGATCGACGGTGCGAGCATCGGCTCTGTGCAAGTCTCCAGCCCGCAGAAGATGGTGCTTACGCTCGGAGGGCCGACCGAGCTGACCGGCAAGCGAATTCGAGTTGCGAATCCCGATGGCTCGGAAGTGGATGCGTTCCCATTTATACCCGGCGTTCCCGTCAGCGCCCCGGGCGAACCTCTGGACGGCGTTCTTCCGATTCTGCCGCTCCAGACCTACACGGGGACATCTCTCTTCGTCGCCAGTTTTCTGACTGTGAATGGAATTGCGATGCGGAATCCGAATCCCGTACCTGTCGAGCTGCTTCTCGACACAATCAGTCCGGTCGGATATTTCACCGGAGAGCGGTCGCTTACCATCCCGGCCGGCGGTTCGCTATTTGAGAAGGCGAATAGCTTCGGAAGCCAACAGGAAACGATCCAAGTTTTAGCTTCAGCACCGATTCAAATGGTTCAGCTAACGGAGAGCATGTTTGTCCCAGCAGGGCCAACTACGCTTTCCGCGTCGCCGCTGAGCACGTTTAGCGTACAGCCGCTCCAAATCCTCGCCGGCACTGGTGCGTTGAGCTGGGTGTGGCAAATAGGAACTGCGGCGCCGCCGGCCCAGTCTATTTCGTTAGCTCTGCCAAGGAGCCAACCGGACACCGACGTGACAGTTTCGGCGGTTACCTCATCTGGTGGAAGCTGGCTGTCCGTGACTCCGACGAGCGCGCATGTCCCTGGAGTGGAAACCTGTCCAGGCCGATGCATTTCGCTTCAGGTGTCGGTAAATCCGGGCTCGCTGAGCCCCGGAGTCTATCGCGGAACAGTGACAATTACGCCGGTGGCAACCGCGCTTCGGCCGCAGGTGATGCCAGCGGTGATTCCGGTCGCGCTGACGGTGACTGCATCGTCACTGGCGCAGACGATCATCGCAACGAGATTCCTTAACCCGAACAGCACCAGCGACTCAGTGATCCCGCCGCCCGGCACTTTTTCCGGGCCCGTCTCCATGAGCGTTGTCACCGATAGCGGTGGCAACTGGCTTTCGGCGACTCCCAGCAGCGTGAGCGCTCCGGCCTCCATCGCAATTCAGGCGAATCCGGCCGGCTTGGGCGTGGGATCGTACACCGGAGACGTAGTCGTGACCGGTTCAGGAAATACTCTGGTCGTTCCGGTTGACCTGGAAATAGAAGGCTCACCCCGCCTGGTGGCAGGTGCGCCGACGACCGGAGGGACGATTGATTCTCTGAATTTCGCGGCGCAGCAGGGCGCCGGGCCGCTTCCAGCGCGGGTCCTACAAGTGTCGACGGCGGATTGCAGTCCTACCGAGTGCTTCAACGTAAATCCGGATCTGAGTTCGCTAGCGGCCACCGTACAGACCCACTCGGGCGGAAACTGGTTGAGCGCGAGCGTATCCGAGGGCGCGGTCCTCGTGAGCGCGAACGCCTCGGGGCTTCGCGCGGGCGTCTATCTCGGCGCGGTCACGCTGACCGCGACCGGCGTGGCGTCGGGCCAGTTTCCGGTCGTGTTGGTAGTTGAAAGTGGTCCGCCGCCGGCGTTGGTGGCCGGGCCAGGACTTTTGTTCTTTGGCTTAGCGGCCGGCGCCAGCGGTTCAACTGTCTGCGTAACTTCAGAGTCCGTTCCGATTAATTTTGGACTTCAGGTTTCGACCAGTGACGGCGGAGGCTGGATTGAGGCCGGGGGTGGCGGCGGCACGACGCCAGCCTGTTTCCAAGTGAGCGTCGATGCTACGGGGCTTCCCGGCGTCTACAGCGGGAACATCGCGATCAGCGGTGGGCAGCAGTCGGTCGACATTTCCGTGAAATTCGGCGTGACTCCTGGGGTATTGGCTGGACCGCCGCTGTTGGGCTCGGTCGCCAGTGCCGCGTCGGAGATCTCGGCAGCGCTCTCTCCCGGCGAGATCATCGCGATTCATGGACTAAATCTGGGACCGCTGACCGCCGCCGGTCCTTCGGTAAACGCACAAGGTCAATTTTCGACGACGGTGTCTGGAGTCAGCGTGGCGATCGGCGGGTATCCGGCTCCGATCCTTTCCGCGTCGCAAACACAAATCAACACGGCCGTGCCTTACGAAGTATCGGGGCAGAGCGCAATCACCGTGCAGGTTCTGAACATGAACGCATCGACAGCGCAGTGGGCCATTCCATCGGCCGCTAGCGCACCCGGGATCTTCACGGTGGACCAAATCGGCCTGGGGAGCGGAGCGGTCCTCAATGCGGACAGTTCGCTAAACACTCCATCCAATCCCGCAGTGCAGGGGACGACGATCCAGATCTTCGCAACCGGGGAAGGGCTTACGAATCCTCCCGGCAAAACTGGAAGCGTCGCGACCGGTGAACACCAACCCGTGCTTCCGGTCGTCGTCAGCATTGGTGGCGCTCAGGCCCAAATCGTTTATGAAGGGTCCGCGCCGATGGAGATCCAAGGACTGTTTCAGGTCAATGCGGTGGTGCCCAACGGAATCACGCCTGGTACCGCGGTCCCTATTCTGCTGACGGTTGGACAAGCGCAAAGCCAGGCGGGGGTGACGATTGCGGTGCAGTAGGCCAACGCGCAAGGCTCGCTTAATCGGCGCAGGTGCGTATGGCTAACCTTCCAGCAACGTTGCGTGGGCCAGCCATTCCAGATGGCCGGACAGGTGCTGCTCGATTTCCTCCAGGGGCGGGGCGCTCGGGACCCGAGCGAGGTCTTCCGCAATCTGGCGATGGGTCCGCGAGCCGTCCAGCAAGTGCAACAGTTGCCGGCTGGTCTCGTCGAGTTCCAGGACACGGAAACAAGCGTTGGCCACGCGGTGCGAGTCGATCGCCTGGTAGCGAGCCAGCCGGCTTGCGGCAGGCTTCGACGACAGAACCTTCTGGCACGGAAAATGATACACATGGAAATCTGCGAACCCGCTCAGCACCATGCCGGTCAGGATGTCGCGGAGGGCGGCTTCGCTCCCGGCGTATGGGATCAGCTCGGCAAAGGTCAGCGGCAGCGGGTAGACCTTGCCCATCGCCGCGGCTATGCGATGAACGGCGTCGTGAATCGGCGTGATCCGAACTCCCCGCAATCCCTCGATCTTGCCCTCCTCGCGGGTATGGTAGAGCGAGGAAAATAGAAACCGATCCATGCAGTCTTCCAGCGGACGGTGTTCCAGCTTCTGACTCTGGTGGCACAGGAGGGTCTGGCGGAATCGCCTGGCTTTCAGAAAATCCATGTACTGTTCGCGCTCGATCACGCCGCCCGAGACCGGCTTGAGCAAACCTTGCGGATCGAACATCTCATGCGGATCGGCATCTCCCAGGTACTGCAATCCATGGCGGCCGGCATGTGCCACGAACTCGTGAAAGTACACCGAGTGGTTGACCGGGGAGAGATCGTCGTGGAACAGCCAGGCGTCCGGTAGCTTGAGCAAAGTGGCAATTTCGCTCTCCAGAAGCGGACGCCAGACCTCCGGAAGCCACGGTGAACCTGCCACGAATTGCAGGCTCCAGCGGGCTTGCTGCAGACGCTCGCCGCTGTCCTGAATGTCTCGGGTGTGAAACAGCATCAGGTTCCTCAGAAACTGACAAATGTGGTGGCCGGGGAGGATGTTGTAGCTGATGAAAGCGACCCCATTGCGCGACAGGTGTTCCTTGCACACACGCAGCAGCGCGTCCCGAGCCTCGGCCGGCACCCAGGAGTAGACGCCGTGCGCCGCGATGTAGTCGAACTCGCCCCACTCCTCGCCGATATCGCAAAGGTCACCCACCCGCAGTGTCAGGTTGCCGATTTGCAGAGCTGCGCGCATCCGTTCGCCGGTGGCAACGGGCACCTCGGCAAGGTCCACGCCCACGAACCGGCTTTCCGGCAGGTAATACGCCATGCTGACGATGTGGCTCCCGTTGCCGCAGCCAATTTCGAGATAGCGGCAACGATCCACGGGAGCGGGCTCCATCCCGAATAGCCGTGCCACTGCGGCCAGCCGGTCCGGATGGGTCGAGAACCGCGCCGAAGTCTCGTACAAAACTTCGTTGTAGGTGTTTTGGGGCACAGATAAATTATGCCGCTCCAGCGAAGGATAGGCGCGGGCGCTCGCCGCGAACGCTTTGTTTATGGCGAGACGGTAGTCCGGAGCGCCAGGTAGAAAGTGCGGCCGCCTGTTGTCGCTACGCCCGCGATTGTGCCCAAGTGACGCTGGAGGCGACATTCGTTTCCACGGCTATACCGAGGCGTGCCGTGAAGTGAAATGAGCTGCCCTTGCCGAGCTGGCTTTCCACCCAAATGCGACCGCCCAGCAGCTCAGTCAACTGGCGCGAGATCGTGAGTCCCAGGCCCGTTCCGCCATATGTGCGGGTGGTTGAATTGTCGGCTTGGGTAAAGGAAGCGAAGATCTCGTTTAGCTTCTCCGGTGGAATGCCAACTCCTGTATCTTTGACGGTGAACCGCAGCATCACATGCTGATGGTCTTGAAACTCGTTTTGAACAGATACCGTGACTCCGCCCGAGCGCGTGAATTTGACGGCGTTCCCGACCAAGTTCACCAGGATCTGACGCAAGCGAACCGGATCACCCACGACCAGATCGACGACCTGAGGGTCGACGCGCAGATTGAGATCTAAGCCCTTCTGTTGGGCTCGAAGCGCAAGCGCCTTCACCGTCTGGGCCAAGCTCTCGCGGAGGCTGAAGTCTACGGTATGAAGATCCAGCTTTCCCGCTTCAATTTTCGAAAAGTCCAGGATGTCGTTGATGATGGTCAACAGCGCGTCCGCCGACTCCTTCGCCGTTTCCAGATAATCGCGCTGTTCAGAATCAACGACGGTGTCCAGCGTCAGGTCCAGCATGCCGAGGATCCCGTTCATCGGAGTGCGGATCTCGTGGCTCATGTTCGCGAGGAACTCACTCTTGGCACGACTTGCCGCCTGCGCTGCCTGCTGCGCCCGTTCGCGTTCCAGCATTTCTTTCTCCAACTGTAGATTCACGGTTCGCAGAGTTTCGCGTTGCACATGAGCCTTCAGAGCAAGGTGAATAACTACGCCAAATAGGATGGCGCCCGACAGCCCTCCGAACAACGTCAGGTTGGATAGCAGGTCCATCTTAGTTTGGTTCTTGGCTGAAAATGCCTCCCACAGTCCGATTCTCACCATTGCAAGAAAAACACTGGCGCCGATTGGCACCCACGCGGGCACGCGAAGCGCCGGTTGGGTCATACCAAAGGCCACGGCCGCAGCGCCGATCCCAAGTAAGAAGAAGCCGAGTGCGGTGTGGAAAGCCACGCCGTTCAGGCTGCTCCACGCAAACGCATCTTCTGCTCCCGAGAGCGCGCCGATACAGCAGGTTACGCCAACTGCGGCAACCATCAGGCCCGTGAGGCCCAGGACTGGCGACTGGTAGGCGCGCCGGCTGGATTGCGTCCATACAAATCCTGCCGCAAGCAAAATGAAACAGACTGCCGTGATGGAAAACGGCCGATCGACCAGCGTGGCCGCCAATGTTGTGGTCATAGCAGAACCGACGAAGGTGAATAGCGGCTGGCCTATCACGATCCCCAGGAGAGCGAGGCCACTGAGGACAAAACATGCGGCCGTGGCGCGCGGCATTGGAGGCAGGTTGGGGGCCTGAAAGCCTACTAGAACCGCTGAGCCGAGCAGGATAGCGAGTGCGCCGCATAGTGCCCCGGTCACGCGGGCAAAGGACGGACGTGGAGAGCTAGGCACCCTCCCAGCTATCGACCGATTCAAGACAAAGCTTTAAGGCTCTAAAGCTTGCGGTTCAGTTCTTCTTCTTGCCGCCCAATAGCCCGTTGAGCAGTCCACCGGCGGCCTTCCCGACGTTACCATCGATGATGCCCTTCATCTCCTCTTTGGCGATCGCCCCGACATCTGGTTTAAAAACTGGATTCGAAGCTGTCCCTTCCACGGTGAAAGGAATCGGCTTGTTTCCAACCACGGCCAGTATCCCGGAGGTGTGGACCATCGCGCTCATCTTGAAATTCAGCGCATCGGCCGGACTGATCGTGCCCGCGCCGGTGACTTCGCCGAGGGTCGGTACCACAAGCTTCATATTCTGGGCACTCGTGCCCTCCGGCGCCGATCGCAGGTTCGCGCTCAGGACCTGGATATCGGTATCCGGACTCGCCTTGATCCCAGCCAACGTCTCAATCGCCGCCATCTTTTTGGAGAGATCGAAACCGACCAGCCGCGTATTGTTGAGAGCCACCGATCCGGTTGTGACCAGACGATCCGCCGGACCTTCCATGGAGAGATTCGCACTGGCGGTTCCGCCCCGCAGCGATGTCCCAGCGGGCAGCACAATTCCCAAGGCCGGCAGCATGGCTTCCAGCTCCTGTACTGGCATCCCGGGGCCCGAGAGCTTCAAGTTCAACACCATGGACTGGCCCTGCTCGGCATAGGTTCCGGTCAGATGCGCGGCTGCGCTGCCGATGTGGACGTCTCCCTGGTTGATGGTTCCCGAGTGTTTCCGAAGATCGTGTTGCACGGCAAAATCGACTTCCACCGGACGGGTCGCCGGGCTGCCGTTCTTAGCGAGCTTTAGCTTGTCGGCACTGAGTTTCCCTTGGAGATGCATGATCAGACCATCTGACTGTCCGCTGCCGTCAAAGGAAGCGAGGCCGGTGACATGGGGCGCAATGTCATTCATCCCGGAGCCGGCCAGGTCGAGGTGAGCAACCTTCAGGTTGACGCTGACCGGGGTCAGGGCCGAATCTGTGGGATTTAGAGGGCCCGCCTTTCCATCCAAGTTGAGATTGCCACCCCCGCGCACCTGCGCCGAGAGCGAAAAAGGGAATGCCGTGGAGCTCGAAAAATCACGCAGTTGAATATTCACCTGCTCCAGGGCGAGAGGCTTCCAATGTCCAAGGGTTCTACTCAGAGTCACGCGGCCGTTAGTGACCTTCACGAGCTTCACGGAGAGATCCAGCGGCAGGCGCGCCGAGGGAGGGGTTCCGGCCGGCGCAGCGGTAGCCTTGCCGCCCAAGCTGGAGAAGTTCCAATTGCCTGTAGGCGCCTGCACGAGCGCAATGTCCGGCTGATCGATATTCAGATCCGTGACGTTTAGTTTGCGCGAGAAGAGGAACGGCAGGATTTCTACCCCGACGTGTAAGGACTTGGCCTTCAAAAAGGCAGGTTTGCCGAAAGCCGGATCTTCAGCGACCGAAAGATCGTCGGCAGAGACCTCGCCGGCGAAGATTTTGAGATGCAGACCACCTAGAGTTACCGGCCGGCCCAGCGCAGTGGTCAGGTCTGATTGAAGCGTCGGCCGGAACTGATCCACGTTGATCAGAAGCGGCAGGCTGAGCACGATCAGGATTAAGATCGCAAAAGAAATTCCAACCCATTTCAAAATTGGATTCACGGAGCACCTCCCGGGGCAGGGCACTGGCCTGCTGGTGATCTGACGCAATTACACACCTGGAGTATACATTCCTTGTCGCAGGTCTGCGAGGCCAGGCAATTAAAGTCTATAAAATCTAGGCACCGGCGCATTCGCCCAAGCTTCGATGGCCGCGATGGCCGCCTCATCCCCCAGACGTTTGCGCAGGTCGAAGACCCGGCAGCCGACCATCTGCAACTCGTATAGGCGGATCGGCTCCCCGGATTCCAGATTCGGCGAATGCAGTGGGGGCGGCATTCGCTCATCCGTTTGCCCGGTGAGCGTTTGAACTTTGGCAAAGAACTCGGCCGGCGGAGTGCCTCTGCGGCGGGCTTCCTGAGCGAGCGCGGCACAGTTGAGATGGGCCTCGGCGGCAAACACCGTGTATTCCCAGGACCAGAGACGGTTTGGTCCAGCAAAACCACCATCTACAAAGAAAACGCCATCGAGACTCAGTTTCACTGGCTCGGAACCATCGGAGTCAGAGCCGCCACCCATGCTAACGAATGATCCATGCCACAGTTCGTCGGCAGCCGGGGGCCTGACATCAGTGTTGTCGCCGAACGATGAGCCGCTACGGGTCATCAGGCGTTTTGAACCGGGGAAGATGGTGTTCCAAAATACATGAATCTTCTGGCTGCGGTTGTCCACGCCGAATGGTAAGAGGACCGACGGGTTCGTTCCGGGCAGGAAACTATGTGGCGAAAATCGGCCGTTTCTTCCGGAAAATGACCAAATAAATGCGATTGAGGCAATTGCCACCTGCGCCCGGTTGAGCAATATGGCGGAGGTGTTGGCTGCGTGCTCGGAAATCCCGTGTTTGATATCCGCGAGTAGATTGAAATACTCAGGCGTGGACGGCGGAACTAAGACGACTCCGTAGCGAGCCACGTCTTCGCAAACGAGCGCCACAAATGCGATTTGATCACACTGGGCTACTTATTCGCCAGGCTCAGGCAGACGATCCCCGCCAGGATCAGTCCGATGCCCATGACTTTGGCGCGGGTGATGACCTCATGGAAGAACAGGCGCGACCACGCGAGCGTGCAGATGTAACCGAGCGAGACCATCGGGAACAAGACTGACAGTTCGCCGTTGGACATCCCCTTCACAAATAGAACCGACGACAACATGTAAGTGACAATGCCCAGCGCCAGTCTCCAATTGAAGACAATGCTGAATAGATTGGGTTGCAGGCTCATCGCCCCGGATTTCAAAAAGACCGCGCCGGCGGACCCAATGACGGAGGCGACCAGTACCAAAACAATGGAGGAGACTGGAGTCGTCAACTTTTTCCGCCCCATCCCAGAACCGCTACGCCCGCGACAATGATCGCGATGGCTACAACCTTCAATGGATTCATGGCCTCGTGAAAAACGACCGCCGAGAGGATGGCGACCCAGACGTACCCTAGAGCAATGATCGGGTAGAGGACGGAAACCTCGCCATGGCGCAAGGCATAGACGAATAGAACTGTGAAAACGCCGTAGAGACAATACCCGGCGAACAAGGGCGGAATGGTGAAAATACCGATCAGGGTTTCCAGTAAACCGGCGTGGGACAAGCGATTCGCCCCGATTTTGATCAGTATTTGCGCTACTGCTATCAGCAAAGTGCAACAAGCAACGATGAGCGCCGCCTGCCGCCTCTTGTGGGGGTCGACCACTTGGACGTCAGGCGAAACAGTGATAGAACTCAATACCCCTCCAGCATCTCCATAATGATAACAATCGGTTGGGGCGTAAAATAAGATTATGAACGCGGCTCCCACAGGCGCGGTGTCGCCGGTGGACAGATTTTTCCAGTTTTCGCTTCTGGGATTGCTGGCCAGCGGCTACCTGGCGGTAGTCGGCTCCGGCTACCTGGATGTGCCGACGATGGCGATCACCGCTGCCGCCCTATTGCTGCGCGGCCTGATCACGGCCGGGGCTTTGCGTCTCGAGTTTAAGCCAGCGATCGTCACGGCCGCCACATTGGCCTATATCGGCTTTTACCCCATCGACTATTTTTATATCTCGGGCGCGTTCATTCCCTGCACCGTGCATCTGGTGTTCTTCGTGGCGGTAGTGAAGATCCTGACCGCCAAAACGAATCGAGACTACCTGCTTCTAAGAGTGATCGCATATTTGGAGCTGTTGGCGGCGTGTGTTCTTTCCACTAGCCTGAATTTCTTCGTGTTCCTTTTACTCTTTTTGGTCTTGGGAGTAGCTACGTTCACCAGCAGCGAGATGCGCGAGTCGGGATTCAAGCTTCAGCCGGGCGCGCGAATCTCAGGGCGCGCTCTGTCTCTCCGGCTGACGGCTGTAACCTTGCTAGTTTCCGCAGGCATACTGGTGATCACTGCCGGATTGTTCTTCTTCCTGCCCCGCACCGCGCGGGCGGCCTTCCAGCACCTGGTGTCGCATCGCTATCACCTGGCGGGTTTCTCGAACCGGGTAATACTCGGTGAGATCGGAGAGATCAAGAAGGAAAACACGCCGGTGATGCACGTTCGCATGGACCGGCCCGAAGACCGCGGCCTGGCAATGAAATGGCGGGGCGCCGCATTGGCTCGGTTTGACGGGCGGGCGTGGGCGAGTTTGCAGGGAATGGGACAGCCCATGCGGCCCGACCGGGGCGGCCAGATCCAATTAGACGATGCCAGAGCGCGGCCGGGAGCACGGCACATTTCCTACGCCGTTTACCTCAATGACAGCGAAGTCGCTTCGGACGCCTTGTTTTTCGCCGGTACGCCGGAATTTCTGAGAATCGATGCCACAGTGATCCGCCGCTCCGGCGGTAATTATAGTGTCGGTTTTGGAGACGCGCGGAATATTTCCTATCAGGTGTATAGCCGGCTGGATGTGGACGACCTTACCGATGACTACCTCGCGCCGTTGACAGGAGAGCTGCGCAAAGCGTACCTTCAGCTGCCGCCGATGGACCCGCGGGTGGGCGAGCTGGCGCGAAGAATCGTCGGGCCGGAAGCGTCGCCTGCCGTTGCGGCACGCTTGATCGAGCAGTACTTGCGAACGCAATACGGTTACACACTGGAATTGCCGGCAACCGAGCCGCTGGACCCGATTGCGGATTTCCTGTTCCGGCGTAAAAAAGGCCACTGTGAATACTTCGCGTCCGCGATGGCGGTGATGTTGCGCGCCGTGGATATTCCCGCGCGCGTGGTGACTGGATTTCAAAGCGGAGTTTACAATCCGATTAGCGGTTCGCAATTGATACGAACGTCGGACGCGCACAGTTGGGTGGAGGCTTGGGTGATCCGGCGCGGTTGGGTAACGTTCGATCCCACGCCGCCCGATCCGAATCCGCCGCGGCTGTCGCTATGGACGCGCCTCGGCTTCTATACCGACGCCGCCGAGGTGTTCTGGCAGGATTGGGTAGTCAACTACAACCTTGACCGGCAATTGCAGCTCGCGACCAGGATGGGTCAATCGAGCCGGCACGCCGGGCTGAATTGGTATGACCGGCTGGGGTTCGCCGTCCCGCACTGGTGGAACGCCTTCTTGGATTTCGCAAAGCGTTATGGAATCTGGCTATCGAGTGTGTCTGCACTGGCGTTGCTAGCCGGTTTGTTCGGCAAAGATGGATGGCGCTGGTGGAGCACCCGGCGACGAGTCCTCAAAGTGCAGCGCGGCGAGGCGGAGGCTTCTGACGCTACTCTGCTTTACCACCGGATGCTCAAGGTGCTCAGGGGGCGGGGCGTCGAAAAACCAGCCTGGCAGACTCCTTGCGAGTTCGCGCGAGTCTTAAAGGAGCCTGAAGTGGCTGTGCTGGTGGAGGATCTTACGTCCGCCTACAACGAGCTTCGGTTCGGTGGCAACGCCGAAGCCGCCGGCCGGATGGTGGTGCTGCTGGAGAGGCTGGAGGCGGTACCGTAGCTAGGGGAGTTTGCCCGGCCCGATCGTGATGTCCACCGTCAGCGGCGCTCCGTCCATCGGCTGCAGCGTCAATCTGAACTTCTGTTCCATGTCCGTCACGACGATCGGTGAATCAGGAATGGTCGCGATGGCGTTGGGCGCCACTCGTAAGTTTTGGCCGGCCGCGGGGAAGATCTGCTTCCAGTTTCCGGACGGATCGAGCTGATACAAGGAGAGAGAACCATCGAGAGCAGAGGACACGCTCAATCGAACCGCGTCGCCTGGCTGGGGAAGTGCATTCGTGGGGAGCACGGAATAGGCGCCGCTGGCATCGCGTTTTGCCAGGGAATAACGTAGAAAAGCAGCAGCCTGGAGGGATTGCCTCTCGTCCCGGAACGCCTGAATCCTGCCCGCTATTGCGGGGGCTGGTTGAGGCGGCGGTGGCGGTGCAGATGCGGCTTGAGGAGCAGGCGCCGGAGGCGTGTCCAATGAACCAGTGACAGTCGAGTTGGCCGGTTCACGGAGTACGCGTGGGGACCGTGATGAGGCTCTTCGCGGAGCGGACTCTAACTTCTTCGGCTCAGGCTCGACGGCCGACGCTGGCATCGGCGCCGATGGTGTAACCCGCGCGACTCGAAATTTCTGCTGATCGTTCGATCGAATCACGGCGACGATCAAGACCGCGGCCGCGACGGCGCCTGCTAGGCCGCCCCAAAGCCTTACTTTAGAAAACCAGGCTCGAACGGGACGGGAGAGCGGCGCCTCGGCCAGCGCCTGCTGAATCTGATTGCGAGATGCCGGGTCGGCCAGCAGCTCCTTGAGCGCCTCCTCCTGCTGGAGGGCATCGAACAACTCCTGGTCGTCCAGAGCAGCTTCAAAGAGCGCCCTTCGCTCCGCTTCGGTAAGCGAGTTGGTGGCATACCCGCCGAGCAGCTTGCGCGCTTGCTCGCTAGTCATTTGCTCACCTCGTTCATTTGCGCACTTCCCAAGCGCCGCCCATCAGTTCCAGGAGGTGCTTTCGGCAGCGAAAGTCCCAGGTGTAGATGGTGTTGATCGAGCCCGCGCCCAGGCTATCCTGAATCTCGGCGAAGCTCTTGCCTTCGAGTTTAAGCGCGAACAGCTTTCGGCATCGCTCTTCCATTTTTGAGATGGCCGCAATGAGCCGCTCGCGCATTTCGCGCTGCTGGGCGGCCGCCAGAGGATCGGCTCCATGGTCCGCCAATTGAATCTCATCCACGGGCACTTGGGTGTACTCTCCGCGCCTCTGCGCTTTTCGCCGCAAAGCCATCATTTTGTACCGGACAATTTGCAGCGACAGCGGGAGAAGATCTTCCAACCGTTCGAGGTGGCCGTATTTCTCGTGCAGCAGGATCAATACTTCCTGGGCCAGGTCCTCGGCAGCGTCCCTCTGTATTCTGGATGCCGCGAAGGCGACAATCCTTTCGCGCAGCTTTTCGAGGAGCTCTTCCCGCGAGCCAGCCTGAAGCTTTTCCACGCCCTCACTTGCCATTGCTCCCGCGCACCCGCCCAAAGGATACTTCTTCCGGATGCCTTCTGACAAACATGCGTCGGCGGGAACGTCTGGCCGCGACGCGCCGGCATTTGCTATGTTGGCAGCCATGTGCATCCGATTTTTCTTGCTAGCTGCCTGTGCCGTAACCTGCTTTCCCGCCGGATTTCAATCGGCTGATCTTCTAAAAATGCGCTCGGTCGGAACGGTTCAATTCTCGCCCGACGGCTCACGCATAGCCTATACGGTTACGCGCAATGACGTGCCGGAGCGGCCAGTGGGCCAGCTTTGGATCATGACGCTGGCTGATCGAAAGTCGATTTGCCTGAGCGCCGGCAACGAGCCATCCGGGGATCCGGAATGGTCGCCGGACAATAAGTGGATCGCCTATTCGGGCAGGCTGGGCGGTAAGTCGGGCTTGATCGTTGCACATCCGGACGGAAGCGGAAAAAAGTATCTTGGACCACTCGACGGCACTAACGCGCCGTTGCCGACCACCGGCAAGAATATCGCGTGGTCTCCCAACAGCAACAGCATCGCCTATGTCAGCTCGCAGCCGGGGCCGGAAACCGCCGACGCCACCGGCGACCCGATCGTCATCACGCGCTATCTCTACAAACCTACAGCGTCCGAAGGCAATTCCCATTTCAATGACAATAAGCGACTGCATATCTTCATCGCCGACGTGGCGGCCGGCCCATCGAAGCAGCTTACGACGGGCACACACTATGAACACTCCGTCGATTGGTCGCCGAGTGGCAAGGAGATCGCCTTCATCTCCAATCGTGAGCCGAATGAAGACCAGTTTTTCAATTACGACATTCTGACGCTCGATCCGGCCACCGGCGAGACGCGCAGGCTGACCGCGACCGAAAACGCCGAGTACCGGCCGCGCTGGTCGCCGGATGGAAAGATGATGGTCTACGAAGCCACCAAGCGCGGGCTCACCGACCTGGAGACGACCATGGAAGACACGCACGTCTGGGTGATGGATGCTGACGGAAAGAGTCGCCGCGAGCTCACGGGCGCAATCGACAATCGGCAAGGCGAGCCGGGTTGGGTGGACGACGGCAGCGCGGTATTGTTCGGGGTGCAGGAGCGCGGCAATGTGCGGCTGTATCGCATACCGGTTTCGGGCGGCGCGCCGGTCGCGGTGGTGAACGATCGCGGCAGCGTCGGTTCCTGGTCGGCTCACGGCAATCAGATCGCCTATGCGTTCACCTCGCCCGGCGACATGGCGCAGCTTTATCTCAAGACCGGCAGTGAAGCGCCGCAGAAGCTCACTGACCTGAATCGGGAAGCGCTCAGCGGCAAGACCGTCGAACAGGTGGAATCATTCACCTTCATCAGTAACGATAATCAGTGGACGGTGGAGGCGTTTCTGACTTATCCGGCTAACTTTCGCGCCGACCAAAAGTATCCGATGATCGTCAACATCCACGGCGGCCCTCATGGCCAACAAGGTCCGGCGTTCAATTTCAAGAACCAAGTGTACTCGTCCCGTGGCTGGGCGACGCTGATGGTGAACTATCGGGGATCGACCGGCTATGGACAGAAGTTCACCGACGCCATCTATGGCGATCAGAATGGCAACGAAGCTCAGGATGTTTTGTATGGAGTCAGCGCGGCGCTGCGGCGAAATCTTTGGATCGATCGTGACCGGCTGGGCGTCGAGGGCACCAGCTACGGCGGGCAGTTGACCAACTGGATCATCACGCAGTCGAACCAGTTCAAGGCGGCAATTCCATTGGCGGGAATCAGCAATCTGATCAGCTACAACTACATGACTTACTACAACCAATACGAGCAGATGGAATGGGGAGCTTTCCCGCACCAAGGCAACCTGATGGATGTGCTTTGGGAGCGATCGGCGCTGAAGCACGTGGCCAATGTTCACACGCCGACGATGTTCATCCACGGAGAGAATGATAACGACGTGCCGATCGCCGAGGACGAGCAATACTACATCGCGATCCGGGACGTGGGCGTGGACTCCGTGATGGTCCGGTATCCGCGTGAAGGGCATGGTCTAAGGGAACCCAAGCACGTGATTGACTCCACGGATCGCTCCATTCGATGGTACGAGAAATATTTCCGATAACCTGACGTCTCACTGTTGGGGAGGTTGCTGACCACTCCCTGACGGTCATGGCTTGGACAACGTCGGTTACACGCTTGCACCTGAAAGAAATACGGGGTGTGATCGACGAGACGTTCAGCGAATGGAACAATGACAATGCCCAGCGTCTGGGCGCCTCGCTTGCTTTTTTCACGCTACTATCGCTGGCGCCGCTGGTAGTTGTGATTGTTGCCGTGGGCGGGGCGGTTTTTGGTAAACAGGCGGCCGAAGGGCAGCTTGCGTGGGAGATTCGGGACTTGGTGGGCCCGGTGGGTGCTCAGGCGATTCAAGAAGTGATTCGAGGGGCCTATAAACCACAGGCCGGTCTGGTCGCAACGATTCTCAGCCTGCTGACGCTGATTTTTGGCGCTACCTCGGTAGCAGTTGAGCTGCATGAGGCGCTCAACATCATATGGCACGTCCCAGCCAAGGCCGGCAAATTCTCCGATCGCGTCCTCGATTTGGTAAGGGAGCGGTTCTTATCCTTACTGTTGGTCTTAGGGGCGGGCTTTATCCTGGTCGTTTCTCTGATCTGGAGCGCCTGGATTGCGGCAATGGGACGATACTTCGGTTCGGTATTGTCAGTTCCCGAACCTATCCTGCACTTGGCCACATTCCTGGTGTCGTTTATCGCCATTACGCTGGTTTTCGCGGCCATCTATAAATTCGTGCCGAATGTACCGCTGACCTGGGGCGATGTTATCGTGGGCGCTTGTTTCAGCGCGCTGGTCTTCACAATTGGCAAGCAGTTGCTGGCCTTGTATCTGGGAAAGGTGGGTTTGGCGTCGGCTTATGGCGCAGCAGGGTCTCTGGTCACTGTTCTTGTGTGGGTATACTATTCGGCGCAGTTGTTTTTCCTCGGCGCGGAATTCACGAATATCTACGCCAGGCGGTATGGATCCCACTTTGCGCAAAAACTCCGACCAGGCGCTCCGCCGCAGCTGGCGGCAAATGTGTTGGCGCCTGATGGTCGTTCGGCGCGATCCGAGAAGGTTACATCGTCGTTAGGACCGCGTAACTAAGCTATCTCTCCGGTGTCCAACATTAGTGAGCTTCGCGGGGCCGCGCATCCTCTATAATCTGGCTGCGGTCGCGCTTTTCTGTTGTCTAGCTGACGCGCAGGTGGCACAGTTCGAGGGAAAGCCGATTGTCGGAATCCGGTTTTCGGACGTCCAGCCGCTCGATCCGGCTGACTTAGCGAAGGCCCAGCCACTCAAGATCGGCCAGCCATTGCGAATGTCCGACGTGGCCCATGCCATCGACGGGCTGTTCGCTACCGGCAGGTTCGACGACATTGCGGTGGAGGGAGAAGTGTCGGGGAATGGTGTCGCAATCCGCTTTGTGACGAAGAACGCGTGGTTCGTGGGCGGTGTGTCGGTACAAGGCAAAGCTGGCGACCCGCCCAATCGGGGGCAGGTGGTCAGCATCGCGCAACTGTCGCTGGGTACGCCTTTTCATGAAGACGACGTGACGCGAGCGGTTGAGAGTGTTAAGCATTTGATGGAGTCCAACGGCCTGTATGAGGCGCAAGTCACGTCTTCCGAGGAGCGGAGCAGTAGCGCGCAAGAAGTCTTCATCAGCATCCACGTTAAGGAAGGCAAACGGGCGAAGTACGACCCGCCGACTATTGAAGGCGACACGAGGCTATCGAACGACACGATTTTACGAGTCACCGGGTGGCGCATCCCGATCATTCACTGGTGGCGGCATGTTACGGATGCGCGGACACGTAAGGGAGTGCATGGTTTGCTCGCCAAATATCAAAAACAGGATCGCCTTACTGCCCGTGTAGAGCTGAAGAAGCTGGATTACGATGCCGAGCGCCGGCGCGTGACTCCCAACTTGAGTGTGGATACAGGCCCGAAAGTGGAGGTAAAAGCCGTCGAGGCGAAGATGTCCAAGCGAGTACTTAAACGCTATGTGCCGGTTTTTCAGGAGAACACGGTAGATAACGATCTACTGGTGGAAGGAAAACGCAATATCCACGACTATCTTCAAAGCCAGGGTTATTACGACGTCGACGTAGACTTTCGAGTGCTTCCGCCGCAGAACGATGTCGAGACGATCGAGTACATCATCTCGCGCGGACAGCGCTACCGGCTGGTACACGTGGTTATCAGCGGGAGTAAATATTTCGATGATGAGACGATCCGGGAACGTATGTTCATGCAGCCGGCCTCGTTCCGTATCCGGCACGGGCGCTACAGCGAGGCGTTTCGACGGAAGGATGAAGAGAACATTGCCGATCTGTATCGCGCCAATGGCTTCCGCAATGTGAAGGTCGCTTCGATTGTCGACCGCAACTACCACAACAACGCGGGCGATATCGCGGTAACGGTGAAGATCGACGAAGGACCACAGTGGTTCGTCGAGAGCCTGGCGATGCGCGGAGTCAACCAGGTGAACGCCGATGAGCTGCGGCCACAACTGGCATCTATCGCCGGACAGCCGTTCGCTGAAGTGAACCTGGCCAGTGATCGTGACACCGTGCTCACTTACTACTATTCGCATGGCTTTCCAAGTGCGGATCTCAAGGCGTCGTGGCAAATTAACGGGGAGCCGCATCATGTCAATGTCATCTATACGATTACCGAAGGCGACCGGCAATACGTTCGCGAGGTGATGACTTCGGGCCTGCGCACAACGCGCCCCAGCGTAGTTGAGAAACAGATCAAGCTGAAGCCCGGCGATCCACTTTCGCCCATCGAGGAGACGGAGATACAGAAAAAGTTCTACGATCTCGGCATTTTTGCGCGGGTGGACACCGCCATCGAGAATCCAGATGGCCAGACGGATCACAAATACGTGCTCTACAATTTCGAAGAGGCGAACCGGTACGACCTTACCTTGGGGGTCGGCGCGCAGGTGGCGCGCTTCGGCACACCCAGCACAGCGACTCTTTCGGCGCCGGCTGGCACAACCGGATTCAGCCCCGAGTTCACAGCTACGCTGACACGCCTGAATTTCCTGGGGCTGGGGCACACGATCTCGGTACGCGGCAGTTACTCTTCGATCGAGAAGACCGCCTCCATCAGTTATTTGCAGCCACGCTTCATGAACGCCGAGGGTCGGAACATAACTTACACGATTCTATTTGACAACACCCTGGACGTACGAACCTTCGCTTCAAAACGGGAACAGGCATCCGTGCAACTCTCGCAAAAGTTCTCAAAGAGCCTCACTGGACTTTTCCGGTTTTCTTATCGCCGGGACAGCGTGAGCAATGTAGTGATCCCTGTGCTACTGGTTCCTCAGCTTCTGCAACCGGTGCGCCTGGGAATCCTGTCGGCGAACCTCGTGCAAGATCGGCGCGACAATCCGGCAGACCCTCATCACGGTATTTACAACACGGTGGACATTGGCGTGACCGGCAAGTTCTTCGGCTCTGATCGCAGCTTCGCACGGGTGCTGTTGCGCAACGCGACGTACTATAAGCTGACACGAAACATTGTACTTGCCCGGCAAACGCAGTTCGGTGTAATCCGCCCCTTTTCCGCGCCGGCGGGCGTCAGCGGCCAAGAGTCCATTCCTCTGCCGGAGCGTTTCTTCGGGGGCGGCGCCGATTCGTTGCGAGCGTTTGCCTACAACGAAGCCGGCCCGCGCGACACAGGTATGGCCCTCGTTCCGGGCGGACCCGCTTCGGCGCCAACCGGGTTTCCGCTGGGTGGAAATGCGCTGTTCTTCAATAATGTGGAGCTGAGGTTTCCGCTTATCGGAGCCAACATTCAGGGTGTGCTTTTTCACGACATGGGGAATGTTTATAGTTCCGTGAGCGACATGTCATTCCGGTTTCATCAGAAAAACTTGCAGGATTTCAACTACGCGGTGCACGCGGTCGGCTTCGGCATCCGGTACAAGACCCCGATCGGGCCCATTCGCGGCGATCTGGCGTATAGCATCAATCCTCCATCGTTCGTCGGGTTTAATGGTACGCCGGTGCAATTATTGCAATGCAATCCCAACCTTCCGCCCTCGGCGCTGCCGAGTTTTTGCCAGCCGGTTCAACAAAGCACCGGCCATTTTCAATTTTTCTTTTCGATCGGGCAGACGTTCTAATGCGGCGCTTTTTTCTACTGCTGATGATCGCGAGCACTTCGAGCGCGGTAGTGGTGGTGCTGGACCGCATGGCGGTCACCGTCGGCAAGCATGTGATCAAGACCAGTGATCTCGACTGGGATTTGCGGGTCACCGAGTTTCTCAACCGCCAGCCATTGAATTTCAGTTCCAGCACGAAGCGGCAGTCGGCCGAGCGGTTAATCGACCAGGAGATAATTTGCCAGGAGATTGTGACGGGCAACTACCGGCGGCCGCCGGACAGCGACGCGGCGGCGTTACTGAACAATCTGCGGCGCGATCGCTTCGGCGGATCCGACATTAAGATGCACGAAGAATTGCAGCGCTATGGCATCACGGAAGATCAGTTGCGCGCCCAATTATTATGGCAACTTACGGTCTTGCGTTTTATCGATCAGCGCTTTCGCCCCGCGGTCAATGTAAGCGACGAAGAGGTTCAGGCTTACTACAAACAACATCTGGGCGACCTTCGCCGCCAGTACCCCGACGACAGCAGTTTTGAAGCACTAGAACCCAAGATTCGCAGCCAGCTCGAGGGACAGAGGATCAACGAGAGCTTCACTCAATGGCTGGAGGAAGCACGCAAGCTCGCCCGGATCGAATACAGGCAGGAAGCATTTCAATGAGTAAGCCGGCGAGGATTGTCCGCAATATCGCGTTTGGAGTTGCGGCGCTTCTCATCGTGGTAATCGTTGCCGCGGTTTATGTTGTTCAAACTGACTGGTTCCGCGCGAATGTGAAGGAAAAGATCATCGTTTCCACCGAGGAAAGTACCGGTGGAAAAGTGGACGTGGACTCGTTCAGCTTTGACTGGCGGCAAATGCGCGCCGTCGTAACAGGCTTCGTAATCCACGGCAGCGAGCCGGCTGGGGCAGCGCCATTTCTGAGTGCACAACGCGTGCAGGTGGACATCCGGCTATTTACTAGCATTCATCACATCCTGGATGTGGCGTATCTCGGCATCGAAAAGCCGGCGGGAAACGTGATCGTGTTTCAGGATGGGCGCACCAACATTCCCAACCCGAAACAAAAGCCGACATCCAATGAGACACCGCTGGAAACAGTCGTGAACCTGTCGGTGGATCATTTCGAGCTGACCAATGGCCTGCTAACCGTCGCGTCCCAAAAACAGGAAGTGAACATTCGCGGCAACGACCTGAAGGCGGAGCTTTGGTACAACGTGCTCAATCAAGGGTACCGGGGCCAGCTTTCATTCCAGCCGCTTTATGTTGCGTCCGGTAGAAACACGCCGGTGAACTTCACCGTCACGCTGCCGGTGGCGCTCCAGCGCGACCGCATTGATTTTCACGACGCCAGGATCAGCACCGCGCTCTCGTCCGTGGTCATCAACGGATCAGTCGAGAGCATGCGCGACCCGAAGATTTCGGCGCACATTAACGGACGGCTCGCTCTGGCGGATTTGAAGAATGCCGGGGATCTGCCGATTATGACCGGCTTGAAGAACCTTCCCTCCGCGGTCGACCTGGATGGCAATGCGGTGGTGACAGGCAACAGCATTGAGGTAAACGGACTGCGGCTAAGCATCGGACATTCGGATCTCGAAGCGTCCGGCACGTTAAAGAGTCCTCTGGGCACAGGTGCGCTTGAGTTTAATAGCCGGCTGGCGTTGGGTGAGTTGGGACGCCTGGCGAAGTTGGCTGGGCGTCCGGAAGGGACTATCGTCTTAAACGGCAGCGCCAAGCTCGACGCCAACAACAACTATCAGGTCAACGGCAATGTGCAGGCCACCGGCGTGTCATTTCAACAGGGCTCGCAACGGATCAGCAGCGTTAACTTGTACTCAGCGATCACGCTCGATCCACACAATCTCGACTTGAAGGGACTGCGGCTGGCTGCTTTCGGCGGCCAATTTGAGGGAAATGCTTCCCTCCAGGATTTGGCTCGCTATCGCGTCGATGGAAATCTGCGGAGTCTCGATCTCAGCGCGGCTGCCCGCGCCGCCGGACAGAAACAGTTTCCATATTCTGGCGCCGTCTCGGGACCGATTGAAGGGGCCGGAGATTTGAAAAAGCCAGGAACCGCGAGCATGACGGCGACGGCTCGGCTGTCGATTGCCTCCGGTAAGAGCGGTATTCCGATATCGGGCCGGCTGAATGCATCCTACAACGGCGCTACGGATGATATTCGGGTTGAGAATTCATACATCGCGCTGCCGCACACACGGCTAACGTTGAACGGGGCCGTGGACAAGCAGTTGACCGTCGCATTAACAAGCACTGATCTGACCGATCTGCTGGCGCCGATTCCCATGAACTCGCAGCCTTCGATCACTTTAAATGGTGGCCAGGCCACCTTCACCGGAGCGGTCACAGGCATGCTGACCTCGCCGCGCTTCACAGGTCACTTGGCAGTGAACCGCTTTAGCGTCGACGGGCGGCAGTTCGACAAGCTCGATGCCGACGCGGCCGTTTCCAGGACAGGGGCGGCTATCCGTAACGGAAGCCTGAACCGGGGCTCGATGCAAGCGCAGTTCTCAGCGACTGTTGGTCTCAGGAATTGGGAGGCGCTTCCCAATCAACCTGTCACCGCCGACGCCTCCATTCGTAATGGAGATCTCGCCGACATGCTTGCGCTAGCCGGTCAACCGAGCGGCGATTACTCCGGCATGTTGGGCGCGAATCTCCACCTGAGCGGAACAATCGGCAATCCGCGCGGGTCGGCCGGCCTGCTGGTGACGAACGGCGCGATCTACGGCGAGCCTTTCGATCGCATTCAGGCACAGGTGAACCTCGCGGATCAACTGGTGACGATTACGAACGCATCGCTCGAGTCCGGGGCTGCGCGCGTCACGTTGGCGGCGGAATTTCAACACCCTCGCGACAGTTTCACCACCGGCCGCGTGCACGCGCACGTGCAAAGCAATCAGGTAGACCTGGCTCAGATCCACAATATTCAAAAACAGAGGCCCGACACGGCTGGTCTGCTGCAGTTGAACGGCGACGTCACGGGTAACTTATCGGAGGCGAAGACCGGTGGCAAGCAGCAGACCGAGTTTCTACTCACCAGCGTGAATGGCGATGCATCCGCGCGAGGGCTGCGCTTTGAGAGAGAGACTTATGGAGATCTCACCGCGACAGCGCACACTAGCGGCTCTACGGTTACTTATCAGCTCACCTCTGACTTTGCCGGCTCGAATGTGCGTGTGAACGGGAACACCCAGCTTGCGCGCGGATATCCGACGAACGCGGACGCGAACATCCGCAATCTTTCCGTGGAACGCGTGCTTCAGGTCGCGCAACGAACTGACATTCCTGCTAAGGGCAATCTGTCGGGGATCGCCCACTTGACGGGCACGCTGGACAATCCGCAGGGAAGCGCGGACGTGGAGCTTGCGAACGCCGTTATATACAACGAGCCCCTAGATCACGCGCGCGTCCGGCTCAGTTATCTCGCAAACAGCATCGATGTTCAGCAGCTTCAAATCATGTCGGGACGGTCGCAGATCGATCTTACGGCGCGCTATGGGCATCCGGCCGGCAATCTCCAGGAGGGCAATCTACAGTTTCGCGTGAACAGCAGCCACGTCGATCTGGCGCGGATCAAGCATGTGCAGGAGCAGCGGGCGGGCCTGGGTGGCATTTTGGAAATCGCAAGCAATGGAACTGCGGAAATTCGTCAAAGGGAGCCCCGAGTGGCGATTCGCGCTTTGGATGCCAACATCCAAGCCAGCGGCCTTAGTGCTCAGGGCAAGAAATTCGGCGACGCCACGCTGATAGCTAATACCTCGGGCGGCAAACTGAACTTTACGCTGGATTCGAACCTGGCCAATGCTACGATCCATGGCAGCGGCAACGCGCAACTAAACGCCGATTATCCGATTGACGCGCAACTGGCGTTTAACAACGTCACCTGGACGCGAGTTCAAGACCTGCTGGGTTTCAACAACGGCGAACCGCCACAATTCGAGGCTGTAGCAGACGGCCAAGTGTCAGTGCGCGGACCAGTGATGAAGACCGACCAGCTCACCGGCTCGCTCCAAATCACGCGCCTGCAAGTGAACAACATTCCGGAAGGTACTGGCCTGGCACATCCGATCGTGTTTCAGAATCAGGGGCCGATCTCCGCCACGCTGAATCACGATGTGGTTCGCATCGATAGCGCCCATGTGACTGGACCGCAGACCGATATTCAGGCCAAGGGTACGGTGACTTTGAAAGACCAGGCTATGAATGTAAGTGTCAACGGCAATATGAATCTGGCGATGCTCCAGAATTTCAGCCAGGACATCACCTCCTCGGGATCAATCGTACTGGCCACCACGGTGCGAGGATCGCTAACGAAGCCGCTGGCGAACGGAACATTGGAACTGAAGAACGCCTCGTTCAATTACGCCAGCCTGCCTAACGGGATCTCCAAGGCGAATGGGATAGTGACATTCAGCGGCAACAGCGCTCTGGTGCGCAACCTTACTGCCGAGTCGGGCGGCGGCAAGGTCACAATGGATGGTTTTGCCACCATGGATGGCACTGTGCGCTTCGGCTTGCGCGGCAATGCGTCGAACGTGCGTGTGCGCTTGCAACAAGGCGTGAGCATCATCGCGGACGCGAATTTACGCTTGGCCGGGACCAGCGAAGGGAGTGTTCTATCGGGCACGGTCACGGTCGATCGAGTGACGTACGCGCCTAGGACGGATCTTGGATCGGTGCTGACGCGGGCCGCTCCGCCGGTGCAATCGGCCGCTGCTCCATCACCGCTGCTGGACAACATGAAACTCGACATCCAGGTTCGAAGCACCGTCGCCACATCGGTACAGACATCCCTGGCGGAGAATCTGCAAGCCGACGCCGATCTGCGCATCCGCGGCACCGCTAGCAATCCCGGAGTGCTCGGACGAGTCACGATCACGGAGGGACAGCTCATATTCTTCGGCTCAACCTACATGGTGAACACAGGGACTATCGGGTTTTACAATCCGGTTCGGATCGATCCGATTCTGGACCTGAGTCTTGAAACCACCGCGAAAGGAGTGGACGTGGTACTACGGGTGACCGGCCCCGTGGACAACATGAAACTCAGCTACACTTCCGATCCGCCACTTCAGTTCCAGGAAATCATCAGTCTTTTGGCAGCCGGCTCAACTCCCACCTCGGACCCGACTCTACTTGCGAATCAGCCGTCGCAACCGCCGCAAACCTTCCAGCAGATGGGCGAATCGGCCCTGGTGGGCAGAGCTATCGCCGATCCAGTTGCGAGCCAACTGCAGCGGGTGTTTGGAGTAAGCCAATTAAAGGTCGATCCGGCATTCACCAGCGGGTCGGAACTGCCCACCGCGCAGCTCACACTGCAGCAGCAGATCGCCAGCAATCTAACCTTTACCTATATCACCCCATTGAACTCTTCGAACACTCAAATAATTCGGGTCGAGTGGGCGCTCAATCCGCAATGGTCGGCGGTAGCACTGCGAGACCAGAACGGTATTTTCAGCGTCAACTTTGTTTATAAGAAACATTTGCACTAAGTTTGCGGGCCACTCCCTGACAGTCGGGGCTCGGAAAAACGTCAACCAAGCGGTTTCGAAGTTCCCGAGATCATTCGACCATTTTGGCCAGTTGCTCGGCCTCGGCCAGATCTTCGCCCAACCAGTCGGGGTTCTTCGCCGCACTGTCGTGGTGCGACGTGGTCTTGAAAAGCTCAAACTTACCGTACGCTGCCACCGGGGCGGTCTTGGCGAGTAGTTTCGCGACCTCATCTTCGCTCAGTGGGCGAAATGTCCTAGCCGCCTGGATAGCCTGTTCCAGAATTTCCATTTTGTCCATCCCGGTGATCACCACCGAGGTCGGCAGGTTCATCGCATAGTGCAGGCATTCGATGGCCGTAACTGTTTTGCTTTGAAGAATAACTCCCGCGCCCACGCTCTTCATGCCGAGCACTCCGATATTGTTCTTAACCAGCACCGGCAGCACGTGATGCTGAAAACTCCGAAAGTGTGCGTCCATCAGATTCAGGGGCATCTGCACGGTATCGAACTGGAAATTATGGCGGGCGGCCGTTTCCAACATGTAGAGGTGAACGTGGGGATCTTTATGTCCCGTAAAACCGATGAATCGCAGCTTTCCGGCCTGTTTGGCTTCGAGGAAAGCCTCGATTGCGCCGTCGGCCGCAAAGATCCGGTCCGGATCTTCGAATCGAATCACTTCGTGAAATTGCATCAGGTCGACATGGTCGGTTTGGAGGCGTCGCAGAGACTGCTCGATCTGTTTGGCCGCTTCCTTCTTCGATCTGCCGTCCACCTTGGTCATAAGAAACGCCCGGTGGCGATAACCGTCTTTGAGCGCCTTGCCCATGCGGATTTCACTCTGGCCTTCGTTGTAATCCCAACAGTTGTCGAGAAAAGTGATGCCGTGGTCAATCGCAGTTCTCACGATCCGCACACTTTCGTCTGCGTCGCTGATCAGGCCGAGGTGAAAGCCGCCTACGCCGATGGCCGATACCTTCTCGGCGGTTCGCCCGAGCGTGCGGTAAGGAATATCACGGTGACCATTGCCGGTTTGCATACGAGTATGACTCTCTCCGGGTGGCCAAAGTTTCCGCTCGGTGAGGCTCTATTAATTGCCTGCGCGAAACGAAAGGATGTCGACGGTATTATCGCTATTGAATGCCGAGTTGCCGCGCGACGACAGGATTTTCTGGGCTCGCGCCTCGTACTCCCGCGCTTCTTTCTTGCGCTTCAACTTGCGCAACGCTTGCGACCAGGAAACCAAAGACGACGCCACCAGCGGGTGTTCGCCTAACGCATTTTCCCGCATTGTGACAGTTCGCTCATATTCGGCTTCTGCCGATTGCCATTGGCCTTTCGCCATATAGAAGTCTCCCAGATAGGACCTCACCGCTGCACACGCCAACGGAATCGCTTGGCAACTAGCGTTCATTGCTTGGACAGACTGCAGAAAGAGCGGTTCAGCCTGCGTAAGTTTGTGTTGTTGTACGTAGACATTGCCGAGTGCGCTCATGGCAATGGCACGGTCCATGGTGTCTGCTCCCTTTGCCCTTTGCTCGGCGGCCAGGCCACGTTCCAGCATCGCTTGCGCTGCCCGATAGTCCCGAATCCCAGTGTAGAGTTGGCCCAGGTGCAAAAGAAGCGCGGTATATTCCAGTCCACTTTCACCGTAGTCATGTTCTGCGATCTTCAGAGCTCGGAGCCAGCACCTCTCAGCCTCGGCAAACTTCCTGATCTGAGAAAGAAGAGCAGCTTCCGAGTCCAGAATACTGATCAGTGCTCCATTGAATTTAGGCGCGTTTTTCTCGGCGATCGCCCTGGCGTTCCGCAACAATCTGGCTGACTCATCGTATCTTCCCCATTCCGCGTAGAGGCGGCCCAGCCCGCCCAACGCCTTGGCGGTTCGAGGGTCGTCGCCTCCGGCATGGCGCGTGAGAAGAACGACTGCTTTCTTATAGTACGATTCTCCTGCACTGAGATAACCTTCGACCAGCGACAGGCCACCTAGCTGCATGTACGTCTCGCCGAGAGCTGTTGCGCCCGCCTCGCCCAACGGTCTCAGCACATCCAGTTCCCGTTCATAATACTTTTTCGCGTCGTTGTAACGGCCCATCTCTTCCGAAAGTACCCCGATGTCGTTCAGGTCGCGCGCCATCGCGCCGATGTTCTGTGAACCACGAGCTTCGGCCGCCTGAAGCGCCGCGGTATAGCAGGCCAAGGCCTTTTCGTACTGACCGGTGCGGAAGTGCTGATATCCGGCGTGTCTCAGGAGTTGAGGTGGGGCGGGTATTTTTGAATCGGCGGAATCAGCGGCCCCGCAGTCGGCCCAACTAACTCCAGCCAGAGAAAGAGCGGTGATAAACGCAGCGAGGGTTTGCATACTCGACCGTTAGAGAAGCACGCAAATTGCCAACTTCTCAAACGCCTCCATCAATGCGACTATCTCGCGGCGGCGGTGTCTCGAGGTTGGTTCGGCTTAACAGTTACTGGAGTAAGTGGGACGATAAACAAATGCGCCGCGCGCGGGAAGGTGCGTGCGGCGCCTATAGGTCGACAATTCGTAGTCAGTTAGTTGAATTAGAAAAGGATTCTTACTCCCAACTGAAGCGATCTAGGGTGACTTGAAAACACCGACTCCGAGGTACCGAAAGCGGAAGTGCCCGGAATCAGATAGTTCAGCGAGGTCAATTGCGGCGATCCAATGTTGTTGACCTGGCCCGGAGTGAACTGCGGGTGATTTAGCACATTATATGCGTCGGCACGAAACTCCAGATTGAACTTGCTCTTTATCGCAAAGCGTTTTACAAGACTTACGTCGAAGTTGTTAATAGGTCGCAAGCCGAAGTTATTGCGGCCGCTATTAGGGAATGTTCCCAGGCCTCCGCGGACGAAAGCGGCGTTCGGATTGGTGGCGAGATACGCCACTACCTGACCTTGAGAGTTTGTGAGTGAGGTAACTCCGCTTCCCGTTTCACCAGTTCCACTCGGATTGGTGAACACGCCGGATGGATAGAAGCCTCCGCCGAGGAGCGTGTCGAAGCCGCTCTGCAGCGTGGCGGATGCCGGCGTTTCATACGTGTAGGTGCCCGCGAGGTTCATGTTCACAAGAATGTCACGCACCCAGTTGAATCCTTGCTTGCCGACCGCGCCGAGATCCCACAGGGCAGCAAGCGTCGCGCGTTGACGATGATCGTAGACTGAGGAATTACGGCTGATGTTGTGCTCGAATGTGTCGTAGGTTGGGAGACCACTGAAGTATGGGTCGCCGACGTTATCAATGAGGTGGCTCCAGGTATAGGCGGCGAGAAATTGAAAACCACCGGAAAAGCGCTGCGTCCCCTGAACCGCCAAACCGTGATACATGGAGCTGCCCTGCGGGGTAACCATCGTAATCGGACTGGTGAAGCCCGCGGGGGCGAGCGGATTGTTTGGGATGGCTTCCAGACCGGGCAGGGTGGTGGTCAGGCTGTTCAACTGAGCCTGGGAGGGAGCAGTGAAGTAGAGCGGCAGATTCTGAGTGGCCGTGACGCGCGGAGTCTCGTTCAAAACGGTCTCGGTGGGTAAATGCACGGCATGCACGCCGAGGTAGCGAACTTCCAGGACAAATCTGCGAAACATGGATTGTTGCCAACTTGCGTTCCATTGCATGGTATATGGCAGCTTTTGAGTGGGAATAAAGCTGGTGGTTAGCGCCCGCGCCTGCTGCGGCGTGATTGAAGGCGAAAAGATATTGGTAGTTGGGTTATTGAAGTAGGTCCCGCCAAAGAATCCGGGAGACGCCACCAGGTTGTTGGTGTAAAGCAACGTCGTGAACCCGGGAGCGAAGATCGGCAGTTCGCCATAGGAATTGGCCTCATAATTCATACCGAATCCGGCGCGGAACACTGAGTCCTTCATGAGGCCGGGCGAAAACGCGAGACCAATAGTGGGAGCGAAGTCTGTATTTTGAGTATGCGGCTTTCCAAATGTGAGAACACCCGGAACGTCTGCGATCGAGTTCAGCCGCTGGTTCTTCAACGAACCGGGCACGGAAGCCCACTCGTATCGAACGCCGAGATCTAAGTGGAAATTTGGAGTTACACGCCATTCGTCTTTCAAATAGCCGTACAGATTGTACTGATCGTCGTTGTAGGTCAGGCTTCCTACCGCCCGCTCTCCCGCTATATCAGGGGGAAGATTGTTGAGGAACGTCTGCAGGTTGCTGTATTCGAAGTTGCCCGCGCCCAGGCCACCGTAAGTCATCGGCCCGAGGTAGCGCCGCCCGTCGAAACCTGCCAGGAACGTGTGCCGGCCTATGACCCAATGGAAGTTGTCTGCCAGGCTGTAGGTGTTAATCGCGGCAAAGGTGGGTCCGGTGAGTCCCGCGCCCAGCTGCAAATTCAAATCCTGTTCGATGGTAATATTCGGAAAAGCGGACAAGCCGGGAAATGTTAGACCGGTCGAGCCGGTGCTTACATCCACGCGAGAATAACCCAACCGCAGCTCGTTAATCGCCACCGCTGAGAAATTGTGGTATTCCGACAACGACGCCAGCATCGACCGCGTACGCTGAGGTTCGATGAACGTTGGTAGGATGGCGGTGCTGGTGTTGCCAAGCAGATCGTTAATTGTATACCTGGCCTGCACGCTGTCACTCTGGCCGATTTTCCAATCGATCGAGCCCACACCGTTGTATTGGTTCTGGTGAGTGCGACTCAAAATAGGAGCGATCCCCAGAGGAATCTGTGTCCCGTTAACAGTAGTGAAGCTTGTCGCGGTCTGGGCCGCCGGTAAGTAGCTCTGGAAAACGCCAAGGTTGGTGCGAGATATTCCAGGGAGTCCAGACAGCGTCGCGTACCCGGCTGCGGTCGGCGCAAAAACCGGACTGGCTGGCGCACCTGCCACCCCTAACGGAATGTATTCAAAGTCGCCCAAAGAAAAAGACCTTATCCCGAATGATCGGGAAGCCGACATTGCCTCCGAAGCGATTCTGATCATAGCGCGGATTGCCTGTGACGCCCTGCCGGGCGAAGCTTTGATCGACGGCGTCGAGATTGCGGTTCTGGAAGTACTCGAAGAGCCCGCCGTGCACCTCGTTGTTGCCCTCCCGGGCCGTGATGTTGAACTGGCCGCCGGCCGAATGACCGTAAGCCGGTGGGAACTGGTTTTGATACGAAACGAACTCTGTGTTCCCCTCGTTGGAAACGAACGTCAATTGGCCTGGGTCGGTGCGATTATTGTTGTCGATACCTTCCAGGTAGAAGCCATTTGAGGTTGGCCGCTGGCCGCCGACCACCGGCGCGCGTCCCGGCCCGATCCCGCCGTTGGACGAGATCCCGGCGCTCAACAGCGAAAGGTTATAAGCTCCATATTCGGCGCCATTGCGCGCTAAATAGTTTGTAGACGGCAGATATTGAATATCTCGCGTATTCCAACTAGTCTCGATTCGGGGCCCGTTGAGTTCCTGAATTGGCGAGGCTTCTTCCACGGCGGTAACTGGGCTCGTGGTCGCGTTCTGTCTGTTGGATCCTCCAACGGTGATGCTCACTACTGTCCCGCTCCCTGGTGTCACGGTGATAACGTCAGCCGGAGTCCCGGATGTTCCGTTGGAACTCGCGGTGACCCGATAGCGGCCCGGTTCAACGCTATCGAAACGATAATTCCCCGACGTGTCCGTCACCGTCTGTTGTTTGACGTTGTTGTCCAAATTTTGGATGACAACGGTGACATTCAGCATCGGCGAGCCGGATGATGAGCTGACTGCACCGCTAATCGAACCACGTCGATCCGATTGAGCGTGCACGCCCACAATAAGTCCGAACATGGCAGCCCACACGAGTTGCCTTCTTGCCCAGGTAAACATGATGCTTCCCACCTCCTGTAATGCGGCTCGATGATGCACGTTGAGCACCGGAGAATGTTATTGTCGAAATCTGGAAGTGTTCATCGTGTGAGCGGTAGTTACACGACACTTTCGGATGGTAGATATTTCGGAGCGCGTGGAAACTTGCCAGTTCACCCTGGGGATGTTCCCAGCGAATATTTTCTAGAGTTACTGGAGGCTACGGACATTTTGGAATCGGGCATTTCGCAATCGAACATTTTGCAATCGAAAATCGAGCTGCATGATTTAGCCGCTCAGAATCTTCCGGAAGCGGTGCCCTACGCGCTTATTACGCCGCCAGGCTACAAGGAGTCGGCGCCGCTCCCGCTTTGCCTGATGTTGATGGGCGGTGGCGGCAGCCGTCAAAACTTGGTTGATTGTCAGCCGCTGTTCGATAGTTGGTGGTCCGAGGGGTTGCTTCCGCCGATGGTTCTCGCTACACCGAGCCCTGGAATGAGTTACTACCTGGAAGATCCCCTTGGTCGCATTCGATGGGACTCTTTTCTCGCGGACGAATTTGTCCCGCACTTGCAGGCGACCTGCAACGTCGGCGCCGATCGACTTTCGACCGCCATCACAGGAATTTCCATCGGCGGCTATGGCGCCCTCAAAACGGCATTCGCGCGTCCGGATCTGTTTGGGGTGGCGGCGGCCATGCAGCCCATGCTCGAGCCGGGCTTTCACGATTCCGACATCGGCGCTCGCAACCGGCTGCATCACATGGCGGGTGGTCCGGCGCAGCTAGTGGGTTCAACTCGCGATTCGGCGCTTTTTGAGTCCAACAATCCCGCGAATCGAGCGCGCACCAATGCCGGCCTGATTCGCAAAACTGGCATGGCGATTTATATCGATGCCGGCGATGAAGATTTCCTGAACGCTCATGACGGCGCCGAATTCCTGCACCGCGTACTTTGGGACTTGGATATCTCGCACGAGTATCACTTGGTACGTGGCGCGGATCACGGCGGCCCGAGCATGCGTCCACGGATGCGCCTCATGTACGCCTGGGTCGGCTCCGTTATGACTGCGTTGCGATCGAAGCCGGTTGAGCCTACGGCCGAGGAGCGCGCGGTGAGCGCTTGGATTGAAGGTGGAATGTCAGGTAATCCACCCGCTGCCTCGCCCACCAGCCAAGAGTTCCTCCGTATTCTTCGGGCGCAGTTCCAACCGCTCCGCGAACGAGCCGCGGCTGCCGATCCCACGACCAATCGGAGATACGCCGTCCTACCTAAAAGTTCTTGAAATCAAGGAGATAGCGTGGAGCCGAGGCGCTTTTTCCAACCACAATGACAAACGTAAATTCACGATGGTTGTGACAACCTGGGTACGTTGCGCGCAACTGCTGGTCAGTCGGCTTAGTAACTTCCAGTTCGATTCTTGCCTGTTCTCCGCGCCTCCTGAAGTGAACTCAAATCGCGTGAAATTAATCCCCAGTTCGGTCGACGCATGTAACGTATTCCATTGTGGTGCATCACATACCACAGCGCTTCTTCGTGCTGCCGGAGGTGCCGAGGAGCTATGCAAGTAACTGCCGCTCGCTATCAATTAGCTATTGCGGACCGCCTGACTTGGCGGTACGCGCCGCTCGATGCTGAGGTTGTGTGTACGAGGGCTGTTCTCGAAACAATCCGGCACCAGGCCGCCCAAGGTCGCAGCCGGCTGTCTCATGCCGGTTTGGAGAGCGGCGGCTTACTGCTCGGTAGACGCACGGATCGATCGATGGAGATCGTAGGAGTGCTGCCTATTGATTGCGAGCACAAGCTCGGGCCCTTATTCATCTTGTCGGCAGCCGACGAGAAATCTTTGGATGCCACGCTGGCAAGTGACAAACTGGGCACGCTTAAGCCGGTTGGCCTTTATGTATCACATTCGCGGCAGGGCTTTGCAGTGGCGGAGACCGAGGCCAAGATTCTCGATCGTCTGCCTGCAGGACCGTGGCAGTTGGTTCTGATAGTGATGCCCGCGAGATTTGGACCGGCTCGTGCGGGCTTTTTCATTCGGGGGGCAGTCGACCGCTCTTTCGTTTGCGCTCACGAGGTCCTGCTGTCGCCCACGGAGCAGCGCATTGTGCCCGCCGCAACTAGCGCACCGATGGCGCCCATTACGCCTATCGTGGCCAAACCTAATCCCGTGAATGGCCAAGTGACTGCGCTTCACCGGCTGCGTTCTCTTCTACCGCAAATACCCAGGCACTGGCGACTCAGCCAGTGGAATATGGCGACCGCGCTCAGCCTTTTACTATTGTTCGTATCTGCCGGCGGGTTATGGGTGCGGGCGCGGGCCGTGCCGTCGCCTACAGTTCCAATACACGTAAGCGACTTGGGGGCGAACCTTCGAATCGAATGGGATCCCGCTCAGAAGGCGGTCCGCACAGCCTCCCGGGCCATACTCGAAATTCGCGATGGCGAGCGCGGACCCGTCGCGATCCCGATCACGAGAACTGGATTGGATACAGGCAGCGTGCTGTTTGTCCCTCACTCGGACAACATTGAAGTACGGTTGAAATTGATGCACGGTATCACAACGTTGTCCGAATCCGTTCTTTACTTCATCAATCCCCAGCGCCGCGTGAACGCAACCCCAGGCCCGCTTGCTTCCGCCGGAGTGGCGCCAGTGCCAGTGTCACGGCCGACCGGTGCGCAAACTTCCCCTCCAGTTCCGGAGCTCCAACCCGAACAACCGGTCCCGCGGGTTGTTGAAAAACGGCCCGAGCCCGATGCGGAGAAACCCGTTAAGACCTTTCAGTTGCCGGCGGTTCAGGCGCTGAACGAAACCGAGCGGATCGTGCCGGTAGACTTGCCCGATCTGCCGGACATCCACGCTTCAGCCCCAGCGATGCCGTTGGCGAATGGCTCGCCTCTCGCCGCCGTTCTCACGGCCCCGGCTCATTTGGCTGGTCCGCCGCAACTGCGTGGTGGACGGCTCATCTGGACCGGATCGCTCCACAAAAACGCAGTGCTGTCGATCACACCGTCGGGCGCTTCTTCGGGGGTCCTCAGCGGAAGCTTACCGGGAGTTCCGGTCAAGGTCAGCCTTCAGCCGGCCGAATTGGTGGATGGCGGCATCGCGGTTTACTCCAAAGATCCGGACCGATCGGACGCCGGCCAACCGCCGGGCGCTTGGAACGGATGGAAGATCGTGGTGTACGATTGGGATCCAAAGCGGATTGCCGAAGTGAACGTCCTTGAGCCCCCCGGCCCTGCCAATAACTGGAAGCGTCTGGTGCTGCGCAACGGAAACCGCAACGTTTCCGTTTTTGTCGTGAATTGGCAGCGCGAATAGTATTTATTCGCCGTCGCGCTGGATCAGACGCGCGACTTTCCTTAGAACCCGCTCCACTTGCCGCGTTGCGCCGCGTTCCAAAGCCTGGCGTTTCTTTCCAATGTTGCGGCGAAGCTTGCTGCCGGCCGGAAGCTGGCGAAGATTAACGTCCACTGTCAGCAAGATTGCCCTCACACTTCCCGCCAGCAACGTTGCCGCCGCGCCGAGATCCGACACAACGGATAATGGCGCCACGGTAACCGCCTCCGCGCAGATATCCACTCCTCGAGCAGCTGAACCAGCCGCTTCCAGTGGACGCTGGATAATTCGTCGCAGCGCGGCGCCGATGCCTCGTTTGCGCTTAAGACTATCGCGATATTGCTGATAGGCGGCGACGTCCTGGTCCGCATATCGCACCAAGCGTGCCGATTCTTTGTTCACCGCCTCCAGCAACTTAGTGAGGCGCGCGCGGTCGCCCAAGAAGTTCTTTCGTCGCGACGCGACCTTGAGCGTCAGGGCTAGCAGGGCCATGCCGAGACTAGCAGAAACGGACGCGACGGCCACTCCGCCCGCTATCGGATCCTTCGCAGCGGCGATATGTTCGCGAAAGGCATCCAGTGTCGAATTGGAGATCGGCGATTCCATGGCTCAGGCCAGCACAACCACTCGGCCCGTCTTTGGGTCCAGGTCCATATCACTTGGGACTTTGCCTGAAAGGCTCTTTTGAGAGGGCATGAGGGTTAACCTTATAGAGTCGCACGCGACCACTACACGTTGGGTCAACATAGGACCAGATCCTGACCAATCGCCGCTTGCTCGCCTGTACGCCTCGCGGCGGGATCGCGGAAGCGCGTAGGTCCGTAGCCGCGCAGGTAGGGGACCAGCCGGCTTCGACGAGCGGAGGCGCGACCTCATCGAAGGCACGAACGTCCTCGGGGAAGCCGTGAGAGAGGATAATCGGGAAACCCTGCCGAGGGCCGCTGTCTTCATAGGCGATGGTGAGCACGGGGGTCTGGATGGTCTCCGTGGCGCCGACGGCCCGAACTGGAGGCAGGCTTATTAATGCAGCCCCAGACGCCTGGATAAACATTCGGCGAGTGGGCGGCATCGGTCTTCCATTGTCGCGCAGGTGTAAAATAATGCGCCATGAGGCCAATTACGCTGACACTGGTGGGTGTGGCGCTGGCTGCGCTCGGTTATTCCCAAGCTGCACCGGCGCACGGGACGCTGGAACGCATCAAAGTCCACGGAAAGTCGCTCGAAGGAAATCTGGAGGGCGACTCGCCCGATCGCGACGTCTCGATTTATCTGCCGCCGAGCTATGCCGCCGAGCGCACTCGCCGCTATCCGGTGGTCTACGTATTGCACGGCTATACCGATAGCGATGACCGATGGTTCGGGCTCAAGCAACACTTCATCAATGTGCCGGCGGTGACCGATAAAGCGCTCGCCAGCGGCTCGACGCGCGAGATGATCCTGGTGATGCCCAACGCTTACACGGCGTATCAGGGCAGCATGTCGACCTCGGTTACCACGGGCGATTGGGACCGGTTCGTTTCCGAAGAACTGGTGGCGTATATCGACAGCCATTACCGAACCATCGCGGGAGTGGCGAGCCGCGGCCTGGCGGGTCACTCCATGGGAGGCTACGGGACGATCAAGATCGGGATGAAACATCCCGAGGTCTTTTCCAGCATTTACATTCTGAGCCCGTGTTGCATGATTCCCAACCTGAATCCGCAGAGCCCGGCGATGGCGAAGGCCGCAGCGATCCAGAACGTCGCCGATCTTGCGCAAGCGGATTTCGGGACCAAGGCGACCATCGCATCGGCAGCGGCCTGGTCGGCGAATCCGAAGAAGCCGCCGCTGTACTTCGATCTTCCGGTGAAGGATGGGCAATTGCAGCCGATGATCGTGGCCAAATGGGCGGCCAACGCGCCGCTGGCGATGATAGATCAGTACCTGCCGAATCTGAGAAAGCTGCACGCGATCGCGGTGGATGTAGGGGCCCAGGATGAGCCCATCGCGAGCACAGTCCGGACGTTCGATCAGATGCTGAATCAAGCCGGGGTCTCGCACGCGTTCGAGATTTACGAGGGCAATCATGTGAATCATATTGCCGATCGCGTGGAAACCAAGATGCTGCCGTTCTTCTCGATCAATTTATCGTTTGGGACGGCCGCGACGTCATCGGTGGTGCCGCCGGCGAGCGGCCCTACGTACGTGCAGTTCACTCCGTCCGCGGTGAAGGGCGCCCTTTACCGGCCGGAATTGGGTGCCGCGCCGCACGTCGGAGTTCTGATCATGCACCGGACTTCTAATTTTCTGGCGCACCTGGGCGCTACGGAATTATCCAAGCGCGGATTTCTGGTGCTGGCGATGAACCCGCGGTTCGACAACAATGAAGCGGCGGTGAAGTGGGAGGACATCGCGCTGGATGTGAAGTCCGGCGTAGAGTATCTCAGGAAGCAGCCCGGCATCACGAAGGTGATTCTCTTCGGTCATAGCGGCGGTGGACCGACCATGAGCTTTTATCAGGCGGTTGCGGAGAAGGGGCCGTCTTATTGCCAGGGTCCGAAAAAGCTGGTGGAATGCAGCAACAGGCTGGCCGGGCTTCCTCCGGCGGACGGGATCGTTTTCGTAGACGCGCATCCCGGAAATTCGGTGAACGGTTTGCGGAGCCTCAATCCTGCCATGACGAACGAGTCCGATCCTCGTAAGATTAATGCTGACCTGGATCCCTTCAATCCCAAGAACGGCTTTAATCCGAAGGGGCCGTCGACTTACTCGGAGGATTTCAAGAAACGGTACTTTCATGCGCAAGCGGAGCGGATGAAGCGGTTGATTGACATCGCCTCGGCAAAACTTCAAGGGACGGACAACGACGTCTTTCTGATTCCAAGAGGCGAAGGTGCACGGCTGATGGAGATGGATCTCAGCATTCATCACAGCACCGTGAATCTCGAGAAACTGCTCAAGAACGATGGCACGATAGTCAGGCAGATTGTCGAAAGCGTGCGGCGCACCGGCCGCGTGTCCGAGAAGGAGAACGCGTCATTTGAAAGCGGAACGCGGCTGTTGACGCTGCGGTCTTTTTTGAGCGCCAACGCAATCCGGGCAACCGATTCGATGGATGGAATCGACTGGTGCTCGAGTAACAATTCCACGCCGTGCGCGCTTCGCAATATTTCGGTGCCGATTCTCATTACGGCCATGGGTGCCCACTATTTCATCCGCGACAACGAGATCCATTACGAAGTGGCAGCCAGCAAGGATAAGGATTTTGTGATCATCGAGGGCGCGACGCACGGGATCCGGCCGTGTACAGCGTGCGAGACGTTTCCGGGGCAGTACTCACATAGCGTCGAAAATTTTGCCGATTACGTGGAGAAGTGGATCAACGCGAGGTTCTGAAAGAGGTGGCGCCACCGTTCTTACCGTCGTAAGCTGCAGTTGACATAGAAGAGCGGAGGTCGTACCTTCTGATTATGAAGCGCCCAGTCCACAGTAGCCCCGAATGGCGCTCCATGCGCGGAATAGCGCGGGGCGGCCCGAGTTTAACAAAGGCATTACTCGAAGAGCGTGCCGCCGAAAAGGCACACGACGACGCTCGGGTCGCGCGTGTTCTTCGTCACAGGCGACGCGGACCTACGGCGCGTTAGGGTCGGCGCCTGAGCCTGCGTTACCATGAAACATTAACCCGCCGATGGCTTTGCGTTTCTACAATACTCTGACGCAACAGGTGGAACCCTTTGCGCCACTACAAGGCAACACGGTGCGCATGTACACGTGCGGGCCGACGGTCTATCACTACGCCCACATCGGCAATTTCCGCACCTTCACATTCGAGGACATTTTGCGGCGCTGGCTGCGGGCGCGCGGCTACCAGCTCGATCACGTCATGAATATTACCGACGTGGAGGACAAGATCATCCGCAACGCCGCCGCTGAACACAAGTCGCTTACTGAGTACACCGAACAATACACGCAGGCATTTCTGGATGATATGGCGGCGCTGCGTCTGGAGCGTCCCGAGCGCCTGGTGAAGGCCACCGACCATATCAAGGAAATGGTGCACGCCATTCAGGAATTGAGCTCGCGTGGCTTCACCTATCAAAGCGATGGCTCGGTCTACTATCGGATCTCGAAGTTCCCAGGCTACGGCAAGCTCTCGCACAACGATTTCAGCGGCATTCGAGCGGGGGCGCGTGTCGACGTCGATGAATATGACAAGGCCAATGCTCGCGACTTCGTTCTGTGGAAGGCGCCGAAAGACAGCGAGCCGTTCTGGGATAGCGAGATCGGGCCGGGCCGGCCGGGCTGGCACATCGAATGCTCCGCGATGGCGATGAAGTACCTCGGCGAGACGCTCGATATACACGCCGGCGGGGTTGATCTGATCTTCCCGCATCATGAGAATGAGATCGCGCAATCGGAAGCGCTCACATCGAAACCATTCGCCCGCTTCTGGCTGCATGCGGAGTTTCTCAGCATCGAGGCGCAGAAGATGTCTAAGTCGGCGGGGAACTTCTATACCTTGCGCGACCTGCTTGAGATGGGCTATGAGCCGGAGGTGGTGCGCTACCTGCTAGCGTCCGTCCCGTATCGGAAGAAACTCAATTTCACTTTCGATGGGCTGAAAGCTGCGGCCACGGCCATCGATCGGTTGAGGAATTTCAAGTTGCGTCTCGAGACGGAGAAATTTCCGGAAGGCTCCAACGAGAAGATTCTGGAGCGGACCGAAACCTCCGTGCGCCGGTTCGGCGAAGGCCTCGATGACGATCTGAATACGGCCGAAGCGCTCGCGGCACTGTTCGAGTTTGTCCGCGACGCCAACACCGCGATGGATGCTGGTGAGTTTCGCGCCGGCAACACGCGCCCGGCGCTGGAGCTACTCGGCCAATTCGATGCAATCTTCGATGTCCTGCGCCCCTCTCAAAAACAGGCCGGCATTTCCGATGCCGAGGTGGAGGGACTGATCGCCGAGCGGGCTCAAGCGAAGAAGAGCCGAAACTTCGCGCGCGCCGATCAGATCCGGCAGCAACTACTCGACGCCGGCATCATTCTCGAGGACACCAAGGAAGGAATACGCTGGAAAAGGAAATAACGCGATGAAAATTGAAACCAAAGCCGTTCACTCCGGCGACCGGAAGCCCAATCCAGACACGCCGAACACCTTCATTCCTGTCACCACGCCGGTTTACACTGCCGCGAGCTACATCTACGAAAGCACCGCCCAACTCGACCGTGTGCTCGGCCGCGAAGAACCCGGTTATTGCTATTCGCGCTACGACAACCCGACCAATGCCGCGCTCGAAGAGCTGATGACGTCGCTAGAGAACGGCCACGGTGCGCTGGCCTGCTCGTCGGGAATGACGGCCATCCACATCGCGTTGCTGGCCGCGCTCACAGACCGGCGCAAATCGATCGTGGCCGCGAGCGCCCTCTATGGTGCGACCACGAGTCTGCTGACAAAAGTGCTGGAGCCGCTGGGAATCGAAATCAATTTCGTCGATATTTGCGACCTCGACGCGATCCGGCAGAAGATCGCTGATACGAAACCCGGATGCGTCTTCATGGAGACGATTTCGAATCCGCTGCTGCGGGTCGGGGACATGGATCGCATCGCCGAACTGACGCGAGCCGCCGGAGCCGCGCTGGTGGTCGACAACACTTTCGCGACACCGCTGCTGCTGCGGCCGCTGGAGCACGGAGCGCATATGGCTGTCCATAGCCTCACTAAATTTCTGGGCGGGCACGGCGATGTTCTTGGCGGCATTATCGTCGCCGATCACGATCACAGTGAGATCATTCGCAGCTTGTGCCGCACGATTGGTCCGGCGCTCGGTCCTTTCGAAAGTTATCTGACGATGCGCGGCATCAAGACTTTCGCGCTGCGAATGGAGCGGCACTGCTCGAACGCCTGCCGGGTCGCGACTTGGCTCAGCTCGCATCCCGGGATAGAGCGCGTGCATTACCTGGCCGATCCTTCTCATCCGGATGCCGCGGTGATCCGCCGGCTCTTGCCCGACGGACTTTACGGCGCCATCGTCACCGTCGAATTGAAGAAGGGGACCAAAGAGGATGTTTTCCGTTTCATGGATCGCTTGAAAGTGGTGGTCCGCGCCACTTCGCTGGGCGACGTTCACAGCACCGTGCTCTATCCGGTGATTGCTTCGCATCGGGATGTTGCGCCGAAGCAGCGTGAGCGGATGGGGATTCATGACGGGCTGGTGCGGTTGTGTGTGGGTATTGAAGCGGTCGACGACATCATTGCAGATCTCGAGCAGGCGTTAGGATAAAAGCGTTCACACGAGTGTTGACGACGGGCATCCAGGACGGGGCGGCCTTGTCCCGCGATAAGCAGGGCCATCGGGGGAAGCCCTTAGCCGACGCGGCACGCATGAGTGCGTGCGCCACGTACCGCCTGCGGAGCGGCAAACAAAAAGAGCGTTCCTGATTCTGTAAGATCGTCGTTGTTGTTCCAATAGCTCCTTGCAAAGTACGAAAGTAAGGAAGTGCATATAATGCCGAATATTAACCGGCGGTAGTTTTTTCGCCGGTTCGCTGAGGCGAGGCCTGCAGGCGCTCGATGCGGACACGGGCGATGCGGTTGTGGTCCATGTCCAGGATGGTGAAGCGGCGGCCTCCATATTCGACTGACTCGCCGGGCTTGGGAATATAGCCGAGTTGGAAGAGCAGAAAACCGGCCAGCGTTTCGAAGCCTGCATCGCCAGGCAACTCGAGCCCGTATTGCGTATCGAGGTCGCGGATGGTGGTGGCGCCTTCCACTTCCAGAACTGTCGACTCGGCCGCCTGGCGGGGCCGTTTCACATCGTGCTCATCGCCGATCTCGCCGAGAATTTGCTCGAGCGCATCTTCGAGCGTCACCAAGCCGACGATAGTGCCAAATTCGTCCACCACCATACCCATGTGCTTGTGCGTTTTGCGAAACTCGTCGATCAGGTCATTCAGCGGTTTGGTTTCAGGCACCACCAGCGGTTTGCGCAAAACGCGCGAGAGATGAAATGGACGCAGGGCGCGATTCCGTTCGGCCGCAATTCGGCGCTCTTCCCAAATCCGCATGATGTCTTTGTAGTGAACGTAGCCAATGATGTGCTCGGGTGACCCTTCATAGACGGGCAAGCGGGAGTACTGATTCTCTCGCATCCGCCGCATCACCTGGTCGAGGCCGGCGTCCACCGACACCGAGACAATCGCGTTGCGCGGCACCATGATTTCGCGGACGTAGTAATTGGGAAGCTCGAGCAGAGCCTGGATGGCATCCTCCTCGAAGCGATGGAGATGGCCTTCCAGACGGCTGGAGCTGACAATGAACTTCAGTTCTTCCGCTGAGTGTCCGCCTCCGGAATGGAGTCCGCGCAGTCCGATCCAGCGGGAGATGGCCGCAGCCGAGCGTGCCGCGAAGTAGACGAAGGGAGCGGAAATTCGATCGAAAGCCAGAAGCGCGGGAGCTACCAGGATGGCGAGACGGTCGGCTTTCTCGATGGCCAGGTTTTTCGGTACCACCTCTCCTAGCACGACGTGCGCGAAACTGATCAGCAAGAATGCCAGGCCGAAACTGACGGCGTGAAGCACGGGATCCAGCTTAGGCGGCATCCAGGGCTGGAAGATCGATAGAAAGAGAGAATAGACGCTGTTTTCGCCGGCCCAACCGAGTCCGAGGCTGGCGAGCGTCACGCCTACTTGAGTGACCGAGAGCAGTCTCGCCGGATTGGCCAGAAGGTTGAGCGCGGCCTGAGCGCCCACTTGTCCCTCGGCCGCGAGAGCGCGCAGGCGGCTCTTCCGAACGGACACCAACGCCACTTCGGCGGCAGCAAAGAAACCGTTCAACAGCAATACGACGATGAGGATGATGAACCGCAGGGGCATGGTCAGCGTGGGCGGCGGGTGTCCCAATGATGGTACGTTAGAACTTTCCCAGTGCCACACGGAAGAGTCCTCAGGTACATCAACTTGAGCATAGCGGTTTTGCTCGCGTTGGTTTTGGCCGCGACTTACTGGGTGGCGTATCGTCCGCTGCCGAAGACGTCGGGGCAGATTTCGGCGCCGATTTCGTCACGGGCGACGATCTCAAGAGACGCGCTGGGAGTCCCCCACATTGTAGCTGCGAACTGGGAAGACGCGATCTTCCTGCAGGGATTTGTGACGGCGCAGGATCGGTTATGGCAGATGGACGCGCTGCGACGGCTGGCGGCCGGAGAGCTGTCCGAAGTGATCGGGCCATCGACACTGGAGCTGGATCGCGAGGCGCGCCGTCTGAGGATGCGGCACATAGCCGAGGAACAGTATCGGACCCTGCCCGCCGCTGACCGCGCCGTAATGGCTGCCTACTCGCGTGGAGTTAACTACTTCATCGAAACGCATCGCCGAAGGCTTCCGCTCGAGTTTACGATTCTAGGTTACGATCCGCGGCCGTGGACGGTGGTGGACAGTCTACTTTGCGGGCTGCAGATGTATCGAAACCTGACGACCACCTGGCGGACGGAACTGCAGAAGCAAGCCATGCTGGCCTCTGGCGATCCGGTGAAAGTCAATTTCCTGTTTTCGTCGCGCGCGGGCTTCGAGTTCCAACCGGGGTCAAACGCGTGGGCCGTTTCTGGGAAACACACCGCCAGCGGCAAGCCGATTCTGGCGAACGATCCGCACCTCGAATTCGGAATTCCGTCCACCTGGTATCAGGTGCATTTACGGGCGCCGGATCTGGATGTGATCGGCGTTTCACTGCCGGGTGTTCCGTGTGTGATCATCGGCCATAACGAGCGCATCGCTTGGGGGGTGACGAATCTCGGCTTTGACGTACAAGATCTGTACATCGAGCGAATGGATCCAGCGAGCGGCCGTTACGTATTTCGCGGCCAGCTGGAGCAGGCGCGTCTAGAAGCCGAGGGCATTGCGGTGAAGGGGGCCAGGCCGGTCGAATTCCGGCAATGGGTGACGCGGCACGGTCCCGTGAGCGCCACCGAGGAAGGCCGTTATTTGGCGCTGCGCTGGACCGCCGCCGAACCCGGATCGTTCCAGTTGCCGTTTCTGGATTTGAATCGCGCGCGCAACTGGCAGGAGTTCACGGCGGCCATCCGGCGGTTCCCAGGCCCCGCGCAGAATTTTGTTTATGCCGATGTGGACGGAAACATCGGTTATCACGCGACCGGCCTGCTGCCGATTCGGAGGACCTACGACGGCGATGTTCCGGTGGATGGAAGCTCCGGCAATTATGAATGGCAGGGTTTCATTCCATTCGACGAATTGCCGACTTTCTACAATCCTCCGCAGGGCTTGGTCATCACGGCCAACCAGAATCCGTTTCCTCAGAACTATCAGTACCGCGTGCACGGCAACTTCGCGTCGCCCTTTCGCGCGCTGGAGATTCGGAGCCAGCTCACCGCGCACGATGGTTGGAAGCCGGCGGAGTTGGTGGCGGTAGAGAAGGATGTCTATTCCGCCTTTTCGCATTTTCTGGCGCGTGAGGTTGTAGAGGCTTACGAGCGCAAGAAGCCGGCCGGCGCGGAGGTTCAAGCCGCCGTAGCACTGCTGCGAAACTGGAACGGGCAAATGGAAAAGCAGATGGCGGCCCCGCTGGTGGTCACGTTGGTCTACCAGCAACTTCGCAAGAGGATTGCCGAGCGAGCGTCGCCTGGCAACTCGCGGCTCTACGAGGTGCAGATGGCGCCGGCCATCGTCGAGGATATTTTGGGAAATCCACAGGGCTGGTTCCATGACAAGAACGAGACGCTCATGAGCGCTCTAGTGGATGCGGTCGCGGAAGGCCGGCGAATGCAGGGCGGCGACTTGAAGCACTGGGATTACGGAAAATACAATGAGCTTACGATCCGGCATCCGGTGGGGTCGCAGTTGCCGTTGATCGGATCGTATTTCAACGCCGGGCCGGTGGATATGAGCGGCTCGCCGACGACGATTAAGCAGATCAATGCGGGCTTAGGGCCGTCGATGCGGTTTGTGGCGGATTTCTCAAACTGGGAGCAGTCGCTTAACAACATTACGATCGGGGAATCCGGGCAGATACTGTCGCGGCATTATAAGGATCAGTGGGATGCGTATTATTACGGCCAAAGCTTTCCGATGCAATTCCAGCACGTGGAAGTAAAGTCGACGCTGGTGGTTGAGTCGAGATAAAGCGTTCGCATAAGTGTTGACGAGGTGCACTATGGGACGCTGGATTTTCGAGGGTGCGTGCGCCACGGACCGGAGTGCGTGCGCTACGGTAGAGCAACCCCGAGGTGGCGGGCGGCTTGGACCAGGTTTTCCCAGACGCCATCCGAGAGCAGGATGCCGTTGCGGCGGCGATGCTCTTCGGCGCGCCATTCCGGTTCGCCGGCCACCAGCACTTCGTCAAAGCCTTTGGCGGTGCGCGAGGACTTGACTATGGCGACCAGCGATTGCATGCGCCGGTGAAACTCGTCGAGTGGCATGAAGCGGACCACATCGATCGCCAAGAAAAACTGGCTGGTACGCATGGGTTGTCCCTGGATGCGAATGCCGCCGAGCTCGGTAGACATCGCGCCGCCGCTCAGCACGGCACAAAGAATCTCGGCCATCATTGCCAGGCCGCTGCCTTTGTATCCGCCAAGCGGCATCAGCAGACCGTTGAGAGCGGTCTCGACATCCTCAGTGGGGACGCCTTCGGAGTCCATGGCCCAGCCGGGTGGAATGGAAGTGCGGCCGTGGAACTGCGCGTTCATGATTTTCCCGAGGGCGACGGTGGTAGTAGCCATGTCGAGCAGCCAGGTGTTCGGCCCGGGGACCGAAACGCAGATTGGATTGGTGCCGAAGCGCTGCTCACATCCCTGCCAGGGCGCGACCAGGGGCGAGGCGTTGCACATCACAATGCCGATCAGTCCGGCGGAGGACATGCGCTGTGCCCAGAACGCGGCGGCACCGAAATGGTTTGATTCGCAGGCGACGGTGATCCCGATACCGTGCGTCTGGGCCAATCGGATAGCATGCGCGCAGCAGATTTCCGCGATCCATTGGCCGATGCCGTTTTGACCATCGTAGGTGAGACAAGCGCCACTTTCGCTGACGACGCGGCCATCGGTTTGGGCATCTATATTTCCCATCAGGATCAGGTCTAGGTAGAAGGACAGGAGCTGGAGCCCGTGGGAATCGACGCCGCGCACGTTGGCGGCAACCAGCGACTCGGCCACCAATTCAGCTTTGGGGTGAGGCACTTTAGCGGCGATCAGAAGTTGGTACGCGAAGGGAGTAAGGACGTCGGAAGAGAGCGTCATGATGGGGTGGCGAGCTGGCCGAAGGCGGCCTGCTAACGGTTTGCCGCAGGCGTGGTCGGCTGCTGCTCTTTGGGGCCGTTATCAGTGGCTGAACCGCTGAAGACCTTTTTGCCATCCGGGAATGTGACGACCCGGGCACTCACGGTGTTCGTGCTGTCCTTGGCGCGGTAGGCTTCCACAGTTACCTGATCGCCGATTTTGAGATCGCTCTTTCTCCATCCCCGGCGAAGCAGTTCGATGGGAGCGCCGGTCTCGCACTGCCAATGCTCGAGTTTGCCGTCCGCGGTGGTGACGTCGATGTAGAACCAAGCGTGCGGATTCATCCACTCGACTTTCGTGACTACGCCTTTCAGCGTCGCGGGCTTGCTGGTATCGAACTCAGCTTGAAACGAATGGTGCGCGAGGACGGGGACGGCGGCGATTAGCAACAGAGCTGCAACAAGCGATGCGATGGTTTTCATTGGAATTCTCTAATCGACCATCAATGTACACCGTGTTTCTGTGATATGTCAATTTCGCGAAGCAGGCGCGCGCCGGCGGCCATGGCTTGCATTTTGGCGAAGGCGACTTCGCGCGGGAGGTATTTCATGCCGCAGTCGGGCGCGACGACGATTCGTTCTGGACTCACGTAGGGCAGGGCACGGCGGATGCGGGCGGCGACGATCTCGGGCGTCTCTACTTCGTGGGTGGAAAGATCGAGAACGCCGAGGATTATCGTCTTTCCGGGAAGGTCGGTGAGGACCGTGCAGTCGAGCGAGGATTGGGCGGTTTCGATGGAGATGGCATCGATGGGCGTGTTAGCAAGTTCGGTCAAAAACGAGTAGGCCGCGGGGCGATCGCGCACCATGGCGGCGTAGCCGAAGCATAGATGAATGGCGGTTGCGCCGGTTACGCCATCGAGCGCGCGCTTCAGCGCGGTCAAGCCGAACTTGCGGGCTTTCTCGGGGCGCGCCTGCATCCACGGTTCGTCGATTTGGACGATGTCGGCGCCGGCTTGGAATAGATCTTTGATCTCATCATTGACAGCGGCGGCGTAATCGAGGGCCATTTCTTCTTCCGTCGCGTAGAAATCGTTCTGCGCTTGTTGGGACATGGTAAATGGGCCGGGGACGGTGGCCTTGATGCGGCGAGTGGTGTTGGCGCGCAAGAACTGGACGTCGCGGACTTCGACCGGATGTTTGCGGCGGATTTTGCCGGTGACGCGCGGGACGATTGTTGTTTCGCCGGAGCGGCTCACGATGCTCGCGGGATGGTCGAGGTCGATGCCCTCGAGCGCGGTAGCGAAGCGGTTGGAGTAGCTTTCGCGGCGGATCTCGCCGTCGGTGATTATCTCGAGACCGGCGCGTTCCTGGTCGCGGATAGCGAGAATGGTCGCGTCGTCCTGAGCCTGGTCAAGCCACTCGGGAGCAACGCGCCAAAGTTCACGGGCGCGGACGCGCGGAGGTAAGCGATGCGAGAGTTTGGCGCGGTCGATTAGCCAGTCAGGTTGCGGATAGGATCCCACCAGGCAAGTGGGGAACAAAGCTTGAGCGGGCGGGTTATTTGCTCGTGTCACCGGACGCCGGCTTGACAGTCGGGTACTTGATGCCGAGCTGTTCCAGGTACGTATTGTATTTCGAAGAATCGTAGTAGAAAGCCTTCATGCGAGGCCGGTAAATTTCCATCGTCTTCTGATTGAGCCAGGTGGCGGGCTGATCGGTGGGCCGCAGGAAGCTGGTGTACTTCGTCTCTTTGGTCTGGACGTTCTTAAAATAATCCCAGGCTTTGTCGACCAGTTCGGGATGGAGCAAGATATCGAGCATCGTCATGGCCTGTACCTTTGCGCCGGCGATCACGCCTTTGTGCGCGATGGGCGTAGCCATCGAGATTGCGTTGGCCCAGTTGTGGCCGGGTCCGCCGGGAATGTTGGAGGGATAGCGGAGCGTGATGGTGGGGACATTCCAGGAGACGTCACCAATGTCGTCGGAGCCGCCGCCTGTTGGGCCGATGCCCTGGCCTTCTTCGCCGCTGAAATCTTGCGTCTGCTCGCGGGGTGCGCGTAGCTCGGGAATCTTGGTGGCAAGACCACGGACGGGAACCTTCAGCTCGCGCTGAAAGGCTTTCGCCAGAGTCTGATCGTCGTCCGACCATTGCGGCAGACCAACCTTCTTGATGTTTTCGTACATGTCTTCGGCGATAGGCTTGTTGAAATAGCCGGGCCAGGCGGTGCCGAGCAGGCGCGAGGTGTAAGTGGTATCGGTCATCAAGGTGGCGGCTTGCGCCATGTTGTCACCGATGTGCCAGAGGTTCATGATGTGGTCGTAATCGGCTTCGCGGAAGTAATACCAGACCGCGGCGTTGGGCGGAACGACGTTGGGCTGATCGCCTCCATTGGTAATGACGTAATGCAGGCGCGTGGCAAGGCGAAGATGCTCGCGGCGGAAATTCCAGCCGACGTCCATTAACTCAACCGCGTCCAGAGCGCTGCGCCCTCGCCAGGGAGCGCCCGCCGCGTGAGCACTCTCACCTTTGAACATATACTCGACCGATACGAGGCCGTTTTGCGGGCTGGGCCCATAAGAGACCGCAAGATTGTTGGCGACGTGGCAGAAGAGAACGATGTCGACGTCTTTGAACATTCCAGCGCGGACATAGTAAGCCTTGGTGCCAACCAGTTCTTCGGCGACGCCGGGCCAGAGGCGGATTGTGCCCTTCAGATGCTCGCGCTCCATCACTTTCTTGACGGCGAGCGCGGCCATGATGTTCAGCGGAACGCCGGAGTTGTGGCCTTCACCGTGACCAGGCGCGCCTTCGACCAGCGGCTCATGCCAAGCCACGCCGGGCTTCTGCGAGGCTTGCGGAATATCGTCGATGTCGGAGCCGAGCGAGATTACCGGCTTGCCCTCGCCCCAGGATGCGACCCACGCGGTCGGAATGCCGGCGATATTGCGGTCGATCTTGAAGCCCTCTTTCTCAAGGATGCCGCTGAGATATTTCGAAGTTTCGAATTCCTGGAAGCCGAGTTCGCCGAAGCTGAAGACGCTATCGACCATGACTTGCGCCTGCTTTTTCATGGCGTCGATCTGGCCGGCGAGATCGGCCTTCATGGCGGCTTCTTTGTCGGGGCCGACCTTGGGTTGCGCCAGAGCGCAGGCGGCGCCGAGGAGCAGGGATAGGGCGAGTCTTCGCATTTGGGGATGTTCTCCTTCCAGTTCTATTTAGTTTAGCTTTTCGGAAGGGGTATGATACGGCGAATCGGCGGTAACTGCGGTAAGATCGTTCAAACTGTATGTCGCTCCGGACGGCCGACAAATTAGGTCCGTACGAGATCCTGGCGCCGATTGGCGCGGGCGGCATGGGCGAGGTATATCGCGCTCGCGATCCGCGGTTGGGCCGCGATGTCGCGATTAAGATCTCCGCCGAGCAGTTCAGCGAGCGATTCGAACGCGAAGCGCGGGCGGTGGCGTCGCTGAATCATCCCAACATTTGCCACCTCTATGATGTCGGACCGAATTATCTGGTGATGGAGCTTGTGGAAGGCGAGGCGCCCAAGGGTCCGTTGCCGCTCGAGACAGTGCTCGAGTACGCCCGCCAGATCGCAGATGCGCTGGCTGCCGCGCATGAGAAGGGCATCGTTCACCGGGACCTGAAACCAGCCAACATCAAGATTACCCCGCAAGGAGTGGTCAAGGTTCTGGATTTCGGACTCGCGAAGATACCGGAGCGGGTCTCTGAGGGAAGTCCGGAAACCTCGCCGACCTTGAGCATCCACGAGACGAAGGCCGGAATGATTTTAGGCACGGCGGCCTACATGAGTCCGGAGCAGGCGCGCGGCAGACCGGTCGATCAGCGCACCGACATCTGGGGGTTCGGTTGCGTGCTATTCGAGATGTTAACCGGCAAGCGCGCATTCGAGGGGGAATCCATCAGCGACACGGTGGCTTCGGTCTTAAAGAGTGAGCCAGACTGGACGCTCGCGCCGCCGAAGGTGCAGCGGTTGTTGCGCGCATGCTTGGAAAAGGATCCGAGGAAGCGGCTGCAAGCGATCGGAGATTACGGACTGCTGCTCGAGGCTGCACCTCTGGTCGCGACAACGCGTTCCCGGACGTTGCCGTGGATTGCAGCGGTTGCGATTCTTACATTGATTGCCGCTGCGGGATGGCTGAGGCCACGACCTACGACTGCACCAGCGCGAAATGTTGAGTTCTCGATCCATACTGGGGGTCCCGCCGGTCGGCCGTTCATCTCGCCAGACGGCTCTTCGGTGATTTATGGAGGCCAAGTCGAAGGTTATTATTTGCGCCGCCTCGATTCGCTTCAGCCACGCGAATTGCGCCCACCCGGCGCGATTATTTCCTGGTCGCCTGACTCACGCTCTATCGCGCTCATCGGTATTAACGAACTTCAGACCATGCGCGTGCCCGAGAGCGCCCCAGCCTCAATAGGTCCGTGGGTTCACATGATTTCACGTGGAGGGAGCTGGGGTGAAAAAGGCACGATCCTCATAGCAGGCGTCGAAGAGGGACGCAGCGGCCTCTACGCCCACGTTGCGCGAGGAGGAGTGACGCGCGTCGATGTTCCTGGGTTAAAGAGAGGGCGCTACTACTCTCCGCAATTTCTGCCGGGTGGAGAAGATCTGCTGTTCGCTTTTGCTCCCGCATCGTCGGAAGACACTGAAATCTACCTGGCCCGGTTCGATGGCCGTAACATATCCAGCCCTATTCTTCTATTCAAGAATGATACGCCAGCGCAATACACGCCAGCGGGGGGCGGTCAAATTCTATTTGTGCATGACGATAATTTGTACGCTCAGAAACTGGATTTGAAGGCACGTAAACTCGTAGGCGATGCCGACCTGGTCGCAGGGAACGTGGCGTCCGTACCGGCTTTCCATGACGCCTTGTTTTCGATTTCGCGGGGCGGTGAAATAGCGTGGTGGTCCGGAAAAGCCGAACTCTCAGAGATCGCTGTATTCAGCCGGCAAGGAAAAAAGCTCGGAACTGTCGGCACTCCCAGTCCGATTTCTGACATCAGGCTCTCACCCGACGAAATCCACTTCCTGGGAGATTCGGAGGCCGGCGCGTGGTTGTTTGAGCGGGACCAGCCCGGGCGGCTCGGTTTGGGTTCCGAGTCTTTTTGGCGTGCCTGGTCTCCGGACGGATCGCGAATCCTCGGTTCGGGTGGCGGGCGAGTGGTGGAACGTTCCGTGAATGGCTCGGGTGGGGTCCGCGAGCTAACACACGGGGACAATCTTTCGATCGTGACTCTCGACATTTCTTCGGACGGCAAAGTGCTCTTGTTGAGCGGCACCTCCGCGATCAATTCCGTGAGACTGGACGGCTCGGCTGGAGAACGCGCCCCAAAGCTGCTCGTCCAAACCGACGAACTCGTTCGATATGCCAAATTCTCGCCGGATGCGCGCTGGATCCTGTACAAAGCTCAGCCACGGAACGGCGCCGGAGGCATTTATGTTCAGCCCTTTCCAGGCCCCGGTTTACGGAAGCAGGTCGCCAGTGCGACGTTCGCCCTTTCTCCAGTCTGGCGCGCGGATGGCAAAAAGATCCTGTATTACGATGACAACCACATCTGGTCGGTACGGGTGGATAGCGCGAGCGAGGACTTGCGTTTCAGCCCTCCGGAAAGCCTTTTCTCTATTCGCTTGCCCAGTAACTCCGTTGTTGTGGCCTCCACTGTATTGGCTGTTTCGCGCGATGGCTCCCGAATCTACTGCTTGCAATCGGTCGAACAGCCGGCTGCGGACGTCATCAATGTTCGGACGGGTTTGTGGAAATGACTTTGCGGCGGCGGCCGCTTCGAGATGAAGTCCATGGCCAAACGGCGGTTAAGTCCTCTTCTTCGATCCAGGTCCACTCGCGCGCTCTTCGTTGAGCGCCCGGCTGAGCAAGGTCTTGATAACCGCCTGCCGGCTGATATTGAGACGGGCCGCCCGCGCATCTGGCTCTCGCAACATGGTTTGAGTTAGGTCAACATTCACCCGGCGGGCCGGTCTGACCACAGTGAACGTGTTGGTAAAGCGGGCTGAAACATCTTCGCCCCTCGACGCCATCGCGGCGATCTCGTCGGCTGTGGGTTTTGTCCTACGCGTTTTCGGCATGGCTTCGAAGGTCGGCGCGACACACAGGGCCAAGGCGCGGGCAGCGGCGATGGCCGACTCGCGAGTCGTGCCGTACGCCATCACGCCTGGCATGGACTCGATGTCGGCCCACCAACGACCGTCCTCTTCCCGTCCAACCACGATCGGTATGGACTCTACTGTGATCTTTTCCATCGAGTTCAGCTTTTAGTATATTCTTGGCGTCACACCGGCATTTTCTCCAGCTTGGACCCGAGCGTCAGAAAATTCAGCAGCGTCGCGGCGGCGCCACAGCCGGCGATTACGATGGCCATGGGCAGCGCCGTAGTAATCTCCATTGTCCCAAGCACAATAGTAGCGATGGCGGCGAGCGTGAACTGATTGGTCCCGAGCAGCGCGGAGGCCATGCCCGCGATCCTGCCGTGGCGCATCATCGCGATGGCCGCGCCGTTGGGGAAAACAAATCCGGCGCTGGACACATAGATGAAGACCGGGATGAAAATGGCGGCTAAGCCGCCTTTGCCGGTGAGTGCTGCGGCAAGGAGTAAAAGGCCGGCCGCCAGTTGAACCAAGTTAGCCGTTCGCAGCACGCGCCACAGCGGTATGCCGTGCAACATCCGCCCGTTCACTTGCGATGCAGTGATCACTCCGGCCGCGATGGCGCCAAACAGCCAGCCGAAGCACTGCGTGGGGACCTTATAGATGTTGATAAATACGAACGGCGCGCTGGCGATGTAGGCGAACATGCCGGCGGAGCTGAATCCGGATACGAACGACGCACCGAGGAACGTTCGGTCGCGAAATAGGCGTTGGTAGCTGGAAAGGATGTGGCTCGCGTGCAACGGCCGGACATCGTCGGGGCTGAGCGATTCGGGTAAGCGAAGATGGACACCGAGCAGGCAGGCGAGACCCAGTGCAGCTTGCGTAAAGAAGATCGCTTTCCATCCGGACCAGATAAGAATGTAGCCGCCGATGAGCGGCGCGGCGACTGGCGACACGCCGACCACTAGCATCAGCATCGAAAAGACGCGGCGCATTTGATCGGGCGGAAACAGGTCGCGAACCATGGCGCGCGATATGACGGCGCCGCCGCAGGCTCCGATGGCTTGCAGCAGCCGGAAGAAGGCAAGCGCGCCGATCGATTGAGTGGTTGCACAGGCGATCGAAGACAACACGAATAGCAAGAGGCTGAAGTATAGCGGCGGCTTGCGGCCGTAGCGATCGGTGATAGGGCCGTAGAGGGATTGGCCGAGTGCGTAGCCGACGAAGAAGGTCGCGAGGGTGAACTGCACTTGGGCGGTGGTCGCGCCGTACACGCGTTCGAGCAGGGGCAGGGAAGGGAGGTACATGTCGATGGACAGCGGGGCGAAGGCTTGAAGCGTTCCCATCAACACGAGGATTTCGAGCTGGCGTAGACGGGTGCGCTGGGCCTGAGCGGCGATCACGCTACTCGTGCTCCCATTCCTGGAACCGGAAACTATGCCGGAGCATGACTTCGCGGGCTTGCTCGATGGACTCCGGAAGGACGTAGAAGAACGCCCCTACGCGCGTGCTGCGGAACAGCAGGCCGCCGCTATATTTGTCGGTCTCGACGGCGTACTCGACACCAGATTCACTGAGCGCATTCTCGAGGCGCAACGCCTCCTTCAGATTCTTTGCGATGTAGATGAGGTCCATCTCGCGATCCTCGAAGAAGTCGGCTTCCCGGCGCATTTCGCTTCAATCTTATCGTGTTTGCTATGTTGAGACCGATGAGACGGATCGTTCTGAGCCTTTCGTTGATGCTCTGCACGCTTCCCCTGGCGGAGGCCCAGCGATGGCGGGCAGCGACGGCGCGCGACTGGTATTCCGAGCAAGGTTGGCTGGTGGGAAGCAACTACATCCCGGCGACCGCGATCAACCAGTTAGAGATGTGGCAAGCCGATACGTTCGATCCACAACGGATCGATCTGGAACTGGGCTGGGCGGAAGGTCTCAGCATGAATACCATGCGAGTCTTTCTGCATGACCTGTTGTGGCAGCAGGACGCCGCGGGCTTCCGGCAACGCATCGACACGTTCCTGAAGATCGCGGCCAAACATAAGATCCGGCCGATTTTCGTGTTGTTCGATTCATGCTGGGATCCGGCGCCCCAGTTGGGCAAGCAGCGGCCGCCGACGCCGGGCGTACATAATTCGGGATGGGTGCAGAGTCCCGGGTCGAAGGCGCTTGAAGATCCGGGTCAGCACGGACGGCTGGAGGCGTACGTCAAAGGCGTCGTGGGAGCCTTTGCGAACGACAAGCGCATCACGGCGTGGGACATTTGGAACGAGCCGGACAATCTGAATTCCGGCAGCTACGAAAAGCTGGAGCCCGCGAACAAAGTGGCACTGGTGCTGGGGCTATTGCCGCAGGCGTTCGAATGGGCGCGGTCGGCGCATCCCAAGCAACCACTGACGAGCGGCGTTTGGCACGGGGATTGGTCGGCGCCAGAGAAGCTGTCGGCGATGGAGAAGGCGCAACTGGAATTATCGGATGTGGTGTCCTTTCATAACTACAGCGCCCCCGAAGATTTCGAGCAGCGCGCCGGTTGGCTGGAGGCATACAATCGACCGATCTTTTGCACCGAGTACATGGCGCGCGGGAACAAGAGCACGTTCCAGGGGATATTGCCCATCGCCAAGGAGCACAAGGTGGCGGCGATCAACTGGGGGCTGGTCGCCGGCAAGACGCAGACCTATCTTCCGTGGGATTCATGGGCGAATCCGTATATCGATCGCGAGCCGGCGGTGTGGCACCACGAGATTCTTCGCACCGATGGGTCGCCATACCGGGAGGAGGAAGTGGGGTTCATTCGCACGGTGATTGGTCGAAAGGGGAAGCGCTAATTTTTGACGCGGGCGGCGAAGGCTTCGTAAGCTTTGGGATTGCCGCGGTTCAAGTTGTCGATCATCGCTTTCGCGACAGTTTCGAGGTTAGACAGATACTTCGGATTGTTGAAAGTCTTTCTCAATTCGGGCACCATGTCCTGGATCTTCGTCCAGACGAATAAGAGTTCGCCGCCGCTTTGCTGAAACAACTCCTGATTGAGGACGCCGGAAGTGATGAACGACGCCGCCATTTCCCAGTAGCTGGTCACCATGCGGACCGAGGCATCCTGCTCGGAACCGGGCGGGCACGCGGCCTGCAGCTCGGCGAGAGTCTTTACTTTAAGACCGCCGAACCATTTGCGGGCCTCGCGTAGCCGGTCGTCCCGGCGCAGCTCGTACAACTTGATAATAAGATTCACATCATCGTAGGTTGCCTGGTTGTCCATATGGTCCAGTTTACGAAAGAGTGCGCAGGCACATCGGTACGCACCTGGATCGTTATGGCTCGCCGTTAATCAGTAGGTCGACGTTTTTTTCCGCTTGCGGGTTGTCGGTTCCCCATATAAGGCCCGATCCCCAGATCAGAGCCAGGCCGGGAATCGAGTTAGTGCCCCAAACTAGGACGGAGCCATTGATCGGGTTACCGCTTGCTAAAAACAAATTGGAGCCCCATACTAATGCCGTTCCCCAAGTAAAACTGGTTCCCCAGGTTACAGCATTGCCGAAGATCAGTTTGACTGTGTTCGTCGTTGGATCGAACACGGCTGTTGGAGACAACGCTGGTAGGTTGGCCAAATCAGTGTTGTTCAAGGCTGCGGCAATGTCCAGATAGCCAGCACCCACGGTGAAGATGTCGTATTGACTGGTATAGGCGGCATGCGTGCTGGGATCGATGGTTACGCTAGTGCCCGGGAAGCTCTTAAATGCAGTCTTCATCAAGCGCGCCTTTACCTGGTCCGGCGTCAAGCGTGGATTCTGCTGAAGCAGCAGCGCTACGGCGCCACTTACCACCGGCGTCGCCATGCTGGTGCCACTCAGTGTGTAGTACAGGTTCGAGGGAGCGGCACTGCCATTCACGCGATAGTAGGAGAACGGAACGTTGTTCTGGGGATAGGACTGGACGAGCGTACTATCGGAGGCAAGAAGCGAGACCACGCGGTTACCAGGGGCGACGATATCGGGCTTTACCACGTGATCAAAGAGCGTCGGACCCTTAGAACTGTAACTGGCGATCAGATCATCGGATCGGGACGGGGTGCCCATTGTCTTCATGGCGCCGACCGTGATGACATGGGGATCGTTTCCGGGCGCAGTGATAGTTCCATACCCCTTTGTGCCCGCTGAGTTATCGCGGCCATTGTTGCCGGCCGCTACCACAACAACGATTCCGGCCTGCCAGGCTGCCTCGACCGCCTGGCAGAGGGGGTCCACTGTGTAACTCTCAAACACCGGGCGACCGAGCGAAAGATTTATGACGCGAATATTAAACCGGTTCTTTAGCTGGATGGCACGTTGAATTGCCGCGATAACAGTGCTATCGCTGCCACGGCCGTGCTTATCGAGCGCGCGAAGATTGATGAGATTGACGCCTGGTGCCACGCCTCGGAACATGCGGAAGTAGCTCCTACCTTGAGACGATTGGCCTGAGCTGGCGATGATTCCGGCGACGTGAGTTCCATGGCCGTAGTCATCATTCGCCACACCATTGGCAGAGCCGGCATCGTTCCCAGAGCCTGCATCGTTCCCAGAGCCTGCACCTTTCCCAGTGAAGTCCTCGTTATCCATCACTTGACCTTCCAAGTCCTCATGTTGCCCAATTCCGCTGTCGATGACTGCCACTCCAACGCCTTCGCCGGTCCAACCATATTGCCATGCGACACTGGCATTCACCGCCGCAACGGTTAGGTCGAGCAATCCGTGAACTGGCCGATCGAGGGCGATGAAGGCAACTTCGGGATCGTTGGCCAGAGCGGCAAGAGAGCGGGCGGGCATGGAAACGGCGTCACCAGCGATCAGGTGCAGATCGGCTTTGTGCTTGGCGCCCATCCGCCGAAGCATCTGGTGGTGAGCTTCAGTCGGCGGATGCTTGAACTGCACAATCACATCGACAGTCGTCTCCGGATCCGCTACCTGCAGACCCCTGGCAATCTTTTCAGAACCCCCAAACGCCAAACTCGTGGCAAACAAAAGTCCTGTTACAGTCGATAGAATTGGTGCTCTTATCTTCTTCAATTTCATTTCGCATCGAGTCTTGTGGCAAGTGGGATACCAATGGGGTTTTCCCTTTAGGTTGAACAACTGAGAATTTCACGCCGGCATTGAGCGAACTAAGATGGCGCATTAAACTGGTGGTTCTGGCCATTCTGTCGCAGTACTGCCCAATGCATCGCTTTAGTACTTACGCTGGAGAAAAGCCGGGCCGTCTGGGCACATCTTCCTAGGTATGTCTGCGGCTCTAACCGCCATCACCAAAGAAGAAGAGCTCCACTGGTTGGCGCTGCGACTTGTTCCGGGCCTGGGGACGAGCAAAGCTGGCCGCCTCATCGAGCAATTTCGCGCGCCGCAGGCGATCTTTCGTGCCTCGCGGTCGGATCTCGAAGCCAGCGGACTGTCGGGAAGCGTTGCCCAAACCATCGCCAGCGGCTGCACGTTCGAAGACGCCGTCGATCAGCAGCAGAAGATGCTAGAGACAGGAACCGCTCTGGTGCCGATCACCGACCCGCGTTACCCGGCCCGGCTTGAGGAAATCTTCGATCCGCCGATCGTGCTTTTCACCCGCGGCCGTCTGGAGCTGCTGCAGTCGGTCATGCTGGGCATTGTGGGCACTCGACGGCCGACGGCGTATGGCATCGCGGCTACGGAGCGGCTTTCACCAGACTTGGCCCAGGCCGGGCTCACCATCGTTAGTGGGATGGCGCGGGGAATCGACACCGCGGCGCATCGCAGCACTCTCAGCGTAGGGGGCGACACGATCGCGGTTTTTGGCTGCGGGGTCGATCTCGTCTACCCGGCTGAGAATCGAAAGCTGGCGAGCGAGATCGCCGAAAAAGGGCTGCTGCTCTCGGAATTCCCGATGGGGTCGCCGGCGTATCCCCAGAATTTTCCGATTCGCAACCGGATCATCAGTGGCATGAGCGTCGGGATTCTGGTGGTGGAGGGGGCGCAGTACAGCGGCTCGTCGATTACCGCGAGAATGGCTCTGGAGCAGCAGCGGGAGGTTTTTGCTGTCCCGGGCAATATCACCTCCAAAATGAGCTGGGGCCCGAATCTGCTCATTAAACAGGGGGCCAAGCTGGTGCAGGAGTGGAACGATGTGTCTGTGGAGCTTCCGGCCGATATCCGCCGCGTGTTGATCGCCAAGGCACAAGCGCGCTACGGCCAGATCCCATTGGAAACAAAGGACGAAGAGGCCGTTCCAGCGCCCGAGATCAGCGCTGCCAGCCGGGCCCTGCTCCAGGCCTTGAAGGCCGATCTACCGATCCATATTGACCAACTGCTAGAAACTTTTGATACTCTTACATCATCAGAGATAATTGCCGGGTTGTTCGAGCTTGAGATGCTCGGTCTCGTCCGGCAACTCCCCGGCAAGAACTTTGTTAAAGTGTGGTAGGCTTATGGCCGTCTTATAGTGTGGACAGTTTCGTCTACGCAATGTAAGTTCCATTACTCACGGATATAATCATGGCAAAATCGCTCGTCATCGTCGAATCGCCGGCGAAGGCGAAAACTATCGGCAAATATCTCGGCAAGCAATACGTCGTTAAGGCTTCGCTCGGTCACGTCAAGGATCTTCCAAAGAAGGATCTCGCTGTAGACGTCGACAAGGGCTTCGAGCCGCATTATGAAGTAATCGAAGGCAAGAAAAAGCTCATGTCCGAGCTGAAGGCGGCGGCCAAGGGCATGGATTCGATATACCTGGCGGCTGACCCGGATCGCGAAGGCGAAGCCATCTGTTTCCACCTGCAGGAAGAGTTGAATGGCTCGAAGAAAGGGCCGAAGTTCTACCGGGTGATGTTCAACGAGATCACCGCCAACGCTATTCGTAAGGCTTTCGAGAAGCCTGGCTCGGTAAATCTGAATCTGGTGGACGCGCAGCAGGCGCGCCGCATTTTGGATCGCCTGGTGGGCTACAAGATTTCACCGCTCCTGTGGGATAAGGTACGGCGCGGTCTTTCGGCCGGGCGCGTTCAGACCGTGGCGCTGCGTTTGATCGTCGATCGCGAGCGGGAAATCCGCGCGTTCATCAAGCGCGAATACTGGACCATCGACGTCCAGCTCAACGCCAAGAAGCCACCGGTGCTGACGGCGCGTTTCACCAAGAAGGACGACCAGGCGCTGGAGGTGGCGGTAGAGGCCGCGGCCACGTCGATCGTCGATCAGCTCGACGGCGCCAAATACCTGGTTCACTCCGTCACCACGCGCGAAAAGAAGCGCAATCCGGTAGCTCCGTTCATCACGTCCACGCTGCAGCAGGAGTCTTCGCGCAAGCTGCGGTTCAGCGTGAAGCGGACCATGATGCTGGCGCAGCGGCTCTATGAAGGTGTAGAGCTGGGCTCGGAAGGATCGGTCGGGTTGATCACGTATATGCGTACGGATTCGACCCGCGTGTCGAGCGACGCATTGGACGAAGTTCGCAAGCTGATTACGGAGCGGTACGGCGCACCGTTCTGTCCGCCATCGCCGAACGCTTATAAAAGCAAGAAGGATGCGCAGGACGCGCACGAAGCGATTCGTCCGACATCGGCGATGCGCACGCCGGAATCGGTAGCGTCGTTCCTGCAAGAGGACGAGCTGAAGTTATACAGGCTGATCTGGATGCGCTTCGTAGGGTCGCAGATGATGCCGGCGGTGTTCGATCAGACGACCATCGACGTGGCTGCCAAGGGCAAGGACGGCGCGACGTACATGTTCCGCGCCACCGGTAGCGTGCCGAAATTCAAGGGATTCCTGGAAGTCTATGAGGAAGGGAAAGATCAGAAGGATGAGGATGACGAGGAACTGAAGCATCGTCTGCCACTTGTTCAGGAAGGCGAAGAGCTGAAATTCAAGTCCATCCTGCCGGAACAGCATTTCACCGAACCGCCGCCGCGCTTCAACGAGGCGACGCTGGTGAAGGAGCTGGAAGCGGACGGCGTGGGGCGGCCATCCACCTATGCGTCCATTCTTTCGACCATCCAGGAACGCGAGTACGTAAAGAAGGAAGGCGGCAAGTTCGTGCCCACCGAACTCGGCATGGTGGTCACGGACCTATTGCTCGAGAGCTTCCAAAACCTTTTCGACGTGACGTACACGGCCGGCATGGAACAAAGGCTGGACGAAATCGAGGACGGCACGATGGATTGGCGCGCGGCCATGTCGGAGTTCTACGAGCGTTTCCAAAAGGATTTGGAATACGCCGAGCGCCACATGACCGACATTAAGCGTATGGAGAAGCCGACCGACTTGGTCTGCGACAAGTGCGGACGGCCGATGGTGATCCGCTGGGGGCGGCATGGCAGCTTCATCGCCTGCACCGGCTACAACGAAAAGAACGCCGAGGGCGAACCCGAGTGCACCAACACGCGCGAACTGACGGTGGATCTTCCAGACGTCGACAAAGTGGATCTGACCGAGCAGGACGCCGAGGAATATTGCGAGAATTGCGGCCGTCCGATGGTGCTGAAGAAGGGGCGCTTTGGACAGTTCTACGCGTGCTCCGGATATCCGGACTGCAAGACCACCAAGCAAATCGGGGGAGAACAGAAGAAGTCGGACGTGCCACTGGATGAGAAGTGCCCGCAATGCGGCAACAATCTGGTGCTGAAGCACGGGCGCTTCGGCGAGTTCACGGCGTGCAGCAATTATCCCAAATGCAAATTCGTCAAGCAAAAGACCATCGGCGTGCCCTGTCCGAATTGCTCGCAAGGCGAAGTGGTGGAGCGGCGCTCCAAGCGCGGCAAGACCTTTTATGGCTGCAGCCGGTATCCGGAATGCGACTTCGTGGCTTGGGGCAAACCGATCGCCGAGAAGTGTCCGGATTGCGGATCGAGCTACCTGGTCGAGAAATGGCTCAAGGCCGGGGGCGTGGCCCAATGCCCCAATGGCGAGTGTAAATATAAGCGGCCGCTGGCGCCGGTGGAAGTGACGGCGTAAGCATTCTCCCCGGAGAAACCCCCATGTACGACCGCTCGGATCTGAATTTGCGCGGTCCGGTGAAACGCTGCCGCTCCGAGCGAACGTTGCGTTTTCGCCGCTGCGGTGCCGACGCTTGTGATACCGAGGAGCGTCGCTTCGTTACAACCACCGAATACGATCGAGAGGGCAGATTACTGCGGCAGCGGTTTCAAAACCCCGACCGGTCGGAGTGGACTGCCGTCTACACCTACGATCAAAGCGGGCGCCTCCAGACGATAGCCAACGATAGTACCTCCAGTGCCTCGTCCGTCCGAACGTATTTCTATGATCAAGCAGGACGGCTGGAGCAAATCGGTCTCAAGACGTCGGACGCTGCTGAGCGAACTGTTGAATCGTTCCAATATGATTCTGCCGGCAGAAAGACGAAGATCCTGCACATTGATCTGGCTTCGTTGCGCCCGAACACCACATACGGCTATGGTGTGGATGGAAGCACTTCAGGCTACTCGGCGCCGGGCACGCGAGAAATCCAAACCAGCTATGACGAGCGAGACAAACCAGTCGCATTGGCTTTTTACGGCGATGATCAAGAACTGCTCCGCCGCGTTGTTTTCCTTTACGACGCGGCCGGCCGCCTCATTGAAGAGGCACAGGAGGAGGTCGCCAGTGTGTTCCCTCCCGAAGTTCTAGAGCAAGGAACCCCAGCACAGATTGAAGCGATTCGCGCCGTGTTTGGCAGCATTCGAATCTCTCATCACTACGATAGCGCAGGTCGCCGAGTGGAGTCATGGTCGAATATAGGACGCCTTGGAGAAAATCGCAAAACAACCACGTATAACGAGCATGGCGATCCTGAAAGTGAGCAGCACGTCGACGCCTCCCGCGACTTTGGATTGGATGACGAAGGCCGTTTGAGCGATCAGCCGACCAGGGAAAACGTCAGTAGATCCGAATCGCGCTTCACCCACGTCTACGACGAAGCGAGAAACTGGGCTGAGTTGACCATAGCTGGCCGAACCGCTCTGGATGAGCCATTTCAGATGTCTAGTATTGAGACGCGTGTCCTGACCTATTGGGATAGGGAACGACTGGACGGGGGCTTGACGTGATCACAACCGATCGAGAGCATGAGCGCATGCTCGCCGAAGTCGAGAAGCTCATGGATAGAGGTGAGTATCGCACTGCCGAGGAGGATGCGGTCCTCGAACTGATGGTGGGGCTCATTAAGAACTATGAAGAGGAACATCATCCTTTCCCCAGTCCGAGTCCCCGGGAAATGCTTGTGTACCTAATGGAACGACGGCGTCTAAAACAGGCGGATCTTCTTCCGATTTTTGGATCTCGAGGCTACGTTTCCGACGTCGTCAACGGAAAGCGCGCCATTAGTAAGGCACATGCTAAGCGGCTGTCCGGGTTTTTAGGGTCTCGGCCGATCTGTTCATCTAAGCTGTAACGCAGCGAGAGCGGGGCCGGAGATGCACTTACGAGAAACGACTTTTCCTTTTGTCGTAGGTTCATTACTGATCTGGGCGTACTTTCTGGTTCTGGCGGGACAGGGCCTCAGCGCAGGGTTCACCACCGACGACCTGGTGAACTTGGCCGCCTACTGGAATCAATCCCCGGCGGCGCTCGTCAAGGCAGTCGCTCTGTACTTTTCGCCTTCCTATCGGCCTTTAGGCGGCCTCCTTTTCTATCGCCCGCTGTTCGCGCTCGTGGGATTTCATCCCTTTCCTTACCGGATCGTATGTTTCGCGCTGCTGGTGGGAAATCTCGCGCTGCTGTATTTCGCAATCCGGTTCATGGCCGCCTCGTCTGAGATCGCGGCTCTCGCCACGCTGATCGGCGCCTTTCATCCGCGGTTCGTGGACCTCTATTGGAACAACGGCGCCATATACGATATCCTCTGTTTTACTTTCTATTTCGGGGCATTGGCCTACTACGCGCGGGCGCGCCGGACTGGCCCAATCTGGAATTTTCGGCGGACCGCCGTATTCCTGGCCCTCTATGTCGGGGCACTGGACGCTAAAGAGATGGCCGTGAGTCTACCGGTGCTATTGATCTTCTACGAACTGATCTATTTCCCGCCCGCTAGTTTCAGCGCCCGGAAAATCGGAGAGTGGGCGGTGACTAACGGCCGTCTCGCGGCGATCGCGGGAGTGATGACCGCGCCCTATGTTTGGGCTAAACTACTCGCGCAAAGCCCATTCAGCCAATTGCCTTCCTATCACCCGGAAATCACGCTCCACCAATTCCTGGCGACGTACGGCGCCTACCTAGATGCTCTTTTCTATGGCGATCATTGGTTTGGCGAGACGCAGACCGCTATTCTCCTTGTGGCTCTCTTAGTGGCCGCGCTGTTCCTGAGGTCTCGGCACCTGTTCTTTGCCTGGTCAATTATTGTAGTCAGCTTCCTGCCAATCGCGTTCATTCCCGTGAGGGCCGCGTATGTGCTCTACATTCCGTTGGCTGGTTGGAGCTTATATGCAGCGGCATTGCTGGTGCTACTCGGCGACGCGGTCGTTTCTTCCGGCAAGCCGATCCGGGCTGCCCGACTGCGGCAAGTGGCGCTCTTTGTGTTGGTCCTGGTGTTGCTGCTGCGTGCCTATCGCGTTCAGCGGCTGCGGATGTACGGCGAGTTGACGCTGGGGCAGCCGGTGATCCGGTCTGTGCTGGGGGAACTCGATCGGCTGCATCCAAGCCTTCCTCGAGGTACGCGACTGCTAGTCGTCCACGACCCGCTTCCGCATCCCTACGAGCTTCTGCTGCTATTACGCTTGTATTTTCGCGACAGCACGCTCGAAGTCGATCAGGGAAATGCAAATGACGGCCGCCATCCATACGTGATGGTATGGTGCGGGACAACACTCTATCTCTTTAATCCACGAAATCCGGAAGCCGCGCCCTGCCCGGTTGCAGGCAGTTAATACGATATCGTATATTACGATAATGAGATATACGATAATGCTAGTACCTCTACTGCTGGCGCCGTTGAGCCAGTCTCAGACCCGTGCCCATGCCGAGGCCAGTATAACGATTGATCTGGAGGTGGCGCCGGCCGAGGTGCTGCCTCTTTTTGGTCCGGTCCGCGAGGCCGAATGGGCACACGGCTGGAGCCCGGTCATGCTCTACCCCGGCGACGGCCGGCAACTGGCAGGCAGCGTCTTTACCACCGATGACAAGAGTACAGACGTGGTCTGGATCATGACTCGTTTTGACGAGCGCGCTTTGGAAGTGGATTACGCGCAGGTCCTCCCGAAAGTTTGGGCCGGCGAAATCCTCATTCGATTAAAAGAGAGCGGCAATGGGCGTACCCAGGCGACAGTCACCTACCGGCGCACTGCGCTGTCACCGGAAGCCGACCATGGCGTAGAAACCTTTGGCCAGCATTTTCCGCAGCAGCGCGAGCATTGGCAGAACGCCATCAATCAGCGGCTGCGGGCCATCGCGGAGCAACATGAACACCGCTGAGCCGACCGATCAGGAATTTGTCCGGATGTTCGAGGCCTGCGAACTCGCGAACGATAGTTTTCGTCACCGGGATCACATCCGATTGGCATGGATCTACCTGGAGCGCTATGGAGAGCTGGAGGCCCGAGGACAGATCGCTAGGGCAATCCGCAAATTCGCCGCGCATCATGGCAAGAGTGACAAATATCACGAGACAATTACGGTGGCGTGGCTGCGGCTGGTCGCCAACGCGATGGCGCGAGTGCCGCTGGATGCGAGTTTCGATGAGTTGACGATCGCTGCGCCCGAGTTGCTCGATAAGCGAATCATCGAAAAATTCTATTCAACCGCGGTCTTGGCGTCGGAAGCCGCCCGCACGTACTGGGTGGAACCCGATCTTCAGCCGCTGCCCTGAGGTGTGTCAGCCCCGAGGTGTGTCAGGATGAGAAGTGCGCATGGCGCTGCTCCTGATTCCCCAGATCCATCGGACCACCCATCAGATCGGTTTGTATATCGAACGCTCGGGTTTGGGCCTAAATCAAGGTGAGGCGCATATCCTGGCGCATTTGGCGAGCGCAGGCGACAGCACGGTCGGGGAATTGCACAAGGCCTTCGCGCATAAACGCTCGACCCTGACCAGTTTTCTCGACCGCTTGGCCGAGCGCCGGCTGATCCGCCGCGAGGTCCGCTCCGAGGATCGCCGCAGCTTCGTCGTCAGTCTAACGCCGTCCGGCAAGTTGGTGGCGCGCAAGATCCATCGTCATCTCGAAACGCTCGAAAGGGCGGCGCTGCGCGGCGCCAAACCCAGTAAAACCAAGGCATTCACGGACCTGATCGGGGCCGTGGAAGAGGCCGCCACACGGCTCTAAGATTGGCTATGGCGAAGCCCGACTACGGTCTCGACGCGCCCAAGCTGGTTCGGCGGTTCGCCATTCGCGGCGCATTGTTCATGGCGTTCGCGGGGTTTCTCTATTACTCCAACCGCAACACCAGCCCGGGCGCGGCGGTGGCGATCGCCAGCATGCTGTTAGCGGTCGGGGTCACGTTCGCGATGATTGCGGTCATCATGGTGTGGAGCAGCCGTGTCACCAAACCTAAGGTGATTCACCGCATCCTCGATAGCATCCCCTGGCGTGGCGACGAGAATGTCCTGGATGTCGGATGCGGGCGAGGATTATTCTTAATCGCCGCCGCTAAAAGACTGAAGAGCGGTAAGGCTACCGGCGTGGACATCTGGCGATCGGAAGATCTTTCGGGAAACACCGCGGAGGCGGCCATGAACAACGCCAAAGCGGAAGGCGTCGCCAATCGGATCAAGATCGAAAATACCGACGCTCGTAAGCTGCCCTTCGGGGCCAACAGCTTTGATGTGGTCGTGTCCAGCCTCGCTATCCACAATATCGACGGGATCACGGAGCGCGCCAAGGCACTTCGCGAGATCGCGCGCGTGCTGAAACCGGGCGGTTATTTGGCTATCCTTGATATCTTTCATACCGGCGAGTACGCTAAGCTCCTGCCTCAATTAGGCTTGAGCGACGTGCAGCTTTCGCCCCTTACGTTCCTGTGGTGCGTTCCCACGCGAACATTGACCGCGCGAAAGCCGTCCTAGCAAAGGCAGGGGAAACCGCTTCCTGCGGGCGCGGCTCGGTAACGATTGCTGAGCTAGTGAGTCCAATATTTGGCGGGCATGCGGCGGCCGAAGAAACGTACTCTATTGAAAATGTTTGAATATCGTGGTATGTCTATATAGATTCGGAGATTATCGCTATGGCCACTACAGTCTGGAAGGGGCATCTCACCTTCGGTCTCGTTTCCTTTCCCGTGAAACTGTTCACCGCCGCGCGCCCGGACGGCATCAGTTTTAATCAGCTCCACAAAACCGACAACTCTCGCATCAAGCAGGTAATCTATTGCCAGGCGGAAGACAAGCCGATTCCGCGCAGTGAAATCGTCAAAGGCTACGAGTATGAGAAGGATCGCTACGTCGTAATTGAAGACGAAGATATCAAGAAGATGGCGCCCTCGACGGCCAAGGTCATGGAGATCCTGGAGTTCGTCAAATCCACGGAAGTCGATCCGATTTATTTCGAAAGCTCCTTCTACATGGCGCCGGACACAGCCGGCGAGAAGCCCTACGCATTGCTTTTCGACACGCTGAAGCGCACTGGCTATGTCGGGGTCGCGAAGATTGCGATGCACAATCGCGAGCACATAGCTATTTTCCGGCCGGGTGCGAACGGCCTGGTGATGCATACGATGTATTTCGCCTACGAGGTTCGAAAGGTGGAAGAGTTCCGCACCGATACGAGCCTGGTGAAGGAACAGGAAGTGAAGCTGGCCGAGACGCTGGTGCAGTCGTTAGCTGCGCCTTTTGAGCCTGAAAAATACAAAGACACTTACAAACAAAACCTGGAGGCGATGATCGAGGCTAAAGTGAAAGGCCAGGAAGTGGTGACACCGCCGGCAGCCGAGCCTGCCAAGGTGATCGACATCATGGAGGCTTTGAAAAAGAGCCTGGCCATCGCCAAAAAGCCGCCGGCCTCAGTGGAAGCCTTGGAAGCGGAAGCGCCCAAGCAAAAGTCGGCGGGGAAGAGGCAGAAAACGGCCCGGGGCTAGCTAGACCGGGTTAGGCGGGCGCTGCCGCCTGCTCAGGAAATCCCTTCAGCAGTTCTTCGGCATACAATGCTCCGGCGGGTGTGTCTTCATGCTTAAAAAACACGTAAACGTCGCGACCTTGTCCGAGTAGCTGCTCGGCGCGCTCGGCGATCTCTTTGCGATCCTCGAGCGAATATTCGGGCATTCGCAGGCGCGAGTAGACGAAGTTCGCAGTGACAACTTCAGGTATCACCAGTTTCTCCGATTCCGCCAGGCACAGCGCCACGCCATGCTTTTCGAGCAATTGATACACTGGCGGCGCCAGCCACGAAGCATGCCGGAACTCGAACGCGCAGCGGATATCGCGCGGTAGCGTGGCCAGGAAATCAGCCAGCAGGGCTTCGTCGCACTTGAGCGCCGGCGGCAATTGAAAGAGCACGGGGCCGAGGCGGCGGGCTGTCCGCAAAGGCTCGATGGCCCGGAAAAAGACCTCGGTGAATTCCGACGGCTTCAGCCGCTGAATATGCGTGATGCGCATGTGCGCCTTCACGGGAAACACAAAGCCCGCCCGCGTCTGGTTTACCCAGTTTTCAAGCGTGGAGGTCGAAGGAAGCCGGCGGAAGGTGTAGTTGACCTCCACCGCGTTCAGCCGCTCGGAATAATAAGAGAGGAACTTCTTAGAGGGCAGTTTCTCCGGGTAGAACTCCGGCTTCCAGCTTGGGTAGGCAAAACCCGAGGTACCTGAATAGAGTCTAGGCATGTTAGTCCAGCATCCAACGGCGACCGTGCTGCATCAAATACAATAGTTTAAACTGTTGTGAACCCGAAAACCTCGAAAAAGAGCTCGTCGGAACGCCTGCGTGAGCTGTGGCCCGACATCCGCGAGATGATGCGCCCGCGCCGGCGTGTTCTCGCGGTCGGATTCCTGTTGATGTTTATCAACAAGGTCTGCAGCCTGGTGCTGCCGGGATCCACGAAATTCCTCATCGACAACGTCATCAACAAACATCAGACCCAATGGCTCTTGCCCCTGGTGCTGGCCGTGGTCGCCGCCACCATAATTCAGGGCGCCACTTCGTTCGGAATGACACAATTGGTTTCCAAGGCAGGCCAAAAGCTGATTGCCGAATTACGCCGGAAGGTCCAGGCACATGTCGGGCATCTCCCGGTTGCCTACTATGACGCCAACAAAACCGGCACGCTGGTTTCGCGCATCATGACCGACGTGGAAGGGATTCGGAACCTTCTGGGGACGGGACTGATCGAGTTCATCGGTGGCGTCTTGATGGCCGTGATGGTACTCGGAGTTTTGCTGTACCTTAGCGCCCTCCTGACTGTGATGGCGCTGGTGATCATGATCGCGTTTACGCTAGTGCTGCGCAAAGCCTTCACCACCATACGGCCGATTTTCCGCGAGCGAGGCAAGATCAACGCCGAAGTCACAGGCCGTCTCACCGAATCGCTCGGCGGCGTGCGCGTCGTGAAGGGTTACCACGCCGAAGCGCGTGAAGAAGAAGTCTTCGGTAAAGGCGTGCAGCGGCTGCTCGATAACGTTCTAAAGAGTCTGACCGCCACGTCCTTCATGAGCCTATCAGCCACCGTGCTCATGGGTGTGGTGGGCGCCCTCATCATGTTCGTAGGCGCGCGTCAGATCACAGCCGGGACCATGACACTGGGCGGTTTCATGAGCTACAGCATGTTTTTGGCTTTCCTGATCGCCCCCATGTTTCAAATCGTCAACATCGGGACCCAATTGACCGAGGCCCTGGCGGGATTGGAGCGCACACGCGAGGTCTTGCGCGAACGGCCCGAGGACGCCGATCCGCGCCGCGTCGTTTCTCTGCCGCCAATCACGGGACAAGTTGTCTTCGACCACGTTAACTTCGCTTACGACGCCGGCAAGGCGGTGCTCCACGACGTGTCTTTTTGCGCCGAACCGGATACGGTCACCGCGCTGGTCGGATCGTCTGGCTCCGGCAAATCGACAATCATCGGCTTGATCACGGCTTTTCACACGCCAGAAACTGGCACTATTTTAGTGGATGGCGTCGACCTATCCACCGTTCGGCTGGATTCGTTCCGAACCCAGCTAGGAGTGGTCCTGCAAGAGACCTTTTTGTTCGACGGGACCATTCGCGAGAACATCGCTTTCGCCCGGCCACATGCAACCGAAGAGCAAATCATGGAGGCGTGCCGGATTGCTCGAGTCGACGAGTTCGCGGAAGGGTTCGAGAAGAAGTACGACACCATCGTCGGCGAGCGTGGAGTGAAACTTTCGGGTGGGCAGCGGCAGCGGGTTTCGATCGCGCGCGCCATTCTGGCGGACCCGCGCATTCTGATTTTGGATGAGGCGACTTCGAGTCTTGACTCCGAGTCCGAAGCCCTTATTCAGGAAGGGCTGAGATACCTGATGCAGGGGCGCACCACATTCGTGATCGCGCACCGGCTGTCGACCATCCGGCGCGCGGATCAGATTCTGGTGGTGGAAGCGGGCCGCATACTCGAGCGGGGCACGCACGAAAAACTGTACGCCGCGCGCGGCCGTTATTACGATCTATACACCAAGCAGCACGGCATGGAAGCAAATCTGTTTCTGGCGCCTGGTGAAGGCGACGAGCAGCCGGCGGTGGACGGAGGGTCGGCGGCCGGCGCCGCTCAAACGGGGAATGACCTGACGGCCGCGGTGCGGCTGCTGCGCGGCTGAGCACGCACGCCTACGTGCCGCGTTCACACTCGTGAACGCCTAAACAAGACCCATGCGTCCGCATGAGTGCCGACGCCGCATGCACGAGTGCGTGCCCTATACACATTCTCACTCCCCGCTTTGCTGGAGCAGCTTCGCCACCAGCGCGGTCCATCCGGTCTGATGACTGGCGCCCATGCCGGCGCCGTTATCGCCGTTGAAGAATTCATAGAAGAGGACGTGGTCGCGAAAGTGCGGATCAGTCTGGAATTTTTCGGCGCCCCCGAACACCGGCCGCCGGCCATGCTCGTCCCTCAGGAAAAGACGCGAAAGCCGGCGCGACAGGTGCGCCGCGACATCCGAAAGATTCATCATCACACCCGAACCTTTCGGGCATTCCACCTGCAATTCGTCGCCGAAATAGTGATGATAGCGTTGCAGCGATTCGATCATGAGAAGATTCACCGGAAACCACACTGGGCCGCGCCAATTGGAGTTCCCGCCAAAGATACCAGTGGTCGACTCGGCTGGTTCGTAGTCGACGCGGTACTCCTGTCCGTCGACGCGCAGAACAAAAGGATGGTCCCGGTGATAGCGCGAAACGCCGCGGATTCCGTGTGGGGAAAGAAACTCGTTTTCATCCAACATCGTTTCGACCACACGGCGCAGCCGGGAGGGGTGCATCATTGAGAGCAGCAACCGTTCTTCGGCGCCATGCCGGGTGATGGAAGCGATATTGCCGCACAAATCCGGCCGGTGCTTCACGAACCAGCTCATGCGCCGCTTGAAGCCGTGCATCTTGTCGATCGCATGGGCATCCAGGGTCGTAACGGCGAACAGCGGAATCAGCCCCACCAATGACCGCACCCGTAGCGGAATCTTCCGCCCGTCCGGAAGTCGCAGCCAGTCATAGAAGAAGCCGTCCTCTTCATCCCACAATCCGCCGTCTCCCATGCGGTTCATTGCGCTCGCGATATAGAGAAAGTGCTCGAAGAACTTGCTGGCGATGTCTTCATAAGCCGGGTCATGCGGGGTCAATTCGATCGCAATTCTCAGCATGTTGAGACTGAACATCGCCATCCAAGCCGTGCCGTCGGCCTGCTCGATGAAACCGCCAGTGGGCAGCGGCTTGCTTCGATCGAACACACCGATATTATCGAGGCCGAGAAAACCTCCCTCGAAGATGTTGTTGCCTTGGGAGTCTTTGCGATTGACCCACCAAGTGAAAGTCATCAACAGCTTGTGAAAGGCAGACTCGAGAAAAGGATAATCCGGTTTGCCGGTCAGCTTCTTGTCGATTTTGAAGACGCGGAAGCAAGCCCACGGGTGGACGGGCGGATTGACATCGCTGAACTCCCATTCATAGGCTGGCAATTGTCCATTGGGCGACTGGTACCACTCGCGCAACAGCAGCGAGAGCTGGCGCTTGGCAAAATCCGGATCGATCAGCGAGAACGGGATCGTGTGGAAAGCCAGGTCCCAGGCGGCGAACCACGGGTACTCCCACTTGTCAGGCATCGAAAGGACATCGTCGTTGTAAACTTGCATCCAAGTGTGGTTGCGTCCGAGGAGGCGTTGGGGAGGAGGCGGAGGCATCGCAGGATCCCCTTTGAGCCACTGCTCGACGACGTAGTGATAAAACTGCTTGCTCCACAGCAGTCCGGCAAAGGCTTGGCGCTGTACCATGCGGGCGTCATCCGACAATCGCGCCGGCGCGAAATTATAGAACTCGTCCGCCTCTTCTATGCGGTCCTCAAAGACGCGATCGAAATCCGGCTGAGGGCCTTCTCCGGAATAAAGGCGGAAGTGGAGCACTTTGTCGCCGCCGGGCTGGAGGTCGATCCGATAGACACCCGAGGCCTTGGTTCCGGTCTCATCCGGATTTACGGCATCCTTTTCTCCATTGACGAGGTAGCGGTGAAAGGCATCCTTGGTGTGGCGCTCGGCGCCGCCCCAGCCCCACAATCGCTCGGTGTTGCTTTCGTTTTCGGTGAACAGCAGCGGCGGCGCGTCCTCAAGCCATAGCTTGAACTCACCCAAAGATTGTTCGTGGATGACGATGGTCTGGGAATCCAGACGCGCCAACTCGGGCCGAGGCACGCCATAGCCCCAACTCCAGGTATTGCGAAACCAGACCGTCGGCAGCAGGTGAAGCGTCGCGGGATCGGGTCCGCGATTGATGACGGTAACACGGGCCAGGATGTCGTCGACTGAGTCCTTGGCATATTCGACAAAGATGTCGAAATATCGGTCTTGATCGAAAACGCCGGTGTCCATCAATTCATACTCAGACTCGGATTTTGAGCGGCGGCGATTCACCTCTACCAGTTGCGAATATGGAAACTCCGATTGCGGATATTTATATAGGCACTTCATGTAGGAATGCGTCGGCGTGGAATCGAGGTAGTAATAATACTCCTTGACGTCCTCGCCGTGATTGCCTTCGGTCCCTCCGAGGCCGAACAGGCGCTCCTTCAAGATCGGATCGCGGCCATTCCAAAAGGCGAAGGCAAAACAAAGCCGTTGGTGATTGTCACAGATACCGGCGATGCCATCCTCGGTCCAGCGGTAGGTGCGCGAGCGGGCATGATCATGCGTAAAGTAATCCCAAGCGGTCCCATCCGGGCTGTAATCTTCGCGCGGATTGCCCCAGGAACGTTCGGAGAGGTAAGGTCCCCAACGTCTCCAGTATTTCTCCCGGCGGTTCGCCTGCAGAATGCGGTCGCGCTCAGCGTGCATACTTATCTATGGAACCACACGCGCAGCGAGTCGACGGCGGCCTGAGCCATGTTCAGACACGTTGGATTATTGCTGGACCTTGGCGAGACTGGTTTGAATGGTCTTCCGCAATTCGTCGGAAGGGCCTTTGCTAAGAGCAACTTCAAGCTCGGTCTTAGCTTTTGCCTTTTGGCCCTTCTGAGTCAGTGTTAGGGCGTAGTGGTAGCGAAATACCGGGTTGTCGGGAAATCTTTGAGTCAGGCCGCTAAACACCTGTAAAGCGCTATCGTCCAGGTTCTTCTTGAGGTAGACCATGCCGAGCGTATCGGCAAAATTTGGACTGCGCGGTGACTTCTGCAAGGCCTGCTCCGCCAATTTCTGCGCTTCATCGGCGCCGCCCAGGTCGAGCAGCGCGTATGCCAGATTGTTCATGGCATTTGCATTCTCGGCGTCTAAGACCAGCACGCGCCGATATCCCGCCACGGCCTCAGCATTGCGGCCCGTCATGTGAAGCGCGTCCGCGAGCGCGCCCGCCACGAGCGGATCACGCGGCGCCAGTTCGCTGGCCTGCCGGAAACTAGCGAGGGCTTTGGGTAAGTCACCTTTGAGTTGATACACCACGCCTAGGCGCATCTGCACTTGCGCAGATCGTGGAACCAGAATCTGTAGTTGCTGATATTGCTGGAGAGCCAAGTCGTACTTTGAGGCTCGCAGCGCTGTATCAGCCAACAAGGAGTGGATGGGAACGGTGTCGGAGGACTTTCCCAACTCCAGCGTCAGCCGCGATAAAGCCTTATCGAGTTGGCCCTGCTTTCGATAGGCTTCCGCCAAACCGGCGAGCGCTCGGTACTTATCTTTCTGGTAAAGCTGTTCGAGGCGCGTCTCGGCCTGAGGATATTTTTTCTCGGACAAGTCCAAAGACGCGAGTTGAAATTGAACTTCGGCGTTCTGGGGAAGCTCGGTTGCGAGAGCGGTCAACTCGGTGCGAGCTTCTGAATACTGTTGCGTGTCCACCAGAGCCGCCGTTCGCACCAGCCGCGCCTCGCCAAGTCTGGGGTTTACGGCGAGAGCACTGCTGGAGTATTGAAGCGTCTGGGCGTAATCCCTTTTAGACAGGCTCAGCTTAGCCAACGCCATGATGGACGGAAGGTATTTGGGGCGTTGCTTGAGTGATTCGCGAAATTGAGTGGCCGCCTCATTCTGGTCGCCTTTCGCCAACCAGGCCTGCCCGAGAGCGAACCGCAGGAGCGGGTTGTCAGGCTGCTTCTTGACCAGCTCCTGGAAATCGTTCAGGGCGGCTTGCACCTTTTCCGGCTTGCCGGTCTTCAATAGCAACGAGGCGTTCACAGCCTTGGCGCTGTCGTCGTTGGGGTGCTCCTTGAGAATCTCGGAAATGACACCGGCGGCCTCATCTCCCTTGCCTTGGGCGAGCCAGGCATCGGAAATTCGTTTCAGATAGGTGGTCTTCTCTTTGGGATTGGCGTTGGCGCCTTCCTGGTATTGTCGCAATGCCTCGGGCCAGTCATGAACAGCGGCATAGAAATCACCGACCTTCAGCCGGGCGTCGGGGAAGGTTTTGGAATCATTCAGGACACGCTGCAACGTGGCAGTCATCTGATCGCTCTTGCCTGCGGACCCGTAGAACATCGCCAACTCCATCGCGTCATTGATATTACTCGGATTATTATTTACTTTGGCGCGCAGGATGTCCTCAGCCTCAGCGGGACGATTCTGCGATCGGTAATACGTATACAAGATGTCGTAAATGGGCCCTGCGTCCTTATGCGCCTGAATTAACTCCTTCGCCAGCCGTTCCGCCTCCTCAGACTGTCCATCCCGGAACAAAACCTGGACCCACATCACGACCACGGCAGCCTGCATGGGATTTCGGGCATTCGCCTTTTGAAAGAATGCTTCGGCCTCTTTCAGCCGTCCATCGGTCCAGGCTAGAGCGCCTTTAATCCGCAGCCCGTCGTAAGAATTTGGATCTTTTGCCATGAAGTCATCGCTTAACTGGGTCAACTGCCTATAAAGCGCGACTGGACGATTCTTGTCCCCGAAGTAGGCTAACAGCAAGAAGTCGCCGAGCGTCACTTTGACATCGACGCGCTCCGGAAGCAGTGTGCTTGCGGTGTTTAGAGCCGCGTAAGCGTCGCGGCTCTTGCCGGTTTTGAGTTCGGCCAGGCCGAGCCGGTAGTAGCCCTCTCCGAATTTTGGATCTCGCTGGATGGCCTTCTTGTAATTGATAATTGCGTCTTCGTACTTCCCGGCGGTGAAAAAGGTGTTGCCTTTAGCAACATATTGCTGCGGGCTCTGCCGGCATGAAACCATAATTCCCGTACTTAGAACCAGCGCGAAGGTAAGGAGGATGGTTCGTGGCATGATCAGATAATTCTCAAAGGGAGATGCAAGGTTTTTCAATTATAGTCCATCGAGTCTTGCGGAGGCATTCCCCTTTTGGTACTGAGGAAGTTTACTTGGTACGGAATCTAGAAACCGGCTTTAGTACTAGTACGAACTGCTAGTACGAACTGCCATCATTGAGCAGGAACGCAGCCGGGCCGCCCTGCTCACTGTTAGTTTGCTGACTCGGCGCAAGATTCTTCCAAATCTCTGTTGACCTCATCTGTCAAAAGTGGTACAAAGGTCCATTCCGAACTGAGGATAAAGGAGGGAGAATGTCCCCCGCTCCCGCCCTGGCGCCTGCCGTCAGGTTTTTAGAATCACATCGCGATGATCAAAGATTGAATCGCAGATATCCGATCGCGCTGGAAATTGAGTATAAGCTGCTCCGCAAAGGTCGCGTGGAACGCCTTGGCCTCGGCAGGACCCTCAATGTCAGCAGCGGTGGTGTTCTGTTCGAAGCCAACGAGGCCTTGCCTGCCGGTAGCTCAATCGAACTCCTGATGCACTGGCCCTTTCTGTTGGAGGGCGTTTGTCCTTTGAAGCTGGTGATACACGGAAGCGTCGTTCGCAGCGATGGCAAAGGCGTAGCCGTCCGGACCAAGCATCATGAATTCCGCACGGCGGGTGCTCGCTCATCAAAGCCCAGCAACAAGGTGCGGAGTCTGATGATGTGACTGAGCCGCCCGCTCCGACGACCGTCTGGATTGTAGATGATGATCTCGGGTTCGTTTGGTGGCTAGGCGAGATTTTCACTGAAGCCGGATGTCGAGCGCTGCCGGCTCTGAGCTGTGAGCAAGCAGTTTCACTGATAAAGAAGCTGAATGTGGGGATCGATCTGCTGGTTTTGAATCCTCAGCTTCCAGGCGTGATTAGAATGCTGAAAACCCTGAATAGCGCGTATGCTAACTTCAAGATTGTCGCGATTGGGAAGGCTTCCCCAGCGCTCATCGCAGCAATTCATCCGCAGGCCACACTGGAACGACCCTCTACTTCCGACTCGATTTCGCGCACTGAATGGCTCAAGAAGATACGGAAGTTACTGAGGGACGTGGCCGCTGCGGCGGCAGTTTGAAACTGAAATTAAACCGCTCGGCACAAGCACCCTAAGGCTGCGTGAGTGTCCTTCAGACCCGCGCGTCCGGCACCGTTGCCAGCAAAGTCACTACCTGTAGGCGCCATGCTATAGGTATCCGGACCGATCCTCCAAGCACCGGCCCTCCTCCTCCACCGCCTCCCCTTAGTAGCGACGACGCCGGCACGATCGTGAGCACGTCATCATCCCAATAAAACCGCTCGATCTGTGGCCACGCGATGAACCGCGCTCGTGGGACCGACGGCTCCTGCGGGAAGTGGATACCGTTTTCGTAGAATGCGACTTTCCGGGACAACAGAAAACTTAGGCCATAGCCGGCGAAGAATATCACCATACCCCAATCCGACCGATGTTCCTTGTAAGCCTCATACCCGTAGACGATCGCCAGAGCGATTGCTACGATCGTCCAAATATTCCTTTCGGGTCGCTTTTCGGCTGCCACACGGAACAACAGCTTTCCACGCTCGGCATGCATGAAATTAACTTACTCCAAAAGGCGCAGAGGGCTCTGGTGCAGGCTCGTAGTTGATGACGTATGACGCGCTCAGAGGTTCGACGAAAAGGCGCTCGGCTTTCGCGTGAGCCACCGCCGCCCGCATGGTGAGAGCGAAACGATTTGCGTCTCCCGCGATAAATAGCAGTTCAGCTACTTCCAGGAACACCCTAAATGGAATATCATTCCGAACCGCGCAGCGGCTTTAAGCTGCTTTAGCAGTTTGCGGCCGCGGCTCTTCATGGCCGGCGTGCCAGCGCAGTTCCTTATCTTCGAGAGCAGACACAGTGCCCAGTAACTGCTGCTTCCAGGGCTGAAGCAACTCGGGCCGGTCTCGCGTAACTTTCTCGATTGCATCTGCTGCCCGCATGCGAACTAAACGATCCTCATCGAGCAAGCCCGTGAACAGGTCGGCAAATAGCGCGGATCCTGGGAGACATCCGTCGTCAGCGAAGTCTCAGAATTCGCCCCGGGGGTACTTGACACGTCTATATATCAACTGATATATATATAAACTGATGGCGAGACAAGATCCCCAAGCGTTTCTACCCCTGAAGACCAACTGGTTTCACATCCTGCTTTCCCTGGCGGCCGAAGAGCAGCACGGCTACGGCATCATGCAGGAGGTGCTGGATCGGACCGGCGGCAAGGTCCACCTTTGGCCCGCGACGCTGTATGGTACGCTCGCGCGCCTCATAGATGCCGAGCTCATCCAAGAATCGGAGGAGCGGCCCGCGGCTGAGCTGGACGACGCGCGGCGCCGCTACTACAAGCTGACACGTCTCGGTCGCCAGGTGCTTGATCTCGAAAGCCAACGCTTGGAAGAGCTGGTGAACGTGATGCGCGCCAAACGCAGACAGCTCAAGCGCCAGCAGGAGGCCTACGAATGAACACCCCACTCGAGCTTTGCTTGCGGCTCTATCGCGCCCTCGCGCGATCCTTTCCACACGAGTTCCAGATGCTCTACGGTGAGGATCTGGAGCGGTTGGGTGAGGATGCAGCTCCTGAGATCTGGCGCCGTCACGGCGCTCGGGGACTGGTTCGCTTACTCGCGGACATTGCCCTGCGCCTACCCACCGAATATCTGTCCGAACTTCGCGGCGACGTGAGATACGCCCTGCGCATGCTGGCGAAATCACCCGGATTCACCGCCGTAGGAATAATCTCTCTCGCCCTCGGTATCGGAGTATGCAGCCTGTTCTTCAGCGAATTCAATGCTGTTCTATTTCATCCGTTAGCGGGCGTGAGCAGTCCTGGCACGCTCGCCGCGCTAGACACGCTAGTACCTTATCCTTATTTCGAACGTTACCGCGACCAGCCGGAAGTGTCGGTAGCAGCCTTCACTGACCCGGTGCCCTTCAGCGTCGGCCCCGAAGGTTCGAAAGTAGTGAAATCCGAGCGTATTTCTGGCGACCTGGTTTCGCCCGAGTACTTCTCGGTCTTGGGCATGAAACCCTTGCTTGGCCGTCTCTTCCGAGCCGACAGCGAAAAGCCCGGCACGCCCCCGGTCGTGGTTGTGAGCGAGCGTTTCTGGCAGGCGCATTTGCACTCGAATGCTGACGCCATCGGCGGTACGCTGCGCGTTAATGGACAGCCAGCGACCATCGTTGGAGTCGCGCCTAAGAATTTTTTCGGAGTGTGGCCGATGACCCGTGCGGACTTGTTCGTGCCGGTTACCTCCGGCTCCTCGATTGCTCCCGAGCTGGCCGGTGATGCGCTTCAGCAGCGGGATGTCGGCGTTTTTCGCGTCGTCATGCGTTTGGCCCACGGCCTAAAGCCGTCGGCAGTGGAAGCATCTCTCGACGTCATCACACGCCAGTTGGATGACGAGAAGCTCACTCGCAATCGGGATCACAACAGTCGTAAAATCCATCTCCTGTCGGTCAACGGCTATGTGCCCATGCCTCCGGCCGAACGGGTCGTGGTTTTCACTTTTATAAGCGTCCTCTTGGGCCTGATACTCTCACTGGCCTGCACCAATCTGGCGAATTTGCTTCTGGCGCGCAGTAGCGAACGCCGCAAGGAGATAGCGATACGTCTTTCGATAGGGGCCGGCCGGTTCCGTCTGCTGCGGCAGCTCCTAACGGAAAGCGTGATTCTGTCGCTGGGAGGGGGCGTCGTGGGCTTCGTGTTTTCCTACTGGCTCGCGAGCGTCGTCTGGTCGAGAAAATTTCCGATTCCCGTGCCGCTGGACGCCAATTTTCGGCCGGACCTCACCGTGCTGCTGCTCGCGCTAGCGGTCGCTATGCTCGCGGGTATCGCATTTGGTTTGGCGCCCGCGCTTTACATAACGCGCACCGACGTAGTCACGACACTGAAGGAGGGCTCCGTGACGCCGCTCCGCGGTTACCGGCGTTTCGGGTTGCGGAATATATTAGTGGCCTATCAAGTGGCGGGTTCGTTGGCGCTGCTGCTGATCACGGGCTTTATCGTGCTGGGTTTCGGAAAAACCGCGCGCACAGACCCCGGCTTCGACACCTCCAACCTTACACTCTTTCAACTCGATCCTATCCACGACGGCCGCTCGCAGAGTCAGATCGCAGCTCTGTACAAAGAACTTCCGGAGCGCTTGTCCCGACGCCCCGCGGTACGTGCGGTGACACTTGCGGAAGCTGCGCCCTTCGGCGAGATGATGGCCGTTCCCAACATTCACTTTTCCGCTCCCGGCCCGCGCGGTGAGGTTTTGCGGAACGGGATTCGGCAGCGCATCGGCATCAAATACTTCGCGACGCTTGGAATCGCGCCGGTGCGTGGCCGCGAGTTTACGGACGGCGATCAGCAGTCATCCTCTTCGGTTCTACCCGCACTGTTGAATCAAACGGCAGCGCGTGAGTTCTTCGGCGACGACGGGCCCTTGGACCGCACCATTCGCGACGATCAACACAGCTACACCGTCATCGGCGTTGTTCCCGACATCAAGTCCGGATTTATGATGGCGAAACCGGTTCCTACCGTCTTCGTTCCCCTCACAGCCGGGTCTCCACACGCCGGCCCAGCACAGCAAGGTGCTACGCTCATCGTTCGCGGAGGCGCGGGCTTGGACACGATCGCCGACGTGCGCAACGCGATTGAGTCGCTCGATCCTTCCCTCACCGTGTTCAACGTCGGCACAATAGACGAGCGCTTGGACCAGTTCA
>Ga0185299_10000690_pt1 | contig 82314 bp, 70 predicted proteins | sample PaiPotPPA55metaG_FD_128002 | JGI IMG/M metagenome (GOLD analysis project Ga0185299, IMG submission 128002) | Iron sulfur acid spring bacterial and archeal communities from Banff, Canada, to study Microbial Dark Matter (Phase II) - Paint Pots PPA... ...
CACGCGGCGTCGCTCCTTCAGGGTTTCCCCCATTGAGAAAAATTCTCGACTGCTGCCACCCGTAGGTGTCTGGACCGTGTCTCAGTTCCAGTGTGGCTGGTCGTCCTCTCAGACCAGCTACCCGTCGCTGCCTTGGTGAGCCTTTACCTCACCAACTAGCTGATAGGCCGCGACCCCCTCTAAAAGCGCATTGCTGCTTTAATCTTACGATCACATGCGGTATTAATTCGCCTTTCGGCGAGCTATCCCCCACTTCTAGGCAGGTTGGTCACGTGTTACGCACCCGTTCGCCACTAGGTTAACCCGATATTGCTACCAGATTAACCCCGTTCGACTTGCATGTCTGATCCACGCCGCCAGCGTTCGTTCTGAGCCAGAATCAAACTCTCCGTTAAAATTATCTCCCAACGTGAGTTAGGTGTCCGGCGGCTATGCCGGACATAAAAGATTCTGACCAATTCGTTCTTAGCACTCCATCCGAATTTAACTTCGGAAAGAGCGCAAGTGTTGTCGGTCAATGAAAACTATTAAAACCAAAAATGTTGACGTTATAACGCACAACACAGTCTTCGCTGACATCACCATTCTGAGTGCTTATCAAACCCTGATAAACTCAGAACCAAACTCTCAAAGAACCATCGTCGTTTCAGTTTACGGCGACAAAAAAACTCAACTTGAATCCGGCCAAACAGGAATTTTAGCTTCTATTCAACCGGGACAAAATTGAGTCAATTTGAAGTCCCTTAAACTGGAAGAACAACCGCACTTTATTCGTGCGCCCCCGTAATTACCGGAGACTGTTACCCTAATCCTACTTCTGAAACGGTCAAGTTATTTTCAGTAACTTTTCTGCCGTTTTTTTGCTTCTCGGTTCGTTAAGGTGATCCTTAGAAAGATCTTTAAATATCATCATCGGACGATCTTTAAATGATCCTTCGAAACACCCAAACATAACCGCCAAACAACTCCGTTCCGCTTTCTCCCTTACTTCTCCACTAATCCGGCGGGGCGACGAAACTAGCAGCCTTAACCAGCGACGCAAACGGAATTTTAAGATTATTTAGCGATCGGTGCGTAACCATCTGAGCCGGAATCTGTTAGAAGCGAGAGTTAAACGCTCATGGCTCCTGCGCCCGCTCGCAACTTAGCCAGAGCCGGGGTCGGTCGAAGCACGTCGTACACCCCAGAAAAGATCCTTTCAGGGAATCCCAACACCCGAGTCAGCTCAAGTTTCCGCTGGAGAGGGTTACGGATCTTCCAAAGCCGGTCCGCTTCGCCAGCCGATATCCACCGAGCTAAGCGGGACCAAAAGACCGACGTCACGACCGGATAATCACTCCCATAAAGAATCCGGTCCGGGTTTTCGAGTATTCGCTTTATGGTTCTGAAGTGCATTGGCTGGGAAAGAGCCGAGACGTCGCCGTACAGGTTCGGAAACGAATTCCGGAGATCCAAAAACTCGGGCGAAAAGTCGCGACCCCAAGGCAAAGCCGGGGCCCCGCAGTGAGCGGCAATGACAGTGACCCCTAGTTCCAGCACCGGCTTAAGACAAGCCGGGTTGCAAAGGTCCGGCCGGTAGGTGGGCAGCGAAAACTCACCGCCGGTATGAGCCAACAACGGCAACTGAAGCTCTGCCATTCTTTTCCAAAAAGAGCGATAACGCGGCAACCCGGGATCGACGATTTGAACGCACGGCAACAATTTCAGCAGGACCGCGCCGCCCTCCACACCGGCCTCCAGCAGCTCCAGCGCATCTTTACGGGCGGGATGAATTGATATCGCTGGTAAAAACCTTTGGTCTCGCCGCGCAACATCCAGGACATATTCATTAGGGACATAAATCCTAGAAAGATCGGGGCGCGGTACGCCATCTTCCTGATGCACATCATCACAGGCGAGCACAACCAAGCCAGCCAGTGAAGACTCATCGAGCCAGGAACGAAGGCGATCGAGGTAGGCTGCATCGAGATTCAGGCTACCTGGAGCCTCCGTAACGCCAATGCTCCATGACATAATCCGGACAAAGGGCTCCTGCCACCAAACTCTTTGCACCCGGCAACCCGAGCCCTCGAGGCCGTTACCTAGAAGATGGACATGCAGATCGATGGGGTTGGCTTCGCGGTTCACAGTTCACAGTTCACAGTTCACAGTTCACAGTTCACAGTTCGCGATTCGCGGTTTCGAATGGCTTGGGAGTGGGCCTGCTCCATAAGACTCTACACTTGAGGGGGTCTCATAGTTTCTCGCAATCGCATCGGAACAACCGTGAACTGAGAACGGCGAACCGTGAACTATTCCTTTTCGCCCCAGCGGAAGGTCTTCGGCACCGATAAACCCACCAGATCGAGGATCCGGTGTGCTACGGTGTCCGCGGCTTCATCGAGGGTTTTAGGGCGGCTATAGAATGCTGGGCTGGCCGGCAAAATCACGGCGCCAGCTTCCAACAATGAACAACAGTTTCTGGCGTGAATGAGGTTCCAGGGGGTCTCTCTCGGCACCAGAATCAGTTTTCGCCGCTCCTTTAGGAAAACGTCCGCTGCGCGTAAGATAAGCGTTTCACTGGTACCGGCGGCGATCCGGCCGAGTGTACCCATGGAACAAGGAACGACCACCATAGCGTCAAACAAAGCCGATCCGCTGGCAAATGGGGCGTTCATGCTTCGCTCCGGATACTCCTGAACGCCGGCCGGCAACCGCAGCTTGTCGATCTCGTCGCCAATTACCTGTCTAGCATAGCTGCTGAGAACTAGATGGATCTCATTCTGCCGGCAGTCGATTTGATCCAACAACCGTTGCAGGTAGATCATGCCACTCGCCCCCGTGGCCGCTATCACCAGTTTCATAGTTCGCCGTTCACCGTTCGCAGTTCACGCCTTATCGCGACCCCAACTCTAAAAACTCTCAGGAGACCTCTCACGTTTCCGCTACCAGAAGAATGTTCAACGGTGAACGGCGAACCGCGAACTGTGAACCGTGAACCGTTTCACAGGTAACCTCCGCTAGCCAACCGTTGGGTCAGGCCGTTGAAACGTCCAAACAATTCCTCGTATTTGTCGGCATTTTCCTTATTAGGGAGCGCCCGGGATTTCTCGTCGATCTTTACCGCGCGAGCGACGAGGTCCGGCAGATTACTTGATTTGTTGTTCACGAGGCTATGCACCCAGCCGCCGTGTAACGCTGCCCCTAAGGCAGCCCCTTCTGCCGTGGCCAAACAAACAACCGGTAATCGAAAAGCATCCGCGCAGACTTGCCTCCAGGCGGCACTTTGACTGCCGCCGCCGGTTAGCCGGATCTCAGCCGGCTTGATGCCTAAGGTACGGAACCGATTCAGTCCATAGACCAAACCAAGCGTTGCGCCTTCCATGGCCGCGCGGGCCAGGTTGACCGGAGTAAAATTCGTCGTGGTCAGCCCATGAAACACTCCGCTACCTGAGGGCAGGTTCGGGGTGCGTTCCCCGTTCAAGTAAGGAAGGAAAATAATCCCGTCACTGCCGACGGGCGCGGCCGCCACGGTTTCATTGAACTTAGGAATGTCCCATCCGAAAAGCTGCCGGACATGCTCGGTTGCCACTGTCACATTCATCGTGCATACCAGGGGCAACCAATTATCGGTGCTATCGCAGAAAGCAGCCACCTCGCCTTGAGCGTCAATCACCGGGGTAGCCGAGAACGCGTAGATGGTTCCCGAGGTACCGAGACTGGCCGTGACTACTCCCGGCTTTATGTTTCCTGTGCCGATGGCCCCCATCATGTTGTCACCGCCGCCTGCGGAAACCACCGGCGATTTCTTTAAACCCCATTTTTGACGGAGATTCTCTCTTAGCAGCCCAACGGCTTGGCGAGAGGATCCGAGGGAAGGCAACTTTTCTTCGAGTTTCGGATCGATGAATTCGATGACCGGCTCGCACCATCGCCGGGTCCTCACATCCATTAAGCCCGTTCCAGAGGCATCTCCGTACTCCATCCGTTTTTCGCCGGTCAGCCAAAAATTGATGTAGTCGTGGGGAAGCAAAATGCTGGAAATGGATTCGTAGTTCTCCGGTTCACGCTGTTTCAGCCAAAGAATCTTGGGTGCGGTCCAGCCTGGCAACATCGTATTCCCAAGCAGTTTAATCAGGGAGGCGTCTCCACCGAATTCATCAATGATCTCTTGGCACTGTTCGGCAGTCGAAGTATCGCACCACAATTTCGCAGCCCGGATTACTTCATTCGAAGCATTGAGGACGACCAGGCCGTGCTGTTGTCCACTCACCCCCACAGCCTCAATTTCATCTGCTCGTTTACCGAGCTTTTGGATGCACTCCTGAACGGTAGCGTCGGTAGCGTCGATCCATTCCTGTGGATCTTGCTCCATATGGCCAGGGGGGAGGTTGGGAATAAGGTCGTACTTGCGTTGTGCTGAAGCCAACATTTCGCCGCTTTCGGCGTCAACCACGATCGATTTCGTGCTCTGAGTTCCACTATCGATGCCGATGTAAACCATAGAGATACGCGAGAAAATAGCCGCAAAAGAGCGCAAGGAACGCAAAAAAGAAGGGAAAACGAATCGAACGTAGGCTCAAAGTACGAGACCGGTAGCTTTCCTACGGCGAAAGTTGGAATTTTCTCCGTCCATGCCATGCTGTTGCATGGTCAAGAAGCTTCTCCACACACGTTATCGTGTTTCCGACCTGGAAAAGACGGTCTCGTTTTACAAGGATGTCCTTGGATTGAAGGAATTACGCCGGCACACTTCGCCGCGCGGCTCGCAACTGGTGTTCCTGCAAGCACCCGGCAGTGAGGAAGAAATTGAGCTTTGTAAATTTGATGAGAGCGGCCCGGTAAACGTTGGCTCTGATATCACTCACCTTGCTTTCGAGGTCGACGATCTGGAAGCATTCGCTAAACACGCGGCCGCTAAAGGCTATCCGTTGAGCGATGGACCGACCAAGACCGGATCCGGTGGTATGATCGCCTTCGTCGATGCGCCCGAGGGCTATGAGATCGAGTTGATCCAACACGGCAAGTAGCGCCACAACCAACGACAACGCTAACAACGAGCGGGAGAGAAACCCGGATAACTCGCGCTTGCTCCCGCCCGTTGCCCTGACGGTGTCAATCTGCCAGGGCGGATGCAATCCGGGCAGAGCGCAGCGCCCCAATACTCCAGTACTCCATCACTCCGCGTGTCGGCTTCGAGGACAGCCTGCCCGACGTAGCCTCCCGGAGTTTCAGACGACGGGGCGAAGTCGGGACGAAAAAGACGGGAACGAAGCGCATTGAGCATGGACTTTACCGCCGATCGCATTTGGGCCGATTTCCGAACTCTGCGGGAAACAACTCCTTTGGTGTTGTCTTTGACCAATTCAGTGGTCCGGGAGTTTACGGCCAACGCGCTCCTCGCCCTGGGCGCGTCGCCGATCATGTCCGATGCGTTTGAAGAGATCGCGGAACTAGTCGGTATCAGTAACGTTCTCAACTTGAACATTGGCACGCCAACCCCCCGTAGCGCTGAAGCCATGGCTTTGGCGGCAGGAGTAGCAAAAGCGAAATCGATTCCAATTGCGCTCGATCCCGTTGCGGTGGGTGCAACCAGATTAAGGTGCGAACTGGTAGATCGTCTTTTGCGCATCGCTACCCCGACCGTTATACGGGGAAACCAGGCGGAAATCGCAGCCCTGGCCGGTCTATCCTCCGTCGCTCGGGGAGTGGACGCAGTCGGAAACCTGGACCAGGCGTCCGCGGTGGTTCGGCAGCTGGCCAAGCAACTAGCGACTGTCGTCGTGGCAAGCGGTGCGACTGATTATCTGTCAGACGGCGAGATGGTTATCACGATCGAAAATGGCCATTCGCTAATGGCCAGAACAACGGGCTCCGGTTGCGTTGCCACGGCGATTATCGCCGCGTTCTTACCCATCAGTTCATCTGCTTTCTCGGCAGCCGTTTCGGCAATGGTGGTGATGGATTTGGCGGGCGAACTCGCCGCCGATCATTCCCGCACGGAAGGACCTGGCAGTTTCCGAGTTCGGTTCCTGGACGCGTTCGACAAGCTTGAGCCCGATCACATCGAGGAGCGGATGAGGGTCACAACGTTGTAACGAGCGAGAACGCCGGGAGCGAGCGGGAATGATCAGAGCGGACCGTTTGCGGCGTTCTCGTTCGATCACGCTCGTTCTCGCTCGTTGCAGGCATTGTCGGCGTTACCGGCGTTGACTATTATCTCTCATGCCTACCCTCGCGATTGAAGCTGAACAATTCGAGAAGATCCGGACGAAAGTGTTTGCGGACTCGGAAGCTGCGGTCCGTGAATTGGCTGGCGGCATTGCCGATTTGATTCGCCAACGGCAAGCAGAGAACCGGCCGGCGGTCTTAGGACTCGCCACCGGCTCAACTCCGGTCAAACTTTACCAGGAGCTAATCAGGCTGCACCGAGAAGAAAGGCTCTCCTTTAAGAACGTCATCACCTTTAATCTCGATGAATACTACGGTCTGCCTCCAGGCCATCCGGAGAGTTATCGCCATTTTATGGAGGTGCAACTCTTCCGCCACGTCGATCTCCCTTCAGACCAGGTTCACGTACCGGATGGACTGATCGAACGGGATAAAGTTTTCGAATATTGTGCGCGGTACGAAGCGCAAATAGCTGACGCCGGCGGCATTGATATTCAGATTGTGGGGATTGGCCGGACCGGCCACATCGGATTCAACGAACCGGGTTCGAGCCGAGATTCTCGTACCCGGATGGTAGCGCTCGACCGGCTAACCAGGCGAGATGCGGCCCGCGACTTCCGCGGGGAAGCGAATGTCCCAGCCTATGCCATCACCATGGGCATTGGAACGATTTTGCAAGCAGGTCAGATCCGGTTACTTGCCTGGGGTGATTCCAAGGCATCGATTCTGCGCGCGGCCATTGAAGGCCCGGAGACGGGGAGCGTGCCGGCGAGTTTTCTGCAGCATCATCCGGATTACGCTGCTTATATCGATCAAGCGGCGGCGAATGAACTCACCCGGTTTCGAACCCCCTGGAAAGTAGGACCGGTGACATGGGACCGCCAGTTAACCCAAAACGCGGTTACCTGGCTCGCCGAGACCCGACAGAAGCCGGTCTTAAGACTACTGGATGAAGACTACACTGAGAATGCTCTGGCCTCGCTCCTAGTCGAGACAGGCTCCGCCTACGGGCTTAACATCAGAATTTTTAACGAGCTCCAACACACCATCACGGGTTGGCCCGGAGGTAAGCCAAATGCCGATGACAGCAATCGACCCGTGCCGGCTGAACCGCCCCTTAAACGAGTGCTGATACTGAGCCCGGAACCTCTAGACGCCGAAATCGGAATGGCCGGAACCATTCATCGCCTGGTCAGCCAACGGCATGAGGTCACGTTGGCTTACCTGACCTCAGGCAATCTCAGCGTGCCCGACGCCGAAGCGCGGATGGCATTCAGCCTTTTACATGAGCTGGCGGTTTCTAAGGCCGATTCTCGTATCCAGCTGGAGAAACTGGCCAAGGAAACCGACAGCAAAGCCCCGTTCGATGAAGACAGCCAAGATCTTCGCCGATTCAAGGGCCTTATTCGAAGAGCCGAGGCCCGCGCATCTTGCCAAATTCTTGGTTTATCTTTGGACCGCGTTTGCTTCCTTGACCTGCCCTTCTACGAGCAAGGCCGGTACCGGCAGTTTCGTTGGTGCACGGAGGATACCGATTTAGTTATGGCCCTGATTCGGACCAGAAAGCCGCACCAGATTTATTTGACCGGTGCGGGCGCTGATCCCAGCAGCGTTTCTGGGACCGCTTTCCAACTGGTTTCGGCCGCCTTGGAGGCGTGTCGGGATGAGGTGCGCAATTCCCAGATTTGGGTTTACTCATCAAATGAACGGCCTTGGCAGCCGCAGGAGATTGATATGGCCGTGCCATTGAGTCCGGCTGAGCTCGCGATCAAACTAGACTGCCTTTACCATCATCGTTCTCAACGCAGCCAGACTCCCTTTACGGACACCCAAGCAGGCGAAGGTTGGCAACAAGCCGAACAGATCAATCGCGCCACGGCCAAACAGTACGATCGCCTCGGACTCGCTGAATACGAAGCCATCGAGTCGTTTCATCGGTTAACAAATGCCAAGCTATGAAAACAGCCGGTTCTTGGTTTCAGTGAGGTCTTTTGGAAACGGCATCGAGCAGTATGCGGATGCGCCGCCGCCAATGCAGGTTGAGAAGACCGACGTGTAATCAGCCAAGAAAAACAAAAACTAGAGCGTTCTATGAAATCGTTTCAAAAACGCTTGAACTCGGGCCGTTTCCCACTATGCATATGTACAGCTCTTGCATATTTGTGCAGGTAGCCAGGCTTCGTTCACTCTAACCCCTCGGACATGAAAATTCGTTTCACATGGCCCACTTCTCTCGCGGTCGTCTCGGCCGCTAGTCTGGCACTATCTCTTTCAGATAGCGCCCGAGCTCAGCAGAGCACATTCGACTGGAAACAAGCTGCCGGCGCCAAACTGGTAGTTATGCTCAATAAGCATCCCTACGCCGACGCTATTATTAAACGGTTACAGCAGTTCAAGGACCTCACTGGTATCGACGTCGAAACCTCAGAAACACCAGAGGAAAATTACTTCGATAAACTTACCGCGGCCCTCGCATCCAAGAATGGAACTCCGGATATCTTCATGACCGGTACCTACCAACTCTGGGACTACGCCACGGCGGGTTATATGGAGCCGCTCGATTCCTATTTGAACGATGCCGGCGCGACTAATGCCGACTACGACTATAAGGATATCTACGAAGGCGTGCGAAACGGCGGCCGCTGGGACTTGATTCCAGGGCATCCGACCGGCACTGGCCAGCAATGGGCGCTGCCACTCGGGTTCGAGACCAATATTATCGCCTACAACAAGAAGTATTTTGACGAGAAGGGGCTCAAGCCACCAAAAACGTTCGCCGAACTCTACACCCTCGCTAAACAATTGAAGGGTTGGGGCGGACCCGGATCGTATGGCGTAGCTGTGCGCGGCACCCGGAACTGGGCAACGATTCACCCGGGTTACATGACGACATTCACTAACGCCGGCGCTAAAGATTTCGAGATCAAGGATGGAAAGCTGGTCTCAGATTTGGGCAGCGCGAAGTCGGTCGAGGTAACAAAAGAGTTTGCTCAGCTCGTCAAGGATGCAGGTCCGCCGGCGTGGTCGTCTTACACCTGGTATCAGTGTGGAGCGGACTTTGGCGCTGGCAAAGCGGCGATGCTTTTCGATGCGGACATCCTCGGCTATTTTCAGAACGTGCCCGGCGGCTCAGCTGAAGCCGGAAACATTGCTTACTCGCCGCCACCGGTCATGAAGGAAGGCGACCCGGTTGGGGCGAACGAGTGGATCTGGCAGGTGGCGATTAACAAGTCATCAAAAAACAAGAAAGCGGCTTGGCTGTTTGTCCAATATTTCACCGGAAAAGAGCATGGCACCTGGGCTGCGATCAACGCCAGCGTGGTCGATCCGCCACGGAAATCGATTTGGGATAACCCAGATTTCCAAGCGGTTATGGCCAAGATGCCGGGCTATCTCGATACCTTCAATACCATCATCGCTAACACCAGCGTGAAATTTACGCCGCAGCCGTATTTCTCGGAATCAACTACCGAGTGGGCGGCAACGCTGCAGAAGATCGTTTTGTCAGGCGCAGATCCAAAGGCGGCCATGACCGAACTCGCGAAACGGATCACGGCGAAAACCTCGAAATTGAAACTGGATCAACCGCCGAAGACGGCGATGAGCCAGTAGTTTTTGACTGCTCGAAAGTGCTGGCCTCTGATTGAGGCCAGCGCTTTGTTTGACTGATATCAACTCGGATAACTCTCGCGGATGAGTACGACTCTAAGCACCCCCTCGGCTCCTGCTTCCCAAACGCCGCCAGACGAGGCGGCCATGTCGAAAGAGGCGAAGCGGTACGCTCGACGGCGAAAGTTTCGGCCTTACTTAGTTTTGGCTCCGACGTTGATTTTGACGATCGGCATCTTGATCCCGTTCCTGGCAGCAATCTGCCTTTCTTTCACTAACTACAGTCTGAATAGCAGCGACGTTTCGTTCATCGGCTTCGACAATTATCTGACGATGCTGCAAAGCCCTGACTTTTGGCACTCGCTCTGGATTACCATCCAATACGCCTTCTTCTGTACGACCGTGGAGATGCTCTTGGGGATCGGCGTGGCCTTGCTGTTGAACGACGAAAACTTCGTGGCCAGGTTTCTGCGCATCGTCCTGATCTTTCCTTTAATGATCGCCCCGGTCATCGGAACCCTGATCTGGAAGCTGATCACGAATCCTTCGGTCGGGATCCTAGTTGGTCCCATGCAAATGATCGGGCTAGGCGACTTCAAATGGGGCGCTTCACCGGATAGCGCCATGTTCTCGTTAGTGGTGGTCGATGCCTGGGTGTATACACCGTTTGTTATTATCCTGGTCCTCGCCGGCCTGCGATCTCTTCCGAAATCGCCGTATGAAGCCGCCTTGATCGACGGCGGCTCGCCCTGGTTTGTCTTCAAGAATCTCACTTTGCCGATGCTGACTCCGGTCCTCCTGATCACTCTGGTCTTTCGTCTGATGCTCTCGCTTCAGGAATTCAGCATCATCTTTGCCCTGACCGAGGGCGGCCCAGGTGACTCAACCATGAGCTTATCTCTCCAGGCTTATAACCGGGCTTTTCCTTTCTACGGTCTGGCTGAGGCGATTCCGATGATGTTGTTCCTTTGGGTTCTGGTCTATTTCGTCAGTTTTATTCTCATCGGATTCTGGAGAAGGGCTCAACAGCGCGCCGCCGGCGTTGCTTAAAAAAAAGATGTTCCCACGATGAACCACTCTCGTTCCCCACTCGCTAAAATCGGCAAGACTCTGCAGATCATCTTGTTGCTGCTTTACGCGGTGTTCGCCCTGTTCCCGCTGCTCTGGATGTTCATCATGTCGATCAAGCCGGACAGCCAAATGCTGACGACGACCTTCATTTTCACTCCGACTCTGGAGAACTACGCCACCGTCCTGCATTCGGATTACATGCAGTTTTTCTTTAATAACCTGATCGTTAGCGTGGCGGCAGTTCTGGTTTCTTTAGTGGTGGGCGTTCCGGCGGCTTACGCACTGGCTCGGTACCAGTTCAAGGGGAAAGAAGATATCGCTTTTACCATCCTATCTTTCCGATTTGCACCGGAGATTCTGGTGATCCTGCCTCTGTATCTGATCTATCAACGACTGGGTCTGTACGATACTTATTTCGGTTTGATCTGGGTTTATCAGTTGATCACGCTGCCGCTGCTGATCTGGATCTTGCGCGGCTTTTTTGAGGATATCTCACCCGATATTGAGGCGGCGGCTCAACTCGACGGTTACACTTGGTGGCAGGTTTTCTTGCGCGTGCTGCTGCCTTTAGTTAAACCCGGTCTCGTGGCCGCCGGCCTGCTCTGTTTCATCTTCGCGTGGAACTCTTTTACGTTTCCCCTCCTGCTCTCGAACAATGTGCAAACCTCGACGGTTATCGCGTTACGGTATCTGGCTTCCGACACCGTTCACTACGGTCAGGTAGCAGCCGCCGCGGCTATTTCAGCGCTACCGGAAGTTATCCTGGCGTTGTTGATTCAAAAACATCTGGTCCGCGGCCTCTCGTTTGGCGCGGTAAAAGGATAGGAGGATAGGAGGACAGGACTTAAGATTATGGCACGGATTCAAATAAGCGGACTCACAAAGTTCTACGGCAAACGCCTGGGCGTGGAAGATGTGAGCTTAGAAGTGGGAGACCAAGAGTTTCTAACGGTCTTCGGCCCAGCTGGGGCCGGCAAAACCACTACGCTTAATCTGATCGCCGGGATCGTTACGCCGGACCGGGGTTCAATTCGCATCGGCGATAGAAGCGTGGACGGGCTGGAACCGGCAGATCGAAATGTGGCGATGGTGTTTGAGAGCTACGCCCTTTATCCCCAGTTCACGGTTTATCAAAACATGGCGTTCCCGCTGCAGAGCCCGAAGCATCGCTTGCCGACGGCGGAAGTGGAGCAACGCGTGCGTCATTTCGCAACGATGCTCAAGATTGACCATCTCTTGAATCGGCCAATTCAAGCGCTGAGCAATGGACAGAGACAGCGAACGGCCCTGGGACGGGCGCTCGTTCGCCGCCCCGATGTGTTTCTCATGGATGAACCATTGAGCCATCTGGACGCTAAACTAAGGCATTCGATGCGGGCCGAGCTTAAAGAGATGCGCGGCCAATTGGGCACAACGACCATCTACGTAACCCATGACTATTTGGAAGCGATGAGCCTGGGCGATCGCGTCGCGGTGATCAATCACGGCAAAATTCTCCAGATCGGTACTCCGGAAGAAGTATATTTCCGTCCGGCCACGGTCGAAGTGGCTCAGCTTTTTGGCGATCCTGAAATCAATGTGGTTGAAGCCAAGATCCGTAACCGGCAACCAAACACGGTCCGCGTACAGGCACTGGGCGAAGAATGGAGTTTCCCGATTACTCCGGAGATCAGCTCCGCTTTGGACCAAGTGTCCGGGGATACGCTCCGCCTGGGCTTTCGGCCGGCCGATGTCGTGGTGGGCTCTAACGGGAGCTCCGGCCTGCACGGGGTCGTTTATAGTTTTGAACCGCTGGGTACTAAGTCCGTTCTGACCATCGATTCGGTTGCCGGTCAACGAGTGCGGGCTTTGGTAGACGGGCACAGAACTTTTGATGTAGATCGCCGGATCGAGTTCGGCGTTCCAACGTCTTCAATGATCTTCTTCGACCCTGAAAGCGCGCATTATCTAGTCCGCTCAACCCGGACTGCGGGAGACGATTAAACATGGCGGAACTGATCCTAAAAACGCTGACAAAGATTTACACGCAGGCGCAAGCGCCGGCAGTGGATCAGCTCGACCTGGGCGTACGCGACGGCGAATTCATTGCGCTGCTAGGGCCGTCCGGTTGCGGAAAGTCGACCACCTTGCGGATGGTCGCGGGGCTGGAATCAGTCACTTCCGGGGAAATCCGCGTGGGTGGAAAGCTGGTGAACGAATTGCACCCGAAAGATCGCGGGGTTGGCTTAGCTTTCGAAAACTACGCTCTTTATCCGCCCTTAAAAGTACGAGACAACCTGGCCTTTAACCTGCGAGCCCACGGCTTGGGAGTTAAGGAGATTAATCGACGCGTGGATGAAATCGCCCAGACCCTCCAGATTCGGGAATTACTCGATGTCAAACCGGCGGCCTTGAGCAGCGGGCAAAAGCAACGCGTGAACATGGCTCGAGCCATGATTCGGCGTCCATCAGTGCTTCTGCTGGATGAGCCGCTCAGTCACTTGGATGCTCGGCTTCGAGTTGAGCTCCGGACAGAAATCAAACGACTCCACGCGGAGCAGCGGTTTACTACGATCATTGTGACGCATGACCAGTTGGAAGCAATGGCTTTAGCCGAGCGCATTGCGGTCATGAATGAGGGGAAGCTTCAGCAATTCGATACACCGCTCGAGGTCTTCAATCATCCCGCTAACGAATTCGTGGCCGGTTTCCTGGGGGAACCGCCTATGAATATTTTTCCGACCATTGTCGATTCCGGGCGCCTGGTAATTCCAAATACAGACTTTGGTCTTCCGATTACGCCGGGCATGCAAAAGCTCATTGGCTCGCGAAAAGAGTTAAAGTTCGGAGTTCGTCCCTGGGGTATTGGTGTCAGCCAAAACCAGACTGTGGGTTCGGTGTCGGGCAAGGTCACCGTAGTCGAAGATCTTGGTGATGAGACCCGAGTCGGTGTCCGTTATGGCGACGTTCTAATCATGTCGAGTATACCGGTTACGCGGCGCTACCACCCGGGGTCGGCGATCTATCTTACTTTCAACGAGGAAGATCTGAATCTTTTCGATCCGACCACTGGAGCGCGTCTTTCGGATAATGGTAGTGCGCTGGAGCCGGTAACCGATGAAAAGGTCAGCAAAAATGAAATACAAGCGCCAGTTACTCGGTAAGGATTGTTCTGTTGGACGCCAACCGGTAGCGGCGACCATGGTCAGTCACTCGAGGCATCATTGGAACCCCTACCCTTTCTTTTCCCCTAAACATCAAACGGAGATTTATATATGAACCCCCAAGCACTAGAAATTCCCACTGCTGCCTCCCGTACTGGCGCGGAGAAACAGGAATTACCGAAAACCATGCGTGCGGTGGTCGCTTATGCACCCGGCGACTATCGCATGGAAACCGTCCCGGTCCCGCGAGCAGGAGCCGATGACATGATTGTGAAAGTTGAAGCCTGCGGGATTTGCGCGGGCGACATTAAATCGTATGTCGGCGCCGAGTCCTTCTGGGGTGGAAACGGTCAACCGAAATACATCAAAGCGCCCATGATCCCCGGACACGAGTTCGTCGGACATGTCGTCGAGTTGGGCGAGAACGTCGCAAAACAGGGAAAATTCAAACTAGGCGACCGGGTCATCTCCGAGCAGATCGTTCCATGTTGGGAGTGCCGGTTTTGTAAGTCGGGCGAGTATTGGATGTGCGAAAAACACGACGTCTACGGGTTCCAGAACAATGTGAATGGCGGGTTCGCCGAATACATGCGTTACCCGAAAGAATCCATTAACCATCAGGTGCCGCAGGACCTGCCCCTGGACAAAGCGATTTTGGTTGAACCGTTCGCTTGCTCTGCCTGGTGCGTGAAACGAGCCGACATCCAACTCGACGATGTGGTGGTGTTGGCGGGAGCCGGCACCTTGGGCCTCGGAATGGTCGGATGCGCGCGGCTTAGAAATCCAAAGAAATTGATCGTTCTCGACACCAAACCGGAACGGCTAGAGCTGGCCAAAAAATTCGGCGCCGATCTGGTCTTCAATCCACTTAAAGACGATGTCGTGAAGATCGTAAAAGACATGACGGATGGGTACGGTTGCGACATCTATATTGAAGCCACCGGGCATCCGGACGCCGTGGTGCAGGGGTTGCAGATGATCAGGAAGTTGGGCCGCTTCGTCGAGTTCAGCGTGTTCTCGCATGATGTGTCCGTTGATTGGAGCATCATTTCCGATCGCAAACAGTTGGACATCCTCGGCGTTCACCTCGGGCCGTACCAATATCCGTTTGTGATTTCAGCGATCGCCGATGGCCGTATACCGACCGAAGGGGTCGTGACGCACAGGCTACCTCTTGAAAAGTATGAGGAAGGTCTTGAGATGATGAAGAAGGGCGACAAGTCGCTTAAGATTCTGTTGGTACCCTAAAGCGTAAGTCGCAAGAGCGACGCCCGTCGTCCTCGTCGTCGTCCTCGTCCTCGAACGTTTGCGACCGTGATTGTCGAGGGCCGTGGGGTGAAGAGACAATCGAGGACGACGACGAAGGACGAGAACGAAGTCTGTCGGTTTTTTACATACCCATTGAATCGATTCAAAGCGCGCCGGCCGGTCCCATTTCTTCGCCCCCTAGAATGAAAGCAACCATCAGGAGTGTCGCTAAACTTGCCGGCGTCGCCCCTAGTACGATTTCTCACTATCTCAACCGAACAGCACCTCTCTCGCCGGCAACCGCTAAGAGGGTTGAAGAAGCGATTGCCGCTCTGAATTATCGAGTCAATCTCGGCGCCCGGAGCCTGCGTCTACGAAAGACAAATTCTATCGGCGTCGTCATCCCGAATATCACTTCTCCGTACTTCGGCGAAATCGCTGCCGTTATGGAGAACAAGTTGTGGGAACATGGGTTCCAGACGCTGTTGTGCATCTCGGAACGTAGTCCGGAACGCGAACTATCCCAGGTCGCTAACCTGGTGGGCCGCCAGGTCGATGGAATTCTTCTAGTCTATTGTTCACAAAAAAGCCGCGTAGCCGACACGTTGGGAAATATCCCCGTACCCATTGTATTCGTTGACCGCCAAGTTCCCGATCAATACTCGATTTGTACGGACAACGTTCTTGGCGGCAGATTGGCTGCGCGGCATCTGGCTACGCTGGGGCATCGAGCGATTGGCGTGCTCTGTGGTGAGCCCAGCGTCCAGAATGTAGCCGAACGAATTCAGGGTTTTGAGCTCGAGTTGCGAAAATTCGGCTTAGAGATCCCGGATGCGTACAAGGTAACAGGCCGCCAAGATCTGCAACTGGGGCTTCGCATTACCGATCTATTGCAACTGGAACCGAGGCCAACAGCGATATTCGCTACGAACGATATCGTGGCCATCGGTGCTTGGAGGAAGTTGGTGGAATCCGGCTTCCGTATTCCCCGCGACATCTCGATTATGGGGTTCGACGATATCGAGATAAGCCGTTTTCTGGTTCCTCCGCTAACCACAGTGGCTCAGCCCTACCGTGAAATCGGCGCTGAGGCGGTCGAGCTGCTAATCAGTTTGGTGCAATCCAGAGATGCCAAGAAGCCGGCGGAAAAAAATGTGATTTTAAACCCAACCCTCAGAATCCGCGGATCCACCGCTCCATTAGAGAAAGGAGGTGTAGATGGCAGCGCGATTAATCGTCGTGCGCCGCAAACAACCAAGTCAGTCTCCACCCGTAAACCAAACCGTCCCATCTCGAAGGGCAATAGCCGTCGCCCGTTCAAGTCTTGAAATCCTATTTCCCTAGTTCCGTTTGTTGAGAAACGGAAATCCCAGAAACATTTCAATTCACGTTCTATCTCCCCATCCCCATCCATTATGATAAGATTCATCCGTCAATTGGCGCTCGGTGCGACTTGTGTCGCCTTGAGTACCGGTGTTGCCGGTGCTTGGAGCCTTGAAGAGGCAGCAAAACCTTATAAAGGAACCGAGATCTCACTGATTTTTCTCGATCGGCCCGGCTATCACGCCATCGAGAAAATGCTTCCGGATTTCGAACAGAAAACCGGCATCAAAGTACATTACGAGTTCGTTCCTTACGAAAGCACACTCGAAAAGGAAGTCCGCGACTTCTCATCGAATGGCGATCTAACGATCGCTTTGGTAGACCTAGTCTGGATCGGAACATTTGCCGATTCCGACTACATCGTACCAATCGACGATCTGAAGAAACAGTTCCCGAACATCTTCGATCCTAACTACGATATTTCAGATTTCTTTCCCCTTCTTTTGAACGCTTTCGGCACCTGGAATGGCACGGTTTACGGACCTCCATTCGACAACTATTCGGGCCTCCTTTACTATAACAAAAAGATGTTCAAAGATGCCGGCTTCGATAAGCCGCCGGAAACCTGGGACGATTTGCTGAAGGTCTACGCGCCCAAGCTAACCAAGGACGGAAAATATGCCTACGCGCTTCAGTCTCGACGGGGTGAGACCCAGTCCTGCGATAGCTTCATGCGATTTATCTGGCCATGGGGCGGGTCATTGCTGGACAACAAATTCAAGTCAAACCTCCTGAGTGCTCAATCGCAAGCGGGTCTGAATTTCCGGCAGGAATTGATGAAATACATGCCATCGGGGATCGTGGACTACGACCATATTGAGGCGGTTAACGCGCTCGCCCAAGGAAAGGTCGCGATGATTACGGAATGGTCGGCGTTCTATTCAACATTGGTTGATCCGAAGTCATCTAAGATCGTCGATGACTTAGGCGTGGCGCCTGAGCCAAAAGGTCCCGATGGACGGAAACCTGCACTGGGCGGTTTTTCGCTGGCGGTCGCCAAACAGGCTAATGACAACCAGAAAGCCGCCTCCTGGCTTTTCATCCAGTGGGCCACCTCGAAGGAAACAGCTAAAGCATACGTCGAGAACGGTGGCGTTAGCGGCCGGCAATCGACTTACAAAGACCCCGAAATGGTCAAGAAGTATCCTTTCGTCGAACCGATGGTGGAGTCTTGGCAACAAGGCGTCCCTGAGTTCCGGCCTAGATTTGCTGAGTGGCCGCAGCTATCGGAAATCGTCGCCGAAGTGGGAACTAATATCATGATCGGGAGCGTCTCCGTTAAGCAAGGATCCGAAGAGATCGGTAAACGGATAGAAGACGTTCTTTCCAAGGCCGGCTATTACGGCGGCAAGAAGAAGTTAGCGCAGTAAGGTAATGTGATTGATTGGCGGTCCGACCAGGCAGAATGTCGGACCGCCTTCCTGGTGAGTATCGGAGCTTGAATCCTGCTAGACCACGAAAGCGCTCCGCAGGAGCAGCATCGCTGTAGGAAACATGGCCACTGACAGAAAAGCTTATTCAACTGGCGCGAGATGGTTTGTCGCGCCGGCGATGATTGTTCTCCTAGCGGTCGGCATCATCCCGCTCCTTTTCGCTCTGTCGACTTCGTTTCAGCAATTCGTGGTTACCAAGGTCCATCTGAAAGGCGCCTTTCTTGGTATCTGGCCGATCTACGATGCTCCTTTTGTTTGGCTATCGAACTATCGGGATTTGATTTTCGATGAATCATTCCGCGAGGCCTTGGGTCGTTCGCTTCTGTTTCTGGTCATCAATTTGCCGATCCAACTTTGCCTCGGACTATTCGTCGCCCTTTTGCTTCATAAGCCGGGCAATGAGCTGGTAAAAAATATCGCCCGCGTCGCCTTAGTCGTTCCCATGGCCACCACCTTCGCCGTGGTCGGCTTGATGGGCCGGCTTATGTTCAATAACGACTTTGGCATCAACAATTTCTTTTGGAACCTGCTCTTCCATTACAAGCCCCAGTGGTTGGCCGATCCCAATCTCGCCTTTCTTACCATCTCGATCATGGACTGTTGGCAATGGACTCCTTTCTGCGCGCTGGTCCTGTTTTCGAGCCTCACTATGGTGCCGATTGAGATCGAGGAGGCAGCCAAATTAGAGACCGATAAATGGTGGCATATCCTCCGCAAGGTCCAGCTCCCATTCTTGCTGCCCGGAGTAACCGCGATTCTAATTCTGCGTACCGCTGACATTCTCAAGATGTTCGATGTCGTCTTCGTAATGACTCGCGGCGGTCCCGGCGCCGCCACGGAGCTAATCAGCATCTACATCCAACGAATCGGGTTTCGATCATTCGATCAAGGCATGGCTTCCGCTGAAGCGATTGTTTTGCTGATCGTCACTATCATTCTATCCCGGATCTACATCCGATTTATCTATCGTGAAGTCTGAACCATCCAACCCTTTGGCGAGCAATCCTCAGCTCCGCTATCGCCGCAAATGGCAGGTCGGTCATTTGATCCTCCTGCTTTTGATCATTCTGATTTGCGTCTTTCCATTTTACTGGATGATAGCCACTTCGCTAAAAAACCAGCAAGACATCCTCTCGCCGGTTCCAAAAGTATTCTTTACGCCGACACTGGAAAATTATCAGCGAGCAGTGACAAAGTTCGACGTTGCGTTGAGTCTCCAGAATTCACTGATCGTAGCAGTAACGTCGACTTTGCTGGCACTGCTATTGGGAACACCGGCCGCTTATGCGATCGCCCGGTTCGAGTTCAAAGGGAAAAAGGACCTTTGGTTTTGGTTTATCACTAATCGAATGCTGAGTCCGATTGTACTGGCCTTACCTTTCTTCCTGCTCGCGCGAAGCCTTCGAGTGAACGATACCCAAATCGTACTCATTTTGATTTACCTCACCTTCAACGTGCCAATCGTGATTTGGATCTGTGCCGACCAGTTCCGGAACATTCCGAAAGAGCTCGACGAAGCGGCTACCCTGGAGGGCTATAATTCCTTTGCTATTTTCTGGCGGATCGGCTTGCCGTTGGCTGCACCCGGCATCGCGGTTTCCGCCATTTTCAGTTTTATTTTTTCTTGGAATGAACTGTTGTATGCACTGGTCTTAACCGGGAGACACGCCCAAACCGCCCCCGTGGTAGCCACGAGTTTCATGAGCGGCTATGACTTGCCCTGGGGCCAGATCATGGCGACCGGCACCATGATTGCCCTCCCGGTAATCATATTCAGTATCATCGTTTCCCGGCAGTTAGTGCGAGGGCTCACCATGGGCGCGATCAAGTAAAGAGCAGCGCAGCCAATTCTTTCGCAAAAGATTCCAACCAACCGGCGAGCCGTAACACTGACAGCGGCTCCGTCCGCTGCGTCCGGTCACATCACTTAAAATAACAGATAATATCGTTGTGTTGACGTAACGCGTTAATGATATATAACACACATATATTATGTTTGTTATCTGTGCATGCTCGCTTTTGCTCGCATTAGTTGGCGCAACCGCCAACGGCATGGATGCGAACTTACAGACGTTCGTGCAAGCCGCTGTCCCCGAGGGCGGGATCTTTTTTTCCGGAGCGGTCCATACCAACGAAGCCACCTATAATTTGTTTGTCCTTGAGCAAGGCGAGCGCCGCGGGGTTATGGTGGTCACAAATAATTCCTCCGCTCGGTTCACTGCATCGCCTCAAGTTCTTTTCGCCGATACGTCTGTCGATGTCGCTCTGGATCTTGGCCTGATCCCTTCCGACGTATCCGTCCAGCTGTGCGCTTTGCTGGGAAATAATCCGTCAACCTCGAATCAATCGCAGACCATCGCCAGGGTTAAAGACATCTATCCTCTAGGCGCGGCGCTTAACACCGTTTTGATTCCTATCACCGGGTTCGCCTTCAGGTCTAACAGCACATTAGGAATTCTCAAAGAGCTTGAACAATCGGACGCGATCCCGGTTAGCCCTGGCGAGGCTCCGATTGGCGCAATCCTGGTCTCCCCCACTTCCTGCTCCCCAGCCGGCCCAGTCTCGCTAGGAGCCGTCGCCATCGTGGGCTCCGACCACAAAGTGTACGGCCCGGACGTTAGGAAGGGCTGTGCATGGGTTTCTTTCGGAGGGCTTGAGGCCTGGATCACGAGAATCAGAGAGAAAAAGCAGCTGTTCGCCTTTGTCCTTCGGGCGCATCCCGACCGGACATGAACATCAGCGGATGCCCGGGTCATGGTCCGATATATCCCGTACTGGAGCTGTGTTATGTTGTTAATGGTAAGTATTTCAGGTTGTGACAATAGCAGCAGCCAGCCCAGTAACGGCACATCCGGAACACCTTCGGTCAGCGACCTAGCGCAGGGTCAACAAATTGGAAATGCGGTGTCCGGCACGCAGCCAGTTACCAACGCGGGAGGAGGCGCAGGATTTGGTTCACCGCAGGATGTCAGCCAATTCGGCACTGCAGCGTTCAGCGCTAGCAGCATAGCCAAGATCGACACCGACGGAGATCCTTCGGAGCAAGGGTTCGACCCGAATTGGAACCCGCAGACATCCGGGCAAATCGATGGTCAACCGGTAAACTCCGCAGAATACGCTTACGTGGTGATGTCACAGGCGCAGATGGCATCGAGCGGTGCTCAAATCGGCGACTGGGCGCAAGTGACTAACAACGCAACCGGGCAGACGGTCTGGGCTCGAGTCGAAGATGTCGGACCGCCGGGTGGTACCGGTGAGATCTCTGAAGCATGCGCGACCGCCGTTGGCATTCAGTTTCAGCAGAACTCGTGGACCATCGGGGGCCCGAGCGTAACCGTGCAGGTTTATTCCGGTACCAAATCAATCCCTGGCAGCTGAGAGAATGAAGGAATCCTAACAAATGAAAGCTAACGTAATTTGTATTGCCGCCAGCATAATTATCTCAAACATCGGCTGGGCCGAAAGCTCGCTCCCACCTAAAGAGATTCGCGCACCAGACGGCTCTTACATATTGGAAACAGGCGATGGAGTTCGAGTCGCAGATTCCGCCGGGTCAAATCTGGTGACCCTGGCGAACAACCTGGAAGGTGTTCAATACGTGGATGCTAAGTGGTCCCCTGATTCGCACTTAGCGGTTGTTGTAATCAGCTACGTCCGAGGGTCAGGAGTGGAGGCAGCCTACTTTGACGGCAGCGGTTGGCACAAAGCCCTGCAATCGGACACCGACCTGCCAGTTGATGAATTGGCCCGACAAGCGGGAGCTTCTGGCCGTCTAGTGGCTCAACGGTGCCGACTCGGAGATTGGCTCGATTCGCGAAGGATCACCGTTAACGGCGAGTTGACCTTTTCCGGACAAAAAAAGGTGCTGTACGCATACACGCTAGTCTTTACCGGGGAGCCAGGCCATCTCGACCCGGGAGGATTCGAGGAAGGTGTTATCAAAGGTGTCGGCTATCACCTGAGGTGAGGCCCGCTAGTCACACTGGCATCGCCGGACGATTGTGCTGTCGGCCCAGGTAAACTTTACTGGCCTCCTCGAACACCTGATCGACTGTGGTTTTCTGCATGCAGACGTTGTTGGTACAGGAGCTTTGCCGATTGTTGTAAGCGCTAACGCAAGGGCTGCAGGCCAGCCCTTGCCAGATCGTAACGGCCCGCGGGGTCCGCGCTCCAAAAAGGGCCGGTGTTTCCGGGCCAAAAAGTGTCACCGTATTAATCTGGGTCATGGCCGCAAAATGGGCCGGTCCACTGTCGTTGGTGATCAGCAGCTCCGAAAGCGTGTAGAGCACAAGGAGTTGGCGTAAGGTTGTTTTCCCGGCGAGCGAAAAGCAACGCGGGGACCCAATCTCCCTGACCATCGCCTCGATCGGCCCTGACTCATCCGGAGCACCGGTCAATCCGATATAGACCTCAGGAAACGCTTCGAGCAAACGCTGCGCCAGCGACACGTACCGCTCCACGGGCCATTTACGCAAAGGCAGCAAATCGCTCGCATTCGGATTTAGCAACACGATGGGTGGCTCAGTCTCGTTATTAGTTTCGTGTTGAAGCAAACTACGAACCTGCTCCTGCTCACCCGTTACCGGCTCGAAGTCCGGTACCCACTTTTCGATCTGCGGCACCGGCACCGACAGTTTGCCGGAGCGGGGCACCGGCTGTTCCAGCGCCGCCACCATCAACAGGAATATTTGGCTGGTATGTAGATACGGATTGTATGACAGGCGATGAGTCATCAGATCGCCCCGATACGGACCATCCCCAAAAAAAGTGTGAAATCCGACTCTTTGAATTGCGCCAGACAGGAACGTCAAGACCGCCGATCCCCTAGAAAGAAACTCCAAATCAACAGCGGCGTCCAACCGTTGTCGCCGGACGCGCATCAGGGCGCGAAAGGCCTGCCAACCGAGCTCTAAGGGGTGCTTATGCCGTATCGTGATGACGTTTTCGGGCGGGATCAGGCCCATGGCATCAAGAATGAATCGGTTCTCCTCGAACACCAAAAAGAACACATTCTCCCGGCCGACCAGTTGCAAGGCCCGGGAAATCGCCGGGTACGCTAACACCGTCGAACCTTGTTCGGCCAACTTGACGAACAGAATGTTCCGAGGAACCTCGACTCTCTCAGGGACAAACCGATCTCTTTTCAGCCGCCGCATCAGGGTAAGAAAGGCGCAGAGGGGGACACCAACGATACGATCGATAATCTGGAGCTTGCGAGTGTCGAGTTTAAGAGCCATTTATGCAGGGCTTTCTTCCGACACCGCTCCGGCATTCGGAATCGGTTTCCCCGAGGTAAAATGTTTCACGCTTTTATTAATTCGCACGACTTATCGATAGCTCACTTGTGTCTTGTTCCGCAAATAGCATGGCTTTCGTCTTCTGTCAGCCGGGCAGCTAGCATCGGCACCGCCATTTGCTCAGTATGATAGTCTCGGAAGCTCGCCCTACCGCGCTGCGAGGCCGGCTCAACAGTTTGGGCATCTGGAATATCGCTGCATTAGCCGTATGGCTAGTCATTTTCATGGGCTTGGCGGTGCGTACATTAGCCAATCCGAACCGCGCCACCGCATTCACCGTGTACCGCCTGGCTGGCTCGCACTGGTTAAGTGCCCAGCACTTGTACGGAGACTGGAGAGGCTTTGTTTATAGCCCTATTGCAGCGGTCTTTTTCGCCCCGTTCGGAAGCCTTCCACCGGGTTGGGGCAATCTTTGCTGGACCTGGCTTAATGCCGGGATCTTTTTGCTGGGAGTGGCAGCGGTTTTGGCTAGTGGCATCTACCCCGGTATAAAGCCTAGACACCGCGGAATCGTCTTTCTCCTGATTGTGCCGCTGGTGCTCGGAAATCTAGATACGGGCCAGGCAAATCCAACCGTGATTGGTCTCCTGCTTTTGGCCGTAGCGGCAGTGCCCGCCGAGCGATGGAGCCTAGCGGCTCTTTGCGTCGCAATCGCAATCTATTTTAAGATCTATCCCCTGGCAGTCGGCCTCATCCTCGTTCTTATCGCGCCGCGGAAATTCGGCTGGCGGCTTTTGTTGGCGCTGCTCGTACTTGGCATCTTGCCGTTTCTTTTCCAACACTGGTCCTATGTGTCGCAGCAATACCACGAGTGGGTCGCAACGCGTTCGGCCGATGACCGGCGGCTTTACCCACTGAAGGATGTACCCCTGGATCTTTGGTTTCTGTTGGTGCGATTCGGCCATCTACCGATTCCAGGCATCGCCTACACGGCGTTCCAAGTGTTGAGCGGCGGAGCTATCGCTTTGTTTTGTTTGGTTGGTGTCCGCAAGAATTGGCCAAAAGAGCGCGTATTGGCAGGCATGCTGGCTCTGGTTTGTATTTGGATGACGCTTTTTGGCCCGGCCACTGAGCTTCAAACCTACGTACTGCTGGCCCCTGCTGTCGTGCTGACGCTGGTTAATGCGTTCGTTTATCCGCGGTCCATTGCGCTGCGCGTTGGGTTGCTCGCCGTTTATCTTCTTATGGTTTTAGCAGTCGCTCGAACCAGTTTCTTGCCCAATCAAAAAGGGCTTTGGATTTTAACGATCCAGCCGGTAGCAGCTGTTCTCTTCCTTGTGTGCTGCGTTGGGTGGTTCATGAGAAGCTCACCGTGGCGGCACGGAAGCACGACTAGGTAGAGACTCGCGGAAACTTGTCGCGGAGAAACTGCTCGATTTGGCCCCCGGGAGGGACGCGAGACTTATCCCGAAGGGATAACAGGACTCAGCCAGGGGTTTTAACCCCTGGATACCGAAGCAAAAAGCTGAAGGGGCAGAAGAAGAACACTTTTGCGAAAACACGGCATGCCAATGATGAACGATACGTGTGGAACTGATTCACTCCGGCCCCTTCAGGGCAGGTCGTGATCGGGAATCTCTACCAGGGGTTAAAACCCCTGGCTGAGTCCTATAATCCCTTCGGGATCGTCAAGGCGCTCAACTCTTCCACTCGACCGCTCAAAAATCTTCTTTCAACTTCATTTTGCGCAAGCTCCAAGGCGCGTTTGTAACAGCTAAGCGCTTCGGTTGTTCGTCCCAGCCTGCGAAAAAGATCTCCGCGCGTAGCGTGCCATAAATGGTAGTCCGCGAGCGGCGACTCGAGAGCATCAACCAATGGCAAAGCTGCTTCCGGACCTTCTGCCATCGACAGCGCGACCGCGTGATTTAGCGCAACCACCGGCGACCTGTACAAAGCGAACAACCGGCCATATAGCGCACTGATCTGGCTCCAATCGGTGTCCTCTGGGCAGGCCGCTCTCGCATGTAGAGCGGCGATGGCGGCTTCAATCACATAAGGTCCGATCGGGCCGGTCTGAAATGCCGATTGTACCAGAGCGCAGCCTTCATCGATTTGGGCTCGGTTCCAAAGCGTACGGTCTTGGTCCGCCAACAGCACGAGTTCGCCGTCGGTGTTAACGCGCGTGCTACGGCGCGAATCGTGCAATAACATCAAAGCCAACACTGCATCGAGCTCTGCGTATGGCACTGGCAAAAGCGTGCGCAATAACCGAGTAAGCCGGATAGCTTCGGTGCAAAGCTCATGCCGCACCAGCGCGTCGCCATGGGCAGCGGCGTATCCTTCGTTGAATACAAGATAAACAACTGCCATCACTACTGACAGCCGCTCCGGTACGTCCGGCGCCGAAGGAACCCGGTAAGGGATGGCGGCCTTCCGAATCTTGGTTTTGGCCCGTACCAACCGTTGGGCAATGGTGGGGGTCGGCAGCAAAAAAGCGCGTGCAATTTCCTCGGTGGTCAAGCCACAAAGGGTGCGCAGCGTCAAGGCGACCTGCGCTTCCGGTGGCAAAGCCGGATGGCAACAAGTGAAAATTAATCGCAGCCGCTCGTCTGGCACAGTTGAGTCTTCCTCGATTTTGGCAGCCCCGGTGGTGCGCAATTCCTCCCGAACCACCAACTCGGTCTGTTTTTCGGCGAAGTTGGCGCGGCGACGGATTGCATCGATCGCCTTATGCTTGGCAGTTGTATAAAGCCAGGCCCGCGGATTGCGCGGGGTCTTGCTAGCCCATTCGACCACGGCGAAGGAGAAGGCCTCCTGAAGAGCCTCCTCCGCAAGATCGAAGTCGCCCAGCGCAGAAATGAGGGCGGATAAGATCCGCCCCCACTCCATGCGGAAGACGTCTTCGAGTTCACTCACGAGAATGTCTCGATCGGCCGGACCTCGACAGAGCCGAACCGGGCGCCCGGGATTTTCCCAGCCATTTCAATGGCGTCATCCAGGTTGTTTGCCTCGACCAAGTAAAAACCACCTAACTGCTCTTTGGTCTCCGCAAAAGGACCGTCCGTGGTCAGACGCTTGCCGTCACGCACTCGAACCGTGGTGGCGGTGGCGGTCGCTTGTAGTGCGTTCCCACCCTTAATCGCTTTCCCATAAGTCTCGCCGAAGGCCATATACTCCTTCATTTCCGCTGGGTCGTATCCGGTGGCAAAGCGCTTCTCGTTCTCATAGATCAGTAGCAAGTATTGCATAATAGGTTTTATCTTGGGTAGTTGGGTTGATTTGATTCTAACCAGTTTTCAGTGATCTAGTCGAACAGGCGTCGTCGGTTTCGACAAGGGAGGCGAAAAAGTTTTGAATCACTCATCACCCGGGCCGACACGCCGACACGCGAGCGAGGTTCACCTCAAAAGAAGGAGCCAGGAGCCGGAATCCAGGAGTCAGGATTCTGCGGCGCGCCGATAACTCGCTCGCGTTTCTCATCAATTTTGCGACCGAAGCGAAAGCCGCATTCACACCAAACGGGAGCGATCCTCCGGGACGCTTTAAACCCACAACCTCCTGGCTCCTGGATTCTGGCTTCTGACTCCTCCGTGAACGCAAGAGACGAAGCCGCGTACCTCCAAAAATCGCTCCCTAGGCCACTAATCGCCTACGGCTCCAACGTCACCTTAACAGACGTCAACCCCGAGATGACCATGTCGATACCCTTCTGGTAATCGCCCATGCTCAGCCGGTGAGTTACTATCTCGTCCATCGGCAGGAGACCTTGTTCGATCATGCGAATCGCTACGGGATAACAATGAGGTCCCAGATGAGATCCATGGACGTTCAGCTCCTTGGTGTCACCAATGATCGTCCAATCGACCGTCACTTTTTCCCGCATGACACTAAATTCGACGAAAGTCCCGAGCTTCCGAATCATATGCAGGCCTTGCTCCACCGCGCTCGGATGGCCGGTCGCCTCGATGTAGACATCGCATCCGTATCCGTCAGTTAGTGCGCGAACCTGTTCGATGGCATCGCCCTTCTTCGGGTTGATCCCGATATCCGCTCCGCAGCCCTTGGCTACTTCCAGACGTTCGTCGCTCAAATCCAAAGCGATGATTCGCTCCGGCCCTTTCATTTTTGCCGCCGCCACCATTCCCAGTCCCAACGGTCCGCAGCCTGCGATAACTACCGTGTCCTGGTACTTGATATCGCCCCGCTCGACCGCGTGAATAGAACAGGCTAGCGGCTCGATGAAAACCGCGTGATGCCAGGGGATTGTTTCCGGAACACGATAGTTCAACGACCCCACCGGAAATAGCATGTACTCCGCCCAAGACCCGAAAGTCCGTTGCCGGAACCCGTAAATATCGTGAACCGCGCACATCCAATAAGCCCCCATCCGGCAATAACGGCATTCCCAACAGGGGACAATCTGTTCACTAATAGCGCGGTCACCGATCTTGAGTTTGTATTTTTCCGCTGCCCCTTCACCCAAAGCGACTACTTCACCGACAAATTCGTGTCCCGGTGTCACCGGAGCCTGACAATATCCTTTGCGATGTTCGTCACCCCAAAAGAGCGCGGCTCCAGTGTAACATTTGATATCGCTGGCACAGATCCCGGTGCTCTTGACTCGAATGACCACCTCGCCGGGGCCGGCTGTGGGCACTTGCCTTTCTTCGAGTCGATAATCTTCGGGCCCGTGACACATGATTGCCGCCATCGTTTTTGGCAGCTTTTCCGAAACAGCACTCATTACAATTTCCTCCGCATAAATAGGGTTAAGTTCGATTTTAAGGGGACTCCGCCTTCGTAGAGCCAACGGGCGCGACAAGCGGGCTTGTTGGAATCACTTTCTCCTGCTCGTCGAACAGATACAAATGATCAGCGGGCAGAAAGAGTGGCAGCCGATGGTTCCGTTCAGGAGCAGGGCCCCCGGGGATCTTCGCCACTAATAGTTGGTTCTCAGCAATCTCGGCGTGAACAAAATTCTCGCTGCCGAGATTTTCGACAATGTTCACTACGGCGGCCAGACGAACGCTGGGTCCACTTGCCGCCAGGCGCACATGCTCGGGTCGTATTCCTAGACTTAGCTTTTTGCCCTCGAGTGTTTCTTTGGTTTGGATGGGAAGTACCAGCTTACCTACCCCTTCGGCGACACACGCCATACCGTTTTCTCGCTGGGCTTCCATCGTCAAATCCAAGAAATTCATTTGCGGCGAACCGATAAAGCCCGCCACAAACTTGTTGGACGGCCGTTCATAGAGCTCTACCGGCGTTCCGACCTGCTCGACCCGGCCGTCGTTTAGAATCACGATTCGATCGGCCATGGTCATCGCCTCGACCTGATCGTGCGTTACGTAGACCGCCGTGTTCCGGGTTTCATAGTGAAGGTTCAGAAGTTCGACTCGCATCCGCACCCGAAGTTTCGCGTCCAAATTCGATAACGGCTCGTCGAATAGGAACAGCTTCGGTTGTTTGACGATCGCTCTGCCGATGGCGACCCGCTGGCGCTGCCCCCCGGAGAGTTGCTTGGGCTTGCGCGTGAGCAACTCTTCCAGATGAAGCAAACGCGCGGCACGTTGGACCCGCTGATCGATCTCTTGCTTGGATAGGTGGTGTAAGCGAAGCCCAAACGCGATATTTTCAAACACACTCAAGTGCGGGAACAGGGCGTAGTTCTGAAAGACCATCGCCACGTTCCTTTTGGACGGATGAATGTAGGTGATATCTCGACCGTCTAGAGTGATTTTTCCAACGCTCGGAGTTTCCAGGCCGGAGATCGTCCTCAGAAGCGTCGTCTTGCCACAGCCGGAAGGGCCGACAAAAACGATGAACTCTTCCTTCTCAACGGACAGATTGATCTGCTTTAACGCCTGAAACTTTTCGTAATGTTTATCAAGCTGGGTGATTTCCAGGTAAGCCATGGGGTGGACTCGGCTCCGGTCTGGGTCAGTCCGGAAAGGTCAATCTTTGGGATTTGATCATGAAATTCAAAGAATTTTTGTTCAGGTCTTGATCAAGCTTTCACTTGCGCCGTCCGCGCAAACTCCATGACCTGTTCAAAATCCTTGATCCCCGCATCCGATCCTAGACCCTGAATCACCAACCCGCCACAAGCGGAAGCGATTCGGCCACATTGTTCCAGGTCCCATTTTAATGAAAGCCCTTTGATGAAACCGGCATTGTAGCCGTCTCCACACCCGGTTGAATCCACCACCGGTACCTCAAAGGCAGGCACCTTCAATTGCTTCAGAACGCCATTTTCCAACCAACCGACCACGCTGCCCTTTTCGCCCAGACGCAACACGACATGGCCGGCGCCTTGATCGAGAAAACAATTCAAAATCTCGTCAATGGCCGTCAACCCGCAGATCATCTGAGATTCTTCGTAGTTCGGCATGAAAAAGTCGATATGCGGCAGGCACACCGCAATCAGGTCTGAAAGGTTAGCCTGTGCTATTCCCAGAAGATCGAAGGTGGTTGTGACCCCGCGTTCCTTAGCAAATTTCAAAACCCGGCTAGCCGGCTCGCCGTCGAACTTGCGCATCAAAGGCGCACCGCCGATATGCAGAAAATTCGCTGCGGCAATCGTATCGAAGTTAATATCGTCAATCGTCAATTCACCGTTGGCTCCAATGACATGCAACGCCGGCCGTTCACCGTTTGGGCGGATCGGGAGCATTGTACAGGAGGTTTGCGCATACGGCTTACGGACCAAGTTACCGGTGTTCACCCCGAATCGTTGCATCGTTGCGATCAAGAACTCGCCGATTTCGTCCTGGCCAATTGCGCCCATGGTAAAGACGTCGAGACCAAGTTTTGCCATATCGATTGAAGTACCCGCGGCCGTGCCGGCGACGGTGAACCGGATCAGGTCCAACAAAGCCAGCCCTTGTCCTTTCGGTACCTCAGCAACCGGGCGTCCGAGCACGTCAACAATATGTATCCCGAGGGACACTACTTTTGCCATATCTTGGTTTGGGGGATTTTTCGTTAAGCTGAATCTTTGATCTCGTCCGGCTCCACGGGCGAGAGACCCGATCGACTGTCATTGGTCCCGCACCAGCGAGGAGCTCAATGCCTGGTCGCTCTCATCAAAAATCGTTATCGCTTCCGGCCGGCATTTTAGCCACACGGTGTCGCCAAGCCGTCTGCCCAGTTCGCTCCGAACCTTGGCCCAGACCAGATGTTTGCTCAATTGGATAGCGACCAGGTATTGGCCGGCAACACCCCGGAACTTCCGAAGAACGGTTCCTTCGACCGTGTCCGGCTCCGGTGTGACAGAAACTCTGAGATGTTCCGGCCGGATTCCCAAACGTAAATTCGTCTTAGTTAGCTCAGAGTTTGGGATTTTGACCGGAAACGGGAAGAGGTCGGACTGAAGCCGGCCTCCTTCAGCCGGATCAAACGCATGCTCAAGGAAGCTCATACCAGGGCTACCGAGGAACCAGCCGCCGAAACGCTGCTTCGGATGATTGTAGACTTGCCGAGGTGCGTCCTGCTGGAGAACCTCACCATCATTCAGCAGCACGATCTGGTCAGCCAAGGTCATCGCCTCATTCTGATCATGGGTGACGTACACGATCGTCTGGCGGACCCGTTCCGTAATCTTCTTCAGATCTTGTTTTAACCGGAACTTGGATTCCGGATCCACATTGGTAATCGGCTCATCAAAAAGGAGAATCGAAGATTGCCGGGCAACCGCGCGCGCGAAAGCCACCCGTTGGCGAGTGCCGTTATCGAACCGCTCCGGATCGACATCTACCCGGCGCTCCAGACCCAACAAAACGATGGCGGCTTCCACTCTCGCCGTTAGTTCGCTTTTCGAAAGTTTCAGTTCTCGTAGCGGTAAGGCAATATTTTCGAATACGTTTAACCCTCGATAGATCACGGGATATTGGAAAACCATGGCGATATCCCGCCTTCGCGCAGGCCAAGCCGTCACGTCTTGCCCGCCGATGCGAATTGAGCCAGACGTTGGTTTCTCCAGGCCGGCAATCATGCGTAGCAAGGTCGTCTTGCCGCAACCAGACGGGCCCAGCAAACAGGTTGTGGTGTGCTCACGAAAATGGAGACTCACGTCCTTGACCGCTTGGAAACTGCCAAAAGATTTACTGACTGCTTCTAGCTCTACTTCGGCCATGCTGATTTCCTTCGTCACACCAGCGCGCTCGCCAACTTGGGAACCGTTAGGCGCACGCCGTTCGTGGCATCAAATACGTGCAGCGATCCAGGATCGAGACCGAACCTGAACTGATCGCCTGTTATCGGGGCCGGCTCTCCGTTTGACCAAAACCCGACCAAGCGCGATCCGGCAGCTTCAAAATACAACAATGTCTCCGCCCCGAGGTCTTCTCGGAGCAGGACCCGGCCGTCGCCAAGCAGGAGTGGTGACGAAGCCGAGAGTCCGCTCAAACGGACATCCTCCGCCCTAAACCCAACGCGAACCGCCCTTGCGACGGTCGTCTCCTCGAAAACTTCAATCTCGCATTCGCCTAGGGGCGTTTGACAGACACGCCCAATGAGCTCGCCATCGACGAAGTTGGCCGGCGGCACCCCCAACAGCTGCAGAGTATTTAAGAACCGAGGTTCATCGTACACCTGATCGAGTGTGCCTGACTCAATGATTTGCTGATTATCCAGCACGAACACATCGTCGGCTAACGCCAAGGTCTCCAACGGATCAGAGGTAGTGTAGATGATGCTCCCGGCAACTTCTGAAAGCATGTCACGAAGATCGACGAACAGGCTCTCTCGCAATTTGAAGTCCAGGCCGACTAACGGATCATCCAGAATAAAAACGGAAGAATCCTTGATCATCCCGCGTGCCAGCGCTACCCGCTGTTTCTCTCCGCCACTCAACTGGTTCGGATACTTCGATAACAAATGATCAATTCTGAGCTGCTTCGCGATTCGTTCTACTCGTTCATGCAGCCCAGCCTTCTTCTTCGCCAGCACCAGTGGATAAGCAATGTTGTCGAATACCCGATAATGAGGATAGAGCGCGAATGATTGGGGTACGTACCCAAAATTTCGGACCCCAGCCGGCTCACTCGTTACTGCTCGGCCACGGAAAAGGACGCGGCCTCTGTCTGGAGGTTCGAGGCCCATGATCAGCCGCATCAGGACGGACTTGCCAGAAACCGGAGAGCCTAACACCACCGAAAAGCGGCCACGCTCGAACCGGAGATTCACCCCGCTTAGCACGCTGGTACTGCCGTAGCTTTTGCTGATGTTTTCTAGCTCTATCTCGAACATCGTTTTGGTTTCGAAACCCGACTCATCCGCTTCCTAATTGAGCCAAGTAGGGAACTAATAGGATACCGCCCACAAAGACTGCGGCCACAATCGCAAGCCCAATCAAAAGGCGGACCAGCGTACTGATCAATCTTGCTTGCGGCGGAATATTCCCGGCCACAACCTGAAGCAGCGACGATCCAATCAACAACAAGAGACCGTAATGATAGACATCCGCGGATAGATTCTGAGCGATCAACAGGAAGGCCAGAACCATGCCCGCCAAGAGAACCATCTGAAGTTTGCTGGCAAACGGAAGACGTAAAAACTTCATGGATCAGACCTCACCGCGCACCGTTCCAAAAGTCATTCCGACCAAAAGATATTTCTGAAAGAAATAAAGGGCGACCACGGGCGGAACCAAATAAACCGCCCCCAACGACGCTACGAAGGTCCAGTCCACGCCTCCTTGCTGGATCGAGTCAGACACGAGCAAAGTCGGAATCATCGTCGTTTGTCTGCCGCCCAGAATGAAGTTAAACAGGAACTCGTTCCAGACGAAGATCATGTTGAAAACGAACGCCGCGATCAACCCAGGTTTTACCTGCGGCAGGATCACTCTAAAGATAATATGGAAACGGGAAGCGTTGTTCGCTAACCCGGTCTCATCAAACCGTACCGACACCCCATCCATAAACCCTTTCAGGATCCAAAGGGAGAACGGAATGCTGAACATGGCGTAGAAAAATGTCATCGGCCAAAACGAGTCCTTCCAACCCAAGGCCGCATACATCAAGTAGACCGGCACCACGACTGCCGCGCCGGGCACCATCCGAATCGACAAGATCAGAAAGAGAATGAAATCGCTTCCGTAGATCTTAAATCGGGATAGCGCGTAAGCGGCCAGAAATGACACCACGATGGCAATCCCTACTGACGTCAACGAGATCGTGATACTATTGAAAAACGTCGGCCAAAAATTGTCCCTATGGAATAGATCGATAAAATTCTCCAGGGTTGGCTTAAAGAACCAGACCGGAGGGGTGGCCAGAAGTTCGCTTTTGGTCTTAAAAGCAGAAAGAATAATCCACAGTACCGGGAAGAAATAGATCAACACGACTATCCAGAGGACGGTGTAATAGAGCGTGTTCTTCCATTGGCGCTTGGCCGCAGGCCGCTGGCGATCCGCAGGCCGCTGGCGATCCGCAGGCCGCTGGCGATCCGCAGGCCGCTGGTGATCCACCGGCCGCCGGCGTTCCGCTGCCCGCGCCGGTTCCATCTCGTCCTGTACGCCGTTCATTTTAGGAGTCTCCTGCGTTTCTGCAGATTAAGGATGTAAAGAAAGATGGCCGTAAACGCGATAGCCGTCAGTAAAGTGATCACCGCTAAGCCGGAAGTCCATCCCATGGTGAGCGCATCAAAGGCTTTTCGATACATCATGACTCCGATGACCTCCGTCGTGCCACCGGGACCGCCTCGAGTCAGTTGGTAGACCAGATCGGTGATCTTGAATGCATCAATAGTGCGGAGAATGATCCCCAGCATGATAATGAATCGCGCATGCGGTAAGATCACATAACGGAACCGTCTCCAAACGCTGAGCCGATCGACTTCAGCAGCTTCCAGCTCGGCCGCTGGAACCGATCCCAGCGCAGCTAACGTGATCAACACCATGAACGGCGTCCACATCCACACGTCGACTGCAATCAATGCAAAGAAGGCCCAGCCTTCAGTGCCCAGATAGTCCAAAGTTTGCCCGGTGAGCAGGCGGGTGAGATAACCAAAGATCCCGAACGTCGGATCGTAGTTGAGTCTAGAAAACGTCCCGATGGCGGCAGGAGTCAAAATCATCGGCGAGAAAAGGAGCGTTAAAGCTACCCGCCGGCCGGGCATCTTAGTGCTTCGCCAAAAAAGGATCCCGAGCACCGCTCCAAAAAGAGTGGTCAAACCGACACTGAAAATGACAAAAGTGAACGTCCGGCTCATGGCCAGCCAAACGTCCACGTTGTCCAAATAATCGGTATAGTTATCGAAGCCGACGAACCGGGGCGGACGCCCCAAGTTCAGGGAGTAGTTATAAAAACTCATTCCCACCATCCAGAACAACGGCACGATGTTCCAGATAGCAAAAAAGATGAGCGTCGGCGTTAGTAATAACCAGGGGTATAATTTGGAATTTTCGATTCTCCGCATACCACGCCCATAGCTTTAGCGAAGCAGGACTACTTCAATTGCAGCTTCAAATACGCGGCGTTGGCTTTCTTCTTCGTATCTCCTAACTCGTAGAAGACTTGCTGTTGGCGCGCCGCGGCCCAGTGAAGCGCTTTCAGCGGATCATTCATCGCGCCCGTTACATAACTGCAGAATGCTTCCTGCTGAATGGCCAACAATTCGGCGTACTTGGGCGAATGATAGAAATCGCGATTGAACGGGATCATGTATTTCATCGCCCGATTCCAGGGATTAATGGAGTCGAAGCTGGGATCCGCCAACACCTCTTTCACCGCCGGGTTGCCGCCCTTCTTGGCAAACTCCAACTGGGTCTCAGGCAAATACCACCACTTGAGAAAATCAAACACCGCCTGCTTTTGTTCCGGCGTCGCGTAGTTGTTTACTACCCAAGCCTGTCCTCCAATGCAGTAAAGGCGCTTGATCGATCCATCGGCTTCTTTGATCCCGGGCGGCGGAACCACGATCACCTTATCCCGATTCTGGTCGGTGATCATGGCGAGGCCGACGGCCGCCCACATAATTGAGGTCGCTGTCTTGCCCTGAGTGAACGCGTCGATGTTCTCGGCAATACCGTAGTTCAGCGCTCCCGGGGGTTCGTATTGCACGAACGTCTTCTGGTATTCCATCGCCTTGGCATTGACGTCGGTATCCAGATAGCCCTCGGTGTCATGGCTCTTGGGATTCCAGAACTCACCTCCCATAGACCACATGAACGGATAAACATACATGCTCTGGAAATCGTATTCCTTCGAATGCTGAAACACGGTTCCGTATAGGTTCTTATCTGGTCGGGTGAAAAACTTGCTGATCTTGGCGAACTCGTCAAAATCGACTTTTTCCCAGTCCTCAAATGTTTGGGGAAGATCGTGGCCGGTCTGCTGTTTGTAGGCGTCCCGTTCGGCTTGATCTTGGAAAAGATCCTTACGAACAAACAACGCCTGCACGTCGGTCTCTTGCGGCAAAGCCACGTGCTGACCCGAATTATCCGGGTATTCCATATAGGAAGTCTCTAAAACCGGGTCGTACCATTGCAGCTGGCTCAAAGCCGGGTCGCTCTTAATGATCGGATCCAGTTTTACAATCCAGCCCGGCTCCGTGAACGCCCCGAGCCACTGGCTATCGCTGACGATCAAGCTGTACTCGTTCGATTTCGTCGCTAAAGAGGCGGCTGCTTTCTGGAATAAGGCTCCAAAGGGTGCATCCGCGTAGGAGCAGGTCACATCGTAGCCGAACTTTTCCTTAGCATATTTCGCGAACTCCGGAAACATATCGGAGGGAAGCTTGCTAGGCAGCCAGCCGGCGACGCCTAAGATCGCCAGCTTAATCTGCTTACCTTTTAAATCCAGGTGGTTGGTCTGGCCTGGCAACGAAACGGTGGTCGCCAGAGCGATCAATATGACAAGTGCTAAAAAGCGCCTCATAAAGTTCTGGGGTATTTATTCTTTCACTGAAACTACGGGGCTTACTACAACGTTTTAGTAAACCTAGTCAAATAAATCATTTACTTTGCTCTGCTACCACCTTAGCCACACCCTCGATCGACTAAATAAATCGTAAACTCCCTGAACCCGAAACCTTTAAACTCGACTTTTTGACAACCCTGGCGGACCGGTGTTTAAGGTGTCGACGGGACTGACCCCAGGCCGCTAACCCCTCCTCTCAGACCTCGCAAGCAACACTTCTATTTTATGCAACGAATCATCAATGATCCAACGCTGGTCGTCGAAGACATGCTTCAAGGCTTTGCCAAAGCCCATCCCCATTTGGTGGCAAAAACCGATAATCCTCGCGTCCTTAAGTTTGCCGGAGCCCCGGTGGCAAACAAGGTTGGCGTTGTCACCGGCGGAGGCTCGGGCCACAAACCGGCGTTCATCGGTTATATTGGAAAGAATTTCTGCGATGCGGTCGCGGTAGGGGAGATTTTCACCTCACCCTCAGCGCAGGCATTTCTGGACGCTTTCAAGGCCGCCAACAGCGGCCAGGGTGTTGCCTGTCTTTACGGAAATTATGCCGGAGACAATATGAACGTAAAAATGGCCAAACAACTGGCCGAGCTCGAAGGCATCGAGGTAAAAACAGTGATCGCCAATGATGATGTTCCCTCCGCCCCGAAAAGCGAACGCGAGAAACGTCGCGGTGTGGCTGGAGAAGTGCTGATGTGGAAAGTGGGCGGAGCAAAAGCCGCTCTAGGCGGATCTCTGGATGAAGTAATAGCCGCGGCTCAAAAAGCGATCGATAACTGCCGTAGCATCGGCGTCGGGCTGACACCTTGTACCATCCCTGCCGTCGGTAAACCGAATTTCCAAATCGAGCCGGGCAAAATGGAGGTCGGTATTGGCCACCATGGTGAACCTGGGGTCGAAGTAACCGATCTGAAATCTGCTGACGAGATCGCTAGGCTTGCGCTGGATCATATCCTTCCGGATCTGCCCTTCAGGTCGGGGGATGATGTCGTGGTCTTGGTTTCAGGCTTAGGCGCGACCCCAGTGCTGGAGCTCTATATCGCGTTCAACAAAGTCTTCGATGTGTTGAAAGCAGCCGGAATCAGCGTTTATCGACCTTACGTGGGGAACTACTTCACCTCTCTGGAGATGATGGGTATCACCATCACGCTGATGAAATTGGATGACGAACTGAAAAGCTTGATAGATTTGGAATGCGAAAGCATGGGCCTCACGCAGTTGCAAAAAAATGGCTAATGAATCTTACCCGGCGACAGAGGGGCGCCCATTAGTACTGGCGCTAGTCGAGACTATTGAGGCCAACCGCGCTTACCTCAGCGAAGTAGACGGGGCTATCGGTGACGGCGATCACGGCATCAACATGAGCAAGGGCTTTGCCCTGGCCAGAACGCGCCTCGGCGATCAGACCATTACTGTTTCTGACGGGTTGGCGCTCATCGGCAAAACGTTGATGACCGAAATCGGGGGCGCCATGGGCCCGATCTACGGCACTTTTTTCATTCAAATGAGTCTTCAAGCCAAGAATAAGGCTGACATCGACGCTCACGTATTTGGCGCGATGTTGACCGCGGCTCGGAAGGCGGTTGAAGATCTCGGCGGCGCCAAACCCGGCGACAAAACCATCATGGATACTTTGGTTCCCGCGCAGGAAAAGTACCACGAGGCGATCAGCGCTGGCGCCGTTTTCCATCAGGCCCTTCAGCAAATGGCCGATGCGGCAGACCAAGGAAAAGAATCGACGCGCAATTTGGTCGCCAAAATCGGTAGAGCCAGCCGGCTGGGTGAACGGTCACGCGGCACCCTAGATGCCGGTGCCACCTCTTGCGCGTTGATCCTGGGTACGTTCGCCACAGTATTGTCTGGCGCCTGACGGGCCTCGCAAAAGTGCTGTGGAACGACCTCACACGTAGGTGGGGCGAAAACCTCGGCGCGCCGAGGACGTTGCTTCCTTCCGGGTTTGAGCCGCTCCGTGCGTGCTGCCGCATGAAATGGTGGATTCAACGCTCGGAGTTCGGAACCCCTGGGAAGGAACACGCCCACGGCGCGGCCCTGCTATATGTTTTGTCGCGGTAGGGAGATCGGGCCGCGATCCCGCAGGCGCGGGACGAAGTCGGGTTTTCGCCCCACCAACCTTGGGGCTCCGCGCGAATTGGATCGACATCGAGAGGGTTGTCCCTTTTATACGGAGGAACGACGCGAGCCGTCCCAACCCCCCGTCAAATCCTTGGTCGTTGATATCGAAAATGCGAATGATCTGCTGAGATACCTGCGGGAAAGCGAGCGAATCGGAAAAGAAGAAACCCCGACGTTTCGCACACTTCGCGGCGGCGTCTCCAACAAGACTGTTCTGCTTCAGCGTCCGGATGGCAGCCGTTGGGTGCTCAAGCAAGCGCTACCAAAACTCCGCGTGCAAGCCGATTGGTTCAGTGACCCGGCTCGAATCCGAGTGGAAGCGAACGCCTTGCGGTATCTCCCATTAGTGACGCCGGCAAACACCATTCCGAAGCTGTTGTTCGAGGATGAAGCCCTTCATTTACTCGCCATGGAGGCAGTGCCTGACCCTCATGAGAATTGGAAGGAGCAGCTCCTCAGCGGCAGAATTGATCTGGATTTGGTCCGGCAATTCGGGCGGCTGCTGGCCAGCATCCATCGCCGAAGTTTTGAAATCCGCCAGCAATTGTTTCCCACTTTTGAAAATCGGATATTTTTTGAAACGCTAAGGTTGGAACCCTACTATCAATTCACAGCAACGAGAGTTCCTGAAGCGGCGGAGTTCTTGGAGGATGCGGTCAAAGAGAACCGGCGCCATTGTCTCACCTTGGTGCACGGCGATTACAGCCCGAAAAATATTTTGGTCCACCAAGGCAGGTTGATCTTGCTCGACCACGAAGTACTGCACTTCGGCGATCCGGCGTTTGACCTTGGATTTAGCCTCACCCACTTGCTCAGCAAAGCGCATCACCTCGGACAAGGTCGTTTGGCGTTCCTGGAAGCTACGTACAAATACTGGGAAACATACGAAGTCGAGACCGGATCGGCCCACTGGGTCGGTGATGTCGAAAGCCGGGCGGTGAGCAACACTATCGCCTGTCTCCTGGCCCGAACTTCGGGCCGCTCGCCGCTCGAATACTTCTCTGATGTTGAACGCCATCGACAAAAAGAGGCGGCCCTCGGGTTAATAGCCCACCGTCCCAGTAGCGTGCCGGAGCTGATTGACGATTTCGGCCGAAGAATACGGATATGAGCAAAATTGAGGCGGTTGATGCGTGGGAAATTTTGGACAGCCGCGGCCGTCCAACGATAGCCGCTGCCGTCGTTTTGGCGGGTGGTACCCATGCCCCGGTGTCGGTTCCGTCCGGCGCGTCCACGGGTCGGGCCGAAGCGAAAGAGTTACGCGACGGCGCAAAACGTTTCCGCGGACTGGGATGCGAACAGGCCGTCGCCAACATTCGGGGCCCAATCGCGGCTGCGTTGAAAAATCTGTCCTTCGAAGACCAAGAGCAGCTGGATACGCTGCTTCTGGAACTGGACGGAACGACTGATAAATCACGCCTTGGAGCCAATGCCATCCTCGCGATATCATTAGCATTCGCTCGCGCAACCGCCGCGCACCTACACCTGCAGCTTTTTGAATATTTTGGGTCGCTCTTGCCGGCGACGGCGCCTCGCTTACCGGCATTGACGATCAACTTGTTCAGCGGCGGAAAACATGCCTTCGGCCAAGTCGCCATACAAGACGTTCTGGTAGTCCCGAAGTCGGGTTCCAGTATCTCCGAGCGTCTGGCGCTGATGTATGACGTTTACCAAGAGGCCGCCGCCATCATCAGGCAGCGATACGCAGCCCCGGCCTTGACCGCTGATGAAGGCGGCTTAGCTCCTCCCTTCGCTAACAGCTCAGAGATGTTGGAGACCGCCGTTGAAGCGATCGAAAGCGCTGGATATGAGCTGGGCTCTGAGGTAGCACTCGCTGTTGACGTTGCCGCCAGCCATTTTGTTACCGACACCGGACTATATCAGCTCGATCATAGAGCCCTCTCTCCGCACGAATTGATTGAAAACATCGACGCCTGGGTTCAGCGCTATCCGTTAGTAAGTGTAGAGGACGGACTGGCCGAGGAAGATTGGTACCACTGGCCGGCGCTGCGCCAAAGATTAGGCGATCGCTGTTTAACCCTGGCCGATGATTTAACCTGCACTAACCCAGCCCGCATTCGGCGAGCGGTCGAAATCAAAGCCGCGAACGCGTTATTGCTTAAAGTGAATCAGATCGGCACGTTGACCGAAGCAAAACAGGCTTATCTTCTCGCTCGAGAAGCCGGATGGCGCGTCTCTATTAGCGCCCGAAGCGGAGAGACAGAAGACAATTGGCTGGCGGATCTCGCCGTCGGCTGGGCTGGAGACTTCATCAAAGTTGGCTCTATTACCCAATCGGAGCGCCTAGCTAAATATAACCGTCTACTCCAGATCGAGCACCACCATTTCCTCGAAAAAAGTTAGCTGTCAATTAAATGACGAAACCGTCATCGCGGCGTACTAAATCGTAATTCGTAGCTTTTGCGTCCTCGAGTTAGATGAACACAAACGTTCGGACAACTCCATTGGATGCAGATTTTCCTAAAGACAAGCTGGACCCGCTTGGCCACTGGCCTTCTTTTTGGCCTAATTACACTTACGCTTTTCGCTATTGCTATGAGCCGCGGCTTAAACCGGGACGAACACCAGTTTGTTGCCGCCGGAGCGATGCTCGCCCAGCATGGCCTCTTACCGTATCGCGACTACCCGTACTTCCATGTTCCTAACCTCGTGTTTGTTTACGCCGCGCTGTTCCGGTGCAGCAACTATCTCTTACTGACTAGCCGGCTGTTTTCGGTGGTTTGTTCGCTGTGGTTATTAGTCATAATTTATGTTTTTACTGCCCGGCGACTAGGGCATCTAACTAACGGCCCGAAGTTTGGGGTTTCGGCACTGGTTACAACTTGCGCATTTGCTGATCCCTTATTTCGCTCCACCTATTGGCGAGCATGGAACCATGCATTCCCCGTCTTGCTAATCGTGTTAGCTTTTCTCTGTTATTTGCAAAGCCGGGTCCGAGACAGAGCCGGCAGCTGGATCTTGGCGACCGGGCTACTAACGGGGCTGGCGGCCGGCTCAAGACTGACCTTTGCAACAGCCGTTTTCGCTTTTTTTCTCGCGATCTTTTTCGGCGGCTTGGGTCGATCCGCTTGGCGGCAAGCCGGCTGGTTGTCCGCAGGGCTAGTATTGGGAGCACTCCCCACGCTGGTTCTGTTGGCGTTGTTTCCGAAACAGTTCGTTTTCGGCAATCTCACGTACAACGACCGGCTTTACCCGATGCTCTGCAGTGCTAACGGGCTGAATGCTCAGATGTCGTTCCCTTACAAAGTGGTCTACTTCTTTAATCACATCCTTTCCCAACCAGGGAATGCTGCCTTAACGATTGGAGTCGCCTACTTCCTGGCTCGTTCTTCCTGCTGGCGCGAGGCTCTGCACCGGCCGTTTTGGTTGCTGCCTCTGCTGATATGCACTCTGCTTTTCGGCGCTTTGATTCCGGCTATCCCTTTACCCCAATATTTCTACGCGCCTATGCCATTCGTCGTTCTGGGCTTAGCGATTGCGATTAGCCGTACCAGATCCATCATATTCCCAGATTATTTGATGTTATTCCTGGTGACGGCTATCTGCTTTGCCTCTACCGCCGGAGACTATCATTACTTACTGCGCCTGGGCCGCCCGGATCAGTGGACTACCGTTAAAGTCCATCGAGTTGGCCGTCAGCTCGCTGTCGCTACTGGAGGAGGGACTATCTTGTCCCTGATCCCAATTTTTCCTTTGGAAGGTGGCATAAATATTTATCCGGAAATGACCGCTGAACCCTTTGCATGTCGAGGCGCCCTACTCATGCCGCCGGCGGAACGTCCTGAGCACAAAATGTTAGGGCCGGACGATCTGCCAGAACTGGCAGCCAGCGCTTCGCCGCAGGGTATTTTAGTGGGTTCAGAGTGTTTACTGGAAGAAACGATGAGTCGTTTTGCTAACGCCTCTGGTTATCGAGCGTTACCACTCGATTTGGGACTGACCATTTTCCTGGCGCCAGCCACCGCTTCACCCAGCATGGCGAATCTCGTCACAAAAGACCGATCTATGGAGTCAGCAGCTGAGATGAATCCGCCGGAGATTCAATTCGCACCTGTATGGCTCGAACCGCCCGCAGCAGAAACGAATTCAGAGCGATTGAAATAAGAGCGCCCGCCACTATCAAGCTTTGGGACTGAGGGGGCAGCAAATGCAACCCGATCCCAAGTTCAGCTAATATGAACGAGAATTCGCCGATCTGAGCTAAGCCGGCGGCGATGATCAAGGCTGTGCCAATGGGGTAGCGGAGCAGTAGAACGATCAAAAACGTCACGATCGATTTACCGAGAACGATCACCAGAACGACGGCCAGCTCAGCAAACGGTTCTGTTATCAGGATACCAGGATCAAACAACATCCCGATGGCTACGAAGAACAAGGCGTTAAAGACGTCTTGAAGCGGGCGTAGCTCGGCAGTTGCGCGGTCGCCATGGCCGGACTCGCCCACGATCACTCCAGCAAAGAAAGCACCAAGGGCAAAGGATAACCCGAAGCCCTCCGACGCCCCAAAGCCGATGCCAATAGCGGCCGCCACCAGCGCCAAAGTGAAAAGTTCCCGCGACCCGGTAGCAGCGACGCGTTCGAGCACCCAACGTAGCAGCCGCGCGCTGACCAGTAACATAAATAGGACGAATGCGACGAGCTTACCAAGCGCTATTCCCAATGTTAGTAGCAGGTGCCATTCACCTTGGTCGGGGGCTACCGCATCCACTGGTTGCCCGGCCAACAATGTCGCCAAGGCCGGCAGCAGCACGAGCATCAGTACTGTAAACAAATCTTCGACCACCAGCCACCCGACCGCGATCCGGCCGCTTACAGCATTGAGGAGGCCTTGGGTTTCTAGTGCCCGGAGTAAGACAACCGTACTGGCCACTGATAAGGCTAACCCGAGAACTAGACCGGCTCCGGTACTCCAGCTCCATAGCCGGCTTACGCCATAGCTCAATGCGACCGTCGCCAGGATTTGCACCAGTGCGCCCGGCACCGCGATATTCCGAACGGCGAGCAAATCACGGATCGAGAAATGGAGCCCGACCCCGAACATTAAAAGGATAACACCAATTTCGGCTAGCTGCGGAGCCAGCTTAGCATCGGCCACGAAACCAGGCGTAAACGGCCCGACCACGATACCTGCCAGCAGATAGCCAACCAGTGGAGGAAGGTGTAGCCGGTTAGCGATGTACCCGCCGATCAGCGCGTACACCAAGCCGGCTGCCACCGTTGAGATCAGGGCGATTTCATGATGCACGGTATCGCTCTAATTCGTGATGGTGGCTGGCAACAAAGTCCGGGGTGTAAAACGTGAGTTACTTTGCCGGCGCAAAATAACGAAACTGTTGTTATCCCCATACATAGCCCAGGGTCCGGGTCGCACTTCCCGGAAATCGACAAATTTCCAGTCGCAGGCATCGAGGTTGCCCAGACCCAGGTAGTCGCGGACTGCCGGAGACACATCAAGCCCGGCGCCCTGGTTCAGATTCGGTCTCGGGCGTTCGTTGCCAAAAACATATTGCCAGTGATCGGTGGTGAACGGTCCGCAGTCTTCCCATTGGGCGTAGCAAATGCGGTTATTATGGCGGATCGCGACCCAATGACCTTTGAGCACTGACAGGCCGTCGCGGATAAAGCTGTCCTTAAACCAAGGGATCACCTGTTTAGCCTCGGGTCTCGTGTGACCGCCTTGTACGTCGTTGTAAGGAAGAGCGACATAAAACGGGTTTTGTCGCGGGAAAAAATTCACCGGCACAAATTTCTTACGCAGATTCACAGCCGGATCATCATAGCCGCCGTAATCTGCGAACCAGTTCGGGTCCCACGAGCTGGCGTCATTCGGCACAGGATTATTGGTGCTCGGATGTTCTCCGATCCAGAAGATCGTAGTCATAATGCTCAGCCGCCACGGATACTGTCCAGGTTCGCCTTCCAGCGGACCCACTCGGCCGCTGAGATTAGCGTTTTCGGGCCGGGTCCCTCCGCTTGAAACCACTTTCGCCGCGGGTTGCGGCTTTTGTTTCCCCTGCATGACGAGCAAGCCGCTTTCACGGAGCTTTATGGCATATTTCGCAAAGTCAGTGCTGCTCTCGTACTGCGACTGGGCGAACCCTTGCCAGGTGAAGAAGCAAAAAACGCAAATCGACAAACCGATCTGGAGGCTCGGGATCACGAATGCCGGAGTATAGCATGATAAAGCACGAGAGGCTGTTGAAAAACGGCTCGGTCGGAGCCAGATCTTTATAACCCGCGCACAATCAACGGACCAGGTAGATTTTGCTCCTCCGAAGTTAAGTTATCTTCTCTTAAAGGAAACCGCTCCCATGCCCACCGACATTGAAGTCCTCCCTCATAACAAAACGCATCGTCAAGAATTCAGCTGGGGCAATCTCACTTGGTTCGCGAATCGGGCTCTAGGCAACAGCGACGATATGACGATTGGCCGTTGCATCCTGAAGCCAGGCCACACGAATGGCCGTCATTACCATCCCAATTGCTCGGAGACGCTGGTCGTGATTCAAGGCCGGATCAGGCATACCGTCACTGGCGACCAAGAGAAGGAATTAGGCGAAGGCGATACCGTCGTGATCCCACCCAATCTCCGCCATGGGGCCACCAATATCGGGTTAACTGATGCGGTGCTGTTCATCGCATTTTCATCGGCGGACCGCCAAACCATTGGCGAATAGCTGGTTGGGCTATGCGGGTCACATACAATTACGAGTATCCTAAGCGGCTGCGAACCGGCTTCATTGGCTGCGGCGGACACGCTTATCGGAATATTTACCCGACGTTTCAATATGCTCCGGTGAATCTGGTCGCCGTCTGCGATCTCAATAAAGAGCGGGCGGCAACCTACGCCAAACTCTTCGGCGCCGAACGCCACTACTCGAATCACCTCGAGATGTTGGCACACGAAGAATTGGAGGTGGTCTTCATCGTCACCAACGTCGATGAAACCGGCCGCCCCAGATATCCGAAGCTGGCGATTGATTGTCTGCGAGCGGGCGCTCACGTCTGGATCGAAAAACCGCCGGCAAGTTCCTCAGCGGAGATCCAGGAAATGATCCGAGTCAGCTCGCAAACCAAACGGCATGTGGCCGTCGGATTCAAAAAGATGTTCTTCCCGGCCAATCTGAAGGCTAAAGAAATCGTTAGCCGGACGGAATTCGGTCCGATTACTTCGATCACAGCACGTTATCCGCAGTCTCTTCCTCCGTTCGAGGATCGTCGTGATCCGGTGAAGATGATCCACTTTCTGGATCACATCGTGCACCCGCACTCCGTGTTGCGCCTCATTGGCGGTCCGATTGAATGGATCTTTGTGAATCGTAACGAGATCGCCGGATCGGCAACGGTTTCGATCCGGTTTGCCAACGGAGCGGCCGGTACTCTGCATCTGAGCGCCGGGCAATCGGCCACTTCATTCCTGGAACGGCTGGAGGTCGTCGGCCGAGGAGAGAACCTGGTGGTCGAAAACAACATTCGCTTGGTCCATTACCGGCGTTCCGAAAGCAAAGCCCAGTACGGCAGCTCCGGTGATTACTTTGGCGCGTTCCCGGATGATTCGGCTCCGTTGTACTGGGAACCCGAGTTTTCGCTAGGTCAACTATACAACAAAGGACTTTTTCTGCTTGGCTACGCACCGGAGGTGATTCATTTCGCAAGTTGCGTATTGCAAGGCAGAGGTCCAGATTTCGGGACCCTTCAAGATGCCCTTGAGCTCTTGAAACTTTATGAAGCCTATCTCCAACCGGACCAAATGATTTCTCGAATCATCCAATAGGCTTCAGCTGCTGGCTTGCCCTACAAGTAAACGAAGGAAACTGTCTTCGCTCACTTATTCTGCGTCAATTTGCAGGATAACGATCTTGTTCAGGTGTCGGGGAATACAAAGCCACCAAGGATTGTCTAATAAGGTAACGCACAGTTAGCAAAGTTTGAAGTAGAGCCGTACATTGAGAAAACATTTCATGATCCGAAGAATTTTATTCGCTGCAACAGCGGTCCTGATCTCCCTCGTGGCCGTTTCAGCGCGTGAACCCGAGGCCGCCCAAGCTATCCAGCAGTTAGCGAACGGGATTGTTGATAAGGCGCCCGCCACCTATTTCGCCCTGGCTACAGAGCTTTATCGTGAAGGTCAGAAAGACGAGTCAGCCTTCTGGTATTACGTCGGCTTAATTCGTTACCGGGCCTGGATGTTGGCGAAAGTAAAAGAAGCCGACTCGTCCGAAGAGGCGTATCATTTCTGGCTTTTGTCGCACAGCGTTGGCCAATCGATTTACCTGCATGTTGACCGGGATTCCGCCTCTTTGATTGGCGCGATTGACCGAGCACTGGCCTGGGATCTTCAACAGCCGAACGGGTACACTTCAAAAGAAGCTTTTAGAGGCCAATACGAAAGAGCCAGACAGGAATTATTGGCGCTGCGACAACAAATCAAACTCGCTCCGGATAGTTTCAAAACGGGCATGCCCAGCGGCGGCGGGTTAATTTCTTGGTAAGAAGAAACGGCAGCGACCGCGACCCGTTCGCCAGGATCTCTTCGCATACGCCAACGTGCATCCGCCGCGGTTATTGAGACAAAGGAAGTCGGCTCCTGAACGAACCAGACAGGCCATATTAAAACATCATTAATTCATTTTCGTAAATCGAACAGAACGTCGGCGCTCGATTACTAAATAAATAACGGTGACGTTTTTTTATTTAAGGACCTGAAGATGAAAGCCTTAGTCTTGGGTGCAGCTCTCCTGATGGCCGCTCAGGCCGTCGTGCTGGGCGGAACCACCTCTTCTTTTTCGATTGTGAGCCCCGATCGTCCGCGAACCTGGCTGGTCGGTGGAAACGACAAGCTTGATCAAAGGCTACGATGGAGCGACCAGAAAAACGCTCTTTTTCTCGATGTGACCTATAGTTTGCTTTTTTACACGGACGGTCTTCACCCCACTCAGTACCAAACGTACACCGTCAGCTTTCCAGGGGTTCGCTTGAATCCGGCGGACCAGGCCTTGTTCTTCGACGATGGTCACGGTCGTCGGGTTGTGCTCGGATATCTCAGGTTCGGCATGTTCGGACAAGAAGTTGTCCTTAGCCCGAATGTTACCTTGAGCGCCAAACGAGCAGCGGGCGTTCTGGGTGCCAGTTTGATTGTGAATGGAGCTTGATCAACAGCGAAGTGCTATTCGCTGAGAAGCCCATCGCCGGGCGCAAGACGTTTTTTGCGTGAGCACCGGCGGAATTCGAGCTAATCTGTGCTCTGTTCCCCCCCCGAAAGTAAACCCCTTATATGAAACCCCTTGGTTTCTGCAAACCGGCGGCGTGTCGTTGAGCGATGCCTTAACGCAGAACCTAACCCCCAAAGAACATCCAATGAGCGAAGCCTCGGTAGAAATTAAAGATCTGGTAAAGACCTATACAGACGATCGGGGACGCCCGACATTCACCGCCGTTAAGGGTATCAACTTAGACATCAAAAACGGCGAGTTCATGGTTTTGGTTGGACCTTCCGGCTGCGGCAAGTCGACTACGCTCCGTATGGTCGCCGGCCTGGAAAGGGTCACCAGCGGGACCATTTCTATCGGTGGCAACGTGGTAAACCATCTGGAGCCGAAAGATCGGGGCATCGCCATGGTTTTCCAGAACTATGCGCTGTACCCCCATATGAACATCTTCAAAAATATGGCGTACGCGCTGGAAGTCGCAAAAAAGCCGAAAAACACTATTTCGGATACGGTGAATCAAACCGGGAAGGCCTTGCAACTCGATCATTTGATGGAACGGAAACCGCAGGCGCTTTCCGGCGGCCAACGCCAGCGAGTGGCTCTAGGGCGGGCCATAGTACGCCAGCCCAACGTCTTCCTTTTCGACGAACCGCTCTCTAATCTGGATGCGAAAATGCGGGTTCAAATGCGTTCAGAGATCTCACGGTTACATGGGGAACTGGGCACAACCATGATCTACGTTACTCATGATCAAGTCGAAGCGATGACCATGGGGGATCGAATCTGCGTAATGCGAGATGGGGTCATTATGCAGGTGGCGGATCCGCTCACGCTCTATCTCAAGCCGGAAACTATGTTTGTGGCTAGCTTCATTGGCAGCCCGCCGATGAATCTATTCCAAGGTAAGGTTCAGAAGCGTGAGGACGGCCTGTATTTCGTTGAAGATGGGGAAAAGGATAACCTGGTTGTGCCTTTAAAGGGGCCGTTGGAGCAGTTGGCCAGCAAGTACGTTGATAAAGGTATCGTGTTCGGGATTCGTCCTGAAAATATCAGCGAAACACCCCAGGCAGGCTCGAGTACGCCCGTGACTTTAACCGTCGACATCGCCGAACCGATGGGTTCGGAGTCGATCGTTTATATGAAAGCGGGCGCCGGCTATTTAATTGCCCGGCTCCAAGGAGAGCATTTGTACGAGCTGGGACAGAAACTGACCGTGCATCTCAGCGCCGAGAAAGTGATTTTCTTTGATCCCGAAACTCAACAGGTTATACGCTGAGCGAGTTCGGTTGAAAGGAACCGGGCCTGCCATAGCAAAGAGGCTCTGTTCGTGAGGATTTTCGTTACAATTCTGCTGTTAACAGAGGGTCTCCTGTCGGGGACAGCGCCGGCAAGTTCTGCCGTCTTCTCCCAGGACGAAAAATCGGTCTACCTGGTCGATAACCAGATGCAGATCGTTCAGCTCGATCTTGCATCAGGCAAGTCGAGTAGACCGGCGCTCCCTAAAGAGATCCGCCAGGAGCATATCAACGAACTCGGCCGGTCAAATTCCGGGAACATCCTGATTCTTCAGGGCGACGATCTTCTCGCCTATGACCCTACTGCCGATAAAGCCGTACTGATTTTTTCCTTTCAGAAAAAGCTGTCGACCGATGGTACACCGGAGAAATGGAGCCCGGGAGACTTCGCCTACAATCCAACGGATGGCTCGATCCTTTTCTTTGCTACGGCTGGAGAAAATACCAGCCTCTGGTACCTACCGAAGGATGAGAAACACGCCAAGCCGGTCTTCATCCGACGAGTAGATTCCCTGGAAGGGATGAGCTTCTCGCCGACTGGCCAGTTATTTTTCGGCTACCGCGGCGACCTGTGGGTTGGGTCCATCGCCTCAGATCCAGAGGGTGCAGGCGGCAAGCCACCGGAACATATCTATTATTTGAACGCAATCCGGCTCACACCGGTTGCCACTTTAGAAACAGACGAAGCCACCCCCAGCGCTCAGGGCGTACAAGTGACCGCCGCCGGGCCTGAACGGATTTATCTGCACAGCCTCCGTTTGGGAGGCAGCGGGTTCGGAACCATCCTGAGTGTGGCCGCTCCGAACCCAACCGTGGGTATGGTAACATCTGATCAGAACGCAGAGGATGATCGCTCCTATTTTGACCTGAACAAGCGACTGGAGTTGTACAAAGCCGAGCTGGCTTCAGCCCAATACTATGCTGAGAACGGCTCTGAGTCGTTCCTCTGTATTAGTGCGTCGGGCAAGAAAGTCTTTTATCGGAGTTCCGAGAAAGGATCAGAGGAGGTCGGACTTTATCTCATCGAGAACAATCAACCGCCGAGAAAAGTTGCTCCCGACCTGAAATAGGCGACCGGCTAAGACTCCGCTCCTGCCAACGCCTGTGACAACAGGCTTTTCTGGTCGTCCGAGTAGGATAATCGGAGCGCTTCATCCCGGCCACGAGCGGACATCTTTTTCCAGGTCTTTTGCAGAATGCTAATCATCTTTGTCGGCTCGGTTTTCCGCACCAGATCGGTTAGCTGATATTGCAGGGTGACCAGACAAAGAGCGTCTTCCAGAATTTGGAGCTCGTCATCATGACCCAAGTTCTTTTTCAAATTGAGTTCTTGTACCCGAGCAACTAATTCCGCTGAACACCCGCTTTCCATCAGGATCTCGCCCGACTTTTGCGCATGAAATTGTTTCAGATCCGTGCGCCATTTTAAATAACTGGCGCGGGTCATGGGGTAGGAACTGCGTGGAATCATCCAGCGGCAGATGTGTTGGCAACGCGCAGCCAACAACAAAGCTGGGGAAGCATTCGGGCACAGGCGCTCCACCCATTCAGTAAGGCGTAAGGCGTAGAACAACTCATACGGTACTGGTTTCCCATCTACTATTATCGTGTTCGGATCCGCACTGTTAGCCTCGTCGAAACGCCGAATTGCTTCCCCAAAGGCCTGTTCCTCGCTACCCGTCGCGCTCATCGGAAGAATGACAGGTAATGAGACGCAAATAGCAAGTAGCGGATCTCAAACTCCTGGCGATAACAAGGTGCAAGCTCATCGGATTTACCCGCCGCGGCGGGTTATACACGGTAGCCAGGGCTTCAGCCCTGGGTGACACAAGCAAATGAGCCGCCCTGAAAGTGGCGGCGGACGGATCTGTGCTGACCTTGGAGCGTTGATTCGGTCAGTCGTGTGACATCGCTATCCTTCGATTCTACTAACACACTGGCACCAGCCGAACGCCTCGGACGCCACTTTCAGGGCGTGTTTTGGACGCGAGCTACCCAGGGCTGAAGCCCTGGGCTATGGTCTATAGCCGCTTCGCGACTCAAAAATACACTCTCGAGCAATCCGAAATCGCACGCGGCTTGCCGCGACACATGCTCCTTGTGGATACGCGTGGATCGCACTGCCCGAGGCAAATCGTAGCCCATCACTGGTGCCTAACCACCCTGGTTTGCTTTCGCTCCCGCACCCGTTTTGGCCGTCGTTTTCTCTTCTTTGACCAACTCTAGCGTTTTCTTTTCGTCAATCAGCTTCCGTTTACCGTCGTCACTTAGGGTGGCTCCGGCGAGAATCAGTTCTTTTGCTTTTTCAGGCGTGAGCGCAGGATCAACGGCAAACAGTTTACCGGCCAGGTTAGTTACTTGGGGAGCCGCCATCGAAGTCCCGGATAGTCGCACTTTTTTGCCACCGGGGATAAAGCTTTCCACATGATATCCGCTGGCGAAAACCACCACCGTCTTTCCGTAACTAGTGAAACTGGTTGCATCACCCGCCTGATTAGTAGCGCCGACCGTGATGAGATTAGGAAGTTCTAGCGATGCCGGCACATCTTCCAAAAACCCTGCGTCGCTATCGGAGTTCCCAGCGGCAGTAACAAACAGGGTGCCCGGTGCAGCTTGCATCGCATCGATAACGGCTTGTTTCCAGATAGCAAATAATGCCAGCGCTTCCTGTTTACGTTCCTCGGCAGTTTGATTCGTTTTGGTTTTGGAAAGCCACTCTTCGAATTCCGAAGGCTGATCACCCCAACTCAAGTTCACCACCCTAACCTTGTGCTGGGCGCAAAATTCGCCGATCAGCTTGAAATTTGCGGCCATCCGTTTAGCCCACTCGGTGGTCGGTACAAAATGTAGTTCCTGGCCGAGATTGTCATTGAATCGGAACACAACCAGGCGAGCTGCTGGGTTCCCTTTTAGCGCAATGCCGGCGACATGAGTGCCATGGGCGAGTCCGCCGAAGAAGGACTCTCGCTCAAACAGCGTGTTCACATCGTCTTTCGACATGTTCGCCATTCGCTTTTTGAATGTCTCCGTCACCGGAGTTTCAATTCCTGCTTGCAGATCTGCCAACGCCTCGAGGCTTTCGGATGCCTCTGGATACTGGTTTTTCCTTTCCGGGGTCATTGGGTATAGCGCGGAATTGGAGGGATAACCATCATCAGTGAACGCCAGCCCCTCGGCGGGAAAACGACCGGGACTAGCCGAAACATAGGTATGGCCCGCGTAAACCCTGGTATCGACGCCATTGTCCCAGACACCAACCAAAACCTTTTGCGGATGTTCGCTGTTCGACAACGTAACCTCACGCGCGGCCCAGATATCAGGTTTCTGAGTGTCGTGAGCGGCTACATAGGTCTTCAAAACACTTTCGCGCACCGCGTTCAACGGCAGCCGTGTCCACAACGCCGCCCGGAATTCAAGTGCCGCATACATTGACTCCCGCGAAATAGCGCTGGAATGGTCGATCTCGGGCTGGAGATCGTGCTGAGCTTTACCCAGGATCAATTGCTCGGAGAATAGCCCGGCGGTACTGCGGGCAGACTTCATGACGTCTTGTACGGTGTCCCAAGGAAGAGCACTCACCTCTTCTTGATAGTTCGACTCAACTTTCTTCTCATACTCAGCCCCCTGCTTACTCGGAACGCTCTGTTGCGCTTTCAAGACCGCCTCATCAAATAACCCAACCGTTAATTTTAGATCCGGCTTCGCCTGCAGCTCACGCAGCTTGGCGATCGTTTGGAGGCCTCCATCTGCGTCTCCTTTCAGTTCTTGCACCGCCAGTTTAGCGGTCAAAATGCTGATCAAAGTTGCATTGTCCTGAATATCGTAGTCCGCCAAAAGTGAATCAATGTCAGCTACCGCCTGACCCGTGGCGGAATCGAACGTTGAGTCGTCAGCTTTGAGCAGGGTGCTGATGGACCCGGTGATCGGATAAGAAACCCTGGGGAGATCAGCCTGGCTGTGCACTTCCTTTTTCGGCTGGTCAGCGAAAGTCGGGCTAGCCAGAAACAGTACCGGCACCGCAAGCAGACCCCCGAGGCGACGCAAGGCACTCGTGAGTTTGGAATTGAGCATTGACGTCTCTAAGCGAGAAATCGCCGGCTGGAAAGTGAGATTCAGGAATGGGGGGGTAGCCGATGGTTCTATATCCGCGCCGCTGCGGGGGTGCGGCGACGATCTCGATGAGTCGCCACCCCGGGGAGCGGGCCGATTAATTGCTGGTACCAATGTTCGTCCTGAAAACCAATGGTTGCTTTCTCCCTTCCAGATCGCTTTGGTAAATCAATGAGCACCGATGATTCCAATGCAACGATGGCGGTATTTTTAGACCTGGAAAACATCGCTCTTGGCGCTCAAGAAGCTCATTACCCAGCGTTCGACATCAAGAAGGTAGTAGAACGGCTCCTGCTTAAGGGGCATATCGTCGTAAAAAAGGCCTACTGCGACTTCGATCGGTACAAAGACTTCAAACGCGGTCTACACGAAACCGCGTTCGAACTCATCGAGATCCCTCATTTACGGCAATCAGGCAAGAATTCGGCCGATATTCGCATGGTCGTTGATGCTCTGGACCTGTGTTACACCAAGGGTCATCTCGACACGTTCGTCATCATCAGCGGTGATTCTGATTTTTCGCCCCTGGTAAGTAAGCTGCGGGAAAACGCTAAGACCGTGATCGGTGTTGGCGTTAAGAAATCGTCGTCGGACCTTTTCATTAACAATTGCGACCAGTTTATTTACTATGATGATTTGGTTCGAACCGCCCCATCAAAAGCCAACTCGCGGACCGCAGTCGCGACCTCAGACAACAAGACGCCCGAGAGCAAGGGCCTGACCATCGCCAAAGGGATCACGTTAGTGGTCGAGACACTGGAAGCCCTCGCCGAAGAACGCGAAGAGGATGACATTATTTGGGGTTCCATGATCAAGCAGGCGATTAAACGAAGAAACCCGGGATTTAATGAACGCGCTTTCGGGTTCCGTTCATTTAATGACTTGCTGTTGGAGGGGCAAAAACGCGGTCAGCTCAAGTTAGAGGCAGACGAGAAGTCGGGCGGTTATCGGGTCTGGCTAGCAGAAAGGAGCTAGGAGCTAGAATTTAGGAGTCAGGAGGGGGCGAGGTACTACTCCGCGTAGGGCCAAAATCCGTCTAAGCAAACATGGCACTCAGGTGCGCTCTATCTCTCGGCACGCGTTTAACCGGCTCGCCTCCTGACTCCTGGATTCTGGCTCCTGGCTCCTTCTTCTAGTGGTCACCGGGCTATCCTAGCGGACGCCCGCAAACGATTTTTCGATTTCTTTGATCCGTTCGACTTTAGGTCCGGAGCGGCCGGGTTGAAATTCGGAACGCAACCAGACATCAACCAAGGATTTCGCTAGCTCCGGCGCGACCACGCGCGCGCCCAAAGTCATAATCTGACAATCATTACTCATGCGAGAACGCTCCGCCGAATAAATGTCATGACAAACAGCGGCCCGAATCCCAGGAACTTTGTTGGCGGTAATACAAACACCGATTCCCGTGCCGCACATCAAGATCCCGCGTTCGTGTTTGCCGTCGGCAACCGCCTGCGCTACTTCGAGAGCGATATCCGGGTAAAGCATGGGATCATTGGTGAATACTCCATAATCCTTAACTGGGATTCCTTTGCTTTCCAGGTGCTGGATAATCTGCGCCTTTAGTTCTACCGCGGCGTCGTCCGCGCCGATCGCAATTGGCTTCATGTCTTCCGCTTTCGTTTCTCTCTCTTTTTTCTTTTTGATTGAATTAAATATAGCTCGCTTTGGCAGGGCGTGCGAAGTCGGCTTAGGGGGTGGCACCATTGAGAGCACGTCCGATCACCGAGATAAAACTCGCCGGATCGGCGGCAGCCCCTCCCACGAATAAACCGTCGATACCGCTGACAGAGACTATCTCTCGGCAATTGCCAAGGTTAACATTTCCCCCGTAAATTAAGCGCACTGAATTGTCCGTCCCAACCATTGCTTCCAGGGATTCTCGGATGGCCTCGACCGACTGCTGAACCCGAGCTACTGGGGCAGCACCATCGGATCGACGACCGATGGCCCAATGGGGCTCATAAGCAACTATCAGACGATCAAGATCGGCTCGGTCTACTCCGCGAAGTGCGCCTTCCAATTGGGAAGACAATTCTTGTTGAAGATGACCATCGGACATCCTCTGATCGACTTCCCCAATGCACAACACGGCGTGAAATCCCTCCTGCAGCGCCCGGAGCAGCTTTCGATTAATCACGGCATCGCTTTCATTAAACAATGCTCGCCGCTCGGCGTGCCCGACCATTAGAACCGTTGCTCCCGCGTCTCTTAATAAAGTGGTTGATAGTTCGCCGGTAAACTCGCCTTCCTCTTCCCAATGGAAATTCTGGGCGCCCAACCAGATCGCCGTTCCTTTCGCCACCTGGGCCATAGGCGGCAGCAGCGTGGCCGGCGGCAGAACAAAGACACGTAGCCCGTCACCCAAGAATCGCCCGAGCCCGCTCGCTAAAGTACTCAAATATCGCTGGGCCTCGCGTTGATTCACATTCCGCATCTTCCAGTTCGTTCCAAAGACGGATTGCATCGGTGAAATTCAGCGTCGCGAGAAAAGCAAGTATTTAGCCTGGTTGAGACAGCGACCTGGCGTTTACCGCCAATCCGGTGAAAAAGATGGCCACTGAGGTTGCTCCCGGATCGGGGGTACCTCTAGCTCGCTCACCCAACGTTTTCGCTCGCCCAAATTTTGGCAGCATCTCTGCGGTCTTTTGCGCACCGAGGGTGGCCGAACTCGCCGCCCCCTCCAAAGCCGAAAATAGATCTCCTTGGCACTCTCGGAGTGATGTTAGCGCCGGTACCAAAGCGTCGAACATGGTCTTGTCACCGGGTTGAGCCTTGGTCCGGGAGCTCAAATCCTCGAAACCGCGATCGAACAGCGAGCTCAAGGTCGCGGCATCCAGCATATTACTTTGCGCTGCTTTCTCGGCCCCGCGAAAGAAGAGGCCGAAAAGCATGCCGGATGCACCTCCCATCGAAGTCATCATGGCGCGTCCAACCGCAGCGAAGACCTGGTTCACAGAAGAGAAGTCGCTCGTTTGCAAAGCATCAATGGCAGTTTGGGCGCCGCGAGCCATGGTCGAGCCATGGTCTCCATCCCCCAGAGCGCGATCCAAGTCATTTAGACGGTCGCGTTCGGCGATCCAGCCCGTGAGCGCTTTCAATAACAGTTGCTTAGCCTGCGCCGGACCCAGTGGCCGTGGATTCGTTTCCATGATTACCTTCAATCCCAACGACGTTCAGCCGGCCGTCGAATAAGCGAACGAGCGGGCGTCGGCGTTCAGGAGCTTTTCCAACTCATCATCCAGCTTAGTCAACGTGATGGAGAACCCGGCCATATCCAATGACGTCGCAAATTGTCCGGTCCGGAAGAGCCCACTGCCGATCCCACTTTTTGCGAGGCTTACCTTGGCGTGACCAGCTACCGCCAGCAATTCCAACACCGTGGTGCTGCCTAACCCATTCACCATTACAGCGACGCGATCCAAGCTAAGGCCAGTTTGTTGGAAATCGGTCAAGATTAGCTCGAGCATTCGCGGAACCAACGTCTCGACCGGTTCGAACGTGGAGCGTTGAACCCCCATTTCTCCATGCAACCCCATCCCGATTTCGATTTGGCCGCCCGGCAGCTCGAACATTGGTTGCCCGGTGTCGATCGAAGCGGCCGCACCTAGCGCCACCCCAAGTGAGCGTGTCCAAGCTGACGTTTTCTGCCCTAACGCCACAACATCAGAAAAGTTGTCTCCTCGGTCTGCGGCCGCCGCCGCGCATTTGAGCACAAAAATGTCACCGGCAATCCCTCGGCGGTCGGTTGCCTCGTCGAAACTTCCAGATGCAACGTCGTCATGGACCCGGATCTCCTCTACCTTGATCCCTTTACTGCGAGCTTCCTCGGCGGCGAACCCAAAATTCAATACATCGCCGGAATAGTTACCATACAGGTAAATTACTCCTTCGCTGGGTTGAAGCGCTTCAGTAACTGCGAGAATCGAGTCCGGGTTAGGAGCCGCAAAGATCTCGCCCGCGATAGCGCCGTCCGCCATTCCCGGTCCGACTGCGCCCAGGAATAAGGGTTCATGTCCGCTGCCACCACCGGTCAACACTTTGACTTTGCGCGCAGTGTTGCCGCGGTAGATCACCCCGGTGTGAGGACCGACTCGTTCGATCGGAAATGGGCTGGTCGCCTGGAGACCCTGGATCACAGCCTCAACCGCACTGTTGGTCTTAACTAAGTATTCTCTCATTTTATCAGAATCAAACGGGACGGTCCCGCCTTCGCAAGGCCTTCGGCGCGGCGGGCCCCGCCTTTTGCCGAGCGACTCGACTGTAATCGCCGAAGTGCGTCGGGCGCGGCCAGCCTCGCGATCACCTATTGGCTCGCGTAATCGCCGGAAGCCATGTTCTTCTTTATCAACTCCGGAAGCGTCTGCAGGAAACCTTGGGGCTTAACGTAGAGTTGCGAATAGTAGTAGTCTACTTTGTCCTTCTTGATCACCGGCATATTTAACAGTGCGGTCTGAGGAATCTGCTTGTTGTCCAACAAATCTACGGTCGCTTGTAGTGCCATCCCTAATTCGATAGCCGCATTTTGCAGGTTCGTCGCCACCATGTTGCCTGACTTCACTTCTCTTAATCCGTCCTTTATGGCATCTACTCCACCAACGGGAATTTTACCGGCCAACCCTTTTTCTTCTAGCGCTCGGACCGCCCCGATCCCCATATCGTCGTTCTCCGCAATCACTCCTTTGATCTCAGAGCCATAACGAGAAATCCAATCCTGCATCAGGTTGTACGCCTGGGTCCGATCCCAATTCGCGGGTTGGATTGCCAACAGTTTGATCTCGGGATTTTGGGCCAGGATATTTTTTACCCCCTGAGTCCGATCGGTTTCCGCAGATTGGCCTATAGGGCCCTGCAGCACTACGACACCACCTTTCCCGCCCAACCCATCTACCACCGCTTTTGCCGCACCTTCGCCAGCGCCGACGTCGTTTGGTCCGACATAGGTTTTCACCATCGCGTTAGCCGGAGGATCAATTCGCATATTGGTGGCAATCACGGGAATACCGGCTTTCGTGGCAGCTTCGATCTGCGGACCCAGCGTCGCCGAATTAACGGCCGCAATGATGATCGCGTCGACTTTCTGGTTAATATATTGCTGGATTTGCGATATCTGTTTGTTCACGTCCGCATCCGCGCTATTCCAAAGAACTTTTACATTGTCTGCCTTAGCCACCGTATCCACTCCTTGTTTTCCCCAGGTTACCCAAGAGGTCATGCTATAGACAGTGAAACCTACCGTACGTTCTTTTTGCTGAGCGTGGAGGGTAGGAACAGTTAGATATGCGAGCAGTGCGCCGCCGAGAACGAGTTTGCCTAATTTTAACATGGTTGTTAGTTGGGGGTTAGCGTTGGTTCACATTCCGTGTGCTTAGATGATCGTTACCGGTGCGGTAATTTCATTTACTCGCTCTTGCGGTTAGCAAACGAGTCGACGAATACCGCTCCGATGATGATCGCTCCTTTGATGATCTCCTGATAAAAGGGAGACACATTCATAATGTTGAGGCCGTTATCCAAGACCCCGATGATGAGGAAACCGATAGCAGTTCCCCAGATCGAGCCGCGGCCGCCCATCAGACTGATGCCGCCGATGACGGCAGCGGCAATGGCGTTCAATTCATAGCCCGCCCCGGTCGTCGGTATTCCCGCCGTGACGCGAGCGGCCAAGATGACCCCGGCAGCACCTGCCAGCAGGCCGCTAATCGTATACACGGAGAAGAGAATCCGGCGAACGTTAACTCCGGCTATCCGAGCGGCCTGGACATTGCCACCCACGGCGTAAACCTGCAGTCCAAAACGCATTTTTGTGAGGGCGAGAAAAGAAAGGAGCAAGGTGACCAACATCGTTACGATGGGAAGTTGGACTCCTAGAATCGTGAGTTGGCCTATAGAGAGGAATTCGTCGGATAAACCAGAGATCGGCGAACCGTTGCTCAGCACATAAGCGATGCCGAGAGCAATGGTCATGGTTCCCAACGTCGCGACAAAAGCCGGCACCTTTGCGATAGAAACTAGAAAGCCGTTCACCGCGCCGATGGCAGCGCCGATCAACACACCTCCGCCGATAGCGACCGCCGCGGCCGCTGGTCCGTCGGTTTGGGCCAACAAAGCTCCCACCACCCCGCTCAGTCCTACAATGCTGCCTACCGAAAGATCGATCCCGCCGGTTAAAATTACAAAGGTAGCACCGACTGCTAACAGGGCGTTAGTCGAGACCTGCAATAAGATAACATTCAGGTTTGAAGCCGTCAGGAACGAGTTATGCAATAGACCTAACGCAATGACGAAAACCGCTAAAACCAGGGCGGTGATATAACGCAGAACGTAATCTAACTTCAAAGCCGGCATTGATCGGCTGACGGGCCGGGCAGAAGCAAGGCTGTTTTCCATTTTCATTAATTCACCTAGACACCCATAGCGAGGCGGAGAATGGCCTCTTGTTCGAGCTCCTCGCGATCCAGCTCGCCAACGATTTCTCCTTGGCGGAACACCAATACGCGATGACTCAAATTGAGAAGTTCGTTCATATCCGATGAGGCCAGAAGGATGCCCGTGCCTTGATCGGCCAATTCGACGATCAGTTTATACAGCTCGGCTTTAGCACCGACATCGATGCCTCGGGTCGGTTCGTCCAAAATCAATAGCTTGGGACGCTGCGACATTAGCCATCTAGCCAACACGATCTTTTGCTGGTTACCACCGCTCAGATGAGAGATCGGCTGACCTAAACGGGAATAACGCACCCGCATGGTTTGGAGTAGACTTAGCGCCTGCTGCTTCCGTTGCCGTTCATATAGGAGACCAGTGACCCGCTCCGAGTATGCTCCAACCCGAGGTAAGGTCATGTTATCCAGGACCGACATGGATAGCACCAAGCCGGCCGATTTTCGCTCCTCCGGCACGGTGGCAATCCCGGCGCGGATCGCCGCCATTGGTTTACGCAAGGGGATAGAGCGTCCTTCGATCTTCAGCTGCCCGGTGCTACGCCGGATACCCGAAATGGCTTCTAACATCTCGCTCCGACCGGCGCCGATCAGACCCGCTAGCCCTACAATCTCGCCTAGGTGCACTCGGAAGTTGTGGCGGGCTCTGTACCCATGCACTTGGAAATCGTTGACCTCCAGAATGGGCGCCTCGACCCGGGGCGACCAATCGCGGTGCGGAAACAAATCTTCTACTGCTCGACCAACCATGTCGGTGATGATTCGGTGCTGATCCGTTTCCGCCACCGGGCAATGGCGAATCAGAATACCATCGCGCAAGACAGCCACGTCGTCGGCAATCGCCGCGATCTCTTCCATTTTGTGAGTCGTGTACAAAATGGTAACTCCTCTTTTTTTGAGGAGTTGAATGGCTCGGAAGAGGCGTTGGATCTCGTGCTCGCTCAAAGAGGAGGTCGGCTCGTCCATCAAAATGATTTTGGCCTGGCGGGAGATCGCCTTGATGATTTCGACCAGTTGCGTACTGGCGACATTCAGACGCCGCATCGAAGTCCGCGGATCGAGGTCAGCTCCAAATTCGGTAATCAGTTCATTGGCCGCCTCCATCATTCTGCGACGATTGAGGAAACCGAACGGCCCGACGATCTCGCTCCCTAACAGCAAGTTTTCGTAGACGGTCAGATCTTTAACCGGTTGAAGTTCCTGCGGAATGATCGACACACCGAGCCGCTGGGCGTGCCTGGGCGAAAAATGGGTTACCAGGTCACCGAAGAGTCGGAGCTCACCTCCATCCGGAGTCAGTTGACCGGCGATGATCTTGAATAGCGTCGACTTACCAGCGCCGTTTTCTCCGGCTAATACGGTCACGGCTCCGGCTTGAAAGTTCGCTCGAATCCCGGTTAAAACCGGCACGCCGTCGAACTGTTTCGATATGCCATCGCAGGCAATCGAGTAGCCCGTCATGGTTTAAGGACCGCTTTAATTGAACCGTTCTCTCCGGTCTCCATCAGGTGAAGACCATGCTCGAAATCGGCCAATGGCAGCGTCGCCGTTACTACCCCTTCAGTTGGTATCCACCCATCCAGCATACCGCGGATCACCTTTGGATAGCAGAATGGTCCTAGATGAGACCCGTATATGGTCAGTTCTTTGGAGTCGCCGATGATGCTCCAGTCCGCCGGAATCTCGCCGCCAAAGACGCTCATCTCTACAAAGGTCCCCCGTTTGCGAAGCAGCTTGAGGCCTTGCAAGACACTCTTGCCTGAAGAAGCCGCCTCTATATAGACATCGCAGCCGTAACCATCGGTGAGATCGCTAATGACTTGGTCCAGGTTATCGGTAGCAGGATTTAATGCGTGGTGCGCGCCGAACCGTTTGGCGACGGCTAAACGCTCCGGCTTCAGATCAAGGACAACCAACGCCTGGGGCCCTCTTTGCAAAATTGGGCCGATCATCCCCAGACCAAGTGGGCCGGCGCCAGACAAGACAACTACATCGCCGATTTGAATATTCGCGCGTTCAACGGTGTGAAACGAACAAGCAAAAGGCTCGAGCAAAACCGCGGCCGAGGTGGGAATCTGCGCTGGCACTTTGTATAAGTAAGGAAGCGAATCAGACACGATTTTCATGTACCGGGCCCAGCCTCCGTTGACCTGGAAGCCGTACATATCATGCCGTTCGCACATCCAATACTCGCCTCGATGGCAATATCGGCAGTGACCGCAGGGAATGATTTGATCGGTGATAACCCGGTCACCCAGGGCGAAGCCTTCAACCCCGGAGCCGAGTTCGACTATCTGTCCGAGAAACTCGTGCCCGGGTACAACCGGTTCTCGAATCCATTTCGGCTGACCATTACCGCCCCAATACCTCGGGGCGCCATGCCACGCTTTAACGTCACTTGTGCAAACTCCGCAGGCCTCGACCTCGATAATGACTTCGTTAGCGGCGGCGGTGGGTATGGGAATGGTCTCGAGCTTTAAGTGGCTGGGACCGTACTCGACAACAGCGGTCATAGAAGTTTCGGACATAAGCGAGAAACGGGTAAAGTTTTTCGGGTGAACAATGGCAAATAACTATAAGGTTCTAGGCGCTGTCAAGCTAGAACGTTATAGGAAATGATGCCGCCCCCGAAGATTTCGACGTAATTTCGCTATTTCGACCTTTTTTTCTGTCCCAATCTGCGGCACACTGCTTCCGCTGTTCCGGGCTATTGTCCCGGACTCGGACACCATGGCTATACGCCTGAAGGACCTTGCCCATCATCTCAATCTGTCGGTATCAACGATCAGCGCCGCTCTGCAAAATCGAGGCGACATCAGCGAAGCGACTCGGCTCCGGGTTTTTGCTGCAGTCAAAAAGTTCGGTTACCACCCGAACTCGTTGGCCCGGAGCCTGGTAACCAGGAAGACCCATGTCTTAGGCGTTCTGGTCCCCGATTTGTCCCGGTCATTCTTCGCCGAAGTCCTCAAAGGCATCGATTCGGTGACCAGTCCGGCAGGTTACAATTTGCTGGTATGCAATACCGAGGAAAATGCGACTCGGGAAGAGGAGATGTTGAGGATGTTACTTTCTAACCAAGTCGATGGCGTTCTCCTGGCTTCAGCCCACGAACCAACCGATACGGTCTGGCGCAAAACTTTAGTCGGACTATCAGTCCCGATGGTTTTGATCGATCGGCGCCTGACGGGCCTGAATTTCGTGGGCGGTGATGACACCGGGATCGGGTATGAGGCTACCCGCCACCTGTACAATCAGGGATACCGGCGGATTGCCCATATCGCCGGTCCGCGAACCGTGACCACAGCGGTTGGTAGATTGAACGGGTATCGACGCGCTTTAGCCGCCTTACGACTTCCGTCCGAGGAGACTTTGGTCATTGAGTCTCACTACCACGAAGAGTCCGGAGGTTACGAGGCCATGCAACGCCTCTTAAAGCTGCCGGCGCCTCCGGACGCAGTGTTCGCCGCCAGCGATCCAATCGCGATCGGCGCACTGCAGGCGGCCTTGGAAGCTAACCTAGACCTACCCGCCGACTTCGGGTTAATCGGGGTTGGGAATCACCGCTACGGTCGATTTCTAAGAGTGCCTCTCAGCACGATGGATCAACAACGAGCGCAGATCGGTCACCTGGCGGCTAACCTCCTGCTCGAATCGATGGAAAAAAAACGGCCACGCCCAAAATCCATTCTGACCGAACCGAAACTCGTGGTTCGCGACTCGACCAACCGCGCTGACCTTACCGGACGGCTGACAGTCGCAGGCGACAAAAAGAGAAGCGTCAAGCGAGCGGCTCGGCGCTAAACCGCCTTTTTTTTATGGAACGGATCGCTACCCGACAGATGCTCCTTTTGTCGTGCATCAGCTTCCTATGGTGCACACTCGCCAACGGACAAAATATTACCGACCCCATCGCTGACTACCTCGCGATGAAAGTACCTGACCGCGTCGAGAACACGGGCGGTCTGTTAGTCATTAAGCGCGTTGAAGTGGAAATCGACGGGAAGGGCTCGCCGGCGATTTTCGTCGGCACTTGGTATCGCAAGTCCGGTCCGAATACATGGCTCTGGGCAGGGTATCAAAAGCGTGACGACGGTTATCACAGAATCACACCGCCGGACTCAGATGTCCTGATCGATTTTGACAACATCTACGTCGGCGAAATACCCGCGATTAAGCAGCAGGGTCTGGTTCAAGGCTATAGCCTCGAGCTAGACAACAAAGACCGAGACCAATCGAACCTGTTAAGTGACCTCGAGTACTACTACATCGACAATGGGACCTTGGTGCAACAGAGCGCCGGACCGTTGGATCGAGATGATCCAGACCAAAAAGAGACCTATGACTATTTTTTCGGTCCGAACCGGAAGGTGCGAGAAATGCCCAAGATCGAGTCGTTCACCATTATCGATCTGATCCACCGAGGATACGCTATGCCGGATTGGGCTAAGCGGAGGTGAGGCTGGCTAAGCCCTTGCGGCCTTCCCGAAAAGGGCGAATGGCCTTCAGCGACGAAGTCGCGGCTCAAGAGAGCCTAGGGCAGAGGCTTTGCGGAGCCCTAGGAAACAGAACCAAATAACGGTGTAGCGCTGAAGGCGCGGGACAATAACGGGCGTATTTAGAGAACGGTGCGATCGATCTTCTGCGCTGGATGAACGACGTGTCCGATCACATCAACCATTGAAACGCACCTTCGGTGCGTGGGGTTTCGGGACGCCGCTTCCTAGGGCTGACGCAAAGCCTCCACCCTAGGCTATCTTGAATCGCAACTTCGTTGCTGGTCTCCGATCTCAAGCGGCGCCCAGCTTTCAGCGCCGGCGATCTTTTTAACATGCCGCCAGGACATTGCAGAACGCAACCGCATCTAAACAGGCAACTTCACCCTCTCCCCGGAAAGCACCCGATCACACTTAAACTCCACGTATTGTACTAGTAAATCTGCGAAGACGGGCCTATTTTGTGGCACGTGTTACGGCAAATCCGTAACCAAATAAAGAGACTCGCATATGAAAAAAGGATTGCTGCTAGGGCTGGTTCTCTTTTGTCTATCTGCCGGCGGGGCGTTCGCTCAGGAGTTCACCGCAACTCCTAGAAACGTCAGGCCTCAGCCGGTACCGCCGCGGCCGGCGGTTGAGGAGGGGTCAAACTCAAGCATTTTGAATAAGGTTTTTACGGCCCCGCGAAAGTATCAACTTCTGAACCCAGGTGCTCCCGAAAGTTACGGTAGCGGCCAACAAGTCATTTTGGCGAATCCGATGGATCCACGCGAAAAGCCGAACGTTTGGAAGCTTTTTTCTTTTACTTTCTAAGCAAGATCGACGAATCGAACTCGCGAATCGAACTAGGTAAGAAGGCCGGCACATGCCGGCTTTTTTATTTCGGGATTTGTAGGTGCAGCCGTCTGGCCCATATATACCGCGCACGTAGCAAACCTTCATGCAATCGGATGTCCCGACCATCGGCGCTTTCTGCCCAACTTTCCTCAAGCCGGAAATGTGGCACGTCTATCGCCAGATTGTTGGACCGAAACGTGTACAGGTTGAGGCTTTCGCGTTCAAACGGGAGAACCCGGACCGGTTTCCCTACCCTAATATTCGCCTATTACACCGGTCTAACTTTCGTTGGGCGCGACGAATCTGGTATCAACAGATGTTGCGTAGTCCGCAGCTGGCTTTGCCCTCCGAATGTTCAGCCTTTCAAAAATCCGTCCGGCTCTACCAAATTCGCCTTCTTCACATTTATTTCGGCAACAACGGGGTATTTTGGCTGCCGTTATTCCCCAACCGAGAGATCCCTATCATTGTCTCTTTTCATGGGGCCGATGTCTCCGTCGGGTTCCGCACGCCTGCCGGTAAACGCCGCTTGCAACAGGTATTCGCCGCCGCTGATCTGCTGCTAGCAAGATCAGATTCGATTCGAGGGTCGATGATCGCGGCGGGCTGCAGCCAGGATAAGATCCGAATACAAAGGACCGGCATACCGACTTCGGAATTCAGGTACCGGCTCAGAGCCTTTCCAGACGAAGGCAGGTTCCAATTTTTGCAGGCCTGCCGATTAATTGAGAAGAAGGGGGTCGAAGTAACGCTCAGAGCGTTTACCAAATTCTTGCTGCGATGGCCGAATTCCCGTTTGGCGATTGCCGGGGACGGACCGTTTCGAGGACATCTCGAGCAATTGGCAGAGCAACTCCAGATCAGCCGCAGCGTCGAATTTACCGGCTTCCTGGGAAAAGAGCAGCTGCTAGACCGGTACTACCAGAGTCATTTTTTTGTTCACCCAAGCGAGACTACGTTGGCCGGCGACAATGAAGGGATTCCCAACAGTTTACTGGAAGCAATGGCCACCGGTTTATGCAGCATCGCGACCCGGCACGGCGGTATCCCGGAAGCAATCGTGCATTTGAGAAATGGTATTCTCGTGGAGGAGCGCGACGCCGAAGGCGTTTGCCACTGGATGAACGAATTAGTCGAAAACTGGCAGCTAGCAGCTGATTTGGGAAAGCAAGCCGCTGAAACCATATCCCGAGAGTTTGATTCGGAAACGCAGATCCAAAGGTTGGAGTCCACGTATTTAGAGTTGATACGGTAGGGGGCAACCTGGATTTGGTCCCAGGGCGTGTCGGCGTATCGGCGTTACAGGCGCGAAACGCACCTGCCATGAAATGGCAAAACAGAATAGCCCAGGGCTTCAGCCCTGGGTAAGGCCAACCGGAGACGCGCCCTGAAAGTGGCGCCCGAAATGGATCGTATCGACCCAAGACATACAAAGGTTTTCGCCCCACCGGTTCCCTACCTCGGTTCTAGTTCCACTCGATCCCGATGGGTAACAGCGAGTAAATTCCCATTGGATCATTGAAACCAGCAAACTGGCGTAGATTCCTTTCCAGCAGCTGCAACTCGCGATTAACCGGATCTACTTTCGACACCGGCGGACGCTCCGTGCCGCTCAAAGCCTTTTGAATCGCTTCCCCAATGTCCTGTTTCACGGGATACTCAGCCAGTCTCGGGGTTTTCCCTTGATGAGCCAACTCAGCAGCGTAATCGACGGCTGCCCGCAGACCGCCGATTTCGTCGACCAAATGGAGTTTAATCGCTTGCTCACCAGACCAAACTCGCCCTTGCGCGATTTCATTTACTTGATCGACAGGAATATTGCGTGCCTGCGAAACGCGTTCTAGAAATTGCTGATAGAATTCGTCGATATACTTCTGAATCACTCCCATCTCTTCGGGGGATTTTTCCCGAAAAGGCGTTAACAGGTCCGAGTAAGGTGTGGTCGCTACAGAATCCCACGCGATCCCGATATTGCTGAAAAGCTTCTGCACATTCGGGAACAATCCGAACACCCCGATGCTGCCGGTAATAGTGGTGGGTTCTACAAAAATTCGATTCGACGCCATGGCAATATAGTAACCACCGGAGGCAGCCACCGTCCCCATTGAAACGACCACCGGCTTAACCTTGTGGGCGGCAGCTAGCTCTCGCCACATAACTTCTGAAGCCGCCCCGCTCCCTCCAGGACTGTTGATCCTGAGGACGATGGCTTTAACATCCGGATCCAATCTGAACTTCCGTATCGCTCGGGCCAGTTTATCACCGCCGATATTGGATCCACCGCCCTCCCCATCAACGATGATGCCCTCCGCGTACACGATCGCGACCTTCGCGCCGCCGGGTACGGTTGTGCTCTTTCGATCCATTGAGTCGATATATTTTGAAACGGAAACCTGGCGAAACGTATTGCTCACGGTATCAGCGCCATACTCGTTCTTGAGCTCCTCCATCAAATCGGTGAGAGACTTCAGACCGGTTACCAACTTCTCTTGCAGTGCTGTCTTTGGGTCGATAAGCCCGGCTTGAGACAGGACTTTTTGTAGCGAACCGGGCTCTAAGTGGCGAGCCTCCTCGATCTCACTGGTGATCTGTCGCCAGATGTCGCCCAAGAGAGCCTCAGTTTGTTCCCGGCTTTCCGGGCTCATCTTATCGAGGATGTAAGGTTCTACCGCCGACTTGTATTTACCAACTCGCGAGACCTGTATTTCGATCCCATACTTTTGGAAGGCATCCGCAAAATAGAGGTTACCGGAAGACAACCCGTGAAAGAACATGGGGTCTTCCGGATCCAAATAGAGTTTGTCTGCGACGGAGGCCACGTAAAACGCACGGGTGCTCGGCGACATCAGGTAGGCATAGATCGGTTTCTTCGATGCTTTGAAAGCAATTAAAGCTTCGCGAACTTCTCGCAGGGTGGCGTAGCCGGAGGAGTAATCGGTAGGAAATGAATTGCCGCTAATGAGGATTCCAGAAATTCGGCTGTCGATCGCTGCCGAGGAAATAGCGCGCAGCGTCTCCCTGAGGGTAACGCGCTTTTCTTCTCCACCGGAGATGGCGTCAACGAGATTAGAGGCATCAATTTGAGGTGGCGCATCGGTGATCGCCGTCGAGAGATCCAGCACGAGCAGACTCCGGTTTGGGATCACGATACCTTTGTCAGAAGAAGCTATGCCGATGAGCAGGATAACTAGGACCAGCAGACCGAGGCCTATCAACAAGCAAATGCCGGCGATCGTACCGAAGAACGATGCAAAGAAGCTTTTCATGGAAGTCACCTTTCAACGAGTTCGCTTGGAACTCTCCCCTAAGGCTTCTTCCACTCCAAGAACGGTTTCAAGCTGATCAGTAGGTTTTGATGAAATGGGAGGGGTAGGGAGCCATGGGGATTGCGCTTCGTACTCGAGTCCGGCCACGGGGAGTGATGGTGATGTGGCTTCGAAAATGTGGACAGGTACGGACGGTTTCTTGTCCCGGAGGGACTAAATGATGGTAGCCAGGTACGAAGTGCCTGGTAACCACGGAAAACAAAGGTCCGTCCCGGAGGGACGGTATGATTGGTTGTCCTGACTGTGGCGTAACCCCCTCTCCTGCGCGGATTTTCTTCGGGTCCACATCCTCCCTTCGGCAAATTGTAAATCCGGAGGCGTAACCCATCAGACCGTACCCTCTGGGACGGCTCACCAATGGCTTTTCCAGGCACTTCGTACCTAGCTACCTTCGCAACACCGATTCTGCCGCCCCTTCGGGGCGGTCGCGTTTTTAAACCGGTACCCGGGGTTAAAACCCCGGGCTGAGTCCTAATGTCCCTTCGGGACAAAACCGATTCCTTCCCTACTGTAGCGTGAAGACCAGGTAATCGAGACCCACTAAATAATTGGCTGAGGCCGGATTTTTCCCCGTAACGGTGAAGGTCAACTGGTGAGATCCGGCCGCGAGGGCGACGTTCCCGAAGTTCACCGCAGTATCAATGGTAACGCTATTGGCATGGTAGCCATCGAATGGTTGGCCAAGCGCGGTTCCGTCGACTGCGAGACCGAAGATGCCGTAGTCCGGTGCTTGGGTCAGCGCGGCGGAGAGATTGTACGTACCGGCTTGCGGCACGTTCACGGTCAGGATCATGTAGTTACCCACTTGCGATGCCTTAAACCAAAGTTGAGCACTACCGGCCCAGCTCACGCCGCAACAGTTCCCTTGCACGACGACCGGTGCGTTGCCGGTGGCGGTAGCAACCAGGCTTTGCCCCTCTATAAATAGAGCATTCCCGGATACGGCTCCGATAACGGACGAGATCGGCCCCAAATGGCCGGCTCCATCCACAGCCTCAACCCGGTAGTACCACTGTTGGCTCAAGCCTAAACCGTTGTGTTGAAAACCGGGTTCCGGGGTTTGACCAAGGAACGTCGTCGAATCGACCGGTACCGAGGGATCCATCGAACCGTAAACTCGATAACCGACTACCCCCACGCTATCGATCGAGGGCGCCCAGGATAAGGTGATAAAGTTGTACTGACCTCCGGTGGCCGCTAAATCGCTCACCAGTCCAGGATTCTGGTTATCCGTGAATGGAGCGGTCAGCGCCGTGGCTTCGTACTGAGCAGCGGTCCAGACCGAGGTCCCGGTTTCACCCGTCATCGGGACGAGTTGCACCGAGATCGCCTTTTTCCCTTTCGTCAGCGTTCCCGGAATCTCGAACACATCATTTAACCAGCGAAAATCAGGGTTATTCCACGGTTCCACCCACGTTCCCGCCAGAGAGCCATTAATATAAACCGTCGCGGTTTGATAAGAGAGATTTTGGTCCGAGATCCGCGTCAACCGGACTCCGTCGTTGGCCGGATTGATGGCTAACTGAAAACTGACCGCGCTGGACGCAGTGTCGAGACCAAGGGTTACCGGTATGGAAGCGAACTCTCCCGGGAAGCCAGAGCTTAGCGAGCTCGTGGTATCGCCAGTGACCTTGTATTTATGGCTCTTTCGGCTAGCCGGATCTGCGGTATTCAACGAGTCCGTGACCTCGGTGGAATAAGTCGGTTCACCATACCAAAAAGCCACTGAACTATAGTTCGACGCTACGTCATCAACCGGACCGTGTTGGATGGTAAAACGTAAACGTTGGCCAAACGAGATCGCTTCTGCAGGCAATAACCGGTAAACACCTGTGGTGTCATTGGTAAAACCGTCCGTGCCCGGATTGTACGCCGGGTTTCCGGTTAACGGCATGGAGTAAGGGGTGCCTCCCCGGAAATACCAGCCGGATTCGTAGAAATCCTCGGTGCCGGTTCCATTCCAAGCCGGGCTCAAGAGATTGTCGTTGATGACCCGTTCATTGCCTTCTAGATATCCTCGTTGGTTTCCGTTTTCGCCCCGCATCGTGTGGGTCAGGCCGCAAAACACACCACGACCCTGGGTATCAAGGAAGACGTAATCCGCGCCGACAACATTCTCGGTTTGATTGAACGTTGCATGGAAATAACCCAGAGAACCATTGGGGTTAAGCTGGGCGGCGATTGCCGAATTCGGCGCCGTGGTCACTTCTACCGTACCGCCTTGGATCGGCACGCCGCTACCGTTAACGATTTGCACCACCGCGCTTTGCGCAAATGGCATCGGCCACCAGGTGGTATACCATCCATTGGGCGAGCTGTTATCGACGGAGAACATCAGGGTTCGCACGTCATATTTCCCGAGTCCGGAGCCAAAGAACTCGCCAATGGGCGCATCGACGGTCGTTTGCCCATCAAACACGATTTGGAGCCGGGCCCCTTCGAGAACCGCCATTGAATTCGCAGCCGTCTGCGCATCGACAGGGTAACTGAAGCCCCTTACACCCTGCCACGTTGGGGAGGCGATGGTGTACGCGTGTGCCGATTCTTCTCCCGGATGATTTGGTCCAACATCGACCGTGTCCGACCGGGTCCATTCGCCGTTTACCAGGCATGACACGTCGTAACGGAACTCGTTGAAATCCACATTAGAGGAGACAAACCGATTCTGGACGGTGATTTGGCTCTTACCGGCGGTGAGAGCGCTCGGTAGTGTGACCGTCACATCCGCCCACGGTCCAGCCGGTACGCCAGCGCCGGTCGACCATTGCCCGGCAAGAGTACCGTCGACGTAGATATCCGCTACTTGATTGCCGATTTCAGGATCATAGCGGCGAGTGACAGTGACTCCCTGGTTTGCCGGATTGATAGCAACCGTAAACTGGCTGCTACCGCCTGCTCCAAAAGCTCGGCCATCGTCAACGACGTAAGGAGCAGGTTGTACCTGAGGAAGTTGCAACCGAAGCTGGGTTATCTCGCCCGGCCCATTGACCTGGACAAGCTGCGCTTGGGACGCGGCGGGGATGTTGATCGGGGCGCTCGTAGTTTTCCCCCCTGAGACGGCAGGTTTTGGGTCACTTACTCCGAACGCCCGCAGCTTGGCGATCACGTCGAGCGCTTTATCGTTCGGGTTGAACGTCTGCACCCCGTTGGAATCGTTGAACTGCCGATAGATGACATGGAAGTAGTCCGGATTCCCTTGGACCGTCACCAGCATGGATTTGGTATAGGGCATAGGAACCTTGACCTGGGCGCCACCCGAGGTGTCGTACAAATTCCCGACCAGCGGCCAGACAAACGGAGCCCCATAGTTGCCGCTGACCAGCGATTCATAGTTGGTCGAGACGACGGTTTGGCCATCGAGTTGGATCGTAATGGAGCCGTCATTGGTCACGTCACCACCGTTAATCGTGGACCAGATCGAGACGATTTCACCTGGTCCATAGGCCTCGGCAATGACGTACTGACCGTCGGAGGTAACCCGCAGAGGATGATTGAAATCCCCATTCTGTTGGGCAGGGTCGGTACTAGAGAAATCTCTGGTCTCAGCGCCGGAACGGAGAGAGGGCAAGAGATCCAACCGACGGTAACTGTCCCAGCCGACAGGCCCTTTACCAATCGAGCCTGGGGGATTGGCTCCGTGGCTAGCGGCAGGGTTAAGAACTGCGAAGAAGAAACCGGTCATCACGATGGCCGCCGTAGAAGAAAAACGGGAGGGAACCCGTCCATAGAGGAGGCGAAGACGCCTGGGGGGAATAAACCCGTCCATGGTATGAGGAGGTTAGAGGGAGTTAAGGGAGGTTAAACGTGGATGTAAATGTTTACAGTAAACATTTACATCGCTTCGCCGCCTTAAAGTCAAGACAGCTTCCTCATTTTTTTTAAGATGACCTCTCCGCTCATCCCCCACCGAGACGACTTTTTCGTCGCGCTATGCCAAATTCACAGTAGCTTACGGGCTTTCCCGATCTCCGATGGCAAGGATCTACATCAAAACTTACGGTTGCCAGATGAATGAGCGCGATTCCGAACAAGTCGCTCAGATGCTGGTCGCCCGTGGGCACGTTTTGACTTCGCAAGAGGAAGAAGCCGATGTGGTTTTGCTTAACACCTGCAGCGTCCGGGACTTAGCGGAACAAAAGGCTCTCGGGAAGATGGGGATGTTAGGCTCTCTTTCCCGGCAGCGACCGGTCGTTTTCGGGTTTCTTGGGTGTATGGCGCAGAGTCGCGGAGAATCGCTTCTGCGGAGCGTGCCCCATCTCAACCTGGTCGTGGGTACGCAGAAATTTCATCGAGTCGCTGACTACGTTGACCAGGCGCTCGCACATCAGGCTGAGCCGCGTCAGGACTTCGGTGAGTTCAGTCGGACCGACGACCTCCGGTTCTCGATGGTTGATGTCGGCGAGGAAGCCGGCTCGCAGAACTCGATTCGCGATCATGCTATCACTTCGACCGAGGTCACGAGCTTCGTTTCTATCATGCAAGGGTGCAACATGCATTGCACTTTCTGTATCGTGCCCTATACCAGGGGAGCGGAACGCAGCCGTCCAATTCCGGAAATTGTCGAAGAAGTCCGCGGGCTGGTTAGTCGAGGGGTCAAGGAGGTCACGCTTCTCGGCCAAATTGTTAACCTGTACGGCCGGCACGAATTTCCCAAACAAGAAAACAAATCTCCGTTCGTCCAACTCTTGGAAGCCGTACATGAGATTCCCGGTGTGGAACGGATTCGGTTTACGTCGCCGCACCCGATCGGCTTCAGAATTGATCTGGTCGAAGCGTTCGCCCGCTTGCCCAAGCTGGTGGAACACATTCATCTGCCGCTCCAGTCCGGCTCAAACCGGATTTTGAAGCAGATGCATCGAACCTATACGGCGGAAAAATATCTGACCCTGCTCGATTCGATTCGCCAGCGCTGTCCGGAAATGGCGATTACCACCGACATCATCGTCGGTTTCCCCGGCGAAACTGAAGAGGACTATTTACAAACCCGGCGATTAGTTGACCAGGTCGGTTTCGATAACGCCTTTGTCTTCAAGTACTCGATCCGAAAAGACACACCGGCTGCTGATATGGCGGATCAAGTACCGGAGCCGGTGAAGGAAGAGCGCAACCACGATTTATTGAACGTGGTCAACTCTTGGGCCAAGCGACGCGGCGAAGCGTTTGTGGGACGGGAGACTGAAATTCTATGCGAAGGCCCGAGCAAGACGAACCCAAACCGGCTGATGGGACGAACGCGAGGGAACAAGATTGTGGTTTTCGAAGGATCAGAACGACATCTCGGTCAGCTGTTTCCCGTCCGGATTAAACGCTCGACCGGTTACACTCTGTTCGGTGACCCCGCTATACTTTCCTAAACAATAAATGGACTACCCTCCTCGGATCTACTACCTGAGCCTCCACCTCGTCGGCCTGACGATTGGTACGGTCGTGTTTTTGGCGCATCTTTTTGGGCTGCTGCGTCCGGCTGATACTCAAAAATTTTTGTTGAAACTTCCCCGTTCCAGAGTGGCGGGCATTCTCCTCCTCGCCATCGACGCAGTTTGGTGTTTCTGGCTGATCTCGACCATGGATTTGGAAGAGTTCGCGTGGCTCAAACCTTACGTCCAATTAGCAATCCCGGTGTTATTTTTCCTCACCGTTATTTTTGTCGATGAATTATTGGCAGCCAGGGCGCTGGGTATTTTTGCGATGCTGCTAGCAGAACCAGTGATTTCATCTGGGTTCCTCCGTCCGGAACTGTGGAGGCTGTTGATCGTATTCCTAGCCTATGTCTGGCTAACGCTCGGCATGTTTTGGGTCGGAAAGCCGTACTTGTTGCGAGACCAGATTACCTGGCTCACAAAATCGATCTTGCGCTGGCGGATCGCTACGGCGCTTGGAGTCGTGTGGGGCGGGTTGATTCTGGGGTTTGCGCTGAAGGGGTGAAGGGTTGGCGGTTTGCAGTTTGCAGTTTGCGGTTTTGGCGTTACCCGCGGTGTTGTGAGACTGGCAGGCCGATCCTCGACTCACGGATTGGATCGGGTCATCTAGGCCCGATCCGCGAAGCCGCCCTCAGTAACGGCGATGGCTACCCCGGGGTTGTTACTAGTGCTCGGTCGGGGTGCAGCACAATCGGCAGCGCGAAGCTACCCGAGTCCTTCGGGTTGAACGACCACTTCTGTCTAACCCAATTACAGATCTCATCGTCCGCGGCTTTCAAACCGCTGCTCTGCGACATCGAAGCCGATACCACGACGCCGCGCTTCACGCCGATCGCGATCTTGCATGGAATCGGTTGCCCGTGTCGAATCGCAAGGAGCTGTCTCCAAGTATTGCCATTTAGCTCGGGCCGGGGCGAATCGAACAGCCTTGCGGCATCTGCTTTGTGCAGGCAAAGACTAAATGAGCCAACGAAAACTAGGAACAAAATGGGTAAGGCGCGTGCCACGAAAGTCTAGAATCTTCATTTTCGAACGTGAGGCAATCCAATTAGCTCCTCGTTAAAGGATTTTTGTCCGGCCCTTAAAATGGCTGGGGAACACGGATCTACAGCTAATGCGACTTACATGCCATCGGGCGGCGCGCCCTGAACCGCCAACGGTCAACGGCAAACCGCTAACTGCGAACACGGTTGGCCAGTTCGACAAATTCTTGGAGCACTTGCGGGTTGGCGACGGCTTCTCGGCTGACGGCTTTGGCTAATGGTACGCCTTGAAAGATTCGCTTAACCGGTACCTCGAGCTTCTTGCCATTTAAGGTGTGCGGGATCTCGCGCACCACACAAACGTCGTCCGGCACGTATCGCGGCGAAAGTTGCGTTCGGATACGGTCACAGATTCCGGTTTTTAATTCCGGATTGAACTGTACGTCCGAGGCTAGGACGACAAATAAAATCAGCTGACCGTCGCTTTCTTCAGCACCAGGTTTCAGACCGGTCGTGTCAATCACTAAAGCTTCTTGGATTTCGGGGAACGCTTCAACCACTCGATAGAATTCGCTGGTCCCCATGCGCACGCCGCCTCGATTCAACGTGGAATCGGACCGGCCATAGATCACGCATTGGCCATCCTCCGGATTTATTTCAATCCAATCGCCATGCCGCCAAACATTAGGAAAATAATCGAAATAACTGGCGCGGAGCCGGCTCCCATCCGGATCGTTCCAAAAGAAGACCGGCATGGAGGGAAACGGGGCGGTCAATACCAGTTCACCCATCTCGTTCCAGACGGCTTCGCCGTTCTCATTCCAGGCTTCGATTCGAGCACCCAGACCGCGGCATTGGAGTTTACCTCGGATCACCGGCGACAAGGGATTCGACAGAACAAAAGCCGTACAGATATCCGTCCCACCGCTGGCAGATCCCAGCCAAACATCTGGCTTCACCTGTTGATAAACCCAATCGAACCCTTCCGGCGGCAATGGCGCTCCGGTGGACCCGATCGCTCGCAAGTGAGCGAAGGAAAAGTTGGCGCGAGGTTTTAGGCCGGCTTTGTCACACGCAAGTAAAAACGGGGCGCTGGTGCCAAAATAGGTAATCCGCTCCTCATCCACAAAACGCCAGAGAACTGACAGATCAGGGTGTTTCGGGCTTCCGTCATAGAGAACGATACAGGTACCAAGCGCTAGCCCGGTCACGAGAAAATTCCACATCATCCAACCCGCGGTAGTGAACCAGAAAAAGCGGTCCCCGGGCTGCAAATCCAGATGTAACGCCAAGGCTTTCAGGTGCTCTAGCAGGATTCCTCCATGGCTTTGCACAATCGGCTTGGGAATGCCCGTGGTGCCCGATGAAAAGAGAATCCAGAGCGGATGTTCGAACTCAACCGGGGTTAAAGAAAACGCGGTCTGATCGATACCACTGGTAAAGTCGGCCCAAGATGTGACCGAGACGGAATTGGAAACCTGACTCAACGGCGGATTACCACCAACCAACACCAGGCTCTTTAACGAATTGAGTCCGCTGGCAACGTCCCGCAAAGGTTGGCTGCGGTCAAAATATTTGCCCGCATAATAGTACCCGGTGACACCGAACAGAACTTTGGGCGCGATCTGTAGCAACCGCTCCAGCACGCCCTGGCTCGAAAGCTCAGGGGGACAACTAGACCAAATAGCGCCGATGGAAGCGGTGGCCAAAAAAGCGACCACCGTTTCTGTGCAGTTAGGCAGATAGCCGGCGACACGGTCACCTTTCTCGACGCCGGCAGCGCGCAGCGCGCCGGCCACAGCAGCCACTTCGGCGACCAATTCCTTTCCGGTGACCTGGCGCCGTTCCTGATGGTTTTGTCCTTCTAACCTAGAGAGAATGGCTACTTCGTTCGGTCGTTGCCGGACTGTGCGCAAGATTTGTTCGGCATAGTTCAAAGTAGCCCCGGAGAACCAATGGGCGTCGCTGGTATTCCGCCAAACGACTGCGTGGTTAAACGGAGTATGAAAGCGGACATCAAAGAACTCAGCAATCGATCGCCAGAAATCCTCAATCTTGGTAACGGACCAGTCGTAAACCTCGCCGTAGGTTTGGAAACGAACGTCGTACGTCTTGGCTAGCCATTGGAGATAACGATTCAGATTACTCGCTTGTGCGGCGCTCGCGTTCGGCCGCCATAATATTTCTGACGCTGGGGTGGGAACGATGGTCGACACTCTTTCAACGTTAGCGAAAGTGAGGTTTCGGCGCAATGTCCGTTGGCGAGGTGACTGTGGAGAGCGAAAATCGCGCCGAGTTTTTCGCCCTACCGCGCCAAGGGCCGTACACGACTGATCGCTTAGGTTCACGCGCATGGGCAGCTGCGGGAAGGCGCTCCATGGCTTCGCCTTAATACCAGCTATCGCCCCTTGGAAAAGCGCCACGTGCTTGACAAATTCGGTCCATCGCGCTTTCTCTAAGCCCCCAACCCTACATGCAATCCATCATCACCCCTCACCCATGATCAATGTCGAGCACTTGACCAAAATGTTTGGAGCGAAGTGCGCGGTTGATGACGTTACTTTCTCCGTCAGCAAAGGCGAAGTTCTTGGATTTCTAGGACCTAACGGGGCCGGGAAATCCACCAGCATGCGGATGATTACCGGCTACCTGCCGCCGACGTCTGGAACCATCACTGTCGCTGGCTTTAACGTAGCCGAACAACCCCTGGAGGCGCGTCGCCGCATCGGTTACTTGCCGGAGAACGCGCCGATTTACTCCGATATGTCCGTCCTCGGATTCTTAACCTTCTGCGCCGAAGTCAGAGGTTTGTATGGTGCCGCCAAGAAGGAGGCTATCGACCGGGTGGTGCAACTCTGCTTCCTGGAAAAGGTTCTGCATCAGAGCGTGGATACGCTCTCCAAAGGCTTTCGACATCGAACTTGTCTGGCCCAGGCGCTGGTTCATGATCCCGAGGTACTCATCCTCGACGAGCCCACGGACGGCTTGGATCCAAATCAAAAATACGAGGTGCGAACGCTCCTTCGGCGGATGGGCTCAGAGAAAGCTATCATTTTTTCGACTCACATCCTCGAGGAGGTTGAAGCTGCCTGCACGCGCGCAATCATCATCGATCAAGGGAAAATCGTGGCGAATGGAACGCCAGACGATTTGAAAGCGCGGTCCCCATTTGCCGGCACCGTGATGTTAACCGTCGGAAATATCTCGAAAGAGCGGCTGCTGTCGCAAGTTGAGGCGTTAACCGGAGCAGAAAAAACTTCGGTGGTTGCCGAGAAAGACTCTCACGTCACTTTGCGCATCGTGCCTAGAGGTAACTTATTGCCGGAGCTGTTTGAAGCCGGCTCCCGCAACGCGTGGAAAATTGAACATCTCGATGTCGAAGAGGGTCGACTCGATGATGTTTTTCGCTCGATCACTCTCCCCGATACAAAAACGGCCGCATGAAGACCATCTGGACCATCGCCAAGCGCGAGCTCACCATCTATTTCAGTTCGCCGGTAGCGTACGTTTTCATCGTAATTTTTCTGTTGCTTGCCGGGTTCTTCACTTTCGACGTGGGAAGCTTCTTTGAACGGGGGGTCGCTGATTTGGCCCCTTCCTTTTTTATCTGGCATCCGTGGCTCTACCTTTTCCTGGTACCCGCCGTCGGTATGCGACTCTGGTCGGAAGAACTGCGTTCGGGCACAGTTGAACTCCTGTTTACAATGCCGGTCACACCGTGGCAGGCTATTCTAGGAAAGTTTCTCGCCAGCTGGCTTTTTCTGCTGATCGCTCTGCTGCTGACCTTCCCTCTGGTTGTCACTGTAAGCTACCTAGGACACCCGGATTTCGGGAGAATTTTTTGCGGTTATCTGGGAAGCCTGATGCTGGCGGGAGCGTTTCTTGCGATTACCCTGCTGACCTCATCTCTTACTAGAAACCAGGTGGTCAGTTTCATCCTGGCCGTAGTGATATGCCTGTTCCTAATTCTCTGTGGATGGCCGCCGATTACGAACACGGTCATCAATTGGGCGCCGGCCTGGATGGTCGATACTTTGGCTTCCTTGGGGGTGATGACTCACTTCGAGAGTCTTCAACGGGGCGTAGTGGATAGCCGCGACCTGCTGTTCTTTGTCAGCTTGATCGCATTCTGCTTATTCGCAAATAGCGTGGTTCTCCGCGCGCATCGCGCCTGATAGCTATGAAAAAATTTGAGAGTTGGCTGTTCCCAGTCGCCGCGGTAGTTGCCGTCTTGGTCATCTTGATCGCGGTGAACGTGCTTGGCGGTTTCCTGAAAGTTCGGGGCGATCTCACCGAAAACAAGCTTTATACGTTGTCCCCTGGCACCAAGAAAATCCTGGATAAGCTGGATACGCCGGTCGAAATCCGGTTCTACTACAGCCGGGATAATTCTTCCATGCCGGTGCCCTTGCGCACCTATGCCCAGGAAATCGAGGATCTGCTTTCGGAGTATCAGCAGGCAAGTCACGGTAAAATTCAGGTAGTGAAGCTTGATCCCAAACCGGACTCGGATGCCGAAGATTCCGCGCGCTTGGATGGCGTTCAGGGCCAAACTACCGCTAACAATTTGACCGGCGATAAAATCTATCTGGGATTGGCGGTCAGCTGTCTCGACGCCAAAACGCAGATCTCGTTCTTAAGCCCAGACCGGGAAACGCTACTTGAATACGATATTTCGCGCGCGGTTTCGAGTGTGGTGAATCCCAAAAAGGTGGTCATCGGGGTAATGAGTGCTTTGCCGGTGCTAGGCCGGGAAGCTACGCCGATGATGATGATGCAACGTCAGCGCGGAACCGATCCGTGGGTTTTTATTCAAGAGTTAAAGCAGAACTATACGGTGCGGGAAGTACCGGTCTCAGCAGAAAAGATCGACGCCGACATCTCGGTGCTTCTGGTGGCGTATCCGAAAGGGATTACTGAGTCCGCCCAATTCGCGATTGATCAATTCCTGCTTCGGGGTGGCAAGATGGTCGCGTTGTTGGACCCATTCTCGTTTGTCGACTCGCAGCTGAGCGGTCAAGAAGGGATGATGCGCGGTGAAACTTATTCCGCGAACTTGGACAAACTTCTGAAAGCTTGGGGTCTCACGTTCACGGCCAATCAAATCGTAGCCGACCCGAACCTGGCCACCAAGATTCAGCGCCAAAATAATTCTGTGGACACGGATATCACGGTCCTGTCAATCAACGGTGACAATATCAATAAATCGGATCCACTGGGAGCGTCCACCAACGACTTGCTACTACCGTTTACGGGCGCATTTAACGGTACGCCGGCCTCCGGTTTGAAAGAGGAGGTGTTAGTTTCTTCATCGCCTCAAGCCGGGTTAGTGGATGCCAACATAGTGATGATGGGCGGAGAGGGCGCTCGGAAATTTTACAAGCCCGGGAATACCGCCCTTCCTTTGGCGATCAGGTTGTCTGGCAAGTTCGCCACCGCCTTTCCCAATGGAAAACCCGCAGCCGCTCCGACTCCAACCCCGGTGCCGAATGCGTTGCCTACTCCTTCCGCTACACCGACCCCGGTTCCCTTGAAAGAGGCCACGAACGACGGCGTGGTTGTGCTCGTGGGTGATTCGGACTTCGCCTATGACCAAATCGCCGGGCAAGCCCAACAGGTGCTCAATCAAGTCGTGTTTAGACCGAACAACGGTAACCTGAGTCTTATCGAAAGCAGTGTTGAGTTGCTGGCAGGCGATTCGGATCTGATCTCAATTCGAAGCCGGGCGTCCGCCAATCGACCATTTGTCGTGGTCAACAAAATGGAGGCCTCAGCCCAAGAAAAATATCAAGGCAAGATAGACGAGCTGGAAACGGGCTTGACGCAAGCACGCCAAAAGCTTTCGGAATTACAGTCCGCCAAACAAGCGGATCAGAAGAGCGTTCTTTCGCCTGAGCAACAAGTTGAGATTAAGAAGTTCCAAGAAAACGAGGCTCAGATTGACAAACAGCTGAAGCAAGTTCGCAAAGAACTTCGGCAAGAAATCGATTCTCTCCAGAACTGGCTCAAGTGGTTAAACATAGCCCTTATGCCAGTGGTCGTGACCTGTGTAGGTCTCGGCCTAGCGTTCTTAAAGAAACGAAGTCGAGCCGCTCGATGAAACGACAACAGGTTTATTTACTGCTGGGCGCGGCGTTAGTCCTCGCCATTGCCGGAACTATCTTTCAAATGGTTCGCTCTGCCGGATGGAAAGGCCAGAGCGCTAATTTGGAACCATTCGCACAGCTACCGGTGAACACCATCGAAAAGCTGGTTATCAAATCTTCCAAGGGTGCAGTTACTCTGCAAAAGGTAGGCGAGATTTGGACGGTTGCCGACCGGAATGGTTATCCGGCAGACTTTAGCAAAATTCGCGATCTGATCCGTTCGCTTTGGGAATTCAAAGTGGTTCGCCAGTTGGAGGTTGGACCATCTCAGTTCGCCCGGCTGCATATCCAGTCTCCCGGCCAGGGAGATGGGAGTGGCGTCCAGTTAGATCTGATCGCTGCCAGTGATAAGCCCGTTAAGACCTTGATCTTTGGCAAATCTTTCGGCGGTGAAGGCAGCGCAGACGGCGAAGAAGGAGGGCCGGCGGACAGTGGCCGGTTTGTCTACGACACATCAGAGAAAGATAAAATTTATCTGGGTAAAGAGAGTTTCTATACCGTCGACTCCTCGCCTCAAAACTGGATAGACAAAGATTTTATCAAACCCGGGACGATCAAAGAAGTTACCCGGGAATCATCCGCTACCGGTGAAGGTTGGAAGGTCAGTCGTAAAGATGAGAAAGCACAATGGGATTTAGCGGATGCGAAGCCAGGCGAGGCAATCAATCCTCAAGAAGCTGCCAGCCTGGGCAACTTTTCACCCAACTTTTCAGATGTTAAACCCGCCGACGCGCCTGATTCTGAAACCGGGCTTAAGCAACCGGTGACGGTCAACCTGGTAAGCTTCGACGGCTTCAAATACACGATCGAGATCGGGGGTCCCGGGCCTGAACAAACCCATTTCTTGCGGTTCAAAGTTTCTGGAGACCTGCCATCAGCGCGCACCGCTGAGTCCAACGAATCGCCGGATGACAAGAAAAAGAAGGATGACGAGTTCAGTAAACAACAGGATGCGCTTAAGACTCGGCTCGCCGCGGAAGAAAAGCTGCAAAAGTGGATCTTCGAAGTCGAGGATGACAGCGTTGAAACCTTCCTGAAGCCGCGTCAGGACATCTTAGCAAAGCCGTCGCCGACCCCTGCGCCTCGCCAAGTGCCCAATAACGCAGTCATCCCGCGACCGCAGGCTCCACTTCCTGTGTTACCGAGTGCAACCCCGGTTCCGGCCGCTCCCTCGCCTAATCCAGCGGTTTCAGCTTCACCGTCGACAACGCCTGAAACGGAAGCCGTTCCGTCTGCTTCACCTAGTCCGTCGACAACGCCTGAAACGGAGGCGGTTCCGTCCGCTTCACCTAGTCCGTCGACAACGCCTGAAACGGAGGCGGTTCCGTCCGCTTCACCTAGTCCGTCGACAACGCCTGGGGCGTAGTTGGGGGAACCTCGCGCCCGTCTCGGCTGAGCCCCGATTTTGTCCTGTGGGACTCGGACCTTATCCCGAAGGGATGAAAGGACTAAGCCCGGGGTTTTAACCCCGGGTCAATCCACCTCGCAAGCCCGCCCTGTAAGGGCGGTAGACGATTTTGTCCCGAGATATGGTTGGGGCTGCTTCTAATTAACCATTCTACCGCCCCTTCGGAGGGTGTTACGATATTCGGCGCAAGTTGTTGGCAGATAGAGGATTATGAATAAAAAATGGGGTTCTTGGGTTTTTCGCTCGCGGTGCGCGGCTTTTCGGTGCGGTATCGAGCGATGGCCCTACCG
>Ga0185299_10000691_pt1 | contig 82213 bp, 82 predicted proteins | sample PaiPotPPA55metaG_FD_128002 | JGI IMG/M metagenome (GOLD analysis project Ga0185299, IMG submission 128002) | Iron sulfur acid spring bacterial and archeal communities from Banff, Canada, to study Microbial Dark Matter (Phase II) - Paint Pots PPA... ...
TGCGCGGTCCATCGTTCGAAGGGTCTATCCGAGGGAGGTTGGGAGCCGTGAGGTGTCGCCATCGGTCACCTTCCTTGCGAATCGAAATTCGCTTAAGAGGTGTCCAGCTCCCAGATGGGTCACTTCACTACTATATAGCCGACGGTAACCAGTGCGGTCCCGACGCCAATATAAAGACCAACATTTGCTAGAGACGACAAGAGTCAACAGCTCCGCTTGAAGCGCCTGACATTCTTCAGTTTTTGTGCTTCAGAAGCGAGCGAAGAGCCTGACAATGTGACTATGGCGGGAGGCGTGGCGACTATAGGCATGGGCCCTCGGTTTCCCAGATTCTCTGAATAAATGCTTTGATGTCCGCCTCCTCAATGAGATCGTACATCATGTCTTCAGCTTCACCGAGGCGAGGGGCGTTGTACTTGTCATGATCGAAGCGAGACGCCCACTCCTCAACCTCGCGCCGCAGTTGGTCGTGTTGGGGTATACCCATCAGTGTATGGTTGCGCGGATCAAAGCCTTCCGGCATTCCAGTCAGGTTCGCTAAGTATCTTTGGAAGAAGGCCGCTTCGAACTTGGCAATTCGTTCCTTCAGGTTATCAACAACGTCGTCCCAGTTCGACTTCATAGCGAGAACACCGAGATAGCACGCCAGTTCGAAAATCCGTGGCTCGGCGTAGCCGCTACCATCTGTTCCCTTCTTCAGCGCCTCCGTTGCCGTCGCATCGATAGCCTTAATGGCCTCATGAACAATCGCCTTATCGCGCACGGTCTTCCATGCGAGAATACCAGTTTTAGCCATGACTTTGCCTGCAATTTGAATGGAATTGTCATCGGCTTTGAATTTTGGGCCCTCACGGAGAAACCAATATGGGCTATAGAGCAGCCAACGCACATTATCATGGAGATCCTTATGTACATGCGCAACGTCGGCGCGCTGCAACAGGCTGATTAACTGCTGGTTCATATGTAAAATCAGGCGATCCACGGTCCCGGCCAATAGCGAGTCAGCTCGCACGCTCTTCGCCAGATTTCGGAAGTTCTGTCTCATGTCCCCGTAGAGTGTCAGGAGATCCTCGAGGTACTTCTCTTTCGCTGGCCCTGCGGGCATCGAGTCGAATTTTCCCAGCAGAGAATCGAGCAGAGCAGGGAATGCGACGTAGGCATTTTGACAGGCGGTTGTTATCTTGTAATCCGCTCGCCCCCCGTTCGCCTCAATAAGATCCTGAATGATGACTGTAATTTCGTAAATACCCTGCAGAGCGCGCTCCACGAGAATATTACGCTCCAGCTTATCGCTTTCAAAAACGGCGATAATGATGCTTAGGTATCCCATCGTGCTTGCGTTCACGACCACAGTCGTGCCAAGGCGGAGACTTGTGAGTCCGAGTTTCACGAGATTCTCTTCAACGCCGTACACGATATTGCTAAAGCCGCCATGTGCGGACATGATGCCGATTTCGGCAAGCACCCGGACTCCTTGGAACAAGACCTCCTCGTCTGGCTCGGGATCGCCGCTTTCCGCATAAGACTTGAGCGACCACATGGTTTGCTCGAGGACAGGATTGTCTGAAGTCTCGGGGATGTGCTTCATGTCCTTTGCTGCATCGGCTACAGCCCGATAGACGTGCACGACCTCGGCAGCGAGATCTTGCTGACTCTGGCTCACGAATTTCTTGCCAGCCCTGTTCAACTGCCCGAAGTGCGTGTCCAAAAACGACTGACTGTCGCTCTCGATGGCGAGAAATTCAACAACCGATGGTATGGCGACCGACGACGTCCGACGCGCGGTCAGGTATGCAGCTATCAACTCTCCGGCAGCCATCAGAGCGCTCTTGGCGATTTCGACTTCCTGGCGTTCCGAAAGCCGCACCGCTATGTCGATGAGCATCTCGATCTGGTGGCTGAGATCATCGATTGCCGGAGCGAGAAGACGGTTGTAAGCCACGGCGAGCGCGCTTTCGGTGGTTAGCCCCTCTTCTGGGAAGCTGAGGATTTCGGCGATTCGGCTGGCATTGCGCTCGGTCTGCTTCACAAAGTTCACGCCCTTCGTCTTTAGAAAGGCGACGATTTCGGCGGGTCTGATTTTGCGGCGGACGAGTTCGTATTGCCGATCGATGAGGGCAAAGGCCCCTCCCACTAATGCCAGCGATGAGACTACAAAAACTGGCGCAATGTTGGTGATGCTAGGTAGACTGTCGAGGAAAAGAGCGGCCGCGAAGAAGCAGATGGTTAGCGCAATAATGGCGGCATAGATGGTTTGAAGGTCGCGCCAGCTGTTCGTGTATTCGTCGAAGTGCTTCGAAGAATACAAATCGCTAACGCCCTGCAGCAAGAATATCGTTATCGAAAAGACGATGGCGGTCGTGCCGCCGATCATAGCTGCTGTTGCGACGAGATAGGTCGTTAACGTCACCTTCGACACATCTCCGGCGCCGAAGCGAACGGCGAGTAATCCCAGCCCGACACCTACCAGGACGATAAATGCTCGCCGAAGCGTCCCTGCGCTTTGTCGGAACGCTACTATCAGAAGAAGCCATCGCGCGCGTAGCCACCAACGAATGAGCAGCCACCAGAAACGGATACGATGCCATATCGCGAGGAGGACATTTGTTTTCTGTTTCGGGTCAGGCGCTGCGATCATGGATCTTGCTGGCTCTTACGGAGGCGGGCTTGCGTGGCACGGCGAGCTCGATGCTCATCAGGTGAAGGACCTAGCGAACGCTTTCGGTTTGATTGAGCGATCTTTGCCCCGCGAATTCTCGCAGCCTCGCCGGAGAACAGTGCCGCACGGAAATCCCTAAACTGCTGCAAACTCTTTTACTGGGTCCCGACTAACCTTTTGGCCCTTCAACTGTGAGATGCCCTTGACCATTGATGAGCATCTTGAGTGCGACCCTGCGGAGATATTGCACTGCGCTGCGGTTTGGTAGGCTATCCAAGCGTAATACCTACGGTTTACGCAACACTCTGCACATATTCGGACTTGCGCGCGACGTCCTCTTGGGTTATTTTTGGACCTTCGCGTGTCCAGTCCAATAACTTAACCAACGTTGTGCGTTGAGAATCGCGAATTGGACGGAGTTTCCGAGTTAGAAGGGAACCAAAGCGAGGCTCATGCGTCGAGATTAGCAGTTGCCGAGAGTCTTTTAGTCTGCGCAAAAAGTCAACAAGTCCGAGCAAATTTAAATCATCTAAACTCTGCAAAGGATCGTCGAGAATTGCGGCGCTGATTGGAAGATTATCCATTCCAATGCTAAATGCCAAGAAAACCGCCACAGCAAGCACATTCGCTTGAGAGCTTGAAAGAATCGCCCAAGGCCAGCGGCTTTCAACCTTGAATTCAGGATCCCTGACTAACGTGGCAACTCGACCTCGCCGACCCATCGCTTCAATAAAACCGACCTCACTAAATGCTGGATGCGGATCTGCGGTTGCATACACCCGCTGGACGATCGGTCCTATACTTTTCAGCTCTTCACCAACGAGATCAGCACTGGCATCTCGCATAGCGTCAAGGATGTCTCCAGCCAATTTTGAAGCGTTGGCTCTCTGGTTGAGGTCAGCCTCAGCCTCTCGAAGCTGCTTTTCCAAATCGCGACAGCTTGCTTCCAGCTCACGCCTTTTTGCCAACTCGCTTGCCAACACCATCGTAAGCGACAACTCCTCACCGGTCTTGATTTGAAGCGCGATAGTCGACGCCCGCGCCTTGAGGCTTGCAAGTTCATTCCGAATCACGGCGCCAATATCTGTATTAGGGTCTGGAGAAATATTAAGTTCCTTGAGGCGCGAATTCACCTCAGCTTCCCATGCCTGTTGCTGACGCGTTTGATCTTGGGCCCGTTTTAGTTGAGTTGACATCTGGGCATACTGTTGCTCCCGCAGCTCCAAAGTGGCAGCATATTTTGACACGCTGGTGTCCGAGGATTCTTCGATGGAGGAGCTCGCCGTAATTAGCCGCGTCAGCCGACCCTTCGTAGCCTTCAAATTGATTGATTGATCACAGACAGGGCATTTTGAGGTAAGGTGACGCAATGCGAGCTCCGCAAGACTTCTTAGCTCAGCTTCTGATTCTCTTGCTTCGGTTTGCTTGCGACGGAGCGTTGCGGCTTTCTTTTGCGCAGCCTCTAGGCGCTTGCGAGCTGTCTCAAGGGCTAAACTCGCTTTTTTCAACTCATCGTCAAGATGCTTCAAGTTTAAACTTTTCGCGGGCGCCCTAGCAGCTAGTTCGCGCGAGAGCTCCTTAGTCATGGATACGCGACGACTAGCTAGGTTTTGGAGTGCCTGTAGGTCTTGCAGTGTCGTGCCCAATGCGGTTGACGCACTGTTGTCTCTAACGTCTGGGCGTTTTTCGGTTCCCGGCAAAATGCTTGACGTTTTTTTCCACCAGGCATTCCACTGCCCTTCCAAATTCGCAGCATCTTTCGCACGAGAGCTAAGATCTGCCAGTTGGGAGTTTAAACTTGCCAATTTGGCGCGGACGGGCTGTAGCTCTTCGTCGCGTTCGTTAGAAATGCGTACCCACGTTCGTTTTGCGTTTTCCAGCTGCACTTGTAGCTCCGTTACCCGTCCGATACCAACAAGCTCACTAATGGCGTTGAACCTCTCCTTATCATCAGGAGCCTCAATGAACTCGCGCACGCGATCCTGCTGAAGGTAAACGCCACGGATCAAGGCACTTGTAAGTGCCGCAATACCGTCTTTGGTAACAAGTGCGTTTGGCCAAAGATGTTCCAGAATCGCCTGCGTTGCGCCAGAACCTTGCATGGGTCGACCGTCTCCAACAGTAAACGCAAGTTGTTGTCTGGACCCATCAAAGGAACGGGTGATTCGATATTCTGTGCGATCTGAGCCGCGGAGCGCTACACTAACACGTGCCATTCCTGTATCCGAATATTTAGATATAATTTCCGGTTCGTCTCCAAGCCTAGGAATCTTCCCAGTAAGACACCACAATATGCTGTCGAATAGCGACGTCTTTCCCTGACCATTGGTTGCGACGATTATCGCTGCGTCGGCATTAAGATCAACAAAAGCTGGCTTCGCGAACGCCTTGAAGCCCTGTAGCTCTAAACTGATTAGTTTCATTTTTGGCGTTGGTATTCTACGAGCGCTTGAAGCAAAGGCTCTTGTAGTTGAAAGGCCCGAACAACTGAGCGAGTTGCCCCTTCGTCGATCCCACCTTTTCTTAGGAGGGAGGGCAGTCGTTCAAGAGCATCAGTCGACTCGGCTAACTTCACATCGGAGGTCAGCGGTAAGAGAGGAAAAAGTATTTTCCTAACACCAGACACTGTCTTAACGTCGTCACCAGTTCCAACGAGTTTGCGCAGTCGCTGGGTGTCACGACGCAATCGCTCAAGTTGAGAGGTTCCGTCGCCAGTTGGCTGGGCGGGGGTTATCAACACCAAATAGCCGTCCCAAGCCTTGCTAGTGTCTCGGGTCAAGCGACTTGAAATAAGATCGACAACGCCAGCTTGCAGGTCAATCCAGGCATTCCACAGGCTCTCCCAAGTCGCGTAAGCACTCAGTGCCACGACGCTATACGGGTCTTCGAATATCCTCGCGCTTGAGACGATCGCAGTGGGTTCCTTGACCTCCACCCGCTTGTAATGCGCAGCTTCCAAAAACTCCGTTGCGGAGGCCAATATCTGTGTCGGGTTAAGACTCTCCATGATGCTCCCCAAGGAAGAACGCTCGGGTTATGAGGGTTGGATCCTCCCTCAGTTCGTCAACTCGAACCATCTGCCAAGACGACGCGCCGGACACTATGTTGTCGGAATCCTCACCACCAACGATGTCAGCCACCATCTCTTCTTCAGGCCGTCCAGCTACCGCGTTTGCTATGATCAGTCGAGGAGCTGGATCGCGCGCCACAAAATCAGGGAGATAGCGCAGGCGAGCTTCGATTGCTGCCCAGCCATTGGTGCCGCGTCCACTAGCGACCACAGCGGCGCCAATAATTCGATCTTTATCACGAAATTCTATTACACCATCGCTTTCGAATACCACTCGCGACCCCAGGTGTCGCTCAGCCAACCTAATCGCCAGTATAAGATCCGTAAGCAGCTCGCGTGACAAATCTGAATCTACGTGATATTGTTCCCCAGTCAATAGCCATTGAGCTCGCAAACGTCCCATGTAAACTAGACCATTTTCCGAGAACCTATCACATAGAGAGGTCGCGTCTTCCCCACCGAGTCCATGTGTAGCGAGCTCGGTGCATGCAGCTAAAAGCCTATCCTTTTGGTCTTCCGCTACTCGATTTCCAAGAGCCCGCATGAAATCGCACCAGCCCATTTGCACGTAGAATTCGGGTGATAGAACCTCGGCGAAATCATTCTCTGTCTCCGGGGCCGTATCAACTTGTACTACGTGTATTCCTTCGGGCAAGGCGGTGCGGAGAAAATGCATGGTCGCGGTGAGAACAGGTGCCTCAGATCCAAGACCCACAAAGACGACACATGGTGCTGTCAAGCCGGCATTAGCGATTGCCTGACGCCAATTCCCTTTCCAATTCTCCGTGAGTTGTACGGTTCGTAATATCAATTCGTCAAGGTCTAGGTATACATTGCCGTGCAGATATATTAGATTAAAAGTGCCCAGTCTATCAAAGTGATGGCTGTCGAAAATAGTCGCTACTTCCACCTTTGAATTTACTTCGGATAGGGCATGGTTCATAGAAAGATCGAAATTAACTGTAATTACCGCTTTTATCTTACCTTCGCGGAGGAGAGCAGCAGCCAAAAGATGCCCACCATTTGGCGTAGCTGATTGCATTCTTTCGATTGGTAACCTTCGAGCCAACTCACGGTGAGACCCAAATTTTTCAAATATTATGTCTGCCAATCGAGATAGATTACCGGGTTGTTCGCACTCCCCATCAGACAAGACGTGCTCAACAACGAGCTGTCTATGTGCGACTTCTGAGCACTCCGCTGCCAAAGGTAAATCTGTAGGCAGTTCCTTTGAACTGCCCGCGCCCAGAACAAGGACAACCTGGCCCCCCATAGGTCTTACAATCGCTTGAAGAAGCTCGCTAGGAAGCGGCATTTCTTAAGTCTGCACAAACCTTCAACGAGGCCGATGGCTCCTGCTCAGTGGCCACGGCGGGCCACGAGCAGCAAGCGGCCCTGGTGACGGAGCATCAAATCGGGCCGTGGCGATGGAGTAGCGGCCTAAAGCACCCTGCCTATCTCTACCACCAAGCCGCGGTCAGGCCCTGTAAAGACGTCTCACCAAGCTCATTTCTGGTAAATCGGTTGGACTCTCCGGCCAGGGAACTGGTGCAGTGCGTCACGTTCTCGTTTGGGCGGTCAGCCGGAATTTCAGCCTGGGGCCGGGAGCGTCGCGCAGGTTGCCCTGCAAGATCGCACGAGCAGTCAGAATCTGATCGTCGCCAGTTTGGTCGCCCAAACGTAGCAAACTGCATCCAAGAACACCCAACGCGAACCGACTACTACCGATATGACCTTAGCGCGAGCCGCGTAAACACTGGATTGCTCCTACTGCAACCTAGAGAGGCCGACGCGCCGTTCAGATTCTAAGTCCGGCGCGTCTGCCAATTCCGCCACATGCCCATGCTGATGCTGTAAGGTTCGCGCTTTGCCGACGGCGTTCATGGCGGCAACGCGTGGTTAATCGCGTGCTCTTGCAATTACCGTCGATCCGCGCACCGCCACGCGTGCCGCAGCCAAGTCATGCGTCCTATTGCACAACCCGCCTTGGAGTCACCCCCACCGCTCGCGGTAGCGCTCGTTCGGCAAGAAATATATCATCAGATGTGGATAATCCAAGTAAACATCGAAATTGCGCAATACGTCCTGCCCGATGAGACCATCGTAGTCTTCGCCTTCGAACGCGGGCGCATCGTGCACAACGGAGAACAACCAATGTTGGAACTTGGCTGAGCCGACGGTGATCGAAGACACTTGCGTGTGTGTCACATTTATTTTGCCTCCGACCCCCACGATGTCGTTTAAAAATGGAAATGCCTCGGCAAACTCCTCGCCTAGTCCTTGATCCGCTACCGCATCCGGATGCCTTGCGACAAATGAGGAAAAGAGAATGCTTCGATCAGCACCGGTGTCGACGATGAAGTTCTGCGAGGTCACGGTTGCAATCTTCACCGGGACGACAGGCACGGCATCGTCAAGTAGAATCGGCAAGGCAAAAGCGCCAGGAGGTGGTTGGAACAGCTTTGGATCCAAAGCGTCAGCTTCTCCATTCAAGTAATCGATGTGTACGACGCAGGTCGCCAGAAAATCAAAACCGAGCAGACCGGCAACTGGCGTTGCGCCATCGTCCCACTGTTGGAAAGGTGCCGTCATGATAGCCATGTTTTTCAGGGTTACGCCGCCGAACTCGATGCGCGGCACGATCGATTGCGTGGCTGTGTACGTGCCCGCGGTGATTTCCGTCTCCTTCTCAAAAGTCGGAAGACGTAACGCGTCGGCGACAGATTTGTCAAGCAAGATCTGTGATGCGCCCGAATCGAGCTGAAACGCCACTTTGTGAGCGCCTATCTGTGCGATGAGTATGACCCGATCCGCGATGATTTTGCCTGGCAAGACGATCTTCGACCCGTTAAGCGTTACGTGCGTTGTATCGCTCGCGGGAGGTGCAAAGACGTTCGCGTTGATCGGCGTGCTCGTATCGATCGCTTGAAGCTTCCAATCGCGCTCGTTAAACGGAAGACCGTCGCTTTCATGAGCGTGCCACGCTCGCAGCGTTCCATCGGTCATTCGGAAGTCGTCATACGTGTTTATGACCCTTCGGTTCTCGACGGCACGCTCGGTACGGACGATCAGGTGGGATGTCTCGTCGTAAAAGATGTACTCAACGCGCCCGCCGGGCGGATCGACCTTCACCACGTAGGCCAACATGGGCGCCCAGGTTTCCCCGAGCAAGCTAACGCCGCCGCCTTGTTTGCCCTGCTCCAAGGCTTGTTGATCGATGTCGTCACGCTGATGCAACCCGCTTATCAACATCGTTATGCCGTTTGCATCTTGCCGCCACCGTTGGCCTCGGTAACTGCCGCTTGCCGTGTGGAACGGTCCGAGCACCATGTCCTCGCGGTAATCGTCACCGGATGACAAGATCGTCTGGGTACCGTTCAGATCGCCCTGCGAATAGAGCCATGTCTCCGTTCGTGGCGACTCCTTGGGACTGCCGATGGCAGTCTTATGCAGCGCTAGGACACCTGCGAGGGTCATCGTCGTAGGGACGACATCGGCTGGTGGATCGGTGTTCGACGCCGCAGAGATCGTCGGTGATATCAACATTGCCACGAGCAGCCCTGCGGTAACTGGCAGCGCGCGCATCTATTTGTGGCTTACCTTGAACGACCTGTGGAAATAGTCGTTCTCTTTCAGCAACACTCGGCTGTGGGCGAAATCGTACGTGACATCAAAATACTGCAAGAACTGGGTCCCAATGACAGCGTCAACCGGGTGATCGCCGCGCTCCCACTCCATGTCGGTTGCCAGTAACTGGTAATTCAAGAAATTCATGGGGCCAACTTGCAGCTGGGGTATATTGGCGATCCAGACATCGGCGTCGCGGCCATATGAACCGTTGTCGGCGAATGGGACTACCGTGTGCATGTGCTCTTTGCGGAACAGGTCCGGGACCGCGTCAGGATACTGCTGGGTAAACGATCCCAAAACAAAGGACAAGCCAAAGGAACTGTCCAGCAGCACGTTCCTTGTATCGTGAACTCCAATAGTACACCCAAAGAACGGCTGACCGTTATCGAACCAGACTGGAAGTACGTCCAGACCAGCACCGAAGGGATCGAAGGGGTCGACGGTGTTGGGACTCGCTGTGACTCTCTTATTGACATAGTCGACCGTGAACAAGCCTTGGCTGAGGAAGTCATAACCCAAGACGCCCACTACCTGGGTGTTGACGTCGGTGTGGTAGTGGAATGGCAGCACCTCGATAGCAAAGTTCTGGAGATATTGGTCGCCCGCCCATGCGGCGTCGATTCTGGTTTCGTAGGGCACAGCATCTCTCTCAGCTTGTGTGACCTGCCCAAAAGATGGAAGGTTGAGCTCCCGGGCCACATCCCAATCGATGTATGAGTGCGAATCGCCTGAAGAGAGTTCGAAATCCAAACCACGATTGTTGACCATGAGCCGAATAATTACGGTGCCCTGCACGATCCGGGCTTTCAGATCAACTGGATGATCGATCCGCGCAAAGCTAGCGTGCTGCACGGGCTTAGTGAACTCTGTTGCACTGACAGTGTTCGAAAAGCTCACGGATTGACGCCGATAATCGTCGTCGAGCACAACGGTCCCATCGCTGTCGTGTATGTGCGCTGGCTCGGTGAGGCCTCCCAGCGTCTGATAGTTATCGTAGGTGCTGACGAGTCTTTTTTCTTCGATGACCTGTTCAGTGCGCGTGACCAGCGAGCTCTTTTTGTTGAAATAGATCCACTCCGGGTGGGGTGAGCGCGGCAGCTTGACCTCAACGACATAATCAGGCGATGAACTCGCGGTTTCACCCAAGAGTTTCACGTCATTTTTTGGATCGGAGGCCTCTTCGAGTACGCGGAACACCTCGAAGCTGCGAAAATCCGATTCCGTAGTATCGGTAACCGCGCCGTTTTCGTTCATGTACCATCGCGCGTCACCCGACTGGCCATACTCTTCGGTGAACGGCCCGGTCGTGATAATCGAATGATAGTCAGTTCCCCGCCGCACAAGTCGTTCGCTACCTTGCGCGCCCGCTTTGGTGAAAGTCCAAACGTCGGTGCGGACGGAGCCGCCGCCAGCTGCCAGGTGGCCAACAGCGGTTGTGTGCGCTTCGAGGACTTGGCTTAGAGTCGCCGTGGTCGGGCCGATGCCCGCCGGGGGTTCATCCAGCGCAGTATCGCTCCCGCGCGCAAAAGCGCGGCCCGACGCTGTTGCTAACAGCGCGACGCATATAAACGATACGACGAGGTATTTCATTCCGCCCTTGTAGCTCCAAAGCGGTGTGCTTGCCAAGCACAAGCCGCATCCCATAGAGCGGCGCCTGCTCAGGGTGCCTCATTTTCCGTTATACGGAGAGACGTAAAATACAGTCGCATTCGTATCGGATGGTTCCAACAAACTATCGGCAACCGGCCCGGGAAGTTTACCACTCGCCCGAAACCACCAAACGATGAGCGCTGGAATACGGCGCGCGTCACTTGATTTGGATAGTCGATGCGATTGTGTTGGTGCTCGCACTTATGCTTTTGCTCTGACGGCTCGACGCCCGATGCGGCGGACTTGGATGGTTCAATCCTATGGTAGGCTTCCGTCCGGTCCGAATTTGACGAGTTTTCCGCGCGTGAAGTATGCCCAGTAGTGAAAGGGCGGAGCGCTCGGATATTTCCAGGCATCCAACCTGTCCAGGTACCCGATGCTTCCCCAAAATGAGGGATAGCCGCGCGACCAAGCGACCATGTCGTGCGTCATCCCGGGCAGCACATCGTGAGAATAGATCGCTTGAATTATGTTGGCCGGCCAATCCGGGTGCTCGACCTCTGGAGCAATGGTGCTGTAGGTTCGCTCGAAGTCCCACACGTCCGCCTTGATGGCATAAAACCTGTTGCACCGCTTGGGTTCTAACGGCGCCGCTCGAGAAAGACCAGCGGATTTCGGTGGTAGCCCTATCGACCACTGTTCACTAAGTCGCACGTTGGCCAGCGCGGGCTTGTCGAAGAGCACGATGAGCGGATTCATCGCCACAAAACTGGAATCTGAGTCGAAGTTTGATGGTCCATCATAACCGAGATTGAACGAAGCCTGACCATAGACGCGGACAATGCGTCTGATGCGAAACGGAAGCCTACCGCTCGCTTCTATGCCACCGCCCTCGTTGTTCGAAATCGTGCAATCGGCGCGAAGGCCGCCGCGCCCCCACACGAGCTTGCCTTCATACAACTCCCGTACGCGCTGCAGACTCGTGTCGTCTGCAAGTGGCAGGAGATCTTGGAATGATGCCGCGTCGCTTGGTGCTTTTACTGTCAGAATCTGGCCGCGGTCGTCTGTAAGAGTGAGCTGCCCAGCTTGCTCGTCGACTCGGAGTATCGTGAAGATGGTGCCAAGGTCAGCCCCGCTGACCTCATCGGGCACCCCGCTGCCAGAAACGCTTGCCTTTGTGTTGACCCCACTTTGCGAGGGCAATGCGATAAAGTCTTGTCCCATTCGTATGGAGGGTGTCGTGCGCAGCGGGTTCGCAATAGAGAAAACCAGTGCCATGGTGCTTTGTTCCGGCTGCGTTTGCGATCTTAGCGATTGAGGCACGTAGACAACCGCGTGGTACATGCCCGCAGGTAGATCACCCTGAATCAGCCTGAATCCAACTGAGCCGTTTGAGTTATCTGACTGCGCCGCAGCGGGCCATGACACAAATCGTGCGCTCGAGTGTACGGGATTTCCGTCTATATCGTGAATCTGCGGTGCGACTTCGTCGGGTTTGAGGACACATGGTCCGACGCTTTGGATTGTGCATACGACTGCGATGTCGCCGCTCTCAACCCCGGGCACTAGGTACATGACAACCTGACGGCTTGACACTTCTGCAGCCGAGCGCCCTACAGTGAAAAGACATGCGACTATAAGCAACGCACAGACGATTGGACCGGGCCTAGAGCGCAAAACCATGGGCTTAGTCAATCCCATCCTACGCAAACCTGTCTGGTAACCGCCACGATCTACTCGTCCACATTCGCGTTCTTGTCAGGGTCAGTGAGTGGCTGGATACTCCGCTCCTCCTCCCTTCGCCGCTCGACGATTCGCGGCACGATGAAGAGCGTGTAGAGAGCCGCTGCGAGAAAGGCTCCGACTGAAAGCGTTATCTGCGTTCCCCAGGTCTTTATCCCCATGAATAGGCAGGCAGCAACGGCTACTCCGTACAGAACCAGAGTCAGACCTGTGGGTGACTTGCGACGCCCCAAGAATGGTGTCACAAGAACGATGAGGATTCCCCCGATGAAGAAACCCACCGTTTCGCCGTGCGTCATGTGCGCTACCCTCGGACTGCCACCGGCGGACAATTCCATCGTTCCCGAAGAGCGCTAACCGGCTGGTGGCTTCCTGACTTGCAGTAGATTGCGCACAGAACCATCTGGTGAGGTGAGTCGGGCGAGCAGATCTGCGGAGTGCCACTCATCGTCGCTGTCGACCACTCCGTGAAGCAGCAGCGTATCGCCGACTGCGTCGACCCAGATGGGGCGTTGCGAGAGAATGGGATCTCCAGCAAGGGCATCGCGTAGTTTTTCAGTTGGAGGAAGCGTGACGGAGAGCGGTCCAGTGATTTGTCGAACGGCATCTGCAGCGAACTTCCCCGCGGCGCTTGCGGCCGTGGCAACGGCTCGCGCAGCTTTGCTGCCTTCACGCGTTGCAATATCTTGAAGGGTTGAGATATTGTGAACTGCTCGACGGGTAAGCTCACGCCGCGCAGGTTTGGGCGCAAGATAATATCCGGAAACAAGTCCGAGAGCTGCAGCGCCGATAAGACCCCAAGTGTATCGTGACGTCATGTGGAGCGCCGCCCTTCTATTCGGATGTACGCTGTGCGTCGTGAGGGACTTGAACCCACAACCAACGGATTAAGAGTCCGCTGCTCTACCATTGAGCTAACGACGCTTGCCCTATTTTTTACGGGCTTCTTCTCGCGCACACCTCCACGTCAGAGTTGGCTCTCGAAGAAGGTTAGCGTTTGCGTCGTATCCGCGACCTGCTGATCGAACGAATCCCCGATACCATGGCCTTGTCCGGATTTCTGCCACAAGAGGATTGGATAATCCGAGGACGAGGCGGCTTGCAGCATCGCGATCATCTTGCGCGACTCACGCGGTGCCACACGCGGATCATTCTCGCCCGTTTTCATCAAAATGGCGGGATAGGCAACACCCTTCGTCACGTGATAGTAGGGTGAGTAGGCGTAGACCCACGGGAATTGCTTGGGATCTCGCGGATCGCCGAACTCCGGAATGTTGAAGGCGCCGTTCGGGGTGAGCACCTCTCGAAACTCGCTGTAGAAGCCCACATCTGAGTCGACAGCGCGATACAGACCCGGGTTTCTCGTGAGCGCGAGACCCATCAGATAACCACCGGCGCTCCCGCCCGTGATGCCGAGATGCTGCGCGTCGCCATATCCATTGTGGCCAAGCCATCCTGCGCATGCCGCCAGATCATCCGCGCGTTTGTAAACGGTTGCATGAACGGCAGCGGTGTGCCACGCTTCGCCGTACTCGCCGCCGCCTCGAATCATAGCCTGCGCGAACACGCCGCCGCGTTCCAGCCACGCGAGGATCGGTCCGATGAAGAACGGCGACGAGACGATCCCATACGAGCCATACGCGGTCATAATCGTGGGAGTGGCGGGACCCAACCGAGTGCTGCGCAGCGCCACGATCTCCAGGGGGATCTTGGCTGTGCCATCGAGCGAAGGCACGAGGACCCGACGTACTGTTACTTTGGAATAATCGCCCGGAACTTTGTCTTCGATGCCGGTGGCGAGCAGCCGATTGGCGGTGCGATCGTAGCGCAGCCATCGCCCGGGCGTGTCGTAGGCCGAATACCTGATGATGATGTCGCCGCCCGATGCGTCTGCCGCGACCCCGTCAAGCCTTGAGAGACCCGGCAGCGGTATGGTTGCTAAGCGTATTCCGTTCGTCGCGAAATATCGGGCGACGGAATCACCTCCATCGATCTCGCTTGTGATGAAGCCACCTGGGACCGCGGCAATATCGTCAATGGCATTTGCTCCGGCGCGCACGATAACGGAACCCGTGGCAAATGTCTTGCCCGGGGGGATGCGCAGAACGTCTCCAGTCGAATGGTATTTGGTGGAGACGACTAGGAGGTTGCCGTCAACGAAGCTGGCGCGTTGGCCAAGCTCGCAGCAGTTAATTACGTCGCTCGGATCGGCGACCTTCGTAAACGATCCGTCGCCGTACCTGACGTACGCGCTTGCAAAAACGCCGTCACCCGCGTCGACAAACAGCGCATCGCCGTCGCCGTCGGTTGCTTGCGCGACGTAGTATTCGACGTTGGCGGGCTGCCCATTGCCGAACGCGTACGTATCGGTCGAGGGTTCTGTGCCAAGCACGTGGTGATAGAGTTTGATGTTGAAGTGACGCGAATCTGGCGTGCCGGTGAGAGGAAAGCGCGTGTGGATGAAACCTCTGCCGTCCTTGTCCCAGATGACTGCGGTTGGCGTCGTACCACCGCCGGCGTGTGGGATGACATCGGGCAAGAGACGTCCACTGGCCACGTCCAGGACCCGCAAGGTCTCTTCTTCTGCGCCAGCTTCTTGAGTAGTGAATGCTACTTGGGAGCCGTCCAGCGAGACAAATACGGACTCGATTGACGGAGCGGTCTGGCCCTTCGGCACAAAGGTATTCGGATTGAAAAGCATGCGCTCCGTGCCATGCAGACTATCACGGGTGACGAGTTCGTCTTGTGCCTCAGGTGGCGTGCCGCGGAAATAGATGTAGTGGCCGTTACGAATCGTCAAACCGTAACGATAGATCCCGGTCTTCGAGAGGGCGCGGACGCGGCGGCTGTACCAGCCGTAGGATGGTTGCGATTCGAGGTACTGCTTGGCTATCGCAGTTTGCGCAGCTGCCCACGCGATGACTTTCGGAGAATGGTCATCTTCAAGCCAGCGATACGGGTCGGCAACTTTCGTGCCAAAATAATTCTCGACGACAAGAGTGACGGGGGTCGCGGGGTAGTGCAGCACTTGAGGTGCTGCTGCGATCATTCCCACGGCGACAATCGGGGCGAATACCCACGTCAAGCGCATATTGCTCAGCTCCTTTTAAGGTGGCCGTTCTCGTTGCCCAGGATTTCGCATAAAGTGGCTCTGGCTCTTTTCACTTGACAGGCTGCCGATATAGCTCTTTGGAATATAAAAAGGTCCATGGCTACGCAGGCTTCGCCCATCACCGCTCGCAGTTCTGTCGCCCCGGCGAAAGTTGGGGGCGGTGGCGTTTCGCTGATTTTGGTCACCACCACCGTGATGATCGGCATGATCATGGCCATCATCGATGCGTCGATTGTCAACGTCGCGCTCGACAAAATGGCTGGCAATTTGGGCGCTTCCATTGATGAAATCGGCTGGGTCGCGACCGGCTACATCCTCTCAAACGTCATCGTCATGCCGCTCAATGGCTACTTGACCGCGGTTTTGGGGCGCAAGAACTTTTATGCGGCGAGCATTGTGATCTTTACGATTGCGTCGCTCTTGTGCGGCACGGCGACGAATGTGTGGCTGCTGGTCGCTTATCGAGTGCTCCAAGGGCTGGGCGGTGGCGCCTTGATACCGACTGCCCAAGCGATCCTGTTCGAGAGTTTCCCGCCTGAGAAACGCGGACAGTCTATGGCGTTTTTCGGTCTGGCTGCCATGGTTGGCCCAGCACTCGGCCCGACCCTGGGTGGCTACATAATCCAAAACTATACGTGGCCGCTCATCTTCTTCATCAATATTCCGCTGGGAATCTTGGGCTTCTTCATGACGCTAGCTTTCATCGAAGATCCTTCATACATCAAGAAGCCTGAACGCGCCGCCGACTGGATCGGCATTACGGCGATGGTCGTTGGGATCTCTTCGCTGCAATACGTACTCGAGCGTGGCCAGCACGATGATTGGTTCAATTCACCGCTCATTGTGACGCTCACGGTTGCCTCGGTGGCGGGAATAGCATATTTTATCTATCGTCAGCTGCACGATGAGCATCCCTTTGTCGACTTGCGTGTCTTTCGTTTCCCCGCATTCGCCTATGGAAACGTCGTTGGGATTGTCACAGGGTTTGGCTTGTTTGGGTTGACGCTGGTACTGCCGCTGTTCTTGCAGATCGTTCTCGGGTTCGATGCATGGCAGACCGGGCTTGCAGTCTTGCCAGGAGCGCTCGCGACGGCGGCGGGCATGCCGATTGCGGGTATGCTCGTCAACCGCATTGACCCGCGATTGTCAATCGCGTTCGGGCTTATTGCCTCCGCAGTTGCTGCGTGGTGGCTGGGATCGTTCAGCGCGCAGGCGGGCTATTGGGATATCTTTTGGCCTCGCGCCCTGCAGGGTTTTGCGCTGGGGTTCATTTTCGTGCCCTTGTCCACAGTCATGCTGGCGCAAGTTCCCAAGGGGGAATTGGCAAACGCTACCGGTTTGTCAACATTGATCCGTCAGCTCGGTGGTAGTTTCGGGATTGCGATTTTAACGACGCTGCTTGTTTGGAAGGAAAAGTACGTCTTTTCCAACCTCACGGCGAGCGTCACCAACGCGCATTACGCCGTGCACAACTTCTTGACTCAGTCGAGCGGTGGCCCACTCAATCCGACGCAACAACTCGATTCGATGCTCCAGGGCGACTCGGCGCTGATCGCGTTTAATTTCCTATTTAGACTGTCAGCGATTGTCTTTGTCGCCTCGCTGCCGTTCGTGTGGCTGTTGCCAAAAGTGCAGCCAGCTGCCGAGTCACCAGGATAGCCGCGACGATCACGTCGCAAAAAATTCGAATTTGCCCCGCCAGAGAATCGGACTCTGACCTGCCGGTTAAAAGCCGGCTGCTCTACCATTGAGCTAGCGGGGCGAACGCGCCTAGAGGAATTCGAATCCCCAACCCCCAGGTTCGAAGCCTGGTGCTCTATCCAGTTGAGCTATAGGCGCACATCTAATGGGGTGAATGACGGGAGTTGAACCCGCGACCTTCGGTGCCACAGACCGACGCTCTAACCAGCTGAGCTACATTCACCACGCGGCTCTCCGAGTTCTCCGCACAAATTTAAGCGACCTTGGAAGAGTTGGAAAACCGTCATGTTCGAGACAATGTGGCGGCTAACTTCGCGCGCCCGTTGGGATTCGAACCCAAAACCTGCGGAGTAGAAATCCGCTGCTCTATCCAGTTGAGCTACGGGCGCACACCTTTAATGTTCGACCATTCTGAAGGTAAAGACAATATCGGGCGGAGAGGACTTGAACCTCCGGCCTCTCGCTCCCAAAGCGAGCGCTCTACCAGGCTGAGCTACCGCCCGACACTCACTTTAAGTGTTCGGCGAGCGAGTCGCTAACCTTCCAGCCTAACTGCTTCGCCGTTCGTCTTCGATGACAATTTGCGCAACGTATCTCGCATTTCTTGATCTCCTCTTTTATCCTATCCCAAGTTGACGTGCAAACCATTCGGCTAATGTTGCCTTCTTTTCGTCCCTTCACATGGTCAAATTCTAGGACGACTGGATCTCGCTCTCCACAGTCAACACATGCCGTGCCCCGCTTGTGTTCTGCCAGAAGTCGTAGAATGTCTACGCGGTTCTCCTGTTGCCGCTGGCAGCGACGTGAATTGTGCAGCTCGCGGTTTTGGAGGTAGTGCCTTCGGCAGTATCGCCGTTGACACGAGCGACAATACGAACATGGCTGAGGACTTGTGACGCTCCTCCGAGAGAAGTCTGCGACTGGTTTTTTCAGTTCGCACCGTGGGCACAGCTTTTCACCAATGGGGAAAAGGCCCAATTGTGTTCTGTAGAAAGGGATGCTTGAAATGATCTTGTGGCGCATACTCCAGTATCACGCACTTGCGTTCGATTGTCTAGGTGTAGCGTGGGCGTGAAAGGAAACAGTTTTGCAGACCAAACGACGAGGGTTCATTGGACACACGAACGCTGTTAGAATTTTTGCGCACTCACTCATTAGCCGTGCAGAGTTCGGTCTCGGCGGATGGTGGACCACAGTCCGCAGTTGTCGGCTTCGTGGTCAGCGATGAGTTCGAAGTCTTCTTCGATACGGTCGACACTTCGCGAAAGGTAAAAAATCTTCGCGGCAATCGGAAGATCGGCTTCGTTATCGGTGGGCTGACGCCGGGGGATGAGCGCACGGTTCAATACGAGGGCGTCGCCGACGAGCCGAACGGATCCGAACTCGAGCGACTTAAGAAGCTATACTTCGCTCGATTTCCGGATGGGCCGGAGCGCCAAACATGGCCAGGCCTCATGTACGTGCGTGCCCGTCCAACTTGGATTCGATTCAGTGACTACAACCAAGATCCACCCTTGATTGTGGAATATAGCGCTGCGCAGCTCGAGCGGAGCTAAAGGTTCGCTGCTACATTTACTCGAGTGTGATCGCAAAGCTGACCTTCACATCGTCCTTAACGCGCACAGTTCCACCCGCGATCTTGATCGGCGTTATCCCAAACGTACTCTGCCGTATCACCGCGGACCCGGTGAAATGCGTCGCGTCAGTTTTCACCACGTGCACGGTAACGGGATGCGTCTGGCCGTGGAGTGTCAGATCGCCAATCATCGTCCACTGAGTGGAATCGCCAACATCGATTTTCGCCGCGCGAAATGTAATCGTCGGATACCTCTCGACATCGAGCACCTCTGGCCCAAGCATGTTGGCTTCAACGCGGTCACGTCTGCTTGGTGGATCTTGCACCTGCATCTTGGCCGCCATGATGGTGAGTTCCACGCTCGGAGTCTCGGCGTCGAACGTCCCCGACGCTATCGGCACGTTAACCTGATGATTGTCGGCCGCGAATGCGAACAGCCCTTCCTTTTCGACGTTGACGTTCATTGTGGAATGCGCGATATCAAAACTCAAGGGGTGCTTTTCATATCTTGCCCTTCAACGCGTCATCGTGGGATTAGGCATCGGGGGATGCGGCGTCGGATACATCGATGAACCACCGCTCCCGTAACCGCCGCCACATGCGGTAACAATGGTCATGAGCAATGCGAGGATCGCCCCCAGGACGAGCGTTCTTGTGAGTCTGAGCATGAATATACCTCCGGGGCCGCGCGCCCTTGCGGCTCGGATAGTATTACCCCACTGGATGAAATCTCAGTGAAATTGACTGGACCACGACTATTCAGGATGCAATCAAAGGCCCTATAATGCGTTGTAGCGCTCGTACCGCGCGACCGCGATGAGAAACCTGGTGCTTGAGTGCACTTTGCACTTGACCGAAGGTCGCGTTGTATGGCGGATACCAAAAGATAGGGTCGTAACCGAAACCATTTTCGCCGAGCGACTGGTCCGCAATGCGGCCTTCAACTTCGCCACGCGCGACGATCGGCTCGAAGCCTGGCACGACCAATGCGCAGACCGACACAAACCGTGCATTCCGGTTCTTGCCCTCAACTGCCCGTAAAACGTTTGCGTTGCGCTCCGGCGAACTTGCACCGACGTAAGGCGTGCGCGCCGAGCGCACACCGGGTCCCCAGCCCATCGCCTCCACTTCGATTCCTGAATCATCCGCGAGCGCAGGGGCGCAAAGAATTTCGCTCAGCGCGGCAGCTTTCAGAATCGCGTTCTCTTCGTACGTCTCGCCATCTTCTGCAACGTCGGGATACTGATCGCCGGCGATAACGACCCGCGGCAAGAACGAACCCCAGAGCGTCGCGATCTCCCGAAACTTATCGAGATTCTTGGTCGCAACGGTAATGACCGCGCCTGCATTCAATCGCGCCTCGCGCCAGTCGCGAAAACGTGCAGGTCCCATCCCTAGTCGCGCTGCAGCTTGAGCACCGCCATGAACGCCTCTTGAGGCAGCTCGACATTGCCGACCTGCTTCATGCGCTTTTTGCCTTCTTTTTGTTTCTCGAGCAGCTTACGCTTGCGCGTGATGTCGCCGCCGTAGCACTTCGCGAGCACATTCTTGCGCATGGCCTTCACCGTCTCTCGCGCGATAATCTTATTGCCGATCGCCGCCTGAATGGGCACGTCAAAGAGCTGTCGAGGAATGACCTCACGCAGCCGCTCCGCAAGCTTGCGGCCCCAATGCGCCGCTTTGTCGCGATGAATAATGAAGGACAAAGCGTCCACCGGTTCGCCATTGAGCAAAATCTCCAGCTTCACAAGGTCACCTGGGCGAAATCCAATGACCTCATAGTCCATGCTCGCGTACCCTTTGGTTCGCGACTTCAATTGGTCGAAGAAATCGATAATGACCTCAGCCAGTGGTATCTCATAGCTGAAAATGACTCGCATGGGGGAAATGTAGTCCATCGAAATCATGGCACCCCGGTGCGCCTGGCACAGCTCCATGATCGCCCCAATGTACTCGGCGGGCGAAATGATCGAGCAGCGCACATAGGGCTCCTCGATGACGGCGATCGCGGGCGGAGGCGGGAGTTCAGCCGGATTGTCGATGATCAAGGACTCGCCGACCGTGGTGCTGACGTGATACACGACCGACGGCGAGGTCGCGATCAAACCTACCGCATATTCTCGCTCCAATCGCTCCTGCACGATCTCCATGTGGAGCAATCCCAAGAACCCGCAGCGGAATCCAAACCCAAGCGCAATCGAGGACTCAGGCTCGTACGAGAGCGATGCATCGTTGAGCTTCAGCTTCTCGAGCGCGTCACGTAAGTCACTATACTCGGAGCCTTCGTTGGCATACAAGCCGCAATACACCATCGGGGTCACTTTCCGGTAGCCTGGCAGCGGCAGGTGTGCCGGCTTGTCCGCACCAGTTAGCGTATCGCCAACCGTGATTTCCGACAGTGACTTGATGTTCGCGATGACGTACCCCACGTCGCCGATGTCCAAATTCTGCGCCGCCCGCATGTCTGGCCGAAACGTTCCCACCTCGAGCACCTCAAACACGCGGTCTCCAGCCATGGATCGGATCCGCGTGCCCGAGCGCAGAGCTCCATCGAAGACGCGCACGTAGCAGATGACTCCACGGTATGCATCGTATTGCGAATCGAACACGAGGGCACGCAGATGCTCGCTGCTGCCTCTCGGTGCGGGAATTCGCGTCACAATGGCTTCGAGAATCTCTTCGATGCCGATGCCTTCTTTTGCCGACGCTTTGATGCTCTTTTCCGCCTCGATGAGCAGCGTGTCCTCAACGTCGCGGGCAACGCCCGCCGGATTCGCAGATGGCAAATCGATTTTATTGATCACCGGGATTATCTCGAGCTTGGCTTCACTTGCGAGATAAAAGTTCGCGAGGGTCTGCGCCTCGATGCCCTGCGACGCGTCGATGACGAGCAGCGCCCCCTCGCACGCCGAGAGCGAGCGAGACACCTCGTAAGAGAAATCGACGTGACCTGGCGTGTCGATGAGATTGAGTTCGTACAGCTCTCCATCACGTGCGCGATACTCAATGGTGACCGGATGGGCTTTGATGGTAATGCCGCGCTCGCGCTCGAGGTCCATCGAGTCGAGGACTTGCTCTTGCATCTGGCGGGCGGCCAGCGTGCCGGTTAACTCCAAGAGCCGGTCGGACAGCGTCGTCTTGCCATGATCGATGTGCGCGATAATGCAGAAGTTGCGAACGTGGGCATTGATGCGCTCTGTGGGCGCACGATGAGTCATGCGCTATGATACGCGAAGCGGACCTAAAGGTCCGCTGCTACAGGCTTGAGCGAAGGCGCGCGCTTACGTCGAGGACGTGGCAACAACTTTGACGGCGCCGCTGAGATACGGCGTCGGGTCGATGGGTTTGCCCCACAGGTTGATTTGGTAGTGGCAATGCGGGCCCGTCGCGAAACCGGTCGCCCCGACGGTCGCAATCTCCTCGCCTTTCCTCACAACTTGTCCGACGCTCACGAGAAGTTGCGAGTCGTGCGCATACCAGGTTTGCAAGCCATTGCCGTGATCGATGACGACGCGATACCCGTAGCCGTAATACCAGCCCGCTTCGACAACGACACCGGCCGCAGTTGCATAGATAGGTGCGCCATAGTCGTTGACGATGTCGAGCCCGGCATGGAATTCGCTGTCGGGATACACGCGATATCCGAAGCCGGAAGAAATGTAACCCAATGTCGGCCAGATGGATGGGATGGCGGCAAGATAGCGCACTTGAGCTTGCTCGGCTGCGATCTTGCGCTCGGCGGCCTCCCGGATGCGTGCCTCGAGCATCGTTGTCTGCGTTCCGGTTTGGTTGACCTCATCGGAAAGCGAGGTCAACTCGGCTGCCTCAGCGGCAAAACCGAGGTTACCGCTCACCGGCAAGTCTCGGAACCACAGAGCAATCTTGCCCCAGAACGTCGGTCTTGCGAAACCATACTGTTCGTGCGTGCCGACAACCGGCTTGCGCTCGCTTTGACGTGCAAGCGCTTTCGGAACGATGACCTTCGTGAGGCGATGAATCTCCTCGTTGTCGCGCTGCAGTTTGCCGACTTTCTGCCACAGGATGTGCGTCTGCTTCGAGAACGCGGCAAGTTCTTGGCGCTGCTGGGCGTCTACCTTCGCAAGAGTGCGAGCCCGGGCTTCAGCGGCGCGAACATCGGCGACATGGACGCTGAAAAGCGTGGCGAGCAAAAGGACTATCGTGACGCCTGTCAATGCGAGATGACGGTGTGAAAGCTCGAGCTTGTATACCGCATCGCCGTTGTGGGGAACAATCTTCACGAGCACGCGTTTGTTCGGGCAGAATGCCCAACGCGTAAATTTTGCAAGTCGAGCGCGCAGTGATGCGCTCTCCTTAGAATCCGCGCTAGCTTGTTCGCGCAAGCTCGATCGCTCGGCGTTCTTCGTCACTCAGTTCCTTGTCCGCTGTGAAGTCGCGCACCGCTTTTGCATACGTCCTCACTTCTTCACGCGAATAGATGCTCGAAACGAGAAATCCGTTGCCCTGCCGGTCAACCACGGCCAGAGCATAAGAAAGCTCCGACCCGACATCGGGAAATGCGTTAAACCGCACGAACCCGACCCTTTGCAAGCTGCGCGCCGCGTTTGCTTCCAACGCGTCCACCCGACCGCGCAGCGCGGCGATGTCCGCTGGACTACCCGCCGCCTTTATCTGTAATTGGTTCGAAGTGCGCGCTTTTGCAAATGTACGGCGCGCGATAGCCCAGTGATAGACGAGCGCCACAGCGATCACGGCAATGAATGACATCGCAAAGATCGGGGATGTCAGCGCGTTGCCTAAATTCGTCAAGAACGATACGACAGCGTCGTTCATGACGCTAGCCCCGCTGATTCGAACTGCGACATTCCGCTCCTTCCTGAGCTGGGTCACACGAAGGGAGGCTCAGGCTGGAGAGATCCGCGGCACCCGAAAGGTTCCGCATGCCGCTGCTACCTTCCGGTCCTGACGGGGTTAACGGACTCTCGTCGCGCGGGTCCCCAGCCTTCAACGCCTCCCACGCGCGGTTCGACTGTATGTTCGACCGCAGTGCGGGTTTTCAAGTCTGAGTATGGCCGCAACCTTCAGTTGGATGGGGCTACCTTGCGAGTTGTGGAGGCGTTTGCGTGAACTTGCTCGGCGGTAAACTTTCGAAATGAGTTTGCATGGCGGAGAGGGAGGGATTCGAACCCTCGAGGCGGTTTAAGCGCCTACACGCTTTCCAGGCGTGCCTGTTCGACCGCTCCAGCACCTCTCCAAGTGACCATCCTCACGATGGGTTGGGCTGATAGTGAAGGTAGACGAGTCCGTTTTTGAACGCTCTTGCTTCAACAAGGTTTAGGTTCGCGCTGGTAACATCTTGGAAGAGATACTTGCCAACGCCTAAGATCGCAGGGACGATCACGAGCGAATAGTCATCGATGAGACCCATACGGGCGAGCTGTTGCACAATGGTGCCGCTGCCCAATATCGTCATATCTTTGCCCTTCTGCTCTTTGAGCTCTGCGATTGCCGTCCGCTTTACTTCATGAACGAGCGTAATGTTTTTCCAGTGAGGCCCTTCCTCGACACTTTGCAGCGCTTTTGAAAAAACGATTTTCGGACTCTTGTTCACAACCTCAGCCATATGCGGATCGTCCTTCATCGCCTCCTGGGTTGGCCAGTAACTTTTCATCATTTCATAGGTCGTATGGCCGAAGATCAGCGCACCATTTGACTGTGTTTGCTGATGGGTGAAGGCATCGAACTCAGCGTCTGGTTGCGTCGCCTTAAACCAATCGATTTCGCCGAGTGGCCCAGCAAAGAAGCCATCAACTGACATAAATGTAAAGGTTGTTATTCTTCTCACGTTTCCTGATCTGGCGGAGAGGGTGGGATTCGAACCCACGAACGGGTATTAGCCGTTACTCGCTTTCGAGGCGAGCGCTATCAACCAACTCTGCCACCTCTCCATGGTCAACCGTTGCGCATTCTTGGCATGCGCTTGTACGCCCTCTGGTGTCGCGTAGCTACAATTCTTCCTGGCGACGCTGCCGAAAAAATTCGCGGAGCTGCTGGGTTGCCTCTTCGCTCAACAAACCACCTTCGATCCGAACTCGGTGGTTGAGTCGCGAATCGTCTGCGACGTTGAGCACCGAGCCTGCACCGCCGCCTTTCGGATCTGGGCACGCGAAGACCAGACGCTCGATGCGGGCAGCAACGCATGCCGCCGCGCACATGATGCAGGGTTCCTTGGTGACGTACAATGTGGCGTTTGGGAGTCGCCAGCCGCCGCGGTGTGCACAGGCCTGGCGCAGCGCGACGATCTCTGCGTGCGCTGTGGGGTCGTGGTTCGCTTCCTTTTGGTTGAAACCGACCGCTGCAACCTTGTCGTCAATGACGAGCACTGCCCCAACGGGAACGTCACCGCGCTGTCCTGCAATCTCTGCTAATTCCAACGCCTTACGCATGAACCCGGTGTCAGCCGGCGAGAATATTTGACTTTGCATTGCACGCGCCCGAGTGGGCTCGAACCACCAACCTTCGGCTTCGGAGGCCGACACTCTATCCAATTGAGCTACGGGCGCAGGGCCGCCAGAGCAACACCCGCTCTTCGCAAGCAGGTCATCGGTATCCCGCCGGGAGAGACAATCACAGAGGGCTGACTGTCAAGAGAACAAACGAAATTCGGCGTAGGAGGTTATAGCATGAACAATTCTACGAACGTGCCCAATCTTGGCATGATCCCACTTCTTCTGTTCAGCCTGGGCGTTTCAATCTTCTTGCTTTCGGGCAACGCTTGGGGATATGTGTCAGACGGCGCCTATGCATCTTTTGCGCTGTTCAGCGGCGGTCTGGGCTCGCTGATCGCGGGTTTTTGGGCATACCGGGCGGGCAACACAGCGGGCAATAGATTCGGATTCGTTGCCGCAAGCGCCCTCGGTACCTTCTTCGCATCCAGCGCCCTCTATCACTGGTTCTTCGCGTCGACCGCGCCGGATGCGGCAATGAACCGCGCTTGGATTTCGCTCGCTTGGATGGTTGTTTTCGGTTTTCTGGCGCTCGCATCAGTTCGCGTTTCCGAAATTCCAGCGCCGGGTAAAGTCATGTGGTTTTTGATTTTCGTATTTTTCCTGTTCCGATGGATTGGCCCAGCATTTCACCTGGATGTCGCGCTCAAAGTTGAAGCTGTCACCGGTATCATCGTCGCGATCTTTGCGATGATCGGAGGTTTTATCACACTTCGTGACGTGCTTTGAGTGAAAGTGCCTCGGGCAAGAATCGAACTTGCGACCAAGGGCTTATGAGTCCCCTGCTCTACCGCTGAGCTACCGAGGCAAAGTTGTGGCGGCCCGATCCGGTCGAACAAGTTCGACTTCGACAGAGCCGCCACTTCCATTCACGCGCGCTCGGAGGGACTCGAACCCCCGACCTCCAGATTCGTAGTCTGGCATTCTAATCCAGCTGAACTACGAGCGCATCAACGTGGTGGCGGAGAGAGAGGGATTCGAACCCTCGATAGCGCCTTTACAGCACTATAACGGTTTAGCAAACCGCCGCTTTCAGCCAACTCAGCCATCTCTCCCCTACCTACTCTTTTCGCGAACCAAAAAGCGAAATCCGTCCACGAATCATCGGACTCGCTAGGGCACAGAGCTTACTGAATTCGGTCGAAGCTAATCGGCGTGGATCGCGTACCGCCGGCGCTCGCAAAGCGTTTCGATCATTGCGGCAACGGACAGCGCGGAATCGGGATGCGCCAGGCTGCGAGCATTGCGCCTCATCCGGTCAAGCAACGAGGGCGAGCCCAGCAGTCGTTCGAGAGTCCGTGTGAGTTCCGGCGATCGGTCAACACGAATTCCCACACCCCGTTCTTCAAGGTAGCGCGTATTGCGTTCTTCCTGGCCGGGGAGGGGTCGTAGCATAACGATCGGCAATTCGGTTACCAGCGCCTCAGAACTCGTGAGCCCACCCGGCTTGCTCACGAGAACGTCGGCTGCACGCATGTAATCATACACATTTTGGATGAAACCGGCGATCTTGACGCGATGGTGAAGATTTTGCGCTACCTCGCGCAGCCGTCGCTCCAGCGCCGGATTCTTGCCAACGACAACGACCGTTTGCACGGTTGCATTCAGCTTGTCTATGGCAAGCAGCGCGTTTTCCAGCGGCCCAATACCCAAACCGCCTCCCATGAGCAACACCGTTGTGGTTTCTGGATTTAGGCCAATGACTTGCCGGGCGCGGCGCTTGCTTGTTTCCAGCCCGAACCTGGAGTCGATCGGGATGCCAGTGACGAGCACCCTGTTTGGCGACACGCCGCGAGAGACAAGCGTCTGTCGCATGGCGGCGGTTGCAACCGAATACCGGTCGATGTTGCGGTGGATCCAAAAGGGATGGACGACAAAATCGGTCACGACGCCAACAACGGAAGGTGCATCCTCAAATTCGCGCTTGTATTCGGCCATAACGCCGCAGGGAAATGCATGCGTGCACACCACGACGTCGGGTTGCAACTCGCTGACGAAGTTACGCAAGTTGAGCGCGGTGTATCGGTGCAGCCAGGTCTTGAATGCGGAAATTTTCGTGGCGCGTTCGGCTTGATCGTAGGCAAACTTATAGAGTTGCGGCAATAATTTCACGATGCCGATATAGCCGTTGCTCGCCACCCGATGAAACACGTTGGAAGCGTATCGGTAGGAATCGACAACTTCGCAGTGGGCGTCCGGCATCCGTTCGAGCAGGGCTGAGGAAACCGCCTGCGCCGCCGCGGTGTGTCCTTCGCCGACACAGGCGGACAGAAACAAGACAGTCGGGGATGGAGCTCGCGCCCGGATTTGCGCCTTGCTCACCTCGAGAGCTATTTAGCTATCCTCCTCGTCACTTGCACCTTGCGCTTGTTCCAAGAAATCTTCCAGGATTTCTTGCGCCAAGGTTTCATCTGATATCAGCGCGCCGCTGTCGTCCGTGACGATAAACTCATCTGCTGATTCACAGTAGCAGACCGCGTACCGCAGCGCCGACGATGCATCTTCGACGATGCCCACAACTTCAAATTCTTGCTCGTCGCTCGGAGCCGCGGTTGCCGTCGCCGACTTTCGCCCAACAATGATCGTGTCGCAAATCTCAACCTGTTGGGCATGCCTCGGACGACCATTTGCCGTGTTGTGGAAGCGTTCGTGCTTCATCGGCGCCTCTCTTCTACCTGGCCTTGCGATTAGTGCAAATACTTGCGCTCTGCGGCCTGTTGTTCTTCCAAGGTCCGGGAAAACTGATGCCGGCCGTGCCCTCGATACACGTAATAGAGATAGTCTACCTTAGCCGGGTGGAAGGCGGCAAGTAACGATTTCTTCCCAGGGTTGGCAATGGGTGTTGGCGGGAGACCCGTGCGCTTGTAGGTGTTGTATGGGCTTTCGATTGTTAAGTCGCCGAACGAAAGTGCTTGCTTGTGGTTTGGAAGGGCATATTCAATTGTCGCGTCGATTTCAAGAGGCATGCCAAGTCGCAGGCGATTGTAAATCACGCCAGCGATCAGGCTGCGCTCAACGTCAACCTTGGCCTCCCGTTCGACCATCGACGCAATGGTCACAATCTGTGGAATGCTGAAGCCAAGCTTGTGCGCCAGACCAACGGCGTTTGGTGGTAGATTGCGAAAGAACTCAGAGGTCATAAGCCCGGCTACTTGCTGCGCTGTCGCATGACGCGGCACGAGATACGTATCGGGATACAGATACCCTTCGAGTGAAGCGGTATGCCAGCGGTCGATCTTGAGGCTCGTCTCTCGCGAGACGAGCAAAAAAGACGGTGCAGCCTCAAGGCCGCGTTGGGCAAGGCGATTGGCGATTTGCGCTGCGGTGAAGCCTTCGGGCACCGTGATCCAAACCTGGGCAGGGCGGCCTCCCGCTGCAAGCACTGTTGCGACCTCGGGTATGGTGAGGTGCGCGGGAAAGGCGTACTCAGCTGCCTGAATCGTTTCGCTGAGGTTCTTGGCACGAAGGTAGAGCGCAAGAATCCGGGGCGACGAGATGACGCGAGACTGTGCGAGTTGCTCGGCGATGTCGCTGACGCTCGCACCCGGTGCAACCTCAATCAACACTGGCGCTTCTGGCAACCTGCGGTCCCCGAACACAAGCCAAAGACCAAAGCCGACGGCGGCCACAAGGATAGTGGTAAGAACAAGTGTCGCAAAGCGTTTCATGCTACGTGCGCCCGCGATGTGCAAGATACGAGCTCAAAATTTCAACCGCTGCGAGTTCGTCGACGTGACTTCGGCGCTTGCTGCCGGACAAATCAAGATCCCGTAGTTTTTTTGCAGCGGCCGCCGTGGTGAGTCGCTCGTCCTGGACGAACACTTGGCCGTGAAATTGCCCTCGCAATCCCTTGACGAAAGCGTCAATCTTTTCTGCGGCTGGGCCAATGCTGCCGTCAAGACGGAGCGGATAGCCAACAACGATCGTATCAGCTCCGCGCTCAGTGGCCAGTCGTAGGACAGTTTCAAAATCGTGCGCCTTGCTGGTCCGCTTGATGGTCGTCAGCGGCATAGGTGGCAGACTCGGTTCCTCGCAAATGGCCACCCCAATGCGAACCGAACCTACGTCAAGCGCCAGCGTCGCATTTCTCACGTCGTGTGTGCCTTGGGTCTTGATCTTGTCACGGCCGCGGCATGGACTTTCGAGCGGCGCCCCATTTGGTGCTCGACGAACGCGCGCGTGATCCGATGAAGCACGGCTCCACGGGCGACTGAGGCGGTTTTCCAATCGCCCCCTACAGACGATCTCAGTGGTGCGTCGCGCAGTTCCCGCAAGCGCGCGAAGTCTGCAGCGCTGGTTGACAGTAAATCAACCGACGATCCGGCCGACCCCTCTCGCACCGATCGAACGCATGCCTTGCAGAGCAAACCGCCCGCTTGCGGCGACAGCCACGCTCGTCCACCCGAGAGTGGGCGACGTCCGAGCACCGCACCACAACGTGCGCACGCGTCCAACTCAGGCGAAAATCCAAGTGCCGCGAGCATCTTCAGGTCCATGACCGCGAGCAGGGTCGTGATGTCTGACGTTTGCGCCAACGCGATTTGAAAATCGCAGAGCGCTTCGTAAAGTTCCGGCACGGCCATGTCGGGCTCGCACAGGGCGTCGACCACCTCAGCCACGTAGGACGCCGCAGCGAAAGCGTCGGGATCGACCAACTGCTCCCAGATCGCTCGCACCGTGTCGGCCGAAGTGATGGTATCCAATGACTTTCCGGCATGCAGCATGACGTTCACGCGCGTGAAGAAATCCAGTCTTCCGCCGAACTTACTTCGCGGCCGCCGCGCGCCTCTGGCAACGGCGTCGATTTTACCTCGCTCACGTGAGAAAAGAATCACGATGCGGTCGGCCTCGCCCAAAGGGCGCAAGCGAAGCACGACGGCTTCGGTGGAATACGATTTCAAAAGGATCGATAGATCCGATGCGGGCTTAGGCGGCGCCTACGGGCTCTCGCGAGGAGATCTTCCCTTTCTCAAAACTATCGCCGGTGAAGGGCGATGACAAAAGTTCGGTCAAGGAAGTCATTGAGTACGCCCCATCAGGCCGGCAACGGATGATGAGCACTTTTGGTGAAAATTCGCTCAGCACTTGGCGGCAAGCCCCACACGGCACGACCCCTTGGTCATCGACGCCGGCGACGGCGATCGCAACCACGCTTCGCGCTCCGGCGGCCGCAGCTGCACCCAACGCGACGCGCTCGGCGCACATCGACAAGCCAAGCGACGCATTTTCAACGTTCGCACCGGTAAAGATTCTGCCATCCCCCGTGAGCAGCGCAGCACCAATATGAAACTGCGAGTACGGGGCATAGGCGTTGAGGCGGGCCTCCCATGCTTTGTTGACCAGAGACTCGAGTTGCGCGTCATCTAGTCTTGGCACAGATTTCCTCCCAAAGTGCTCAAGGTTGCGCCGGCTGTGGGGTGGCGAGACTCTCACCGGCTTCGTGTGGCATAGGCGAGTTCTTGATGCGTACGGAGAGCAACCTTCTGCCGGCCGTCTTTTCCACAACCAAAATCACGCCGCCGTCGATAACCACCTGTTCGCCAGGCACCGGGACACGCCCGAATAGGCCGAACGTGTAACCGCCGATGCTTTCAAAGTCCTCTGTCGGGAGATGCAAGCCCAACCGCTCGTTGACATCGTCAATGTTCATGCGGGCGTCAACGATGAACTCGTTTTGTCCGGCGGGCGTGATTTCGGTCGGCCGTTCTTCCGCGTCATATTCGTCCATGATCTCGCCAACGATCTCTTCGAGCAGATCTTCCATCGTGACGAGCCCGGCTGTCCCGCCATATTCATCGACAACGATTGCAACCGACACATGTTCGGCCTGCATTTCGCGCAGCAACTCATCGATTTTCTTGTTTTCGGGAATTGCCTTGATTGGGCGCATGAGGGCGCGCAACGGCGTCTCCAACTCACCCCGCGATACGTACACAAGCAACTCGCGGTCGTGAACGACGCCCACGACGTGATCGATGTTGCCTTCGTAGACAGGGAGTTTTGAGTAGCCCTCTCGCGCGACGATTTCAACCCCATTCTTGACCGGATCGCCGGCGCTCGTGCAAACCATGTCGGTGCGAGGCGTCATGACCTCTCGCGCAAAGGTATCGCCAAACTCGAAGATGGAGTGGATCATCTCCTTTTCCTCTTCCTCGAGTACGCCTTGCTTTTCGCCGACGTTGACGAGCGTTCGGATGTCGTCCTCAGTGACGTATGGACCTGCTCGGTTTGGATCGCCGCCGAAGAGTCGGATGAGCCAGGAGGTGAGCGAAATGATCGTCCACGTGATCGGACGCAAGATCACGTACATGACGTGGACGAAGCCTGCAAAACGGCCAGCCCACTTGGCCGCATCCTGCACGACGACCATCTTTGGGACGATCTCCGCCGCAACCAAGAGCACGACGGTCATGACAACCATGGCAGTAAGGACCGGTCGCCAAACGCCGGCCTCGATGGCCGCCCATGTTGCTAATGACTGCGCGGTGAGCAACACGATGGTGTTGCCCACAAGGATCGTTGTTAGATAGCTGTTGCGCTCGTCGAGGAGCCGAACGAGTTGCACGCTCTTGCCATTTTGGTCTCGCTGCAAAATGCGCAGTCGGCTGAGCGCCAAAAGGGACGCTTCCGAGGCGGCAAAGAGCCCGGCCAGGACGACCAAGCACGCAATGCCGACGAGCGCCACAGTTAGAGGTGGGTGCATGAGTGCGTATTCAACGCCAGGACTTGTTCGCGCAGCGCGACCTTTTTTCCACCTGCTTTAACCGCTTTGCCGAAACAAGTGGGCGAGCGCTTGTCCATAGACAACAGCACCGACAATTGCCGCCGCGATGCTCGCGACCAGCACAGCGGCCGCGCCAGCGTGTTTGGCGGACCGGGCGAGCGGGTGCGTCTCCGGCTGAATAAGGTCAACGACGTGTTCTAAGCAGGTATTGAAAAGCTCCGCGGCGAGCACGAAGGCGATCATGATGATGACGAGGAGCCAGGTATGCGTGTCGAAGTGCAGCACAGCAGCTCCGATAATCGCAAAGGCTGCAATGACGAGTTGGATGCAAAAATTCGGCTGATGCACGACCGCATGGGCAATGCCATCCGCCGCATCGGCGAAAGCTGCCAAGAACGGACGATTAGGCACCGGCGGAAAGTTCTCGCAACAGACGGCGTGCGACCCCATGCATGCGCGCAGCCTCTTTGCGCTCGCGATGGTCGTACCCGCACAAATGCAGTGCCCCATGCACCGCGAGGCGGGCGATCTCATCGGCGAGCGACGCTCCGTATTCGCGCGCCTGGCGGCGAGCTGTTTCGTGCGATATCAGGATGTCACCGAAAGGTTCCCCCTCGCGCGCACCATCGCTGAGCGGAAACGAAAGAACGTCAGTTGGGGTATCGAGACCCCGGTAGCGAAGATTCAAGCGGCGAATCGTTCGATCGTTTGTGATCACGACGCTCACGTCACCCCGAACGCGCGGAGAGACTCGCGCGAGCACGTACCCCACGATATGGCACAATGCGCCCGGCCGAACGCCGCGCATTTTCGGAGACCGCACGAAGACCACTGGACCGGCAACGTCCTTCACCAACCCGCTGGAGTATGCCCGATCGTTCTTAGGGCCGCACATGGACCAATGACTGCCGCCGCAATGAAAAGATCCGCGCCCGTAAACTTGCCCTGCAGAATTGGCAGCGGCGAGGCGGGCGGCGCAACGTATGAGACGGGGCCAGCGAGCTGCGTTAGGGCGGGCAAAGCTGGCATGTCGTTAAACTCGAAACTGGGTAAGACATACAGCGCCGGGGCCACGCTTGGGGCGACTTTCCAGTCGCCACCTACAGGAGGGGCTGCGGGAGCTACAGGAGTTTTCGGGGCGACTTTCCAGTCGCCCCCTACAGGAGTTGCGGGGACGGTGATTGGCGGTTTCACCTGCCTCGCAGTAGCGCTGAGCGCGCGCTGCAGCCGGGCTCGCTGCGCCGCTCTGGTTGCCGCGACATCGGCGCTGGATTTACGCATCGCCTCGTCGAGCTGCGCGGCTGGTGGCGTCGCGGCTTGCTTGTCTTGCTGCGCGCGGGCTCGTTTGAAGAACGTCGAGACGACGTTCACAACGATAATCAAGATGACGAAGAGCCCAATAGGATCGATCGCCGCTTGCTGCCTTCCCATCAGGCTCACCCCAAGAATCATTGCGGTGGAGTCGGCGGCGTTGGTGGCGGCATTGCCGATGGCGAACCGCCGCCGGACTGTCCAGCGATCGCGCTCCGCATGTTCGTGTCGGACAAGACGTTCTGCATGCGATAGTAATCCATGACGCCGAGATGCCCGCTCCGGAAAGCCTCGGCCATCGCAGCCGGTACCAAAGCTTCCGCTTCGACCACCTTCGCGCGCATCGCTTGCGTCTGGGCCTTCATTTCTTGCTCTTGAGCCATAGCGGCGTACTGGCGCTCCGCCGCTTTGGCCTGCGCCACGCGTCGGTCAGCTTCCGCTTGGGCCGTTTGTAGGTCAGCGCCAACGTTGCGCCCGACGTCGACATCGGCGATGTCGATCGAAACAATTTCGAACGCGGTGCCGGCGTCGAGTCCCTTGGCGAGCACGGTCTTGCTGATGTGATCCGGGTTTTCCAATACTTCTTTGTACGTCGTATCGCTGCCGATGGCGGCAACCACGCCTTCACCGACGCGTGCTATGACGGTTGCCTCTCCCGCGCCGCCCACGTAGCGGTCGATTGCCGCCCGTACGGTGACGCGCGCCTTGACGTTGAGCTGAATGCCATCCTTGGCAACGCCTTGGAAGGTCGGGGTTTCGATGACCTTCGGATTCACGGACATTTGGACCGCCTCTTGCGGATTGCGCCCTGCGAGATCGATGGCGCATGCGGCTTCCCACGTCAATGGTATCTGTGCTCGTTGGGCCGAGATGAGCGAGAGCGTCACCACATCAATGTGCCCGCCCGCAAGATACTGCGATTGCATCTGATCGACGCTGACTTTCAAGCCCGCCTTGACCGCCATCACGAGCGCATCGACGATCACGCCGGGTGGCACGCGCATGAGGCGCATCCGGACCAGGCTGAAGATCCCGAGGTGCACGCCCGCGGCCTGCGCGCGGATCCACTGACCAAATGGGAAGTAGTAGAGGAACATAAAAAAGAGGATGATCGCCGCAAACGCAACGATGATGACGACAAACGAGCCAAATTCCACGACGTGCTCCTTTAAGCCCGGGTGACGATGACTTTTGCGCCTTCAACGCGTTTGACGCGAAGGCGAGTTTGTGCCGGGATGAAATCTCCATCCGTCTGCACTTGATAGCGATTGCCGTTAATGATCGCCACTCCAGCAGGGCGCAAATATGTTTGCGCCACGCCTTCAGCGCCCATGAGCCCGGTCAGCGGTTTCGTTGCGATGTACCCTTCAGTCACTGACTGTGCGCCCGCAAACGCCAAGCGTCGCAAGAATGCGCTCTCCGGCAGCCAGCGCAAAATGAGAAAGAAAATTACAACTGACGCGATCAGCGAAAGAGCTGTGGAGACGACGCCCACATAAAAGGCCCCGAAAGCGAGCACGATGCTCGTTAAGATAAGCAACGCACCCACGAGCCCCGAGATACCGTGTCCGGGCAGCACGTGCAGTTCGAAGAGCAGCGCGAGCACGCCCAGCCCAAAAAGTGCAAGTACCGTCCAGTTCGAGAAGCCGGCGACGATGTGCGCGCCAAAGAACAGGGCGAGCGCCGCGACTCCGATGATGCCCGCAACGAGATGCAGCGTCTGCATTTCAATGAGCAAGCCCAAGAAGCCAATGGTGAGCAAAAGACCAGAAACGAGCGGGTCGGCGGCAAACTGCGCGATGCGCTCGCCGAGGGTCTGCTCGGCGACGTGCAACCGCGGTTGATGGAAGCCGGCCAGCGCCAGTGCGTCCACTTCATTGTCAGCCATCCCGTCGACGAAGTGATATTTTTGCGCCTCGGCCGGTGAAAGTGAGAGGATCTGTCCTTTTTTCTTCAGCCCCGCAATGACCACATCGGGGTCGGTCATCCCGGCGGCGATGTTCGTGTTGCGATGGTGCGCTTCTGCTAAGGAAACGAACTCCGCATGCAGCGCGGAGATGGTCTTTGCGGTCGAGGGAATCGGTTCTGCGGCGCCGATGCTGGAGCCGGGAGCCATATAGATCTTGTCGCACGCGAGCGCGATGAGAGCGCCCGCGGACCAAGCTCGTTCCTTGACGTAGGCAATCGTGGGGATACCGGCTGAGGCAAGCGCGTCGCGGATGTCGTTCGCGTCGTCGACAACACCGCCGTTCGTCGCCAAAACCACGAGGATTGCGCTCGCGCCGCTTTCTTGCGCTTGGGTGACCGCGCTTGCGACGCGATGCGCCATGCCCGCATCGATCGTATCGTCGATGTTAATGATTTGAACGAGCGGATTCGTCGCGACAGCGGCGCGCACGAATGTTGCGCACGAAAGTCCGGCCGTAAAGAGTAAGGAAAAGGCCAAGACTCGGAGTTTCATTTACTACTTCTTTTCCAGGAAGCTACGGACTGCTTCCTGGATGGCCTTGCCGTTTGCTTTATCTTTCAGCTCCGCCATGGCAGCTTTCATCGCTGCCCCGAACTGCGGATTCGGTCCCAGCGGGGCCACAGCGGCTTTGACCCCTTCCAGCAGTTGCGCTGGTTCGAGTTCTTTGGGTAGATAGCCGGAAAGGATCTCTCGCTCTCTGGCTTCTTTGGCTGCTAAATCCTCGCGTTTGCCGCGTTTGAACTCCGAAATGGAGTCGTCGCGTTGTTTGACCTGCTTGCGCATGACATCGAGTTGCTCTTCGTCCGTGAGCTCGCCGTTGTGCTCGATACGTCGGTAATTCATGGCGGAAATAGCCATGCGGAGTGTTCCTACACGCTCCGCGTCGCGAGCTTTCATCGCAGTCTTGAGGTCAGCCGTTAGCCTCTCGAGAATGCTCAGGAGCGTCGTTTGCGCGCGGCGGCGCTCTTCTTCTTCCGGCGAACGCTCGGCTTCTCGTAGTGTTCGTGGCGCCGCGCCTCGGCGAGCACGCCTGATTTCTGGCACATCTTCTTAAAACGCTTGAGGGCGCTCTCAATAGATTCGTTGGCTCCAACCCGAGTTTCCATACTTGCGACACCCCCTTTGCGTGAAACGGAGCGGTCGGCACACGCCGACCGTCTTTTTGTTCGATTGCTCGCTTCGACGAGACCGGTTTAGGGTCCGCTCGTTGCCTAACCGGGAGGCCACGCAAAATGGCGTCCCGACAGCAGATGAAGGTGGAGATGGTACACCGTTTGTCCCGCGGAGGCGCCGTTATTTATGGCTATCCGGAATCCAGCATCGGGGCCGAATTTCTCGCGGGCAATTGTTGCCGCGACGTGAAGCAGCCGGCCAAGCAAGGCCTCATCGGCTTGCGTGTGGGCGTCGAGCAGCGTGGGAAAATGCGCCTTGGGAACGACTAAGATGTGCCCGGGCGCGATCGGCCGGATGTCATTGAACGCCGCGATGGTATCGTCTTCGTAGACTAGCGGCACACCCGCCTTGCCAGACGCGATGTCGCAAAAAATGCAGGTCTCGGCCAACGCTAGTTTCCGGGCGACAGCGACATGACTTGGAACGGTTCGGAGTTGTCTGGATTGCCAATATAGCCGAGCACCGTTCGCTTGAAAACGATTGGCGGACCAGTGTGCACGAGGGGAACCAGGGGCGCTTGGTCGTGGACGATCTGTAGCGCTTGCGAGTAATACTCGGCTCGCTTCGTGCGGTCATTCGTGTTTTGCGCTGCGATCATCAAGTTGTGGAAGTCATTATCTTTCCAAAAGCACACGTTCTGCGCGCCGGGCGGAATGGCGCTATCCCTGTCGAGGATTGCGTAGAGAAAATTGTCGGGATCGCCGTTGTCTCCAGTCCATCCGGCGAGCGCGAGGTCATGGTCGCCTCGTTCGGTCTTATCCAAATACTGTCCCCACTCGAAACCTTGAAGCGACGCGTTGATGCCCACGGTGCGCAAATCGGCTTGGATCGCCTCAGCGACGCGCTGAGGTTCGGGAACGTACGGACGGGGCAGCGTCATGTACCACAACGTCGTGGTGAAGCCGTGCGGGAAGCCCGCTTGGGCGAGCAGTCGGCGGGCGTCCGCCGGGTCATACGCGTACGCGGTTTTATTGGGATGTGGCCACACGGCGAGCGGCAGAAAATCAGTAGCCACCTCAGCGGACGGGTCGTAAAAGTTTTTGACGATTGCATTCGCGTCGATCGCTTCGTTGATGGCGCGTCTCACCAACACGTTCGTGAATGGGGGTTTCTGCACGTTGATTGCCAGATAGAGCACGTTGTTGGGAGGTTGGTGGTAAATCGTTAGGTTGTGATCGTTTGCCAAGGCGGCCATATCGTCCGGACGGGGGTATTCCCAGCCATCGATGTCGCCTTTTTGCATAGCGAGCAGACTGGTCGACTGGTCGGGGATGTCGCGGAAAATAATGGTTTGAATTTTTGGCTTATCGCCCCAATAGCCGGCGAATGCCTTCATAGTAATGTGGTCGTCTTTGACCCATTCGGTCACCTCATACGGTCCCGTTCCCACCGGCGCGCGGAAATAATTCTCTCCTTCTTTCTTCATGGCCGTGGGTGACGAAATGCCGAACGCAGGCATGGCCAGGTTGGCAAGCATCGGCGCCATGGGTCGAGTGAGCACGAACTCAACTTCGTCCGGAGCGAGCACGCGAACGTCGCTGATGACGCCCGGAAATCCGCCGAACTGGCTTTCGTAGTAGGAATATTCCAGATTTCCTTGCAGCAGTTTGTGCCAAGGATTGTCGCGCAGGCGCCAGCGATCGAAATTGAACTTCACGGCCGCTGCGTCAAAGGTCGTGCCATCGTGAAATTTCACGCCGTGCCGCAGCTTGAACTTCCAAATCTTCCCATCTGGGCTCACGCTCCAGGAGGTTGCAAGCGCCGGCTCGATATCGAAGCTACCGAGTTGGTAGCCGGTTAGGCCTTCCATAGTGATGCGCGACACGTTGAGCGACATGCCGTCGGTAACCACTGCAGGATCCAGCCGCACGGCATCTTGGTTGCGCCCAAAAACAAGCGTCGATCCGTTGTTTTCAGTTGCCCCCGTACTGGAGCCCGAACAGGCGGCGAGGCCGACACACGCCGCAAAGAGGGCGCTCGCAATCGCAAACCGCCGCGCCACACTAGAATACTTCACTTCTTTGCCTCACTCGCCAAGGATCTTGAACGACCATTCATACGCAAGCCCATTACCTGCAATATCGGTTCCTCTGAGCCTGACGTCCACCACCCCAGGGGGCAAATCTGCGGGTGGATAGTAGGAAATGAATGATGGCGTACGCGTTGTTTGGGCCGTTACGTCTTGACCGTTGACCGTCAGGATAAGGCTCCCCGTGTCCATGCCCTTGTTCCCTACGGTGACAAAGGTGGCGACGATATTCGGGCGAGTGATGTTGATCTGGCCCCCCGCCGCTGGTGCAGTTTCACCCACTGAAGGTGGTGTGGTGATGATCGTTAGCGGGTCGGGAGCCTCCACCAGAGCCGTGAGACTGTTTTTGGTGAGCCTCACCAGCACCGGCGCATCGGCGAGGTTCGTGCCGACGGAAACAACGTAGTCACCCTCGTAGTGACCCGAACGAACCTCTCGCATCACGTTATGAGCGAAGACATCGCTCAAATCGAATTCGGCACGTCCTCCGGGAGTGCCATCTAAAGCAACCTTCAACACATCGCCCGAACGAAAGGCCCGTTGCGCGTTATCCGTCACGCCGGTAATCGCTACTGACGTGCTCCCGGATTGCGCTGAGTTGGGCGTCGCGCTGGCTGTCGTTGCGTATCCACCCGGCGTGAGGGCGACAACCTCTCGCACCGCACCGCTGATGGGATCGGCGCGAAGCGTCACCTTGTCGCCAGCCTGCAGTGACGCAAAAGTGGCAGGCCTGCCGTCCAACGTCACGCTTGCGGATGTTGAAGTGTCCGCAGAAATCACTCGCCCACTGGTAAGCACCATGCTTTGGTCAGCCACACTTGCGATCGTGCCATTGATGCTCGCAAAGATATCTGCGATCGAAACCAATTGTCCGGCGCCATCGAGCGTCACCACCAGTGCGTCGCCTGGGCGCACCGCGGACAGGGTGCCATTCCCGGTGACCGCGCCATGCACGTCGCGGAATGCAATGGCGGTCGTGGCGGGCACGGTCGCGGTGTAGACCTGACCCCCTGAAGTGAATTGTATTGTTGGCGGCGCTGCCGCGCCGTTCACCGCGACCACGCTACCTTCGAAGGTCTTCGCCGACGTCGGTGGCGGGGAAGCTGCTTGCTGCCCAGTGTTACGAGATGCTGCGGAGACAACCACCGCGTGGGTCTTCGCTTTGTACGTCACCGACGCGCCGAAGACCGCACCCAGCGCCCGCAGGGGCAGCATGATCCGCGAACCATTGCGGCGCGGTGCGGCTGCAAGCCGTATCGCTTCTCCATTAACCATTGCCCTCTGGTCATCCAGATGGAGGACGACCTGCCGCAACAGGGTCGTAATCGTCACTGAGCGCTCGCGCGAGTTGGTCGTGACATAGGCGCCGAGCGCCTCACCCACGGGGCGAACGGCGACATAAACCTTGCCATCCAGAATCGCGACCGCGCTCGAAGGCAGGCTCGCTCCGTTGACCACGACGTGCATTGGCTGAGGCGCTGCGGCGATCAGCGTGAAGACAACAAGTCCAAGCCTCACATAGCGATTCATTGTCCGAGAGCCTCGCGATAGACTTGAGCGGTTTGGCGCGCGGTGAGATCCCATGAGAAGTCGCAGGCACGCTTGCGACCCGCCGCGCGCAGCGCCTCGCGCTGCGATGCGTCCATCGCCAGGGTATCCATCTGCTTGGCCAGCCCCGCAGCGTCGTGGGCCAAGAACGTCGCTGCCGCGTGTTCGGTGAGCTCGAGGAGTGCTGGTGTCCGCGCCACGATCACCGGTGCACCGACGGACATTGCCTCGAGCGCACCCAATCCAAAGCCTTCATACAGGGACGGCTGCACTGCACCACTGCAGCCAGCATACAGCGAGATGAGTTCGCCTTGCGTCACATGCCCCACACAGACAATCCTTCCATTTGTTTTTTGCCCCGCATCCAACACAAAATCAAAGGGTCCATCCTCCGTCAGGACGAGATCGCTTGGCGCTTTCGTCATTCGCCACGCTTCAACCAATGTTTGGATGTTCTTGTGCGGCCGGTGGTTGCCCGCGTAGACAAAGTACGACCGATCGAGTCCGAAACGCCGCTTGGCGGCCTCAGCGTGCATCGTTCTTGCTTGCTCGTTGAGAGTGAATGCTTCACCCACGCCGAGCGGCACCACACGAACCCGGTCCGGTTCGACTTGGAGGTAGGTGCGCAGGTCCGCCAGAGTTGCCCGGGCGTCCGTGATGACAAAGCGCGCCGAGCGCGCAGCCGGTCCGACGACCCACCGATAATACGGTGGAACCTTCCACGAAAAATACTGAGGGAAGCGCAGATGGATAAGATCGTGAATGGTGTAGACATGAGCGAGACTGGATCGACGCGGCGCATAGATGCTCATAAAATGGACGAGGTTGGGCTTGGCGCGTGCCAAGAAACCAGCATAGAGCAATTGCTCGCCGAGGCCGCCATTGACGGCGCACGCCCTCGGAACCCAGTAAAACGTTGCGTTGTTCGGGAGCGGGAGTGGTTCGTTCCCAAACACCATAAACTCAAACTCCGGCGCCAGCAAGGGCAATCGTGCGGCGAGCTCCGTGACATAAGCTTTCATCCCCACCGACATTTGGCCAGTCAAGCGAGCATCGAGCGCAATGATGGCCATACTAATGTAGCAGCGGACCTTCAGGTCCGCTTTTGGATTCATTCGCGCCCGTTCTTCGGCTCTTCGTGGCGACCACCGCTGGGTAGAGCGCGCTGCCTGCGCACACGTAGGCGCCACGCCAGCCTTCCAGGAGGCCTCCGCGTCCTATCATGAGCCAGCAAAAGCGCAAGGGGGCAACAAGCCAGGATCCCATCGTTGTCAGGAAAGATGCACGGGGACCCTGTGCTTCGAGATCCGTATAGCGCGCGAACTTGCGGCGATACTGTGCCACGCTTTCGTACGAATGATGTTCGAGTGCTTGGGCAAGCTCGCCGCTGTCTCCACTGGCATGCCATGTCTCGTGAATCGCCGCTCCCTTGTTGGCGGCTCGCGCGCGCACATGAGCGGTACCGGTCCGGAAGAGACGCACCAATCGGTCGGGCCACCAGCCGGCGCAGCGAATCGGGCGCCCGCAGAACCAATTGCGGCGAGACACGCTATACGCAATCAGGTTGGAAGGTGGCTCGAGCGCGTCAAGCTCTTGGCACAGGGCAGTCGTGATGCGCTCGTCCGCGTCCAGCATGAAGGTCCAAGGCGTCTCTACCAAACTTGCTGCGGCGGTCCTCGCCTGCACGTACCCAGCCCACGGTGCCTGGACAACTGTTGCACCAAGCTGGCGCGCACGAGGAGCAGTGTCGTCCGCGGACATCGCATCGTAGACGAGCGCGGGCGATCCGTCAGGCAGCGACTGCAGACACTCGACGATGTTTGCCGACTCGTCCTTTGTGAGAATGACGAACGTGATGTCGGCGTGCTTCACGCCGAACCTCGCGCCCGCTTACGCGCTGCGTTCGCGAGTGAGTTCGCGCCCAGCATCGCGAGCTCGCGCAGCCGCCAGGCAGGCTTCGATGAATCCCGCATAGAGGGGTGACGGGCGGGTTGGACGCGACTTAAACTCCGGATGCGCCTGGGTCCCGATGAACCACGGGTGCGAGGGCAATTCGATGATTTCGACGAGGTCCGCCGCCCGATAGTGCCCAGAAAAAACCATCCCTTTGCGCTCGAAGATCTCTTTGTACGCGTTGTTAAACTCGAAGCGATGCCGGTGGCGCTCGGAAATCTCCAGCTGTCCGTACGCTTTTTGGGCGAGCGAACCTGGTACGAGCGAACACGGATATGCCCCCAGGCGCATCGTGCCGCCCATGACCTGCAAGTTGCGCTGATTCTCCATGAAGTCGATGACTGGGTGCGGTGTCTCCGGCTCGACCTCTCGCGTGTGTGCATTTTCCAGTCCACAGACGTTTCGCGCAAACTCGACGCACGCAAGCTGCATGCCATAGCAAATCCCAAGAAATGGCAAGCGGTTCTCCCGAGCGTGCTTGATCGCGAGCAGCTTCCCCTTGATGCCGCGCGCACCGAAGCCTGGCGCGACGAGTACGCCGCTCACATCGGCGAGTGCTTCGATTCCCCGCTCTTCGAGCACTTCTGAATCGATACGCACGACTTCGACTGCCGCATTTTGCGACACGCCGGCGTGGTAGAGTGCCTCGTTGATCGAAATATACGCGTCCTTGAGCTCCACGTATTTGCCAACCAGCGCTACTCGCACGCTCTCCTTCGGACGCACGATTCGTCGAACCATCGCCCGCCATTCTTCTAAATCCAGCGTACGATCGCCAAAATTGAACTTCTGGCAGACCGCCTCGGCCAGGCCCTCCGCTTCGAGGTTGAGCGGAACCTGGTAAATACTTTGGGCATCGCGGCTCTGGACGACTGCCGAGCGTTTGACATCGCAGAATAGCGCGATCTTTTCCTTAATGTCTTGTGTGATGGGGTACTCCGCGCGGCAGATGATCGCGTCGGGCGATATGCCGATGGCGCGAAGCTCGCGAACCGAGTGTTGGGTGGGTTTGGTCTTCAGTTCGTCGGGCGCACCCAAATGCGGCACAAGCGTCAGATGGATGTACATGACGTGGTCGTCGCCCACGTCGTGTTTAAACTGACGGATTGCTTCAAGGAAAGGCAGGGACTCGATGTCGCCAACCGTGCCTCCGACCTCGATAATGCACACGTCCGCGGAACTTTGCAAGGCTACTTGTTTGATTCGATCTTTGATTTCGTTGGTGATGTGAGGAATGACCTGGACGGTTGCGCCCAAATACGCGCCGCGACGCTCCTGCTCGATGACCGAGCCGTAAATCTGCCCTGTTGTTACATTGTGGAGCTTGGTGAGATTCTCATCGATGAAGCGCTCGTAGTGTCCGAGATCGAGGTCGGTTTCGGCACCGTCTTCCGTCACGAACACCTCACCATGTTGGTACGGATTCATGGTGCCGGCATCAGTATTAATGTAGGGATCCAGTTTTTGGATGCTGACCGAAACACCGCGGCTCTTCAGCAAGCGCCCGAGCGATGCGGCTGCTATACCCTTCCCAAGCGACGAGACTACGCCGCCCGTGAAAAAGATAAAACGGGTCACAAGTTCACGTGCTTGTGTAGCAGCGGACCTTTAGGTCCGCTCCCTCAAAAAAGACAAGATTCATGTACTTCAAGGTTCGCTGCGAGGAGCACCGGACCTTCAGGATCCGCCCCCGTCACGCGCTAGCCTAGCCAGTTTTGTGCGTGGAAAAAGGACATCGCGTCTGCTTCGGGACTTGCCGCTTCTGGCTGGTAATCATAGCACCACCGGGCAAGCGGCGGCAGCGACATTAAGATGGATTCGGTCCGTCCACCGGTCGCCAAGCCAAAGCTCGTGCCTCGATCGTACAAGAGATTGAATTCCACATACCGTCCCCGTCGCAAGAGTTGGAACTGACGCTCCCGTTCGCCGTATGGCTCGTCGCGGCGCCGCTGCACGATTGGAACATACGGGAGCAGAACGTTCTTGGCGCAATCGGCGACGAAATGAAAGATCGCCTCTAGGTCACCACGCAGATCGTCAAAAAAGATCCCGCCGACACCGCGCGTTTCGCCGCGGTGCCGAATGTAGAAATATTCGTCGCACCAGCGCTTGAAGCGGTTGTAGTAGGTTGGGTCGTGGCGATCGCAGATCTCTTTCCAGCCTTTGTGGAAAATGACAACGTCCTCTCGATATGGGTAAGAGGGCGTCAAGTCGCTCCCACCCCCAAACCAGCCATCGTCACCCCGCGTGAGATACCGAAAATTGGCGTGCATGGTCGGCACCATGGGGCTTTTCGGATGAAGCACCATGGAAATGCCGGTCGCAAAAAACCTTCGATCGCGCGAATCATCATCCAACTCGCCCCACACCGTTGACGTGTTCACACCGGCGCGCTCGAAGAGGCCGCCATTGCTGAGTATTGAGGTAAGTCCGCCGCCCCCGCCGGCCCGTTCCCACCTATCCTTTTGGAACGCCTGGCCATCAAGGCTTTCCAACGTCTCGCAGATTGCCGCTTGCTGCTGCTCGACGAGTGCCTGCACCCGACGACCGAGCTCTCCGCCGGGGTCGCTCATCCCGTGAAACCCGGCTGTCTGACGGTGACCATCCGTTCCAACCCAGCCGCGTCTGCTTGCACCTCGACACTCGCCCCGGGAAACGCGGCCTCAGCCAAAGAGACGAGCAGCGCAGCATTGTGAGGACCGCATTCCAGATAGGCCGCGCCGGTCGATTCGAGCACGCTTGGAGCTTGTTGCAGCAACGGTCGATAAACGGCAAGGCCATCGCGGCCTCCCATAAGGGCTAACGCTGGTTCGTACGCGCGCACGCCTGCATCGAGCGCGTCGATAAAATCTTCCGCGACATACGGCAAGTTCGCCACGATCGCATCGAAGCGAATGTCCGCGGGAAACCCCGCGAACAAATCGCTATGGATGAGCTCGACCTGTTCGGCGAATCCAAGTATGGAAACATTGTGTGATGCAAGCTCGAGCGCTTCTCTACTGACGTCGCTTGCGTTGATCTTCGCGTCAGGCAGGAGATGGGCCAAGGCGCAGGCGATTGCACCGCTGCCCGTACCCATATCAACGATCCTTGCACCGGGTCGTTTGCGAAAATCGCGAACACAGGCCAGCACAAGCTCCTCAGTCTCCGGACGGGGTACAAGCGCGCGACGGTCGACGGCGATTTCCAAGCCACAAAACGCCTTGCGGCCAACGATATAGGCGACCGGCTCGCCGTTTGCACGCCGTTCTGTCAACTCCAGCAGTCGTGTCTTGCGTCGGCGGTCGAGCGTTGCGTCCCCGTAGGCGATGACAGCCGAAGCATCAAGTCCCGTGATGAACTGCGCCAGTAGGCGAGCATCGAGCCACGGCGTCGGTGAAACCCCGCGCAAACGGACGCGGCAGACGTCAATGGCTTCGGCAATCGTTTTTGGATTAGGCGACGGCATCGCCGGTTAGTCGCTTGCGCTCCTCATCCGCCAGGAGCGCGTCCACAACCCCGTCCAAATTTCCGTCCAAAATACCCTTGAGATTTCCCGTACTGAATCCGATGCGATGATCCGTTAGTCGATCCTGTGGGAAGTTGTACGTGCGAATCTTCTCACTGCGGTCACCGGTACCAACTTGCGCTCGCCGCGCTGATGCGGCTGCTTCTTCTTGCTCGTGCAGTTTTGCTTCGTAGAGGTGAGCCCGCAACAGTTGCATGGCGCGCTCGCGATTTTGAAGTTGCGACCGCTCTTCTTGGCACGCCACGACGATGCCGGTTGGCTTGTGCGTGATCCTCACCGCTGATTCGGTCTTGTTGACGTGCTGGCCACCGGCCCCTTGCGCGCGATACGTGTCGATCTCTAAGTCCGTCGCGTTGACTTCAATTTCGACCGCGTCAACTTCCGGCATGACTGCCACAGTCGCCGTCGAGGTGTGGATTCTACCGCTCGCCTCCGTCGCCGGCACCCGCTGGACGCGGTGCACGCCGCTCTCATGCTTGAAGAGACGATATGCGCCTTTGCCTTTTACTGCGATCACGACTTCCTTGAAACCGCCCGCTTGCGACTCGGACGCACTAATGATCTCTGTCTTTAGCCTGTGACCTTCGGCAAATTTCACGTACATGCGCATGAGGTCGCCAGCAAACAGGCTCGCTTCGTCGCCACCCGTTCCTGCCCTGATCTCAAGGAACAAATCCTTCTCGTCGTTGGGGTCCTTTGGAACCAAGAGGGCGCGCAGGCGATCCCTCTGCGCGGCGCTCTCCACGCGCAAGCGTTGCACCTCGCCACGGGCAAGCTCGGCAAGCTCTGCATCGCTCTCGCGCAACAACGATTCGGCCGAAGCGAGCTCCTGCTCGAGTTGCTGCTGCCGTCGATGTGCGCTAACGATAGGCTCTAAGCCGGCGCGTTCCTTGGCGAGTTCTCTTGAAACCTTGGGGTCGTAAGCTGCGCCCATGGCCGAAAGCTTTGCCTCAATGTCGGCGAAGCGCGCTTCGACGCTGCTGAGCCGAGCGTCGATCGTTGCGTCGTGATCTGCCATATTTGTGAACGTCGTTGCGCGAATTTATTCGCGCGTCAACTTAAGGCGCAGGCGTTTCCGCAGGCGTCTCTGCGGGGGCGTCAGCCGTCGCAGCCTTCGGTTTGCGAGTACGAGGTTTGGTGGCGCGTTTGCGCTTTGGCGCAGCTCCTGCAGTCTCGGCGGCCTTTACCTCGGTAGCGGTCTCGGCCGCCTGAGCGGTCTCCGCGGCAGCGGCTTGCGCCTTAGCGGCCTCCGCCTTGGCAGCTTCAGCTTTAGCTGCTTCCGCTTGGGCTTTTTCGCGCTCGGCTTTGGCCTGATCTTTTTTGGATTTCTTGCTTGTGACCGTACCGTACTTGGTCATAAACTTCTCGACGCGGCCTTCGGTGTCGACGAACTTCTGATTGCCCGTAAAAAACGGATGGCAAGCAGAGCAAATCTCGACGTGCAGTTTCTCACGCGTCGAACCGGTCGTAAAGGTGTTGCCGCACGAACAGACCACGGTGGCTTCAAACCACTTGGGGTGGATCTTCTCTTTCAATGGAAATGCCTCTCGATGGACGCTGCCCGGCCGGTGCTTTGGCGACAAGGTGTCCCGCAGCCAGCCACGTGCGTCAAACGACAGTATATCACACGGTCCTCATTGGGTCTAGACACCTGCGAAACGGGTGGGAAACAAATGGCGCATCAAAGGAGACGAGCATGTCGTTCATACCGCTAGCCTTGGGGACGGTCTTTCAAATGGTCTCGCAAAGCGGCATCGACGCCGCGCAGCAGGCGATGCTGACGATGGACGAGACTGACCAGCTCATGCTGCAAGCTCAGGAGCTGCGGCATCAGGAAGTCATGGACGAGCGCAGCGAAAAATTCAACGAAGCTGTCCAAGAGCGCTCGGAGCGGATGCGCGAACGCGAGCTGCTCATGGACCTCGACATGTCAGACCGCAAGGTTGACGACAAGATAACCAAGGAGTGGATCGGCCTCATCCGCGGCCAATAATCTCATCCCGCGAATGTATTCGCGCAAAATGTAGTCGCGCGAATTTATTCGCGCGGGCAGAAAGTGTAGTCGCGCGAATTTATTCGCGCGCTCAGAATAAGAGCGGCCGGGTTCACCGGCCGCTCTTTGTGTCGAGCTTCGTTTGTTTACCGCAGCGAGCCCCAGCGGTGATCGTAGGAAATGGTCAGCTGATGTGGAGGCGCGGGATACGCACTCGTGCAGTACAGATACGGCGCACTTGGAAAGCGACAGCCTAGGGTGTACCCGGGCGCGCCGATGAGCGGAATCCCCTGGTCGAATGCGCTCCAAAGTCCCGCATTTGTATTGAAGATGTTCGTCCACGCCACGTGGATGCGATCAGCGCCAACCGGCAGCTCAGCTCCGGCATTGTAGAGCCAAAACGGATTGACATTGTACGCGTTGTTGTGGCCAAAATAGTTGGCGCCAAAGAAGACCGACGTGACTTGAGACAGGGTGTGGTAATTGATTGACCACCCGTACTTTTGTATGGGTACCCCGAGGAATTGCTGATTGTTGACCACATCGCCGAGTTGAGCGGCCGTCCCCGGATCGATGCCCGTCGGATAGGCCGACTGGGTATTGTACTCGAGGTGCGCACTGAAGTTGCCGTTGAATGGAGCAGTCCCCTCGAACTCAACTCCCTGATAGACGGCGTGCGCGATGTTAAATGGTTGCGCCACGAACAACACCGGACATGGGACCGGCGTCATCCCACTCATGCAATTGTTACCGGCAAAGAACAACCCTGGCGGTGCTGGGAAGATGCCGTCGAAGATGTGATTTGTGAGATTCGTCCGGTACAGATCGATGCTGATGTTGCCGTCGTAGCGGAAGAGTCGTTGGTATCCGATATCACCGCCAACAGCCGTCTCTGCCTTTACGCTTGGATTTCCAGTATCCGCAACACAGTTAAAATTTGAGCCGGGGCAGCTTGATCCAGGGTTCCCGCGACTAAGATTGAGCGTGCTAAATAAGTCGGACAATCGAGGCGCAGCAAAACCCGTTCCGAACGAGGCGCGAAAGACACTGTTGGTATCCGGTTTGTAGACGACTGCGAGCCGCGGATCGAAGCGTTTGACCTGCAACGTATCGTAGTCGCTGTAGTATCCCGCAAAGGTCAGGTCGAGCCTTGGATCGACCGTATAGTCGTCCCGAACCAGATACGTCCTTTCGATTTGCTTGCCGGTTGCTGATGGAACAAGCTGCTCGAAGGTGGCACTGGAAAATCCAGGCAGTCCACCGAAATAGAAGTCATCACTGTTTCCGCCCGCGGCGAGCGTTAGGGCGTTGTTACCCATCGATTTCGTCCAGGACGCCAAGACCCCGCCGAGCCGATCAAGAGAGCGCGACTCAAAGCAACAAGTAGCAGGGGCTTCATTCAGACCATCAACGACGCGCTCCAGGTACTGTTTGTAGTAGCGAAGCGTGAGGGTTCCCCCTCCGAGCGAGGTTCCGAAATCGACCCAGTACTTGGGTTGGATATTCCAGACGAAATCGCCGGGAAAACCATAAAACGACGGTAAGCCTGTCGTGGGGTCGGTGATCGGTGTTCCGCTCGATGTCAGATTTGGGTTAGCGACTAGACCAAGTTGGTCACGATAGTCGCTTTCATCCGAGGCTCCGACAACCAAGTAGCTCGCGGACGAAAGATCGTAGCGCAACTTTGCGAGCCCGGATTTGAGATTCAATGTCTGCGTCGGGTGAGCAATGACATTTGCCCCAAAGAACGGCTGATAAACCGCTGTGTAAGGATACGGAACGAAACCATCTGTTCCATATCGATGGAGATCAATGAGATACCCAAAGTGGCCGAACGTGTTTGTTTCTAAGACGTTATAATCTGTGGTTCCAAAACCACCGGCTGTCACAATGGCTTCGCCGCCCTCGGTTTTGGCTGGATCCCGGGTGACGAAATTCACCGTACCGCCGATTGTGTTCGCGCCAAAGAGTGACGTGCCACCAACGCCTTTGATCACCTCGACGCGTGAGTAGATGGCTGGGGTCAGGGCTGATGCATCGAAGTCACCGTACTGCCCGTTGCGCATCGGCTCGCCATCCTGCAGCACTAATATCTCATATCCCGTGTTCGAACTTCCATCGAATCCACCGCCAAAACCACCTGCGCCGCGAATGGTGAGAGTAGTAACGGTCCCGGGCGCGCCACCATCGTAGCGCTCAAGTGTTACCCCTGGCAGCGTTTCGAGCGCTGTTTGAGCTTGCGTTGCGCCCAGATCGATGAACTGATTACTTGAGATCGTTGTGCTCGCGGCCGACGACGTGTTGAGCACCGAATGGCCAGTCACTGTGACGTGTCCCAGGCTAGTGATGTTCGTCGTCGTTACCGGTTGCAGCGCCACTTGCAAGGAGATCGTTTGCCCGTCGGCCAGCGGCAGAGGCGCGGACTCCGTTGTTTGGAAGAGCTTCGCCGTGACTCTCAGATAAAACGTTCCGGCGGCAAGGCTGGTAAAGCTAAACGAGCCGTCCTTAGCCGACGCGGTCGTAAATGTTTCTGCGGTGCCGACGAGGTCGACTTTCGCTCCTTGAACCGGAGAGCCGTTGTTCCCCGAGACGACCGTTCCCGTGATCGAGCCAGTCCCAGCTGCCCATGCGCTCGACGGAGTCGAGTTGAGTGCCCCCACCAAGCAGGCGAAGAATGTAAGAGAACAGACAAGACGACGCAAATGCATATGCCTCTCCTTAAAATCTAGCGCGATTCCCGTTGGCCCGGCGTTCTCATCCACATCCGTACCTCCCTGTCGCGAGTTGCGCCTGAAGGTCAGTTCCTGAAAAGCGACAAAGCGGCGCTCGTTGAGGAGCGAAGCTGTGCATAAAACACTCGTTTGTATGTTCGTTGCGATGACGCTTGTGCTCGCGTCGTGTTCGAATAAGGGCGCCGGCACCTCAGGACCGGTTGCCGCCGGGAAACTATCCTTAGGAATGGTTACCGACGTCGGAGGCCTCGGGGACAAATCATTCAACGACTCTGCCTACCGCGGGCTGCAGCGCGCCCAAGCCCAGCTTGGGTTAGCCGCATCTGTGCTGCAGTCGAGATCCGTTTCCGATTACGAACCTAACCTCTCCACCCTGGCACAGCATGGCGATGCGTTAATCTTTGCGATCGGCTTTCTCATGCACGACTCGCTCAACGATGTTGCGCCTAGATTCCCCAAAACCCATTTTGCCATCATTGACTCGGTGGTTGACCAGCCCAACGTCACTTCTGTAACTTTCCGCGAAGAGGAAAGCTCGTTCTTAGCCGGCGTGCTTGCAGGCCTCGTGACCAAGACAAACACGGTCGGATTCCTCGGAGGCATCCAATCCCCGCTCATCGAGAAGTTCGAAGCCGGTTTTGTCGCGGGGGTGAAATCGTCAAACCCCAAAGCGCAAGTCCTCATTAAGTACACAGGTTCCTTTGACGACGTTGCCGCGGGCAAGGAATACGCCGCGGTGCTCTACGATCAAGGGGCAGACATCATCTATGCTGCCGCTGGTAAGTGCGGGCTCGGCGCTATCGATGAAGTCAAGAGCCGACCCAAAGGCTTCTATATCATTGGCGTCGACTCCGATCAAGATGCGCTCGCTCCCGGGAAAGTCCTCACGAGCGCACTCAAGCATGTGGATAACGCGGTGTATGCTTTGGCCTTGGCCGCGTCCCAACAAAAAATTCCCAACGGCCACGTTGTGCTCGGCCTGAAAGAAGGCGGCGTCGGTCTCACCACGATGCAGTACACCAAATCGTCCTTACCGCCGGGCGCTTTGTCAGTGCTTGCCGGTTATCAGCGCGCAATCATCTCGGGCAAGCTTGCGGTGCCTTCGACCGCAAGCGAACTTGCTGCATTTCGTCCGGTTCCTCTTAGCGCGCCGCGATGAGCGGCGAGTCAGCGCCGCTGCTTCGTTGCCACGGAGTGAGCAAACGCTTCGGCTCGCTGGTCGCTAACGATCGAATCGATTTTGACGTGCGTGCGGGCGAAGTGCACGCGATCGTCGGTGAAAACGGCGCCGGCAAGAGCACGTTTATGAATCTGCTCTACGGTGTGTTGCAGCCGGATGCGGGCACCATCGAAGTTCGGGGCACTCGCGTTCGTTTTGCTAACTGCGCCGATGCCATGCGAGCCGGGATTGGGATGGTGTTTCAACACTACCTGCTCGTCGAACGATTTACGGTCGCGGAAAATGTCTTGCTCGGCCGGGAACGAACGGTGCGGGGCTTTCTCGATCGGCGCACCGCCAGCGATGTTGTGCGCGAGGTCGCTGCGAGGTATCGCTTCCTCATCGACCCGGATGCACGCGTGGAATCGCTGGGCGTGGGGGCACGACAGCAGGTCGAACTGCTGAAAGTTTTGGAACGCGATCCGCAGATCGTCATCTTGGACGAGCCGACCGCATCGCTGTCGCCGCTCGAGATCGATGGACTCTTCGAGGTTGTTCGCCGCATGCGTTCGCAAGGCCGCGCCGTCATCTTCATCACCCATAAACTCAAAGAGGTTATGGCGATCAGCGACCGGGTGACCGTCTTGCGCCAAGGCAAAGTTGTAGGCAAGCTCGATCGGGCCGATGCGAGCGAAGCCATTCTTGGTTCCCTCATGGTGGGCAGGGACGTGCCGCCGCAAGTGACGCCCGTCGGACCCGAACCATCGAGCCAGCCCGTGCTCCTCGTACGCGATGTCGTCGTGCAAACCGACGCGGGGACACCAGCGGTGAGTGAAATTTCGCTTGAGCTCAAATCGGGCGAGGTTGTCGGTATTGCTGGCGTCGAGGGAAATGGCCAGGTGGAGTTCGCCGAAGCGCTCTACGGTATGCGAGCCTGTGTGTCGGGCTCGATTGTTTTGGATGGCGCCGATGTCACGCATGCTGGTTCCGTTGCGCGGCGGCATGCTGGGTTGCGCTACATTTCGCCGGATCGGCAGCGCGAGGGATTGGTGCTTGATTTCGATGCGCCCGAGAACATGCTCGTGGGCAACGAGCGCCTCATGCGGCGCGGTATGGTCGTTGATCTCGCCGCCGCGCGCGCGCAAGCCGACGCGATCGCTCGGAGTTTCCGAATTCCAGGCTACACGCCGCAGGCACCGATGCGCAGCTACTCAGGTGGCACGCAACAAAAGTTCTTGGTCGGCCGCGAGCTTGAGGGCGGAGCGCGCGCTGTGATTGCCTTTGCGCCGACTCGGGGTGTCGATATCGGCGCCGCAGAAAGTATTTACGAACATTTCAAGCGACTGCAAGCGGGTGGTGCTTGCATCCTCTTAGTTTCGTATGATCTTGATGAGATCCGTTCGCTCGCCAATCGCATCGTCGTGTTTAGCAAGGGATGCATTGTCGGAGAGCTGAGGACATCCCAGGCGGACGATGCGACGCTCGGGCGTTTGATGGGCGGATCTGCGGCGTGACCATGCTGCGGCGGCTCGCACCGTTCATGCCGCTGCTTGCAGTTATTGCTCTCAGTTTCTTCATCGTCATCGCCGCCAAGGGCAACCCGATTGATGCCTACTCGGCGCTCTTCCAAGGCGCGTTCGGGTCGCTTCAGGGCATAGCTGAGACGCTGACCCAAACGACGGTGTTGTTGTTTGCGGCTCTTGGCGTTGCCATCGCTTTTCGCGCCGGCTTGTTTAATATTGGGGCGGAGGGTCAGCTGATCGTGGGCGCGTTGTGCACTGCCGTCGCCGGTGCCTCGCTCCATCTACCCAAGATGTTGGAAGTGCCCGCATGCTTCGCGGCCGGCGCCATTGGAGGCGCGTTTTGGGGTTTGATTGCCGGCTGGCTCAAGGCTCGATTTGGCGCTAGCGAAGTCATCACCACGATCATGCTCAACTATATTGCCTATCTCGGCGCTAATTTTCTTGTTGCCGGACCCTTGCGCGGCTCGGCCTCGGCTCCGGAGACTGCTCAAGTTTGGTCGACGGCAATGCTTTCGCCCATCATCCCTCTCACACGCTTGACGGCAGCTTTCCCGTTTGCTATTTTGACGGCGATCGTGCTGTGGTGGTGGTTGCACCGCACGGTTGGAGGATTCGAGGTTCGCACGCTCGGGCGCTCGGAGCGTGCCGCGCGCTATGCGGGCATTCCCGTTCAATCGGTCATTATTCGGACCATGGCGCTCAGCGGAGCACTCGCTGGCCTCGGCGGGGCTTCAGACGTCTTAGGGCTTGTGCATCGCTTCAACGCGGAGCTGTCTCCGGGATATGGTTTTACCGCCATCGCTGCAGCGCTGCTCGCACAATCGAATCCGATCGCAGCGGTCTTCACCTCCTTCTTCTTTGGCGCACTTCAAAACGGTGCGCTGTCGATGCAAGCACTAGCCGGCGTGCCAAAGGATCTGGTTTCCGTCATCACAGGTCTTGTAATCATGTTCGTTGCGGTGAACTGGTTTGGCAAGCGAGTGACCTTGCATGGCGCCCCAAGCGCAGACAGTGACGATCTCCGTGACGAACCCGCACCGGAACCAGCGACATGAACGGACTGCTTGGCCTTGTCGCTGCGGTGCTGGCCATCGCCTTGATCAAAGCAACGCCCCTCGTCTATGCAGCCCTTGGTGGGGTGATTTCTGAAAGTGCCGGCATCATTAACATTGCGCTCGAGGGAATGATGGCGGCGGGAGCCTTTAGCGCAGTCCTCGGATCATTTTATTTTCACAACCTGGCCTTAGCCGTGTTGGTAGCGATGCTGACGGGCGCTGCGCTCGGCTTGTTGTTGGCGTACCTGGCCGTCACCCAGCGAGCGGACCAGATCGTCGTCGGCATGGCGATCAACGTGCTCGCAATTGGTGGTGCCGCCTTTCTCCTCGCCGTGGTCTTTGGACAGCCGGGGGCATCACCGGAGGTCAAAAGCTTCAGTTCGCTCGGTCGCGTTGCTAGCGAAGGCCTCATGGATTTGTTCGTCAGTCCGGGCCGCTACATGCTCTTTTGGGTTGCCATTGCACTTGTCGCGATCGTTCATATCTATTTGTATCGGACTCGCAGTGGGTTGCATCTCCGAGCGGTTGGTGAATCGCCGCATGCCGCACTCACGGCCGGCATCAACGTGATCGGCTATCGCTACGCCGCAGCGATTGTTGGCGGCGCACTGGCGGCGCTTGGCGGGGCATATCTCTCAATCGGGGAAGTCGATCTCTATTCTGACGGAATGGTTGCGGGCCGGGGTTTCATCGCGCTCGCGGCGGTGATCTTTGGACGCTGGACGCCGCTCGGAGCAGCCGGCGCTTGTGTGTTCTTCGGCTTCTTTAGCAGCCTGCAGATCGCGCTGCAACGAGCGCAAGTGCCAGCGCAGCTCCTAGAAATGCTGCCCTACGTCTTAACGATCATTGCGATTGCCGGATTGATTGGGAGGTCACGGCCGCCTGCGGCAGACGGCGTGCCCTTTACGGCTTGATGTAGTCGTGCGAATTTATTCGCACGGGTGCAACCGTTCGGTTACAAGCCCGCAGGATGCCAGACGGTCTTGATTTCGACGAAAGATTGGATCCAATCCAACCCCTGTGCATCGCGCCCGTACCAAAAATCTGTGAGCGGCTCAGGGCGGCGGCGCACCCGCTTGAGGTTATCGCAGGCGAGCTCGGCTGTTTTGGCATCAAGATCTTCGTCAGAGATCCACAGGTCAATGGCATTCACATCCATATGCGCTGCAAGCGTCGGGGCAATCTCCGCGCGATAGCCGGTGAGCACATTTACGACACCGGCTGGGACGTCTGCGTTGGCGATCGCTTCTGCAAGACTCACCGCGCTTAAGGGATCTTTTTCCGACGCAACCACCACGACGGTGTTGCCAGAGCAGATGATGGGGACGCAGGTCGAAATCAAGGGCAGCAGAGAGGGTGCGTGCGGGGCCACGACTGCGACCACGCCTGTTGCTTCGGGACTCGAAACGTTAAAGTGGGGAGTGCTCACTGGGTTTTTTGTGGAGAGCACTTGCTCAATTTTGTCACACCAGCCCGCATACCACACGATACGGTCGATCGCCGCACTGACCTCTCTGTCCGCTTGTGTGGGCGTCGCAATACTGCTGCGAAGAGCCTGGGCGAACTGATCGCGCCGCGACTCCATGATTTCCGCAAGTCGATAGACGATTTGTCCCCGGTTGTATGCCGACCGATCGCGCCAAGCAGGCCAGGCGGTGCGTGCTGCCCGGACGGCGTCGCGAGCATCCTTTCGCGTCGCTCGGGCTGCGTGGACGCTGTGCCCGTCGAATTCGCATGCAAACGTGCGTCCAGATTCAGAGCGGGTAAACGCGCCGCCAATGAACAGCTTGGGCGTCTTGCGAACGGCTACGCGCTGTGCCAAGGAATCCTCACATACGGCAGCAATCCGAAAAGGCCACCCTCACGCCCAAAGCCGCTCTCTTTATAGCCACCAAAGGCCGACGATGGGTCGAATTTGTTAAACGTGTTGCCCCAGACGACGCCGGCACGAAGTTGGGAGGCGATTTTGAAATTCTTGCTTCCTTTATCTGTCCAGACACCCGCCGACAATCCATAGCGGGTGTTGTTGGCCTTCTCCACTGCCTCATCGGGCGTGCGGAAGGTCATGACGGAGAGCACAGGGCCGAAAATCTCCTCTTGGGCAATTCGATCGGAAAGCGCTACATGCGTAAAAAATGTCGGCCTGAACCAATAACCTCGCGCGGGTAACGCGCACTCGGTCTGATAACGCTTGCGCCCCGCCTCTTCTCCGCTCGCGGCGAGCGTCTCGATTTTATCGAGCTGGGCCTTGGAATTGATCGCTCCGACGTCTGTGTTCTTGTCCAGCGGCTGCCCAACGCGCAGCGTTTGGATGCGCCGATAGAGTTTTTCAATCACCATCTCGTGCACCGACTCTTGCACGAGCAGTCGAGACCCAGCACAGCACACGTGCCCTTGGTTGAAGAAAATGCCGTTAATGATGCCCTCGACCGCTTGATCCAAGGGCGCATCATCAAAAATGATGTTGGCCGCTTTGCCACCCAGTTCGAGGGTCACTGGCCGGCGCAGGCGAGCGCACTCGCGGGCAATCTCTTTGCCAACCTCTGTCGATCCGGTAAAGGCAACCTTGTCGAGCCCCGGATGTCGGACGAGTGAGGCCCCGGTCTCGCCACCGCCGGTGATGATATTCACCACGCCAGGCGGAAGGTCGGCTTGCTGGATGATTTCGGCCAACCACAGAGCGGTCAAAGGCGTCGTTTCCGCCGGCTTCAAGACAACGGTGTTGCCACAGGCGAGCGCCGGGGCGATCTTCCAAGCCGCCATGAGCAGCGGAAAGTTCCACGGGATGATTTGCCCAGCCACGCCCAACGGCGCGGGAGCTGCATTGCGAAACGCCCAGTCCAGCTTGTCGGCCCAGCCTGCATAATAAAAGAAATGCGCCGCTGCGAGGGGCACGTCGACGTCTCGTGATTCTCGAATCGGTTTTCCACCGTTCATCGATTCGAGTACCGCAAGCTCGCGACTGCGTTCGGTAATCGAACGCGCAATCCGGAACAGATATTTTGCCCGGTCTTGTGGTGAGCAGCGGCGCCAGTACTTCTCGTAGGCCGATCGTGCCGCTTGCACGGCTCTGTCGATGTCCGCGCTGCTTGCCTCGCCAACCTTAGTTAAGACTTCCTCGTTCGCAGGATTGAGGGTGGCGAAATAGCGGCCGCTCTTTGGCGCCACCCATTTTCCTCCAATAAAGAGGTCGTAGTGCGAAGCCAGCTTGAGGTAATCGTGTGCTTCAGGAGCGGCAACGTATTGCCAGGCCGCTTTGACGGGGGCAGTCACCGCTAACCTGGCGCCGCCATTTGGCGAAGCTGGTGCTTTTGGCGATTTTGAAATCGAGCGACTTCGTGCTGCCACTAGGCTTTAGTCCTTTGTAAAATAGTCTTCAGATTGGTACGCTCCGGTGCGCTCCTTTGTGAGCTGCATGAGAACGTCGTTCAGCAGCGAGCTTGCCCCAATGCGAAAGAACGTTGGACTCAGATAGTTGTCGCCGAGGGTCTCTTTTACGATGACGAGATATTGGAGGGCCTGTTTGGCCGTGCGCACACCACCGGCCACTTTGACGCCGACCGACCTGCCGTGTCGCTGCTCGTAGTCGCGCACTGCTTCGAGCATCGCGAGCGCAACCGGGAGGGTGGAAGCTGGTTGCACTTTTCCCGTGGAGGTTTTGATAAAGTCTGCTCCCGCTTCCATCGCGAGCCAACTGGCGCGGCGGATATTGTCGTAGGTCACGAGCTCGCCAGTTTCCAGAATCACTTTCAGGATAGCCGGGCGCGTTGCTTCTCTCACAGCAGCGATCTCGTCTGCGACCACTCGGTAGTTGCCCGACAAAAATGCGCCTCGATCGATGACCATGTCGATCTCGTCGGCACCGGCCTGAAGCGCCTCGCGAGCGTCCTGCACCTTGACGTCAAGTTCGCTCTGGCCACTGGGGAACGAAGTGGCAACAGATGCGACCCTCACGTTAGTTCCCGCCAGCGCGCCCTTTGCCGCCGAAACAAGCTTGGGATAGACGCAGACCGCAGCTACCGAGGGCAGCCTGGGATCATTGGGGTCGGGCACGACTGCTTTACGGCAAAGCTGGCGAACGCGCTCTTGCGTGTCCTTGCCCTCAAGCGTGGTGAGGTCCATACATGCGATGGCCAGGTGAAGGCCAAGAACCTTGGATTGCTTCTTGACGCTGCGCGTGGCAAGCGTGGCTGCTCGCTCTTCTAACCCGACGGCATCGACTGTCATAAAGGCCACGAGCAGGGCTTCGACTTTGGAGTCTGCGTACCCGTCTAAGGATAGCAGTACGAGTCAGACGATGCGTCGCCGCCTTCCAAGCGGACCTGGTGCGCACGGCGATCCGAAAACTCCACGAAGAATTTCTTGTCGGCCGTTATGCCGCCATCGGCACCAACATCGAGCTTAGCCATCCACCCTTTGATGCCATCGGGGTAAAACTGTTCGTCCCAAGAACGATAGAGCGAGTTGGTAAAGTAAACGCGCTTGCCATCACGACTGATTTCAACCATCTGTGGCGCACCGTTGAGCGCCTGACCCGGTTTGGCAGGATGCTCTGCGCGGCGCACAATCCCACCCAAATGTATCGAACCAGTGAGCTTCGGCTGGAACGGATCGGAAACGTCGTACTGACGCATTTCGCCCGTTCCCCAACATGAAACGTACAGGAAGCGATCGTCGAGCGAGAGATCGATGTCTGACACTAGCGGCGGTACCGCTTTGAATCCTTTGAGCAGCGGTGGCAACTGGTCAGGGTCGGCCGGCTCTGCTGGAATATCGATGACCTTTGTAGCCGCCCACTTGTGCTCATCCCAATGCCAGACCCAGATGGAACTCGAGAGATCCTTCAACGAAATGACGACGTTGACGAAGCCATACGCCTTCGTGGGGTCATGCGATGGGCGTAGTTCGAGTGCGGCTTGGTGCTCTGCACCGAGGTCCACCGTCTGCAAGTGCTTACGTTTGCGCAAATCCCAGAAGTGGAGCTGGTGACCGTACTGTCCGGCGAGCAGCAGCTCTGCATTGAGACCGTCTTCGATCATCTTGGGCGTGCCCCACTCGCTCGTCACCAAAATGTCGTGACCGAGATGCCAAAAGAAATCGTAGGCAAGGTACTGCGGCCCGCGATCGACCTCCCATCGCCCTAACACGTTGAAGTTGAAGTGATCCAACAAAAGGATACCCCCTGGACCTTCTCCCTGCGCATTGCCAAGTGCGCTGATGTAGATGCCGTCAGGTCCACAATGCGTGGTGTGCAACCGCGAATACCCGGTGCGCTCTATGACTTCTTTCGGCTCGAGCACTCTCACAATTTTTGGTTTGCGCGGATCCGCCTTCGTGTCGAGAATATAAATATGTGAGGATCGCAGGCCGGTGACAACCAAGTAGCGGCGCTCCACATGGGGATGCGGCGCATACGGACATAGCGCAGAGCTGCATGCATTCCAGCCGAAGTGATGTAGTTCGTCGCCCTCGTTTGGCATTTCCACTTCGCCAACAAGTTTGCCATAGGAACCGGACTGCGGATCCGTGTCGACGACTGCCATCGCATCGCGCTTCGCCTTGCCGTTGACGCTCAGCATCGCGACATAGGCGAGTTTCTCGCGCGGAGCTTGCATCGCGGACTTGGCCGATGGGTAAAACGTTGGATCCGGACGGAGCTGCATGGGTTGTGTCCCCCGTGATCTCGGATGCGAAGAGTCCGTCAAGATAGCGCTAGCGCCTTAGGAAATCCTGTCAGGCAAAGAGCAGGATCGAGCCGCTAATGACGAGCGCAACTACCCACACGAGGTCGAAATTCAACCAAGCCGTTCGTAAGATTTGTAGGCCTAGCCGATCGTAAACAATGATGGCGACGACCGTCATGGTGATAAGATAGCCAAACGTGTGTACGGCGACAGCGACAAGCCACAGTCCAACAGGCACTGCGTGAGACGCAGCGATAGGCATTCCCGACATGCGCATCTGCTGCATGCTCTTAGCCCCTACAGGCAACAGAAAGGGCAGGAGCATCAACCCCGCGCCGTGGCCGGTTGCCATAAGGAACGCCCAAGCGACAAGCCCTGAGAAGCCGACTCGCATGCCAACCCAGCGGAAATGACGGGCACGCAGCCCTCGATAGAGACCAAATCCGATGAGGATCGCGGCTGCACCATACTTGAGGTAGATCTGCGGCAACGTTGCTTGCAGCAAAGCTGCAACTGCAATGATTCCAAGCACTGAGGCGACATGGCCAATGGCGATCGGAGGAAGCGCAGCGAAGACGGCACTTCGGCGCCGTTCTTGCAAACCGAGCGCGACGGCGAAGAGCCACCCCATGCCTGGATTGACGCCGTGGTAGCACCCCAAGAGAAAAAGTGCCGACCAAAACCATGTATGGGTCACGGCATAAAAGAGCGAGATAGAAATTCAGTGCAACTGCCTCGGTTATTGGTCATCGCGCAAACTGTACCAAAGTCTGTGAGGGGTAGGACCTCAGGTTGCCAGAAAATCGTCACCACGTGCGCGACTCTTGATCGCGTGAGATTTCGCATATCGTCTGAAGAAGTGAGGTTGTATCGTGACACAGCCTGTGCAAAAGGTTGTCGGGTGGCGAAGTGGCATTTTTGGGGAACTCTTATCTGAGTTCCTCGGAACACTCGTGCTGCTTGCCTTTGGTACGGGGTGCGTTGCGGTGGCGGTCGTCGGCTTGACCATGTCTGGCCGCACAAGCGTCATCTTCGATGGAGCGGGAGGTTGGTTGCTCATCACGTGGGGATGGGCAATGGCTGTAGTGATGGGCATCTACGTCGCCGGTGGCGTGTCCGGAGCGCATATCAACCCCGCTGTGACGCTCGCGTTTGCCATTCGTCGAACCTTCCCGTGGCACAAGGTCGTCCCATATTGGTTTGCACAAATCGCGGGCGCGTTTGCAGGCGCCGCCATCGTCTATTGGGACTACAACCCTGCGATCAATGCCTGGAACCTGGCTCACCATGTCGCATCGCGCCTTGATCCAAGCGGGCTCACAACGTTCAGCATCTTTGGAACTTTTCCGGCGCAATATTTTGGCGCCAGCCTGATCGGTCCACTCGGTGACCAGATCATCGGCACCGCGTTCCTCGTCGTCTTAGTGTTGGCGATCATCGATTCGCGCAATCTCGCCGTGCAAGCTAATCTCGGTCCGTTCATCATCGGTCTGATCGTCGCTGCGATCGGGATGTCCTTCGGTGTCAACGCGGGCTACGCAATCAACCCGGCTAGAGATTTTGGTCCGCGGCTTTTTGCATTTCTCGCGGGGTGGGGTCCGAACGCATTTCCCGGTCCGAACGGATACTGGTGGGTGCCGATCGTCGGACCGCTTGTCGGCGGAGCAATCGCGCCGTTCATCTACGAGTGGTTCATCGGAACAACGCTGGTGCGCCGTAACCAGGCAACGCGATGAAGTGTCTGCTCGCGCTGGACCAAGGCACGACTAGCAGCCGCAGCATGCTCTTCGATCTTGCGGGCCGGCCTCTGGGCAGCGCGCAGCAAGAGTTTGAACAGCATTTCCCCCAGCCTGGTTGGGTCGAGCACGACCCAGCAGACATTTGGGAGAGCCAAATCCGAACCGTGCGCGATGTCCTCCATCAGACCGACACTCGGATCGAAGACGTCGTCGCGGTTGGCATCACCAATCAGAGAGAAACGACCTTGATCTGGGAGCGTCAGAGCGGTAATCCCATCTACCGGGCTATCGTCTGGCAGGACCGGCGCACGGCCGGCATGTGTGACCAGCTGAAGAAAAGCGGATTAGAGGCAACCTTTAGCGCGAAGACCGGCCTCTTACTCGATCCGTACTTCTCGGGTACGAAGATCGCTTGGCTGTTGCAGAACGTTCCCGGTACGGCGGCTCGCGCACGGCGAGGTGAGTTGGCGTTCGGCACGGTCGATTCGTGGCTGATCTATAATCTGACCGGCCGCAAAACCCATGTCACCGATGTCACTAACGCTAGCCGTACGCTCTTGTTCAATATCCACACGTTGCAGTGGGATGACCAACTCCTGGCGGCACTCGATATTCCGAAGGAACTTCTCCCTGAAGTGCGGCCATCTGCCGGTCGCTTCGCCCAAACCGATCCTACGGTGATGGGTGCAGCCATTCCAATCACCGGTTGCGCCGGTGATCAACAAGCCGCGCTCTTCGGTCAAGCCTGTTTCGCGCCGGGTATGGCAAAGAACACCTACGGCACGGGAGCCTTTGTCGTTATGAACACTGGAGCAAAATCGGTGAGTGGATCCGGGGTAATCTCGACGGTTGCCTGGCAGCTTGAAAGCGAGCCTGCAGAATACGCGCTTGAAGGCTCGATATTTATTGCCGGGGCTGCGGTGCAGTGGCTGCGCGACGGTCTCGGCATCGTCGATTCGTCGGATGGGATCGAGCGCCTAGCTGCAAGCGTTCCTGACAACGGCGGCGTGTTTTTTGTTCCGGCTTTCGTTGGGTTAGGAACGCCGTACTGGGATGCCTACGCGCGTGGTATGATCGCTGGCATCACGCGCGGCACCACGAAGGCCCACCTGGCTCGTGCCGCACTCGAGGCAATAGCCTACCAAACAAAAGATGCGATCGCGGCAATGGAATCAGCATCTGGCCTCCGGTTGCAAGAGCTTCGTGTTGACGGAGGTGCTTCCGTTAACAACTTGCTCATGCAGTTCCAAAGTGACATGTTGGGAGTGTCTGTGTTACGCCCACGCGTAACCGAAACGACGGCGCTCGGTGCGGCATATTTGTCAGGGATCGGCGCAGGCGTTTTCGACAAAGCGAATATACAAAAGGTGTGGACCCTCGACCGACAATTCGACCCTGCCCTGGATGGCGGCGCTCGCGAACGGTTGTATCGTGACTGGCAACGCGCAGTGGAGCGTTCGTTGAAGTGGATTGAGGCTTGAGGTGAACCGCGCGGCTGCCCTGGAACAATTGGGCGAGCGTTTCGATGTCCTCGTCATCGGCGGGGGCGCAACGGGGCTTGGCGCGGCGGTCGATGCGGCTGCCCGCGGGTATCGCACGGCGCTGATCGAGTCTGAGGATTTCGCCAAAGCGACCTCGAGCCGATCAACCAAGCTCATTCACGGCGGCGTCCGCTACTTACGCAACGGCCAGCTCGGGCTCGTGCGCGAGGCGCTGCACGAGCGCACATATCTCTTCAACAACGCACCCCATCTCGTCCGCGACCTTCCTTTCATCATACCTGCTTATTCTTGGAGCGAGGTTCCCTACTATTCTACCGGCCTCGCAATGTACGATCTCTTAGCCGGACGATCTAACCTTCCACGCAGCTCGATTCTGACGGCGCGGGAAGCCGTCAAACGTATTCCTGGGCTCAACGCGAAGCGACTGCGAGCGGCCATCCTGTACCACGATGGGCAGTTCGACGATGCGCGCCTGGCTCTGACTCTTGCCCGCACCGCAGTAGACCATGGTGCGACGGTTGCAAACTACACGCGCGCCAAAGCGCTACTTTACGACGGCGGAAAGATCTGCGGCGTGACGGCTGTAGACTGCGAAAGTGGGCACGAAATTGAGATCACAGCCCGCGTGGTGATCAATGCGACGGGCATCTTCGTCGACGCGATACGATCGCTCGACAGAGCGACGGCGAACCTTTTGACTCACAGCCGCGGAACGCACATCGTGGTTCCAACTGAGACGCTGGGAACAACCAGGCATGCGATCATTGTGCCCAAGACAAGCGACAATCGCGTAATTTTTATGACGCCTTGGCACGGCCATGTTATCGTCGGCACAACAGACATTCCGACGACGCAGATTGCTCTTGATCCTGTTCCGACCCAAGAAGAGGTCAACTATATTGTGCAAACGATCAATCCGTATTTGGCCCGGCCTATCTCCGAGGCAGATGTGAGCGCGGTGTTTGCGGGCCTGCGTCCGCTTGTGAACCGGCGCGCGGCATCGAGCGCACGGCGGTCGCGGGAACACATCATTGACGTTTCACCTTCTGGCCTGGTCACGATCGCTGGCGGTAAATGGACAACGTACCGAAAGATGGCGGAGGAGGTCATTGACACAGCAGCGACATTCGCCAACCTAACGCGGACGACGTCGCCGACAGCGAGCATGGCGTTGCGCGGTGCAACGACCAAAACGGCGCAGGCCGAGATACTACGCCCGTACGGCACTGACGCAGCTCACGTGTTGGCGATTGCCAAGGAGAGCCCAGACTATGCAGCCCCGCTGCATCCGCGCTTGCCATACATTGGGGCCCAAGTTGTCTATGCTGCAAGATCTGAGATGGCTCGTATGGTCGATGACGTGCTAGCCCGACGCACGCGAGCGCTGTTTCTCGACGCCCAAGCTGCCCGTGAAAGCGCACCCACTGTGGCTCGGCTGCTTGCCAAGGAACTAGGTCACGATCAGGTTTGGCAGGCGCAACAACTTCGTACGTTTGCCCAAATCGCGTCACGTGCCGCGATCTCGCATTAAAGTCGTCGACGAGGAGGGTTGTTGCCATGTTTGTGCCACACACGTTCGAAACCGCGCTCATCTTGACCATTCTCAGCACCATTTGCTGGGGCTCTTTCGCCAACACCTACAAACTTACCAAGAATTACCGCTTCGAACTTTATTATTGGGACTACGCCGCAGGTATTTTCCTGATTTCACTGGTGCTTGCGTTTACGATGGGCTCGACGCCTGGCGGCGCCAACAGTTTTTTAGCAAACTTACATTCGGCTGCGCCACTCAATTTGTTATATGCGGCGCTCGGCGGATTCATTTTTAATATCGCGAATTTTCTCTTGCTCGCCGGAATTGAAATGGTTGGCCTGGCGATCGCGTTTCCAATTTCAATCGGCATAGCCTTGGTTGAGGGAGTGCTGCTGAGTTACATCATCCAGCCCAAAGGAAGCGCCCTCTTCCTCGGCCTCGGGGTCGCAACGGCTGTGGCGGCAATCATTTTGATAGGTAAAGCCTATGGCGAGTTAAAGGGAAAAGACCAAAAAGTATCTCGCAAAGGAGTCGTGGTCTGCATCATATCGGGTCTTTTCATGGGCACGTTCGCCCCATTTGTCACGCGCGCCATGACCGCCGCTCACCCGCTCACCCCTTATACTGTGGCTGTGCTGTTCACATTTGGTGCGGTCATCTGTTGCTTCATCTTTAACGTTTACATGATGAAGAGGCCGCTGATCGGTGAACCAGTCGGTCTCGCCGGATACACCAGCGTCAGCCCTTCCTATCACGTTCTCGGCTTGCTTGGCGGAGCCATTTGGGGCCTGGGCACGGTCTTCAACTTTGTTGCCGCGAGCTTGGTAGGAGTGGCCATCTCCTATGCGATCGGCCAGGCATCACCTATGATCGCAGCAATCTGGGGAGTGTTCGTTTGGCACGAATTTCGCGGGTCGAATCTCCGCGCGAAGATTTATTTAACGGGAATGTTCGTGTGCTATATGTTGGCTCTGGTGCTAATCGCACACGCTTATCAAGCTTCATAAGAAGAGGAGCGCTTATGCCGGATACACTGCAAGATAACTCAGACGGTAAGTGGATCACCGTTCTTGGGAGCTTCGTCGCCGATCTCGCCTTCCGCACGGAGAAGGTTCCGGCATGGGGCGAAACCATCATGGGATCGGATTTTCTCCTCGGGCCCGGCGGAAAGGGCTCCAACCAGGCCGTTGCCGCAGCGCGGCTGGGTGGAAAGGTTGCGTTCATTAGCAAGCTTGGGCGCGACGCTTTTGGAGATCTCGCGCGCCGCACTTTTGCCCAAGAAGGTATAGATGCGCAGTTCGTCTTTGAGACGTCGGAGTATCCGACAGGCGCGGCTGCCATCATCGTGGACGAGGTGAAAGGAGAAAATGCGATCATCGTTGTTCCCGGCGCCTGCTATCAAGTCACACCGGCGGAGATTGATCAGGTGCGCGCTCTCGTCCAGCGATCCGCCGTTTTCCTCACGCAGCTTGAATTGCAGATTCCATCCGTCGAGCACGGATTGAAGCTGGCGCACACACTGGGCGTGCCAACGATTCTAAATCCTGCGCCGGGCCTCCCACTGCCTGAAAGCATCTTTGCGCTCTGCGATTATGTAACTCCCAATGAAACCGAAGCGGCGACACTGACAGGGTTGCCCGTAACAAATATTGCGCAAGCCGAACGCGCTGCTGTCGCATTGCTCGCCAGGGGCGCACGCAACGTCGTTCTGACGCTCGGCGCGCAGGGCGCCCTAGTTGTGAATTCCCAATTTATTAAGCGCGTTGAGGCGGTGGATGCTGGTCCTGTCGTTGAAACCACTGGGGCCGGCGACGCATTCAACGGTGCCTTTGCAATCGCCCTCGCCGAGGGACGAGACATCGTTGACGCCACACATTTCGGCTGTGCGGTTGCAGGCATCTCCGTAACCCGCCGCGGCACGGCACCGTCTATGCCAAACCGCTCCGAGGTGGATGCCCTCCTGGCTAGATCGCTTGCGCAGCAATGAATGGTGGGCGATCGAGGACTCGAACCTCGGACCTCATCCTTATCAGGGATGCGCTCTAACCACCTGAGCTAATCGCCCGGATCGTATAACGATTCTTGCGCGATAAAGGCTGCCTTGCCTGCCGTCGCGGGCGGGATGAATGCCGTTAGCCTCCGTCATTATCGGCAAGGCGCGCTCTCGCACTCAAGGTACGGGCAAGCCACTCGTGTAAAAAACTGCGCGTTTGGGGGATTAGCTCAGTTGGTAGAGCGCGTGCTTTGCAAGCATGAGGTCAGCGGTTCGAATCCGCTATCCTCCATTTCACAAACCGTTATCCCGCAAGCGATTGCGGGATTTCGTTTTTCCCGGGAAGTATTGTTTTATCGGTTTGACCACTTATTTGACCACTTATGGAATCTTCCACTGTTCGAATGGTTCTGTGCACGTCATCTAAGGCAGTGACCGCAGTATCCTGCGCGTTCACCATCGTATGACTGTAAAGTGCTAGTGTGAGCCTTGGCGTTGAATGTCCAATGCGGGTCTGTATGGTTCTGAGGTCCACCCCTAGACTCATCAGCAGGCTCACGCTGCTGTGGCGTAGCGAGTGCGAAGACAAGCCTGGCTTTCCTATCGACTTGCCTATCCGTTCCAACTCGCAACGGACAAGGCCGTCACGTCGGAGTGGCAGGCCTTCGTTGTGAAACACCCACGCTGAAGCAAGCGAGGTCTTGTGGTGCTCCCTCAAGGCTTCGACGCTACTCGAAGGTAGTTTGATTGTTCGGACACTCGTCTCGGTTTTTGGTCGAGTCGCGACGTATTTTCCGGACTTGTCCCTTGTAAGGGTTGCTCGAATGTGGAGAATAGCGTTCTTCTCCTCCACGTCCTTCCATTGAAGGGCAAGGAGTTCTCCCAATCGGCAGCCTGTGTCGAGCATGACTATGAACAATGCTCGCAACGGGCTTCTGTCAGTGGCTTCGAGGAACGCCTTGATTTCGTCCAGCGAACGCAGATAGACGCGCTCCCGTGACTTATGCCGTGGTTTCTCCACATCCGTTGCTCGATTCGTTGCGACGAGGCCGCGTTTACGTGCGACCTCTAATGCTCGATGCAAAACGCCGTGAACTACCTGTAAGGTTCTACCGCCCTTCTTCTCCTTCGCCAGAGCATCCAGCATATCGTAGATGTCTCGTGGAGTGAGTTTAGTGAGGCGGATTGCTCCCAGGTGTGGGGTGATGTATTTCTTGACCTTGTGCTTGTAAACGTCGAAGGTCGAGCGAGAAAGAGAAGCATCGCTCTCAACAAGTTCGAGCCACCGCTCAAGCCACTGGCCGACCGTGAGACGCTTGTCTTCATTGTCGGCCTGAGGTTTGGCTTGTTCGGTCCTTATCTTCTCTATCACGTGCTGCTTCGTTTTCCCGTAGACGTAAACTGGTGTGGTGTTGAGTCCGTGACTGACGCGGCCTTCCCATCGGCCGTCTTTGCGTTGTCGGATTGTGCCTGAACCTTTGTCGCGTCGTCCTGTTGTTTTCATTGGCAGTCTCCTAGCGTTGGTGCGGAGGCTTGTTGCCAATGCGTTGTCGGTCGATAAACGCTTGAATCGCCGCTAGTTCGATTCGGGTTGACCGCCCGATTTTTACGACTGGCAATTCGCGTTTATGAAGAAGGTCGTAGACCTTCGTCTGCTTGATACCCAAAAGCCGACCTGCTTCCTTCACGTCAACGACGAGTGGTGTCATAACGTCCATGTTACTGGAGACCCTCCATCGTGATTGGGTCTGGCAGGTCAACGTCGAGCGAGTCTTGATTGCCCTCGCCAACGTATGCATATTTCGTGCTCCGTCCGCCGCCGATTGACCGAACACGCCCGCTCTCGACTGCCGCTTTGAGAGCGTTGCTGAAGTTGCTGTTAGTGCGGTTTACCTTCAGTGCCCCGGCGATTTCGTTCGCCGACAAGTTGTCTGGCATTACACTCTTCAAGAGACCGACGATGCCTTCGAGAAGTGCCTCACCTTTCTTCAGCCGTTTGCTCTGTGCAGTAACCTCACCGGCATACTCGCACGCCCAACCGTGGTCGCCGAATGTCAGGTCAACGAAGAACGACTCGAACGTTTCACTCTCTGACATTTTGAGGCAGGAGAATTGGACGCGAGCGTGCCCAGGTGTCATGTTGGGCGGGGTTTTGTCCTCGATTAGCGTGACCTGACGAAAGGTCGCCTTTTTCTGGGTAGACCCGTACATTAGGTCGGCACCGCGCTGCTGCCATGAGTTGCCTTGTACGCGCTTGGTGTGGTCGATTATGAGGCCGTTTGCGCCATACTCTTCAAATCTGTCTCGGAAAAACTTGACAGCCTTACGCATGTGATTGGCCATGTCCGCGCCGGGGGGCAGGGCGTACGTGTCTGTATGGCAGTCAATGACGAAGAACGCCCCACGATTGTCGCTGATAAGTCGAGCGAACTCTTCCTCGTTCCAGGCACCGTGTACAAAGTAGAGGTTCGGTGGCAGCGTTGGCAGTCCAAGGACTCGCCGGTTGAAACTATTCCGCCCGGCGTCAAGATTTACGTAGAAGACTTTGTCGTGCTTCTTAGCGGCATACTTGCCAAACACTGGTGCGCCAGTCGCAAGGCAATGTGAAGCGTGAAGTGCCAGATACGATTTGCCGCAGCCGGAGTCGCCCACCCAGCACGCAGGACCGTCGTCGGCTTGAAGCAGGGATTCTATATCCCATTCGACGGGCGTTGGTGGTTCGTTTTGGATAGACGAGGCTGCAATCGGCTTCCACGTCGGGTCGGGTGCTGAGGTCTCAGTCATTTCGGTATTCGCCCTCCTTGGCGTCATGTTGTGACTTCGTGCCACGAGAACGGCTCGTGCTGCCGATGCGAGCACACCTTAGTGCCTTTCCGCATGGAGAGATGTTTCGAAGGTGCTCATTACCGCGCCCTCGAATGAAATGCAAAATAATATGGAATTATTTGCAGTCTATGCGTAGAGGCCGTCCGGAACTCCCGGAGCTATCTGACGACACCGCTAGGGAGTTTCGCGAGGTTGTGAAAAGGCGTCTCAGATATAAGAAACTATCTCGCGACCTCATCGTGAGGAGCCTCGGCGGCGATTATGGGGAGCGCAGTAGGCGTTGGCTCGATGGCGCGCTGAGCCCGTCGGTCCCCCTTGCCATCGATACAGCCATCGAGGTTGCTCTGAGGCTGAGCCGTCTAAGGGTGCGACTATCGGACCGACTCCTTACGAAGATTTACGCGGAACGACTGAGACCGGTTGCGCTCGTTTTTCCCGGAGAAGGTCTCGCCTTGGCCAAGATGCTCGCCGGGGAAGTCGCGCGCATGGTTGGAGTAGGGAAAGGGAAGTTCTCGCGGGTCCAAGAGGCTTTCCATCGCATTTTTAAAGAGTATGAACGGTTTAACGAAGGCTGGGTCGGCAGGGAGTTCATGGGATTTGTGAGGTCGAGAATCGGTGGCGATGAGAACGATTTTCGTTTATTCATGCAGTTATCGCAGACGCCCTTAGCCATACGAGGCGATTCGCTTAAAACGTATTCCATAGCGGGCTTCATTGAGAGAGAGTTCGTCCATACTCATAGCACGGGCCGCAAGCGCGTGACAACTAAAGTCAAGAGGTGAAGCGTGCAGGGTTTTGCGGCATGCACTACGCGGGAGGACATCCGGTAAAGGCGCAGGCTACAAGCGACATCTAGTCGTTGCAGATTCCGTTGCTCTATATGTAACTGCAATGCAGCATTGATTCGTTTATGCTATATCATCAGTCATGGGCAAACCCCCCAAGCGCGGCGGTCTACGCCCGCCGCTTGGGGGTTGGTTTTTAGCCTCGGTGATACGCGGCTTTCAATCGGCCGACGATTAGAGCCGCGTGGTTATAGCCTTCTCTTGACCTTTGCAGACGTGCTGCGCTTGTTGCAAGAATTGCAACGCTAAGCACGCTGGTGGGGTTTTCTGGAATGCCCTTACGCGCGCGCGGAGGTCCGAAGGAGCGCGGCCGTTTATCGCATTGGGCGCCACTTACGTCCCGCTACGGGAGCACAAACGGGAATTTAGCGGTTTTCGCGGCAACGCCTTCGCGCGCGCGCGCGAGAGAACGGCATGCGTTTATATCGTTTTCGACGAGGTCGCAACCGTACTCATGCAGTGCTCGCGTCTTCTCGCGGTCTGCGAGAATGGCGAGCAAGTCCTTTCCCGTAAACGACGGACTCGGTTTTAATTTGGTCTCGATATGAGTCTGCGCCCATTGCATCGCCGCCAAAAACGCCTTGGCTGCGCTTACGCGGTCAGGCGCGTTCCAGTCGAGCGCGATGGTATGAAGCCTGTCAGTTACCGTGGCAATGGCAATTCTTAGACCACGAATCCTCGCGCAGGTAGTCATGCTCCGGAAGCGTGAATCGCGGGCCGCCCGTCGCTCCCAAGCGTCGCGACTAATCCCTGCCTGAAAGGCGGCGTGCTCTAGCGTACGCCCCTCGCTAAGGAGCCGAATCACCTTGCGCATGACGCGGAAGGTGAGGACGGTTGGACGTCCGGACGTCCGGGTTTACGTCTTCGGTCTGCTGCCAGACCTCCCGGGATGATGTCTGCGCTCATGTGCGTTGCTGTGGACAAACTCCGTGGAAACAATCTTCCTGATTGCCATTATTATAGCACAGCACCTTATACGCCTAGGCAACCTGTTCGCGTTGCTAATATGTCTCGCAAAGCAGCAAAGGATTTCTAAATGCAAACTAGCAGGTTCTAAGGATGTTCAGGCTCATCTCATTTCTCAAAAACGCCGTAGTCTACGTTTTATTCGCCATGGTGCTCATGCTTTTGCTTGACGAAAAGAATGTGCGTGATTACTACAACTTGACACACTTCGGTCGGCAAACTTCTGGCGTGGTGACGCGCCAAACATGCAACGTCCACATGATGCTTTGGTATCGCTTCATGGTCGGCAGTCAGGCATTTACAGGGGGTGACTTTAACGAAGCCTGCCACTCACTGACGGCGGGACAGCCAATCTCCGTTTACTATCTACCGCAGGACCCGAAGATGAACATTTCTGAAGACCCGTTGGGTCGGCTCGAAAATGAATATGGATTCATCATTCTTGGAACTATAATGTTCTCGTTTCTGGGCGCGTATTGGGTCAGGGTGGCGAAGCGTTGGCTCAGTCGTAGGAGGCAGCCAACAGCGAGCCCATAGGTCGCACGCCTTCGCTGCCTTTTCCAAGCCATTATGCTTCCGTTTGAGAATGGCTACGCCGAGATGCCCACCTATCCCGTTATTGTCCGTCGTCCCTTTGCACCCGCTTCGCGCAAGGCGGCGAGCAGTCTTGAATCCGTATTGGCATCAAACACCTGCCGTATGCAAAACTCGGCTATTGCCGCTTCGCTCAGGGAGTTCTCGAAGGCCAATCGCCTGAGTCGGTCACTTACATCTTTGCTGAGGTTGAGGCTGTGACGATGTGTAGAGGTGGCCTCACTCAGGTCCAGGCGTTTCGGCATGGTTGAATCCCCCGCTAAGAAGTCGGCTATTCGTGGCCCGTAGTCCGTAGCCTATAAACCTCGGAAACCCCAATAAGAAAGCGGCCCAGAAGCCTCCTTTGGCCTCTGCGCCCCCGATTTACCGGGTCCGGGGGTTTTCGTGCCTCCTACGGGCATCAGAACGCAAAGGAGGGAGGTTTAGAAGGCTAAAGGCTAATAGCCGTAGCCTACAGCCTGTGACTAGCACCATCTCTTGCAACAGGACCCTGGTCGGCTCGATGGGCTTTGCGGTACAATCGTCAACACTCCGGTCGGAGCATTGACGCTCGCTCCCCGTCTTAAGGACCTGACATGAAGAACCCAGTCTTGCCTCGTAAGACCGTTGCGCTCATCCGCGTATCCACGGACGACCAGGCCAAGGACCATGGTCCGCTTGCGGTGTTCGCGCAACACCTGCAACGTTACCCGCGCAAGTGGAATGATGTATGCACGGCGATGTGTCGGATGAATGCCAACACGCAATCCCTATCAGCAACATTGGAAAACGGGTGACGGAATATTTCGAGGCTGACCATCCGTCAAACGTCTTCGCCTGGTTGTGGTCCTCCGGTTGGTCACACTACATCTGTCGCGGCTTGGCGGGCCCAGAGCCGTGCTTCTACTGCGCCGAGCATCAAAGCGATGCTACCAGAGTGCTAAAAGGTATGTGCGAATTCAAGGCTCGTGACTACAGCCCAAAGGTTGCCACCGGTTAGGGTCACCCGGTACTCACAAGAAATTAGCGGGAGCGGCACAACGTCGCTCCCATTTTTTTATGTCACCCGCTGCGTTAGACCGCTCGGGGCCATCAAGGGGTACGCAGTGTGAACCGGAAGAGAGGTAGTGGGACGACCGTTGGTCGCAACGAGGCAAACTAAATGGAAAATCTTGACATCATTGACGCCGAGATTCGCGACGGCCTGGAGCCAGCGGTTCAAAGGATGCTGGCACATTTTGGTCGTCCACAATGGGTGAATGAGCGGTTCGAGTATCCCATGCGTGAAGCAGCACTTGTGCAGTTGCTCAAAGCAATCCGCGTTGTGAGCGCACTAAATGCTGTTGTCGCCATTTTGAAAATTGGCTATACGATTGAGGCGGCGACTCTGCTCCGAACGGTTGACGACTTTCTGGGAGAGATATCGTTTCTGATGGAGGCATCAGAGAAGCAGAGGAAATTCGTCGAGCACTTTTTCGATGAGAACATGGACGACTTGATAGACAACCCGCCTGGTTCCAGCGGAATCACACGCGGTGAAATCCGGCAAGCACAAACACGCGAATTTGTGCGTCTCTCGGAACTCGCGGGGTTTACGCCGAGTGCGGAAATGGTCGAAAAGGTACGGAAACGTTTTCGCGCAATTTCAGCGGGTTACAATGCGTATGCACATGGTAGTTACCATTCCATTATGGAAATGTATGAGGGTGGACGAGGTTTTCACATGCGAGGTGTGCCCGTGCGTACTGATGAGCTTCGAGGTGTGACCGCACAATTTATCGTCAGCGCACTAAACACATTCGCGCTGCTTGGCCTAAACATGGGAGACGAAGATTTGTTTCATCGCCTCTCCGAACGCAGGCGACATTTTATGGAAACACCCGCGATAATTCAACCGAGGAGAGCGGGGCAATGAACCCTGCTGCACATAGGCGCACTTGCAGCGCGACACGCTGCCATTCATGTTCCTTTGAATGGATGCGAGACGCCCAGGCGAATCAGTGAGTGGCAAGAAAGGGATACGGTTATGCAGCGGTCACACGAAGAAGTCCAAGCAATTCTCGAAAATCACAAGGGTCATTACAAAGTACAACCTGTGACGGCAAAATTCAATGAGGAAGCGGGCAAGTCCGGAGGTTGGGCGATAATGGCCATTCAGGTGCATCGTTACGATGGCGTCAAGTGGGACCCGGTTGAAATTGATTGGGAAATCGAAAAACTCCGCGATGTCCGTCACCCTTCCAAAGAAGATGCGGACAAAGACGCCCTGGCACGAGCGGCTGACTGGCTTGAGGAATATGGGCTATGAGCAATTCCACGTCAGACGAACTCCTCAAGTGGCTCCAATACTGGTAAAACACTTTTGCGTTACGTGAAAGGAACGTGACGTGTCGAAGGCCCCGCACAAGTGCAACGGCCCTGACGAGCATCGTGAAAAATGTCTTGAGCACGTCGTGTTTGCGGTTGACCATTTGCGCGAGATGCGGACGCTGCTCAAGCAACCGGAACGACTGTCCAAACCGATACTGTACGCCTGTTTGGACTCGTTCTTGGTTTACTACCGATGCTTGGCGGAGTTTTTCTCAATGCGCTCCTCGGAGAAGAGACATGATGCGGACCGAGCCGTCGCCCAGGACTATTGCCCGAGTTGGAGTGTTAGGAGCTTCCGCGAAACCGACCGCGTGAACGTTCGGCTGTCGCATATATCGTGTGAGAGAGAATACCTATCCGCTGACTGGTTTTGCGAACCGCTGGCGGATGAGATTGAGCGTGCTTATCGCGAGTTTTATGCGCTCCTCGACGACAAATGGAAGCCGAGGTTCCCCGAGGCGCTACCAACACTTGCGGGGCACTCTGTTGCGTCTCCTGGTGTCTCTACCCTTATAGGTCCGGCAATCGCCAGCACGTCTTACCGCAATACGTTTTCCGTTATCGCCCCGATGCAATTTCCTGACGAAAGACGCAATGAGGAAGAACATTGAAATCGAATTGAAGGCAAAATTAAACGATGGACTTTATGGAATGGTGCGAAATTATTGACCTAACAATCACAAGTCGGCTCGGCGCAAGATTTGTCGAGCAGACACGAAGCAGCCCCGATGAGTGGGGCTGGCGCTACGGAACAAATACAGCCGCCATTGTGCTGCAACGGCCATCCGGCACCGATGCCAAGGTCTTAATTAATGGCAAAGAACAAAGCACGTTTTCATTGCTGGAAAAACCACAGTGGATTGGCGAAACCATTGCGGGCTGGTTAGCGGGAACAGTTGCCTCTTAGAAACGAGATTATTATGCCTCAAAATAAATCTACACTTATTTGCAAGACTCCCGGTTGCGGCTGGAGGAAGAAGTTCGTTAACGATTCTTCAGCGATTGCGTTCCGGAATCGCACCGGTAGGTGTCCAAGATGCAACACACTTGGGAGTTTGGTCAAGGCAGCTTCCCGAGTGGTAAAGGACTCGCTTCCGCCCGTTAGCGACGTTGCCACGGCCAAAACCGCCAAGGCGAAAAAGAGCAAACGCAAATAGCGTATTCGTGCTGGGTGAAATGAAATGGGAGCGATATGCCGCTCCCATTTTTACTTCCGTCAGTGGTCAGCTAATACGTGGGCATTTTCAAAAACGCTTCTCTGGCAGCATTCTCCCGGCGCGCCGAAGTCAACTTCGCGTAAATCACCGTATTTTGAATGTTACTGTGCCCAAGCCAATCCTGCACGAAGCGTAAATCCGCGCCAGTATCGAGCAATCCCGTTGCGATGGAATGCTTGAGCGCATGGAAGTGCGCTTTCTCCAGCGGAATCTCCGCCAGAGCGCAATATTTCTTCATCAGCACGTCCAGCATCCGGCGTGATATCGGGTCATTGCGATTCGATGTGAACAGCACGGGTGATTCGTTCTTGCGTGAGCGCAGCCATCGCTTGATGGCTTTGATTTCATCGTCTTGCAAAAGATGCTCACCGCCAAACGAACCCTTCAGCCGATGAATGACAACCCGACCCCTTTTCAGGTCCAGGTCTGAGAGACGCAGCCTGCCCACTTCAGACGCACGGAGCCCGTGACGGAACGCAACCAAGAAAATTGCCTTGTCTCGCTTGTCTTTGATGACGCCAAACAGTCTGCCCAACTCTGATTTGGTCAGGTATTGGATGGAATCTGTATTGCTCATAAGGATTGAATTGGGCAATACCATGCCAACTTCCTACCTATTATCGTGGCTTTGATGGCAAAGATAGCGGGATGGATTTGCACCGTAATGAGCAATTGATTCCAGACAAACCCTGATAAAGCAGGGGTCGAAAATCGGAAAATTAGCCGGGGGGCACGGGGCATGCCAAGGGCTGTATTCTGGCCAAAAAGCCTCGCTCCTCGAAACGGTCGCAAACCCATATAGCACAAGGCTTTGCCCACTAACACCTCAAAAACGCCCCCTAATATCGAACATTTGTATGGTTTTGCGCCTGTTCTAGAGCGCCCTAAGCGAATTGGCGGCCATTGTAGCCATGGGGCCAGCCGGAGCCAGCCCGAGGCCGGAATTCAAAAATCGGATGCGGGCGCTGCCTGAAGCGCAAACAACGAACAGCGCCTGCATCCTTTGCAGGCGGGGACTTTCTCCAAGTCGCCTCTTCGGTCGTAGGAAGAAATCTTGGGCGGTCACGTTCGCCAAAGGACTAAACACAAACGCAAACCGCCCTGGCCGCGCTTGGGGAGGAACGCAAGCACGGCTCCGATTTTAGGATAAATCTTCTGGTGGCTCTGTACGCTCGTTGAAGCCCGGCGCAAACCCAAAGTACCTGCGCAACGCTTGCGGGTCGAATCCTTTGCCATCAGACCGCAGCAGACCGAGGTCTCGATTCCTCTGGTCTGTGTATGCGGCCATCAAGAGAAATTCGTCCTCAGTAAGATTTGGGGCGGGTGCTGGCTCTACGTTGACACCGCCCGATTGCATTTCAAAGAACTTTTCCCACGCGCGTAGGCTGGCCGACAGCGCCTGTATGTCGCGACTGCTCTCGAATTCCAAGGTTGCCATTTCTACGAGTTCCCGGAAGACTTGGCTCAAATCACCGGCCTTCGATTGGACTCGGGATTCGCGCTGCTGCTTCTCGCGTTGCAACAATCGCCCAACGGTGGCAACGGAGCAGCCGATTGCCTTGGATATATCCACGTAATCTTTGCCGGATTGATGCAGCACAAACGCTTTACGCTGCGCTTCAGAGTCGTATGGTTTCAAAATAAATCTTCACTCAATGGACGAATTGCAATCGTAGAAAATGGAACTCGGGTAACCCGTTTGGGTACATTTTGGCCCGCAACCCGGGAAGGCAGCAAGATTCACGCGGAGACAGACTGGCGTTATTGAGTGAACCTGAGCCTCAACTGAGTACCTTAGCAGAATTTCTTTTCAGACCCATCGAAGTAACCAAAGTGAAATGGTTTCAGATTCCAGCGGTTAGAACGCAAATCTATAGAGGACTAGCGGTTGTCCTTGCCGTCGGTCTTGTCGCGCTTGGAGCAGGGCTGCTTCGACACGACTATATGGGTGGTTACCTTCTGTTCTTGGGACTCAGCCTGTGCGCCCAAGGAATCTGGGCTTACCGCTTTATCTCTCCCTCGCTTCGACTTTTGCGATTCTTTTTAGTACCCGGGCTGCTATGGCTCACCTTGAGCATCAGCGAATTCTATCCGACCAAGCTAATATGGATGGGCTCGACTTCATATTGGGTGTTGTTGTGTTTAGCGTTTCTCGCCACTCTCTCAATGAGCATTCTCGGCTGGTGGGCAGCGCAGAGAGCTTTTAGAAAAAAGATATGAGCCTCGCCTCATCAAGAACCACCTCGCGAAATCAACTCCCGCATCCGGGCACTTATGAGGCTTCTACGCAGCGTAGCGGGCAGTATCTGGCTCCCCTTTGACGTAGTTTATCGGCTTCTAACCTACGCCGAAATTCACAAACAACTTAGAATTCTCACTGGCCATTTTCGGTTTCCCTGTATCCGGCAGCATCCGCCTCCTTCTTGCAGACATAGGCGCCGTGTTTGGTCGCTCCATACCAACGCTCGCCTTTTAGGTGGTATATCCCCGAATTTGTATTCAACCAGACCACAGTGTCGTTTGGGCAGTGCTTTTGTGCTGCAGCCTCCGTATCGAACATTGGGATATCCGAGGACGTGTAGGCGGCGACCCATTGAATTGGCGCTTGAGTGTGTGCGAGCGTAACTGTCGGCCGCTGTGCCCCAATGAGAAAAACAAGCGTGAGTACCAGGGTTAGAGTGGCGCTGAGTTTGCGCATCCGAACCTCCTCGCACCGCAGTCAGAAGAGCGACTTGGCACCGCAGAGCTCCGCTGCGTGTCGAAGCGCCTTCGCAACTCGATTGGCTTCGTCTTCATTGTCCTTGGTAAAAGCCAACTGGAAATCGTGGGTGCCGAGGGCTAAAGGTAGTGTCTCTATATCTTCCTGTTTAACGTTGATGCTCCCCAAGTCCAACTTGCCAAGCGGTACAGTTCCGTCACCTGCATACCCGAGCGTCGTTGAATCGCTTGCCGACTTCATTGGTATAATATAGAGTGGTTCGGTGTATTGATTGACTTGGTCTAAACCTGCGAAATTCGTATGAATTGAAACCAAAAGGGAGCAGCCGTCAAACGAGTAGGTAGCGGTCTGAGAGATGGTTTCGGTCATCTCGACTCGGAAGAAGAATGTTGGAAGATGGACTCTCAACCAACCCTCGGTTTCGTTTAATGTGGGTCCAGCTTGAGAAGCGGGTTCGCTCTGCGAAGCGTTGGCAAGGCTTTTCTTCTTATCTTCTATTTCGGCAAGTAGACGCTTCGCCGTAGCGTGAAGTGCCACGCTCTGGGGAATTTCTGAAACGGCTTCGTTTGAGTCTGCCCAAGCCTCTCCGAGGTCGTTTGAGGAGTCCAACCCGGCCAACTGCTCCACCTTGACGGCTTCAAACTCGTATAACCCCGCGCTAAACATAGCGGCACCTTCGTCAAGGTCACTCTTACCCGACCATCGAGTGGCGCAATTGATAAAAGCCGTCGAGACGTTTATATCAGCCGTGGCGATAGCTACCTCGTTCTCGGTCGTTGGCGAGCCCTTAAAAGTAGCGTGCGCCGCATCTCGCGTTTTCAATTCAGTGAGAACTTTGGCATCCGAGTTACACGGGCTGTCTGCCATTACCGGATTCGAAACTGTAAGCGCCGCTACGCAACCAAAGAGGAATGCTGAAGCCACTACAAATCCCATAACGGTGCCCTCTGGTCGGTTCAGCGCAACCTCTTCGCCACGATGGCTCCGATTCGCTCCAATACTACTCACCCCAGGGAGTTCAGGTTGAGGTTGGTTCTGGCACAGGGCTTGCGAGCGATGGGTCAACAAAACGGCGATGCAGTTCGCTGTAGAGACTCCGAGTCTTGTCTCGGTCTTGGTCGTAGAAGTTCACAATCACCTGCAAGCTGGCTTGATTCAGTTGTGCAACGAACGTTGGGTCTTCAACCGAACCTGGTGTCGGACTTGGATACGCATTTATTCCGGATTTTATCTTGGAAACGAGACCCCATATTTGAGTCAATGAATCCATGCTCACACTGGCTGCCTCATCGCCATGAATAATCTTGTGGTCAAACAGCACTCTCGCCAACACTATCTTGTGGTCGTAGTAGTGCATTATGCCGATGCGGTCCGTGCAGCCACCGACGTATTCTGATGCTACATCAACCTCGTGTCGAGCCGTTGACAACGAGACGTTGCCCAGTGACGGTTTCCCCTCGTCAAAATATGCGCGTGCATCTGCTATGGCCGCATCAGCCACACCAAGGTGCACCCCCAGGTCTGGGCAGTTATCATAGTCGTCCGCCCTTGCAAAAGAGGGCAACATCAAGATAGGCAACGATACAGCAAGAATCGTTAAGAGACGCAGGGCAGACCCTCTAGTCGCTACATGTAATTGAGCTTGGAAATGCTTTTGCATCGTCGTCTTGTTGCTTCGCTCGTTTGTCGTAACCATTCACGTATGTCATAAAGTCATCCCATCGTGCCGCGAAGTATTTGAGGGATTTGCGCGCACTTGAGATTTTAGGTGCAGTAAGGGACACAACACTGTGATTATAAGCGCGGCCGACAGATTGGGAGAAACTGCGTGCTCGCTCATCGACCAGTGGTGCCCAAAGAGTCGCTTCTGCAATACCATTGACCACATTGCTCATAGCCCCGTTGTACAGACCTTTTGTATATTCCACTTGCGAGTCGAGATAGTTGAACTGCGAAAGTTCGTAATCAACCTGCGACGCCTCGTACTCAACCTGAGACTTCTGGTAGCACGTCATGGGGATGACCTGTCCTTCTGACTGTTCCTTTTGCCAAACGGCCTCCATCTTCTGCCACTCCTGCGCGTACTGTTCGCGCAGCCCTCCGTCGGGTGACTTGGCGACCATTTCTCGCAGGTTTGAAAGCCCACTGTCAATCGAAGTGCCGCCATCCTGCACGTGTCCGGCAGCTTCTTCGACCGCATTCAGAAGGGAGACACGTTGCTGATTCGCTCTAGATACTTCTGCTGCGCGAGCCGCGTTCGTCGTAACGCTATCTTTCAATCCCGACACTCCCTGATTGAATTGGTCAAACGAGCCAGATTTCAGCGTCAACCGTTGCGGAACATCGCTAGTTGGAATGACGAGCGAAAGTTTTCCCCACGAAATGTGACCCGTCCAGGTCTCACCCGAGAACGCACTGACTAACCCGAATGTTAGGCTAATATCCGAACCTGACCGCGTCCCGGTAAAAGCCGAGTTGGTCGTCTTTAGGCGGGTGCTGTCATTTGGGTCAATGCTCACAACTTCCACTTGACCCTGCAAATGACCGGAACTGTCTTGCGTCCACGCAATATAAATGGCGTCGTTTTGGCCTACCTCGTAAAATTCATCAGCCCGGGCTTGTGTAATCGTCACGCCAAAGGCGACGAGCAGCACGACCAGTGAAACAACAACGGCCGAAGGTCGCATAGCAAAACCTCCCAGGCGAGGGAGTACTTGCTTCGCGTGGTCTAAAGTGTGGTCCCTCACTTCGGCGGAACGAGGCTACGGAACCGGCACTTCACTTTGTAGCAGTGGCCGAGGCTATCCCAAACCTTCACGGTGCCTGTGAAGTCCTGACCTTCTTGAAACTGCGGCGGCCGCTCCGGGAGTGGGAACATTGTCTCGACCCTTGTCGGCCGGTCGGGAGCAAGCCTGTTCGCACCGTTGGGCTCGGTGACGAGGATTCGTTCGACGCCGAGCAGTTGTGCTCGTGTGAGGCTCACAATGTTCTGCGTGACGTTTGTTCCCGTCATGCGAAGAACGAGGAGTGTTGTCGGCTTGCCTGCGGTTGTGGTGAACTGCCAGTCATTGTCCTCGCGAGCGCCTGGCACAATCACCACTGCGCCCTTGCATCGCTCGAAGTACCGGCGGATTTTCGTGCGATTAGCAGTAACAGCGACAAGGCCAACTAAGACCGCCACGATGAGGCCGTCAATGACGCCATGAGTGTCCGTGCTGGTCCAGTGGAAGTTCAGGATGGTTGCTTCCGACCAGAAATCAAAGATGTCCAAACGGTGGTCCTCAGTCACCCCGATTTGGTACTATCACGAGCCGAGGAGTTCGTGGCACTCATTTCCTATCGAAGAAGCCGCGCCAGGTTACCGGCGCGCCTGTATTCGTTACCATTTTGACAATCTTCGACTCTTCACGCTCAAGCCCCGAAGTCTACCGGAATTCTTTCCGCCACGGACTCATTTACAAAAAGCATCACGGTCCATTTGATGCCGAAGTACCGCTCCGCGACTGTACGCGACCTTCGTAGTAGTTTTTCGGGTTGCTCGCCAGCATTAGCGTACACTTGAAGTCTGCGGTTATAGTTCTCTCTTCCCTCGGCTTCTATTGCCCACTCAGTTAGTTCGCGGATTAGGGCTTGCTGTGAGAAGAATCCAACATCAAAGCCCAAAAACGCGGTTGGCTGGCGGTCAGGGACGAATTGATACGTTCTTAGCGTCACACCTACCAGCGGAAGCCAAGCGGTCTCAAACACCAGATAGTCTGATTTAAAACTGCGAACTCGGTCAACCTTATGTGGAATCCGCAGGGCACTCGCCACAAGAGGGCCATATCCCGGCGGTACCAAGATACGGCTAGGTAAGTTTGTAGCCATGCTTCCGTTGAAGTGACCCACCTAGAGTTGGACACCTTGGCTGCTTAGATGGGCCTCATTTTGGGCACGCCAGGCCGAAGGCGAGATGTATCCCAGCCGTGAGTGCGGCCGGGTGTGGTTGTAGTGGCTGACGTA
>Ga0185299_10000692_pt1 | contig 82190 bp, 73 predicted proteins | sample PaiPotPPA55metaG_FD_128002 | JGI IMG/M metagenome (GOLD analysis project Ga0185299, IMG submission 128002) | Iron sulfur acid spring bacterial and archeal communities from Banff, Canada, to study Microbial Dark Matter (Phase II) - Paint Pots PPA... ...
AGCCCGCTGTGGTGATTCTGGAGTGGTCGGAGAAATTTCCCTTGGAGTCTCCTTGGCCGCAGGTTCGTCTACGGTTGGAGCATGTTGGTGGGGATTCGCGGCGGATTTTGGTGCTTTGAGGCAAGTGAAAAGTGTAGCAAAACGGCCAAGAAGCCCTTCTCAGGGGCTGAAGCCCAATGAGAGCAGGAACTTTATGTCGGAGCTAAAAGCTCCGACCCCTTAAACACCAAAGGCCCGACCCTTAAAGAGCTAGAGCCGTGACCCCTAAAGACCCCGAGTCGCGGCCCCTAGACTTAGCCCTGGAGACCTCGAGCCCCAATACCTAGAGCCGACTGCGAAGCTGTGCCCCGACTTGTCACACGGTCTGAGGGTTCTCATGTGGCAGCCTGCCGTGCTTGCTGACGTGCATAGACGCTCCGAGGCTCCGCGTAAACGAGAGTCGGGGTGCTTACTCCGGCGTCCGCTAACTCTCTGGCCAACGGCGGTACCACTGGCTATTGCCCGCGTCTCGCGCCGCTGCTAGCTTGGAAAAAGCCCTTCTGGCGAGACTACATGGCCTACGAGATCCTCACGCCCATCCTGACAGAAGAGCCCCGGATCGAGCTTAAGAGTTACAGCACCACGATTCCCATGGGATCGCTGGCCATTGGTGTGGATAACATCCACCACGATGTGTTCCTGAGCCCGAAGTTCGTCCAGGCCTCGCGCGAATATCTGTTCGAAACGATTCGCCAGAGCACCAAGGCCACGTATTTCCCGGGGATCGAGTTGCGCGCGGTCAAAGCGCCGGACGGCATCGCGTACCGGAAGCTGTTGACCGAACTTTTGCAGAGCGCCCTCACGCAGGCCAAATATCAAAAAAATATCGAGATAGACCTGCTGTTCCGGTTGGCGTTGCTGAAATTCCTGACGCTGGAAATCGGCAACCAGTTTGCAAACCTGATTCTGGAAGGCAAGGAGTGGGTTCGCCAGAGAGGCGAGCATTTCGAGCGCAGCCAGCAGGCCCACCTGATCAAGTCGCGGCTGGCGGAGTTGCAGTCGGCGCGCCGCGTGGTCGTCCGCGGGGTGGGGCAGCAGATCGCGCAGATGGTGGCCGATGCCGAAGAAAATGTGATTTCGAAAGCGCGGCGCGCACTGTTCGGGGAAGACTTCGCGGCATTTTATGATCTGCTTAAAAATCGGCTGGTGTTTCTGGATGGCGGCAAAGACGACGTTTTTTTCCTGGAACACTATGTGCTGCTCGGGAACTACGTCCGCGACCCCGACCGATTCGAAGCCATGGACGAATTGTTCCAGGATTTCCTGCGCGACGCGGGAGTAGCGATCAGCCATGATGCCGCCTACACCGAAGCGACTCAAGCCCACAGGACGCTGATGGAATCGGCGCAGGGAATGCGCGACGAAATCGCCAATCTGGAAGGGCAACGTGAGAGCTTGCGAAAACGGCTCGAACGCGTCGACAGCTTCCTGAACAAGTTTCTGAATTCCGGCGACCCTGCGGACTTGAAAGCCTCGCTAAGCGATGTTGAGGCGAGGCTGAAACATCAAGAAGTGAAGCTGGAGGAGATCGGGCCGCAGATCGAGGCTTCGAAGCAAAAGCTGGAGTTCCTTACGAAGGACTACAAGGGCCGCTTGGGCGACTACTTGAACGATCCGGAAAACGCCAAACGGCTCTTCGATCAAGCATCGGTGAACGCGGGAGACGGAGCGCTGCGCGGGAAACTGCTCGCTGAACTTTTGGAGCGGCTGGAGCAGCAGGAAATTATTTATCACCTGCTGGCCAGCTATGAGATCCGGTCGATCTCCGCGGAATACAGTCCACCGGTGCACTTGCAGCAGCTGCGCAAGGCGCTGGTTTCCAAAGAGGAGCTGAAGCGCGTTGAGGGCGTCTTGAAGCATGTGCCTGCTCGGCAATTGTCGCTGAAACCCATCGAGGAGCTGTCGCGCAAGATCCGGCGTTTCTCGCGAGAAGAAAAATTGGGTTTCGTGGTGCGCTTTACCGGCGACTTCCTGCGGCTTCGGCGCGACGCGCGCAATGCCGAACATCTGACCACCTGCATGGAGCGCATCAACCTGGTGGCCACCGAACAAGCGCGCGAGCTTTCGCGGTTGAATAACCGGTTGTACGAGTGCGTGCTGCAAGAAGAGGCCAAACCAAACCAGGACCAAGTGGTCTCGCACGTAATCATCAAGGCGGATGTGCGCGGCTCGACGAAGATGACCCAGGACTTGTTATCGCGTGGTCTCAGCCCCGCGTCGCACTTCAGCCTGAATTTGCACGAACCGGTGAAGAAGCTGCTGGATCGCTACTCCGCGAAAAAAGTGTTTATCGAAGGAGACGCGATCATCCTGGCCATTTTCGAGACGGAATCGAATCGCGCCTATGCACGAGCGGTGGCCAAGGCGTGCATTTTGTCGCGCCAGATTCTGACGGTTTGCAATTCCTATAACGACCGCGCGGCAACCACTGACCTGCCGGCGCTGGAACTGGGCATTGGCGTGGCGTTTCAGGGCTCGGCACCGACCTACTGGACCGACGGCGATTCGCGCATCATGATCTCCAAGGCGCTGAATTTGTCGGACCGCCTTTCGGGTTGCGCCAAGATCGCCAAGCGGCTTATGACCGGGCAAAAGACGCATTTCTCGGTGTTCCAGTTTCTGACGGCCATGGAAGGCGCGTCGGCGGAGGAGTTGGACGAGTTCCTTGTGCGCTTCAATATGAATGGAATCGAGCTGAACGAAGAAGGCTTTCAGAAACTGTCCGAAGAGATTTCTCTCGACTCGATCGAGACGAAATTGGATATGCCTTGGGGCAAGGAAAACGTGCTGGTGCACTATGGGGAAGTGCCGATGGGGGATTCGGTGGAATTACTGGTGCTTCGCAAGGGGCTGGCGCGGGAACTGCGTCCGGACGGCAGCGTTGGCATCGCCTCCAGTCATCCTTACTATGAGGTCTGCACCAGCGGTGCCCTGTATGGTTTGGTTGCCGCTTTGATCCGCACCCAGAGCGCTGCGGCGGAACCTGCCCGGGTTTAGGTCGCTGGCCTTCCGATTTATTCGATCCCTCGTGTTGACGTGCTTCCCTTAAGGTCGACGGCTGGACGGTGTTAACCGTTTACACACATCTAGGGTTCCTTACAGAAATCGCGGTATGGAGGCCGTTCCGGTACTAATGGAACCTGTGGCCGGGGAGGGGCGTATGACACTGTTTTATATAGTGCCGCTGGCATCCGCGATCGTTGGTGGGGCAGGGATTTTGCTTCATCTCATTTACTTGACGAGCGAATTTCACGACTCGGCGCGGCCTCGGCGAAGGCCTAAGGCGTAGTGAGCGCTCCAAGCGCCGACAGCGAGTTCAAACTGCAAGCAGGTCCGCCGTCCCGCAAAGGCTGTTAGCGACCTCTAACTTCAGGGGCTCACTTCCTCACTACTAGCTCTACGGGCCTGAACTACACATTCCCTCGTGGATACGAAAGTTCTAGATCAAGTGGCCCAGCAGTTGGAGCGGGGCAAATTCGCGGAGTGTTGCCGAGCCGCAGTACGCAAACTGGGGAGGGTGCGAAAGCAGTATGAGGATGCGGGATACGAGAACGAAGGCGCAGCCCTGAAGGACCTGAAGGTTCCGCACAGGCAGAGGCCGCGTCAAGCGAGACAGTAGCCCGCGAATCAAACTCCGGCAAACCAAGTTAATTTCGACGCCGGTCTGGTTCACTTAATTGTGCGCTGCTTTTGCAGTAGGGCATCGTTCGCGCTCGAGGACCGTGAGGGCATTGAGGGTTCGGGTGATGGCCTGGCGCTCGACATCATCCATGGCATGGGTGCGTCGTTTTTCGATGGCGTTTTGGGCCGCTGCGATGCGGACGGGGAGTATGTCGGAATTCGTTTCAAGAACGGCTTCGCGGTACAGTTCCATCCACTGATAGGGTTCCATGGCCGTCTCCTCTCGTTCACGTCGAGGATGTTAGCGACTACGGCTAAACACGAATGTTAGTCCGATGTGAAGCGATTGCAAGAGGTATTCGCGTTCCACCCGTACGCCATCGATTGGAGATCGGGGGGAATTAATCGGAAATGAGGGCGGGAAAGCTCGCGACGCGGTTCAGAGGCCGATATCAAAGAAAACGGTTTCGTTCTCCCCTTGTAGAATGATGTTCCATTCCAGGTTGTTGCCCTCGCCCGGGACTTTTCGCGCAACCAGCGTCCCGCGCCGCTCCGCTTCCACGAAATTGAGGGCGAAATCTTCATCGTTTGCCGCTTCCTCCGGGAAATAAACGCGTGTCACCAACCGCCGCAGCAATCCGCGCATGAAGACTGAAACCGCAATGTGCGGTGCTTGCGGTCTACCGTCTGGCCCAGGCACGGGTCCAGGTTTGATGGTTATAAAACGAAATTCACCGTTGGGGCCCGTAGGGATTCTTCCGAATCCTTGAAACCCCGCGTCGATCTGTTTGTCCTGGGTGTCTTCCGAATGTGCATATTTCCCGGCGCTGTTTGCCTGCCAGACTTCCAGCATGGCATCGGGTATGCCTACTCCGTCGCCGTCAATCACGCGGCCGCTAACCTCAATGCGCTCGCCGGGAACATTCGGGCCGGCGAGTTCACTGGTGTTCAACCGGTCACAGCCAATGGTGAAGAACGGTCCAACGGTCTGCGAGGGCGTTGCGCGAAGGCTCATTTACTCTTGGCTCGTGCGGGTGGCTCCCACGGCGTGGCTTCACGGCCGGCGAGAACCAGGTCGAACTGAAATCCCAGCGCTTGCTCGGGAAGCGTAGTTTGCCAATCGAAGCGCGAGATCATTCGCTGGCGCGCTGCTTCATCCGCCGTGCAATTAAAAATGGGATCAAAGGAGATCAAGGCATCCCCAGGAAAATACATCTGCGTGACCAGACGCGTCGCGAATGCCGGCCCAAACACGGAAAAATGAATGTGCGCCGGGCGCCAGGCGTTGTGGTGATTTCCCCACGGATAAGCACCGGGACGGATAGTCACAAAGCGGTAGCGTCCTGCCGCATCCGTGAGCGTATGGCCGCAGCCGGTAAAATTGGGATCGAGTGGAGCATCGTGCTGATCCACTTTGTGTAAGTACCGGCCGGCGGCGTTGCACTGCCAGATTTCGACGAGGGTATGCGGTACGACCCTGCCGTCTTCATCGATCACCCGGCCGCTCACAACAATGCGCTCTCCCAGCGGCTCGCCGGAATACTGCTTGGTCAAGTCGAACGCTTTTAGGTCGGCGCGCTCGCTTCCAAACGCGGGACCGGTGATTTCCGAAAGCGTGTGCGGAATGGCCACCAATGGCTTGGTCGGTGCCCGCTTGATCGAAGATAGATACGCCGGATGCAGATGATTCGGCTGTGTCCCGGGTAAAGGACGCCTGAAGCCTTTGAGGTTCAGCATAGCGACCCCATTTTGCCTCTTTGCCACTCACTTGGAAACAAGCGCCTTGAACAAGTCACCTTAAAACAAAAAAATGGCCATCGTCGGGACCAACGAGTGACGCCTGTTATCTCTCTACGCGCACTCACTCGCGTCAATCGTTGAGGTTGCGTGTTTCTTCCGTCACACTGACTCCACCCGAAGCTCGACCACAATTTCGTTGGACAACCATGCGAATCGCCTCCAAAGCTCCCACCCGCGTTGACCTCGCCGGAAGCACGCTCGATATCTGGCCGCTTTATCTCTTTCATCCGGGCGCAGTTACCATAAATGCGGCGATCACGCGCTATGCCTCCTGCGTGATCGACCAGCACCCTCAGGGCGATGAGCATATCAAGCTTGTCTCCCGCGATACCCAGCTCGAGGAAAGCTTCGACTCTTTCGCGGCGTTGGTAATGGGTCGGCGCTACCGCCTTCCGTTACTCGCGGAGATCGTAAAATTCTTCCGCCCCGAGGGCGGCTTCACGCTCACAACCGACTCCGAGGCCCCGGCAGGCGCGGGAATCGGCGGCTCCAGCGCCATGGCCGTGGCTATCTGTGCCGCGCTAGACCGCTTTACGGCAGCAGGGAAGAGCAAGGCCGATTGGATTCACATCAGCCGCGACGCCGAAGCGATCGTGATCCGCGTTCCCACCGGTACTCAGGACCACTACCCGCCGGCATTCGGTGGCGCTGCCGCCATCGAGCTGCCGCCTGGCGGGGAGCACCGCACCGAACTTCGCGTCGATCTCTCGGAACTCGAGCGCCGCATCGTGCTCTGCTACACGGGGAAGCCCCGCAAATCTGCCATCAACAATTGGGACGTGTTCCAGAAACACATCAATGAAAACAAAAAGGTGCACCACAACCTGTCGCGGATCTCGGAGGTCGCGCAGGAACTGCGCGGCGCCCTGGAACGATCGGATTGGACCGATGCCGGGCGGCTGATGCGCGAAGAGTGGACCTTCCGGAAGCGCAACCTGCCGACCATCTCCACAAAAACGATCGACCGCATCGTTGCAGGAGCGCGTCGGAAGGGAGCTCTTGCTGGAAAGGTTTGCGGTGCAGGTGGTGGCGGCTGCGTGGTGATGTTGATTGAGCCCGACGCGCGCGAAGGAGTTGAGTCCGCGGTCGCTGCCGCCGGCGGCCAAGTCCTGCCAATGAAAATCGACCGTTCCGGCGTTCAGGTCAACGTCTCCTAGAGTCCTCAGTCCTAGAGTCCTGAGTCCTTAGAGCCATATCGTCTGATGGATGCACATCCTACCAAGCCCATCCAGCGCCCTTTCGAACCGTGCGTCTCTCCTGCTGGTCTAAAAACTGCATCGGTAAAATTGCATAGGTATCTGTTCACCGGGCATTAAGCATCATAGAATGGGGCAGTCAGTCGACCGGGACGCTTGGCTACCGTATCCATATAATGACAAACTGGCTCCTACCGACGCTCGCTGTTCTCTTGTTGGCTGCGGATGTGCCCGGGGTCGAACGCCTTCATTCACCCAACATTTCCGTTCCTGCATTTCCCTCGGGAGAAGATATCTCGATTCTGCCCAGCTTGATCGACTCGCCGGATGATGCGCAGACACAATCGCCGCCGGCCAGCCAGCAAAAACAGGCCACCTTGCAGGATCAGTCGAGACTCGACCTGATCCGCTACGTATCGGGGGAATTTGCGAAAGCGACCAAGCCGCTTCCCGCAGGCAAGGAAGGCTTCCTCGTCTACGTGGGCAAGCCGCTCAGCACGGAGTTGCTGGATCGCGCGGTAGCGACCCACGGTGCTGCCGTCAACAGCGGCGATAACGTGCAGATCACCAAACTTGAGTTTCATGAGCATACGATCGTCGTCGACGTGAACGGCGGCGGGCGCGGCAAAAAAAACTGGAAGGACCATATCCAGATCGGCATGGGCGGCGGCCCACAAATAAACACGACCCAGACCAAGACGGGCGAGAATGGCCCTCCGGGGGTTCAAGCAGGCATGGGTAGCACTCTTTTTCTGGAGTTCACCAAAGCGGTTCCCGACCTTACACCTGCCGATCTGAAGCAAATTCTTTCTCCCTTCCTCGATTTCTCGCGCCAGCGTTCCGCTTCAGTACACTGGACGGACACGCTCCCGCCCGAAACGAAGAAGGCCATCCAGGATCGTCGCCCGGCCGTCGGCATGGATCGCGAAGAAGTGATTGCCGCCATCGGCAAGCCCGAACATAAAGTTCGCGAGCGCGACGCCGAGGGCAACGAAATCGAAGACTGGATCTACGGCCAGCCGCCGTCAAAAACCGTATTCGTGCGCTTTCAAGGCGAGCGCGTCACCAGCGTCCGCCAATTTCCGCAGTAACTCCCTTCACACTGCAAGCAGGTGTCCTTCTTCGCGGTGTCACTCTCAAGTCTCCCCAATACTGTTTCGAGTCACAGCCTGCCATTTCACAGTTGTGGGTGGTACTATGAACTTGATGCGGTCGTGATGGGAGTATCAAAGACATGGGCCGTAACAAGAAGACTGCTGAAAAGAAGACTGCTGAAAAAGTAGCTGAAGAGCTTGCCGAAGTCGCCCTCGCACGTCTTTTCTGAAGAAGAGCAAACTCAGCGTATTGCCACGGCTGAGAAGCGTTTGGCTACCGCCTCGCGCGCTGGTAGTCCTCGAACAGCTTCATCGACCGCTCGTACTCGTCGGAACCGGGTTTCTGCCCCAGGTCGAAGCACCTGCTGAAATAGACCTCTGTTCGATTACCGTAACGCCTCTTGCATCAGCGATTTCAGCCGATGCCGTTTTTTCTTTTCGGAGGTATGTCTCGGCCTGCGGCCCCGTTGTACTTCTTCCTCTCGAACTCGGGAAATGTCACTTTCGTCGGCCATACGCTTCCTTGGTCGCCCTTCCTGGGAGAGTACACCACGATATGGCGCGTTTTCCTACTGCTTCCAGTTTGTACGCTTCTACGTGCAGAAAGCGAAAGACGGCTGCCGCGTTGACTTTTTTTCACGCAGCCCATAGCATTTCTAGTTCGCAGTTGGGCCGATTTCTAGTCTGGGCCGGCCCGCTTGCGTGCGTGACCATCCCATCGGAGGAAGAATGCCCATCAAGGTAGGTATCAACGGTTTTGGCCGCATCGGTCGCAACATCGTGCGCACCGCGCTGGACGACAAAGACATTCAGTTTGTGGCGGTCAACGACATCACCGACGCAAAGACGCTCGCACATCTGCTCAAGTACGATTCGATTCTGGGCAATTTGCCCCACCACGTGACGCACACCGAGGACTCCATCGCCGTGGAAGGGAAGAGCTTCAAGGTTTTCAAGACCAAGGATCCCGGTGAAATCGATTGGGCTTCGGTGGGTGCAGACGTCGTTGTGGAGTCGACCGGCTTGTTCACCAAAGGCGCCGATGCCAAGAAGCACCTCCGCGCGCCCGTGAAAAAAGTAATCATCTCGGCTCCGGCCGACGGCCCGGATGCGACCTTCGTGCTCGGCGTCAACGACAACACCTACGATCCCGCCAAGCACAACGTCATCTCCAACGCTTCGTGCACCACCAATTGCCTCGCACCGGTCGCCAAGGTTTTGCACGACACCTTCGGCATCACCGCCGGCACGATGACCACGATTCACTCCTACACCAACGATCAGAAACTCCTCGACCTGCCGCACAAGGATCTTCGCCGGGCCCGCGCCGCCGCGATCAACATGATTCCCAGCTCCACAGGCGCCGCCAAGGCTTTGCACTTGGTCATCCCCGCGCTTAAAGGCAAGCTGGATGGCTACGCGATGCGCGTTCCCACGCCGAACGTCAGCGTGGTTGATCTAACCGTGTTCGTCGAAAAGCCGGCCACCGTCGAGTCTGTGAACGCAGCATTGAAAAGCGCCGCGCACGGAGCGATGAAAGGCATTCTCGCGTACACCGAGGAAGAACTCGTCTCGTCCGACTTCAAATCCAACTCGAATTCCTCGATCGTCGACGCCGGCTACACGAAGGTTGTCGGCGACAAATGCGTGAAGGTCTTGGCCTGGTACGACAACGAGTGGGGCTATTCCTGCCGGTGCCGCGACCTGATCAAGCTGGTCGCGTCCAAGTTCTAGGTAGCACAGACACTCTTGTCTGTGTCGGTGGTGACCAAGCGAGATTGCAGCCGACGGGCAAGATTGCGTATCCGAACGAATTTCAGCTCAAGCTAAAAGCCCAGAACCGACAAAATTGAACACGAATCCATGAACAAACTTACCATCAACGACATCGATCTTCGCGGTAAGCGCGTCTTCATCCGTGCGGACTTCAACGTCCCGTTAAAAGACGGCGTAGTCACCGACGACACGCGCATCCGCGAAACCCTGCCCACGCTCCGCCTGGCCATCCAAAAAGGCGGACGGCTGGTGCTAGCCTCGCATCTCGGCCGGCCGAAAGGCGGTCCCGACCCTAAATATTCCCTGGCCCCGGTCGCCAAGAAACTAACTGAGCTGTTAGAAAGACCTGTGGCTTTCGCCGAAGACTGTGTCGGCCCCGACGCCGAAGCCAAGAGCAAAGCGCTCACCGACGGCGGCGTCCTCCTTCTCGAGAACGTCCGTTTTCATCCCGAAGAGGAAAAGAACGACGAGGCCTTCGCCAAGCAGTTGGCGAAACTCTGCGACGGTGTATTTGTTTGTGATGCTTTCGGCTCGGCTCATCGCGCCCATGCTTCCGTGGTGGGCATCACGCGTTACGTGAAGCAAGCCGTCGCCGGTCTGCTCATGGAAAAAGAGCTCGCCTATCTTGGCAAAGCGGTCACAAATCCGGCCCGGCCGTTCGTGGCCATTCTCGGTGGCGCGAAAGTCAGCGATAAAATCGAAGTGGTCGAAAACTTGATGAAGATCGCCGATGCCATGCTCATCGGGGGCGGCATGGCCTACACCTTCGAGAAATCGCAAGGCCTGGAAATCGGCAAGTCGCTCGTGGAAATGGACAAGCTCGATCTCGCGAAGCGCCTTCTCGCCGGAGCCAAACAGAGAAATTTCAAGTTTCTGCTACCGGTCGACCACGTCGTCGCTTCCGAATTCAAGGCCGACGCCATGACGACCACGTGCGATGTGACCGACACTCCGGCCGACCAGATGGGTCTCGACATCGGTCCCAAGACAGCCGCCGCCTACTCCGCTGAAATCGCCAAAGCTAAGACCATCGTATGGAACGGACCCATGGGTGTCTTCGAAATGCCCGCGTTCGCCAAAGGCACGCTGGAAATTGCGAAAGCCGTTGCCGCCGCGACCACAGCGGGTGCCACGTCCATTGTGGGGGGTGGCGATTCCGTCGCTGCCGTGCACCAATCCGGACTCTCCACCAAAATCTCGCACATCTCCACCGGCGGCGGCGCGTCTCTGGAATTCCTCGGCGGCCGCAAGCTTCCCGGCGTGGAAGCGCTAACCAACAAATGACCGCCGCTCTTCTCTGCGAAATCTCGGCGCCCTCAGCGTCTCAGCGTTATCTTTTAGTGAATTTTCGCACCAGGAGACCCGAATGCGCCGCCGCGTAATTGCTGGCAACTGGAAGATGTACAAGACCATCGCCGAGACGCGCGCCTTCTTCTCCGCTTTCACGCCGCTGGTCGCGAAGTCGACGCACTGCGACATCGTTGTCGCGCCCCCGTATACGGCGATCTCCGCCGCCGCTGCCGCCGCCAAGTCCACCAACATCGCCATCGCCGGTCAAAACGTTTCCTGGAGTAAAGAAGGCGCCTTCACCGGCGAAGTTTCCGCCCCCATGCTCGTCGAAGCCGGATGCCGCTACGTGATCGTCGGCCACTCCGAGCGTCGCCAGCTTTTCCGCGAAACCGACGACAACGTCGCCAAGAAATCCCTGATGGCGCTAAGTTTCGGCCTCACGCCCATCGTTTGCCTGGGTGAATCCGACGAAGAGCGCAGCAATGGCCTTGAGCAGGAGGTACTCCGCCGCCAGTTCGCCGGCGGACCCGGCGCGTTGACCCCCGACGAATTCTCCCGTATCCTGATTGCTTACGAGCCAGTCTGGGCGATTGGGACGGGTAAGGTGGCAACTCCGGAAATTGCCGCCGCGGCGCACAAGTTTATTCGCCAGTGCGCTGCCGGGCAGTTCTCCGCAGCTCACGCCGCGAACCTGCGGATCTTATACGGCGGCAGCGTCAAGCCCGACAACGTCAAAGGACTAATGGCGCAGCAAGAGCTCGACGGCGCACTGGTAGGCGGGGCAAGCCTGGACCCAAAGTCTTTCGCCGCGATCGTAAACTTTCAGTGAGTAGGGCCGGATCTAGGCGCCGGCCTTTAGCCCGGCGCTGAACTGGGACAGAGGCAAAACGTCAGACCACGGCCGCAAAGGCGAAGTTCAACGCTGTGGGATTTTTGGAATTAGCGAGGATTCGAAATGCAAGGAATGCCAGGCTGGATGAAGTGGACCATCTCTTTACTGATCGGCGTAGCCATCATCATTCTCGGTTTCCGTTACGCCGGATGGCTCCTGACCTCCTTCTTCGTAATGAACTGCCTGGTGCTGATCATCGTCGTCTTGCTGCAGAGCGGTAAAGCCGCCGACCTCGCCGGCGCATTCGGTGGCGCAGGCAGCCAGACCGCCTTCGGCCCACGCGGAGCCGCCACGCTACTCTCTCAAGCCACCACTTGGTGCGCGGTAATGTTCATGATTTGTGCCATGGCCTTAGTGTTGCGCACCGACAAGGCCACCGGACAAGGCAATTCGGTCCTGGAAAAGTTCTCGAAGCCGGCCCCAGCTCCCGCAAAGCCCGCGCCAATCACACCGGCGCCAGCACCGCCACAATCGAACACCACACCCCCCACGCAGCCTCCGGCAAACACCCCAGCGCCGCAGCCCAAGAAGCCCTGATTCGTAGCGGCCACGCACCGTCGCGGGCCCTTTGGTCACGGCGTGGCGCGATGCGACGCGATCTTGGGATACGTCCCCGCAACCCGCTCATTCGTCGCGGGAAGCCAATTGCCATCCCGAGCGGAGCGAGGGATCTGCTTTCCTCTGTCTCTCAGCTCCCACCAGGGGTAAACAATCAGCGGCCGCTACAATTGCCGCGTTCCATTGTGAAGAAGGTCAAACTTCATTCCGATAGAACAGAAGGCACTGCGACGAAGAAGGGCACAGCAACAAAGCGCGACTTCTTGAAAGTGGTGCGGTCGAGAGGACTCGAACCTCCATGCCTTGCGGCGCTAGCACCTCAAGCTAGTGCGTCTGCCAGTTCCGCCACGACCGCATGCACGGAATTATACATTAGAATCGCCAGCGAGTCTGCGAAGGTCCTCGACCAGACAGCAGCGACCTGCAAAGAACGACCTACGACCCACGAAGAACAGATGTCCAGACGTGGTTACCAGCGACCCGGCGTCATCCCGGAAAGAGCAGTTCATCGTTTGGCTCAGCAAGTCTGCAGAAACCGTTTACGTTAACGGTCGATTCCAAAACGCAAAATAAGATTTTACGTTAACGTTAACGGCGTTTTTGAACCAAATTTCGCGGTTTTTCTTGGGAAAAGCTCAAAAGTACTATTGCAGAATATTCTCTCCAGAACTAAAGTAATTACCGGATAGCAGCCCGGAACGTGGATGCGTAGGATGCTCTCCACAAATCGGCCGTGCCTGTTTTTGGGCGTTTCCCAGCGCGCTCCCGCTCCCACGATTCGAAACTTGAGAGCTGCTCGCGCATCACATGTTTCTTCTGGGGAGAATCACATGAACAATCAACCGCAAGTCTTACTCGTTTCGTCCGACCTCGAACACCGCCGCAGGCTCGCATCCATTCTTCAAAATAAAGGCTGGAGCGCGCTGCATGCCGCGCATCTCCATGAGTGCCGCGATGTTCTCGCGAAGCAGAATGTCGGCCTCGTTTTTTGCGAGCGTCGTCTCGCTGACGGAACCTACCGTGAACTTCTCTCTGTCGCGCAAACGCCGGCGCGCAAAGTTCCCGTCGTGGTGACCTCGCGGCTCGCCGACTGGGATGAGTATTTGGAAGCTCTGCGCCACGGTGCCGTGGACCTCATCGCCTCTCCCTGCAAACCCAGCGATGTTTTCTCTGCCATCGCGCAAGCCGAACGCGCGGATCACGAAGTCTCGACCTTGCAGCCGTCGCAATCCGAGTCCAGACTCCGCGTTGTCTCCACTTCCGGCGCCTAGCCGCTGCTTTTTTCGCTACCAGCGTTGCTGGGAGCTGGCTACCGCTTCGCAAAAGCGCAAACTCTTCCGTTTGTGTATCATTATTTCCGTGAATATTTCTGTGAATCCCGTGCTCACGCCGGTGGAAGCCCGGGTCCTCGGCTCGCTGGTCGAAAAAGAAATCACCACTCCCGAGTATTATCCGCTGTCCCTGAACGCCATTCTCAACGCCACCAACCAAAAATCAAATCGTGATCCCGTAATGGACCTCGACGAAGACGCCGTTCGCCGCGCGCTCCATTCGCTGAATCAGCAAGGCCTCGCGCGTTCCGCTGCAACCGACAGCCGCGTCCCCAAGTTCGAACACCGCCTCGCGGACGTCTTCAATTTTCACCGCCACGAGATCGCTCTGCTCTGCGTCCTGCTTCTCCGCGGTCCGCAAACTCCCGGCGAACTTCGGACCCGCACTGATCGCCTCTATCAATTTGACGATCTTGCCGCGGTTCACTCCGCGCTCAACCTGCTCATGAACCGCCAACCCCCGCTCGTAAAAGTCCTCCCTCGTCAACCCGGCACCAAGGAACTTCGCTATGTCCATCTCCTCTCCGGCGACGCGGAAGCGCCCGCTCCGGAGTCGTCTCGCACCGATGCATCCTCGTCCGCCCGGCTAACCGAAGGGACATTTCCCGATTTGGATCGGCTGACCAAGCTTGAGGACGAGCTCGCTGACCTGCGCGCCGAAGTCGCCGACTTGAAATCGCAGCTATACGCTTTTCAGAAGCAGTTCCAATAGTCTCCATTCGTGGACACCAGTAATCCTCGTGAGTTCCCCAAACATTTCCAAATCTTCCCTTGCCAGAACTCCATTCAGCCCTTACCCTAGTTCGGGGTGTGATTTAACCTATTGATTACAGGCAGTGTACCGCTTAGTACGTGACAGGAGTACCGGTACGTTCAGGATGGACCCCCGCGTGCTCCCCGCTAGTGGCAGTACGAGTCAGTACAGACCACGAAGTGGATCGCAAGACAAGCCAGGTCGAACGCCCTGCCTTTGTGGAAGCAGAGGTCGTCGAAAAAGGAAGAGAACATCGGTATTCCGGGTCGCCTCGTCTCACGGCTTTTCAGGGCCGCAATGACGCAAATCCTCCGTCAGCCTTTCGCAAGGTCCGGAATCGTTGCTGCTGTCCGCGCTGAAAAGGAACGATCCCATGAACGATAAGAAAATACTTCTCGCGCTCATTATCTTCGTCAGCGGGTTCTTTGCCTTTCGATCCGTCCACGACGCGTGGAGGGCGCATGCGTCCATCAGGGCCGCGAGTGCGTCTGGCACGCTAGGTCAACACGCCAACACCGACGCTTTTCCCATGCTCATTGCGTCTTCCGTCGAGACTCCGCTTATCCACGCCTCGTTCCGTCCTCTCAACTTCGCGCTTGTCCGCGGCGGTTTCAGCTCTGTCAATGAATTTTACGAGCGCGTCCACGACGATACGACCCTTCACGACTTTTACGGGGACTGTGCCGACCGTAAGGCCTCCCTGCACGCACTTCCCGAGGACATCACTGCGTTCAGCACCTTCCGCAGAGGCGACAACATTAAGTGGGCGCGAAAACCCCTGCTCGTCAAAAAAGGCGAGTACGTCATGACATTTTGCGGCAAGACCGTTCTCGCTCGCTGCGGCAACCTCATCAGCTTTGCCCCCATGGAGCCGAGCGAAGATGTTCCGCCTGCCGTTCTCGAAGAGCCTTCGGAACCGGCCGAAGCGCCGCTCACCCTGGTCGCCGACGGTGGTCCTGCCGATATGGGACCAGCAGGTCCCTTCGCACACCCCGCAGTCGTACCTGCCGCCGCGCATTCGCATGGTTTCTTTTTCATTCCGCCGTTCTACATTCCTCCATCTGGAGGCTCGCACAGCGGCCCGGGCGGTACTGTAATTGTTCCGCCGCCCGTGGGTCACCTTAGCGGCGATGAATTCTCGGGGCATCAGCGGCTATTCACGCTGCTCATCGGACTGTTTGTCATAGCGCTTCTCAAGCTGACTACTCGATGAAAATCGGCGGCTACATTCTCGTCATTCTTCTCGCCCTTTTCGTGGTGGCCGTGCCGTACGAAATGCACGACCACTGGGCCACCTTCGGCCCCTACTGGGCCCTGGCGGCGTCATTTTTCGTCCCGGGCTCCTACGCCTCCGGCGATCATGTCATCACTCCGGTCACCGACGTCACCATCACCTGGCAATGCTCCGGCGCCGAAAATATTCAGATCTTCTCCATGCTTTTCGCCACCGTCTTCCTCATGAACTGGAAGCGCATGCAAGGTTGGAAATCCGTCCTCCTCTATGTCAGCGCGCTGGCCATCCTCTGGATCGTAAATCTTGCTCGCATCATCACCATCGCAATCCGCGCGAAAGAAACGCACTACGGCCTGGCCAATACGCTGGCGCTCGCCCTGCTAGTCATCCTAGTCTGGAAAATAAAGTGGCTCCGCCCACCAGCGTCCGAGCCAAATCCAACCTCGACGTAACCTCAATCCCGTTCTACGCGCCCCGCATTGTAGGGGCGGGGCTAGCTCCGCCCGGCCGCTGCGTCTTGCTCCAAATAAAACCGCAGTCGCTCTCTTCGAATCTGTCGCAGCCCCAAAAACACGGGCGACTCTCTCGAGCCGCCCCTTCTATATTCTTCAACCAATCAACCGAATAACGTTAAGCTCCAGCCGTCTTCCGGCCCTCATCCTCACGGATCGCCTTGCGCGCCTTCTCCCAATCCTCTGGCCGGACCTCAGTCAAGTTGTGCTCCTTCCGCGCATGCTCCGAAGCCGCGCGCAGCACTTCCTCCTCCGTATTCCCACGCGCCTCAAACTTGCATCCGAGATGCACATCGCCGCACTTCAGCACTTTACCCATGGAAATCTCCTTCCAGGAAAAATTAGGGCGGGATACTTCATGCTAGGCGCGCCTAACATCGAAGTCAACGTGACGAATCTATTTCTCAGCGATGAATTTTTTCGCGACACCGCGCGGCGTCCGCGACCGCACCCGCGACACAAATGGTGCTTTATCCCAACAATGATTTGACTTCGTGGTGACACCCTCATCCTTTCGTCGCCCTAATGTGGAGAACGGATCGGATCGATCGCGGCGGCCAGCAGCTCTAATTCAACAACAGTCAGCACCGATTGCCTGCCGCGCTTCCTTTCCGTCCCCGTGACGCTCACATTTCCTGGCTCGAAAATTTCGTCGCAACAAAATTCAGGCGAACTTTCTCACTGCCAGCGCAAATCGAAACTCACGGATGCAAGACGAGCAATACGATCCGGGGTGCTCTATTCAGGACATCATCACAGGCCATCCTTCAACCAGCCGTGTTCATCAGTACGGCGATACGGCCCGACCGTCATAACTGGCGACTCCACGGCCCAGCCGGGAAATCGCTATAGGACCTAGCAAGCGCCTTAACGACGATCAGCAAGTTTCTTTTCGTGCCGCGATTCGCTTCCGTGAAGCCCCCAAGGATGCGCACGGTACGCGTGTCAACCGTTGAATCTCCAAGCAGCGGAAGCGAGCATTCAAGATCGGAAGCGCAAAGTTTCAAGGCAAATTCTCAAGACAGATTTTCAAGACAGATTTTCAAATCGAAAACAGGAGAGAGAATGATGAAAGCAAAGGGAAGTGTTCTCGGCGCGGCCTCCAATCGCAGGTCGTTCCTCAGAAATGGCATGGTCACCGCCGGTGCCGCTACGGTCGGCGCGGCTCTGTTGCCCACCGGTTTGCGGGCCTGGGACGACGACAACGATCGCGCTCCCATCACCAAGGGAGACATCGCCATCCTTCGATTCTTGAATGCCCTCGAACAGGTTGAAGCGGACTTGTGGCAGCAGTACTCCGAACTCGGCGGCACGCAAGACAAGGAGGTCGCCGGATCCCAAAATGGCGGCAATCCGCTGTACACCGCCGCTCTGGAGATCCTCGACGGCGACATGGCCCAATACATCCACGACAACACCGATGACGAAAACAGCCATGCTGCGTTCTTGGCAAATTATCTGGAATCCAAAGGCGCGGAACCCGTCGACCTCAGTAAATTTCGCGTTTTGCCCAGCAGCAAAGCTGCCGGCGCCCAGGATATAGGTCGTCTCACCAACCTGACGCAGCTAACCATCGACACCAGCTTCTGGTCCGTCTACCGCAGCATCACCAATCCGGACTTCGATCCGTTCAAATTTGCTCAAGCGGTTCCCAGCCTGAATGTCGGCATGCACACGGCCATTCCTCGCTCCCACTTCGACACGGACGGCAGCTCCATCAGCTCCGACAATACTCAGTCCATAACTCCGCACCTCCAGGCCATCGCCTTTACCGCCGGATTCCACTTCGCTTTCATCGAGCAAGGCGGCACCAGCCTGTACCCAACTCTCGCTCAAAAAGTGACCAACCTGGAAGTCCTGCGCATTCTACTCAGCATCGGGCCCAGCGAAACCATGCACTTCCAGACCTGGCAAGACAAGGCGGGCAACGCCCTTCCGCTTACAAACGTCGTCGACAATGTACCCGGCGGCACAGGCGCGTCCGTGACCTTCATTGACCTCAAAGGCGCGCAGGGTGAAACCAATCCTGAATCGATCAACGGTGACACGCTCCAAGCCAACCTGATCATGCCGGAGCCCACTCATTTTCTTCACGACAGCCTCGGACCAGTGGCCATCATTCGCCCCACTTCCACAAAGAACGGGGGCGCCGTTGCCGCCGTTCAGGCTTTCTTCAAGGACGGTCTCTTCCGCGGGCACAAGCCGCTCAACAATCCAGCCTTCGTTCAATTCCTGATGGGCCTCGCCGAAGAAGCAGACGACGCCCGCCGCCAGATCTGAACCGCCTTTCGCGCTTTCCGCTTGCGCTCGATGCGCATCAACTCTAAAAACGAAAGCCCAAAAACGAAAAAGCCCGAACGTTAGTCCGGGCCTTTTCGTCATTGACGCGGTCAGCGTTGCCACGTTCTTCGGCACGCGCTCCTATTGTTTCTGCTGATAGACAATACGCTGCGGACCATCCACGATCTTAAAATCCGCCGGCACGGTGAACAACGAAGCGTCCGGCTCCGCCCGCACGATGTTGGTAAGCTGGAAGGTCTGTTCGCCCATCCGCGGATCGCTTCGCTTGCTGTAGACCACCGTCTTCAGGTCCGGCGACGTCCAGACCTCGGTAACAATGCGGATGGGTTTATCGTTGCCAATCTCCCCTGCCGCAATGGTGTGCGTCGTGCGCACGCCGTTCACGATCACGCCTTCCATGGTTTGCGAGCCGAGGTCTTCGGTGCTCACCTTCGAGGGGTCGTTCGACAACACGGTTGACTGCACCGTCATGGAAGATGGAGGAAGTGGAGGGAGCCCTACCTGCCCCGCCCCCGCTGTTGCGACGCCAACGCTTTCCATTCGCATCACGGTCACGTTGCCACCGCCAACCGGCCCCGAGCCATTCATTGCAGGCGGAAACGTCGGGATTTTCTGCGCGGTCTTGTCCGTCAAGTTCAGCGTATAAGATGTCTGCGCCACGGCGTCATGAATGAATACGAGGCGCGGTGCGTTCGCTGCGGATAGATTGCCGATCGGGGGCAGCGCCGTCTCCTGCCGTGTCCGGCCCTGCGAATCGCGCGCGGTGCTACCGGTGTTGGTCTGCACGATGCGATTGCCGTCCGCCAGCGTCTGCACCGATTCGTTGGTAATCGTGGCGGAAAAGGGCGCGCCCTGCACCGGTGTGTTCGATCCTTTATCGAAGGCGCTAAAAGCGACGGCGGTGGCCGGCCCAGGTCCTTGCATCGATGCACTCCCCGTAGCGCGATAAATTACGTTCCCCGGTTCTTGTGCAAAGGCGCAGGGCGCCGCGGCGACAACGAGGATCACTGCACTCTTCAATCTTGACATCATGGCTTTAGACCTCACGGTTGTTGACTTCATGGCTGTGTCGATCTCCTTCCAACAAGTCGCGGTTGTAGGCGCAGTCCTTGCGCCGTTCCATCCGGTGCAATACTGAGTTCCGCGACAAAATTGATTCCATCCGGCGCCGCTCCCGGCGGAAACATCGCTTCCGCGGGAATCGCGATTTGAATCGCAGGTTCGGTCGGCGCCACGCTCGGGTTCAGACTCCACGCGGGTGCAGCAGTCGCCGCATGACGATGATGAATCTTCTTCTCCGGCGCGTTCTTCGGCGCGAGCGCTGTTTCAACAGCCACGGCCGACGAGGAAGCAGCCGCTCCATCGTGATTCGCAGGCGTGGAGGTCAATCGCTCACGTGTCGCCGGCTCACGGGTCATCGACTGCTCGACACGAACACGCGTGCGCGGGAAGGACAGAAGCAGCGCGATCCCCACCACCGCCGCGGCCGACAGAGCCAGCTCCCAGCGTATCCATTCGCGAGGCGCCTGCGTTGCCACCGCCTCATCGCAGTACGCGCTCACCGATTTGCTCACCTGGTGATAGGCCGCAACCCGGCTTCGGCATTCCACGCAGCCTTCGATGTGCCGCCGGACGTCAGCGGCCTCGCCATCCGGCAACTCGTGGTCGAGCCAGGCAATCAGTTTTCCCGGAAAGTCACACATTGCATTTCTCCGCTAGTTTCTTGATGGCCCGCTCCACCGTTTCGCCCACGGTCGATGTAGCCATCCCTAAAATCTCCCCGATTTCGCGATACCTGAACCCTCCTGCCCGGAGCAGCAGGCATTCGCGCTCGGACTGTGTCAGCAAAAGAATCGCCTTCCGCAACTGCCCAAATTTCTCTTTCTCCAGCACCGCGCGCTCTGGCGTAGCGTCGTGCGCGATCGACTCCACTTCCTCGCCGAGCGATTCGCCGAAGCGCCGGTGATAGCTGCTCTGCCGGTTCCGCGCTTGATTGTGGGCCACGCGAAACACCCAACTGCGAATGTTCTCCTGCGACCCGCCCGCACCCAAATGCCGTTGCAGACTGACAAAGGCGTCCTGCACCACATCCTGGGCCTCGTCGCTCGATAGTCCGAGCGCTACCAGATACCGAAGTAGCGGCTTGCGCAGTTCCCGATACAGAGTAGTGGCCTCGCAAGAGTCGCCCGCCAGCCGCCAAAGTGGCAGCCCTAGGGGTAAGGATTCGTCGCTCATAAAATCCTCAGCATCGCGCCTCTATACATAGAACAAGCCACCACCCCGCTTTTCCGGTTTCCCCGAAAGAAAGCAGAATGTATCCTCTTCGACTCGGCAAACCTCTGATAGAAAGCCGGCTTTCTGTCGCGGGGTGCCGCACCCTTCGGGTTTAAGGGTGCTGGTTTTGACTTTCATCAGAATTGGTCCTAAATCGAGGAGCCTGGAATGGACTACAAACGACTAGGAAACACCGGCCTGCAGGTTTCCCGGATCTGCCTGGGCTGCATGAGTTACGGCAAAGTCAAAACCGGCGCGACCACGCGCTGGCCCTGGACCCTAAGCGAGGAAGACAGCCGCCCCTACATCAAGTCCGCTCTCGACCACGGCATCAATTTCTTCGACACCGCCAACGTCTACTCCGACGGCGAGAGCGAAGTAGTGCTAGGCCGCGCCATCCGCGATTTCGTACCTCGCGACGAGGTAGTCATCGCCACCAAAGTCTGGGGTGCCATGCGCCCCGGCCCAAACGGCCACGGCCTCTCCCGCAAAGCCATCCTCTCGGAACTCGACAAAAGCCTGGAGCGTCTCGGCACCGATTACGTCGACCTCTACCAAATCCATCGCTACGACTATGAAACTGCGTTGGAAGAAACCCTCGAAGCCCTAAACGACGTAGTCCGCGCCGGCAAAGTCCGCTACCTGGGCGCTTCGTCCATGTACGCTTGGCAGTTCATGAAAGCTATTAGCATCCAGCGTGCTCGCGGTTGGGCCGCCTTCGTCTCCATGCAGAACTACTACAATCTTCTTTACCGCGAAGAAGAACGCGAAATGCTCCGCCTCTGCGCATCCGAAGGCGTCGGCGTGATCCCCTGGTCCCCGCTTGCCCGTGGCCGCCTGGCCCGCCCTTGGCAGGAAGAACCACAAACCGACCGCGCCAAGACGGACGCCTACGCCAAGACGCTTTTCTCCAAGACCGGCGATCTCGACAAACCCGTCATCGATCGCGTAAACGAGATCGCTCGCGAGCGCAATCTCCCGCCGTCACAAATCGCCCTCGCCTGGTTGCTCCACAAACCCGTCATCACCGCGCCTATCATCGGCGCCACCAAGCCCCACCACCTCCAGGATGCCGTAGCCGCCCTCAACGTAAAGCCTTCCGAGCAGGAAATCGCCCGCCTTGAGGAGCCCTATCAGCCGCATCCACTTTCCGAGGCTTTCTCGTAATAAGCGGCGAAAGAGGCGCGCGCAGGGGTAGTCTTCACACACACACCACTGGGAGGCGCAAGTCGCTCAGTCTTTAGTCGGACCGTGGGCGGAACAACCAGCTATTTCAAGCCCGTGATCGTATACGCCTGCGACTCATCGTGGATGTACACGTAAGCGTACGCTTTGCCGTCAGCTGAAAAGCGCGGCGCGCCCACGAAGTTGCCTCCGGACTGCAAATTCGCGCCAAACTCTTTCCAGAACACCATCTTGCCGTTCGTGGGATTGACCTGGTAGACCTTGCCGGCCCGCTCCGAAGCCCGCGAGGAGAACAGATACAAGAAATTGCCGTCGGGGCTAAAAGCGATTACGGTGTACTTTGGATCGACTCCGGGAATGAGGCGCAGGCCGCTGCCATCCATGGGCCAGATACCCAGTTTTCCGCTGGGGTCTCGGACCGCGATTCTTTGGCCATCCGGGGACAGCGTAGTTCCGAAGACACCCTCTGGCGTAATGGGCTTGGCTTTTCCATCGCTCACGTCAATCACGTAGTCGCGGCCGCCATGTCCAGCTTCAATTCCAGCGGCGAGTAACTGCTTGCCGTCAGGAAAATAGCGCACGGCGCTATAGAGAATATTGTCGTGAGTTAACTGCCGGGCCTCGCCAGCTCCTGTGGGCACGAGGATAAGCTCCTCGCTCTTGAGAGGTTTGGTGATCACCCATTTTTTATCGGGAGAAATAGCGCGAGCTTCCCCCTGCCCGATGCGCACGGGAGGAGAACCGTCGGTGTCGCGAAGGAATGTAGTGTAGTTGGGACCGCCACCTTCGGCTTCTTCTTCGAACAGGACTTTGGTGCCGTCCCGAGAGATGTCGCGGAGATAGGACCAGCCCAGCCAGCTGAGGTCGCGCTCTTCCTTCCCGCCTGGAGGCATGGCGCGAATGTTCAGGCGCTGCTGATGGGTCACCATGAGAGCCACGCCGTTGCGGAGATCCTGGAGCCACATTCCGCCGGGCACGTTGGCGATCGTCCGCAGCTTCGCGCTTAAAGTTACTGCCCGCAGATCCTGCGCGCTCCCGCTGTTGGAGGCGGAGAACCACACCTCATCGCCCGCGGGAGACCATAGGACACCCTGCAGCGAGGTCCAGCCGGAGGATAGCTTCTTCTCATGCCCATCGAGGTCGATGATGGCCACCGAACCCTCATCGTCGCCGTCGGGGTTTTCATGATCCGCAAACGCCACACGGCGTCCATCCGGGGAGATTTTTGGATTGCTGATCCAGTTGATGCTATCGAACGACACCTTGCCAATGGGGTATTCCAGCCGCCAATGAGATGTCTCGGGGACGAAACGCACAATCGCCATGTTCTGTCCGTCCGCTGCCCAATCGGCGTCCTGCACGTCCTCAAGCACCTCCCGCGGTGATCCGCCGCTGAGTGGAATCCGCGCGAGGGTGCCTGATCGCCTGTAGCCGCCGAAAATCTGGGAATTGAGGCGGACCGCAAGCTCCCCTGTCTTCGAGATCGACAGAAGTTCCGCATCCTTGATTTGCAGCTCCCGGGATCCCACCTCGTCGGTGCGCGCCAGATAGAGCTGATTTTGGCCGGCCTCCCATGTCGCGTTGTACACAATGCTTCCGTCGGGAGTGAAGCGCGCATTGCCAAGGAACCCCGCGCGAAAAGTGAGTTGCTGGTAGTTGGGCACGGATGCGGCGACACCACTACCGCGTCCCAGCCACCAGCCCAGGCCCAGCATGGCGGCGGCAACGCACAGCGCCAGCAAAGAAAAGATAATAGTGCGATTGTGGTTTGGAGCGGCGGCCGGAACGGAAGTTTGCGCGCCGGTCTTTGCACCAGATGTTTGCGTGATGGCTTCCAGTGCGAACGCCAGATCTTTCGCCGACTGGAAACGATGGTCCGGACTCTTCTCCAGGCACCGGCGCACGATGCGATCGAGAGCCGGACTGATCGGAGGTTCCAGGTCCGCGATCTCCGGAACGTCATCCTTCAGAATTGCGGTCATCGTTTCAGCCGCGGTGTCGCGGCGAAATGCCCGGCGGCCGGACACCATCTCATACAAAACGGCGCCGAATGCAAACATGTCGGTACGCGCATCGACAGGCTCGCCGCGTACCTGCTCCGGTGCCATGTAGCTCATTGTGCCCATCACCACACCCGCGGCTGTATGCGACGTGATGGTGACGCCGTCCTGCCCGGGAGTCTCCTTGGCGGCGAGCTTTGCCAATCCAAAATCCAAAATTTTGACGCGCCCGTCGCGGCAAATAAAGAGATTGTCGGGCTTGAGGTCGCGGTGGACGATGCCTTTGTCGTGCGCAGCTGCCAGACCCTTCGCGATCTGCGCGGCGTAATCGATCGCTTTGCGTTGCGGCAACGCTCCGCGATCGAGCACGGCGCGCAGTGGCTCGCCTTCCAGCAGTTCGGAAACAAGGAAGGGAGGGCCGTTGTGATTGCCTACGTCGTAGAGCGCCAGAATGTTGGGATGATTCAGCGCGGCTACCGCTTGTGTTTCTTGTTCGAACCGGCGCAGCCGATCGCCATCGCTGGCAAAGGATTCTGGCAGAATCTTCAACGCGACTTCGCGGCCCAAGCGCGTATCTCGGGCGCGATACACCTCGCCCATGCCGCCTGCGCCTACCAGCGACTGGATTTCATACGGACCGACCTTGGTGCCTTGGGCTAGAGGCATGAGTGCGCGCATTATAGCGCAGCGGAACGCCAAATCCATTGGGACAAGCCACTTTTACCGACGACGAACCGGCTTCGCTCGATCATCCGACAAATCGGGCACTGACGCACACGCCTTGACTTTTATCTACGGAGGACTAACATCCAAGCCTAATCATTGCTGATCGCCTTCCAGCCTAGAAAGGAGGGAGCAGTGAATCCCCAGTACGCTTGGATCAAATTCTACGAAGCCGCAGTCCTCGAAACGAATACCGACGCCCTACCCGCTCGCATCGAAGTCGCGCAAAACGTGATCGGGCAACGTGTGTTGGCAAGCGATGTGAAGGACAAAGAACGAAGAGAAATCGTCAAGGCCCTCAACGCCCTCACGATTCTCAGAAGATTTCATGAATACTTACCGGAGCATCGGTCCCGATAAATTCAGGCTCCCGCGCCGAGCAGCTCCATCTGCCCTTCGATCAGGCCGTCAGAACGACGCCAGGCCTCGTAGCGAACCAGCAGGTGCGTACCGCTGCGGTTAACTAAGACCCAGATGCCGTGCATGTATCCTGTGTTTGCAAAAAGCTCGAACACTACGGGGATGTCCGTCGTTCCGGGGACCGTGAATTCATCGTATTTTTTCCCGATCAACTCTTCCCTGGAATAGCCAAGGAGTTTGCAGAAACTGTCGGACACATCAAGGTATCTTCTCTCCGCGTCCACGATGACCGCGTACTGCGGCCGTACGTGTGCGCAAGGCCGAGACCCTTCTCGCCTTGCTATAACGCCCAGTGAGTGATTTGCCGCAACAGTTGCCGATGGTTCCGAACCGACTACTCTTCGTGGAGCCCCCATGCGCCCTCCGAATACTCAGCCGGATAGTGGTAGGTCCCAAGTCTGCAACGGGTGGAGACCTGTACTATACGCCAACGAATTCGGCGCAGGTAGTATTGATTGTCCTTTGATATAAAAGCACACGGAACCAGCATCCGCTTCGATGGATCTCTCTTCGCGTGGAGTCGTTCGGATAAAACCGATTAAAGCTTCGGTTAATCCTCGGCTGGTCGTTCGACGTGATCGATGACTAGGACTTCGAGGTCCGACGGACGAGGTTGCAGGCGCAAGCCCAGTTGGTCTTCGAGAGTCGCCGAGATTGCGGACTCCGAGGAGGTGCCCAGAATATCGGCGAGAGTGAAGTCATAGGTGCCGGGCAGCCCGGTCTCGTCGAGAATGGTGCGATGCAGTTGCTCGGATAAGTGCCACAGGAGACCTTGCATTGGAATTCCCTGCGCCACCAGCGTATTCCCGTCGAGGTGAAAGCCGCCGGGCCTGCCGATGCCGTCGGGACCCTTGAATCCGTTGGGGTAGGTATCGCCGGGTTTCGACTCTTGCAGTTTGGGACCGTTTTTCGCGAGTACCAGCGCAAGTACGGGAATGTCTCTGGTTTCGCGGTGCATCACAAGTTTGAGCCGATCGGCCAAAAACGCTTGCAGCAGGCGTTTTTGCTCCGAGACGCGTTGCTCGAACCCAAGCTTGCGAGGATCGTCGGCCGCGGAACCTGATTCTTTGGCCTCAACGTCGTATTTTTCGGAGTAGAGCCATGGGGACGCTCCGAGGATGCGATCGTTTTGTACTCCATAGGCGATTCGGATAACTTCCCGCAGAGAAGCGTTCTTTGCAGTGAAGCTGTCAGGCGAAAACCATAGCGCCTGGCGCTCGCCGGGATTCGTGGTTGGCTTGATGGAAGCAGACTCGTAGGCAGGCGCGCTTGACGTCGTGTCCGCCGAGTTCGACGCCGAGGGCAGCTCTGCGTGGTCGATGACGAGCATTTCCAGCGGCGCGGTTTTGGGTTCGAGTTTCAGGCCGAGTTGCTGCTGAACTGCCTGGAAGATCGAAGCGCCGGTTGCCGGCGATTGGTCCGCACCTTTCGGCAAGAGGGGCGCCCACTGCAGAGTGAAATCGTAGTTTCCGGTCAGGCCGGTCATGTCGAGAACGGTGCGGCCGACCTGCAGCGAGAGAGTGCGCAGAAAGGAATGGATCGGAAGGGCTTGCGCGGTTACCTTCAGGGTGGAAGTGCCCAGCGGCCCGAAGGTCATCTTTCCCGGTCCGAGCGGGGCGCCATCGGGACCTTTCACACCATCAGCGTAGGTGTTGCCCGGAGTGGCTTCTTTAAGTTTGGGTCCGCTTTCGGCGATGAGAAGCGCATATACCGGAAGCTCCCTGGTTTCCCGATGAACCGCGAGCTTGAAATGATCGGCCAGAAGCGCCTGAAGCATGCGCCTGCGGGCAAAGGTACGCTGGTCCGGAGCGAGCTTTTGCAACTTGTCGGCAGTAGAGCTGTCGATCTTGGCGTCCACGTCGAACAATTCGGTGTTGAACCATGCCGGAGTGCCTGCGATGCGGTCGCCTTGAACTTCGTACGCGAATTCGATGAGTTGCTGGAGCGGTGTGTTGGTGATCGCGAGACCATTGGACGTGCCCAAATTCGTTTGATAAATAGCGCCTTTGCCGGATTTCAGCATGGCCGTGGCGGTTTCGTCGAGTTTGATCGAGACGTCCCGATAGACGAAGGAAGATGTGGCCGCGCTTTTTGAGTGCGCTGTAGCGAGGCCCGGGGTCGCGTGAAGTATGCCGGCTGCGATGGGAGCGGCGACGGCCAGGATGGCCGCTACGCCAAGCAACAGTTTTCTGCGGAGATCGAGTTTACGTGCAATCTGATCGGACATGATGCGCGTGATGCGCGATTTGAGTTCGGCTCCGGTCACGCCGGATATGCACGTCAACGGAGAGCCCACGCAGAATTCGCAAATTTTCAAAATGCTTTCCGCGTAGACCTGAGGGTCGCTCCCCGATTCCACGACCTCCTCGTCGCAGGCGCGTTCGCGTTCTTCCACCAGTCGCGTTCCCATCCACCAAACCAGCGGGTGAAACCAGAACACGGCTTCGACCAGCATGTGCATGGCGGCGGCCAGATTATCGCGACGGCGAATGTGGAGCAGTTCGTGAGCGAGGATCGCTTTCAAGTGGTCGTCTTCGAGGCGCCCAGTGATTCCCACTGGCCACAACAAGATGGGCCGTGCGATACCAAAAATCCCAGGTTCGAGTGAACTGCGCGACGACAGGATCTCGATTTGCTTCGGCATCCCGGCCGTCGTTTCCAGGCGCCGGAGACTTTCAACCTCGCGCCCTTCGCATAGCCGCTCGGCTTCGCGGACGGCCGCGGAAATTCGGCGCCAGCGCACCCACCAGACGAACAGGACAATTCCAAATCCGCAGAGCCAAACGAGCAGGAGGGCGGGGAAGAGATGGCTCAGGCTTTGCAGCGCGGTCTGAGGAGCGGCGTGAGGAATGGCGGCGGCAGTTTGGCGCGTGAAGGGTTGGCTGATCTGCTCCATCGCGAAATACAGTGAGGTTTCGGCCGGGGCGGAAACGTGCGCGCGGGACGAGCCTAGATAACTGCCCATGCCGGCCAGCAACGAAAACGGAATCAGGAATTTCACCGACGCGGCAAGCCACAGCCCATAGCGCAGCTGCCCGCGATTGTTTCGCAACGCCAACGTCAACAGCGCAATGACGCAGGCGAACAGCGTGGACTGCCAGAGGTGGTTTCCCAACGATGGCGCGAGCGCGGTCCAGATGCCGGAAAAAGTTTTCGCGATCATTTCGAGTTTTCCTTTCTCGCCAGCTTGCGGAGAATTTTTTCGGCTTCCTTGACATCGTCGAGGGTCAATTTGCCGGATTCGATGAGGTGAGCCATTACCGGTTGCGTGCGCCCGCCGAACAGTGCCAGCAAATCGTCGATCAACTTGCGCTGCGCGTCGCCACGCGAGATAGCCGCTTCAAAAATGTGGAAGTTGCCGACCTTCTTCACACGCCGCAGCGCCTTTTTCGTTTCCAGCCGGTACACGGTCGTCTGGATGGTGGTGTAAGCCGGCCGGTTTTTTTCAGCGAAGGCTTGCTGGATGTCGCGAATGGAGGCTTGCTGCTGGGTCCAGACGGCGTCCATGATCTGCAGTTCGAGTTTGGTGAGTTTGGGTTCGGCCATGGATATCGGTCAATTGAACCATCTACTACACACGTATGTTATGCTACTACTATGGTAGGCGTGTCAAGAAGTTTTTTTGGGCTAACGTTCTGGCGACTGGCCCACACGAAGCGTCCTTCGCAACTTACACCGAAGTGGGTGGCCCATCCTTGCGGTTTTTGCAAGGGTGGGCTCTTTCTTTTCTGCGGCGTTCCCCTCGATGTGCCCGTGCCCCAAGCTCGAAAACCGAACCTGTGAGCGGGTGAGCGTGATGGACTTGATCGCGGACGAAACTAGACCGAGCGAGCGAGATTTCCCTATAACGGCGCGTTCGAATGTTATGAAGGAATATAGATATTGACATAGTTAACAATCCGTGCTAGCATGTGTTGTGATACCTCAACCTACCCCTCCCTCCGCCCGGCGTTACCTCTCGTTTCCGCCACGTCATTGCTGTCACGGTCCTTTATTTTCATACACTTACAAATTGCTTTTCCCGCAACTCCCATGGAATGACAATCATACGAAATATACCGGGGGGGTGGGGGTCAAAAAGCGAAGCTGAGCCGAAACTCCCAGTCGTGCCCGGGCACACCTGTCCCGAAACGGAACGCGCCCCTGACCCGACGTTCCAGCAGCCAACTGTGGATAGCCCCTCTCGACTCCATTCCTTGGCAGCGCTCCCACTTGAATTTCCCGCGCCAATGTATTCTATTGATGCTGGCATGGTTGACCACCCAAGCGGCGGCGGAGCGTCAGGGCTAGGATTTCTACGTCGAGTCCTCTTCCGCACCGATCACAAAGCTATCGGCCTGCAATATCTGTGGCTTGCGCTCTTGAGCGTGTTCCTGGGCATGATCATGTCCCTGGTCATGCGGATTCACCTGGTCTGGCCCGCCGCGCATCTCCCCTTCCTCACAGGTCTAGATGGCTCGCCCGAGCGCTATGCGGCACTTACCTTGCTCCATGGTTCGCTGATGGTGCTCATGGTGCTAACCGCCGCGCCGCAAGCGGGATTCGGCAATTACCTGCTGCCTATTCACATCGGCGCGCGAGACATGGCCTTTCCGAGGCTCAACCTGGCCGCCTTGTGGCTCATCTTGGCCTCCCTCGTCGGGGTGACCATTGCTTTCTTCCTGCCGGTGCAAATGGGTCTCACGCTGTGGATCGCCGGCATCGCGCTTTTCAGCATCGCCGCCCTCGCCAACGCTCTCAATTTTAGCGTTACCACCATCGACTTGCGCGCCCAGGGAATGACACTCCCTCGCCTTCCCATCACCGTGTGGGCCTGGTTCATCAACGCCATTCTCAGCTTGCTGATTTTCAGCGTGCTGCTAGCCGCGTGTGTCTACCTTCTCGCCGACCGCACCCTCGGCACGCACTTTTTCTCGCTTCCGACGCTACTCCCTTCTATTTCGCCGTATTCTCAGCCCGTGACATCACCTGTGGCATCGCCTGCCCTTTGGCAACGCTTGTTCTGGTTTTTCGCCCAGGCGCAAGTTTACGTCTCCATCCTTCCATGCTTCGGTATCACCACGCATCTGATCGCAACGTTCTCCCGCAAGCCCGTTTGGGCCCAACGTGCCGTAGTACTGGCGCTGTGCGCAGTGGGTCTGTTCGGTTTTTGCATCTGGGGACAGCACACCTTCGCCAGCGGCCTCAACCCCTATTCGCCACTCGTTTTCGGGCTGCTGGCTTCCTCTCTCGGCCTGCCCGCATCCATTCTTCTGATCAGCTGGTTCGGCACTCTCTGGAACGGCAAGGTCCAGCTGACGACCGCCATGCTCTTTGCTCTCGGTTTCGTCTCTCTTTTTCTCGCCGGTGGTCTTTCCGGGTTGTTCCTGGCGCGCAATGATCTGACGGCGACCGCTGCCAGCGACGACTTCATCACCGGGCACTTCCATCTGGTGATGGGTATCGCGGCCACATTTGCGATGTTGGGAGCGCTGTTCTTCTGGTTCCCCAAAATGTTTGGTCGCAGCCTTGACGAGGGTCTTGGCAAAATCCATTTCTGGATCACTTTTTTCGGGGTGTATTGCGTGTTCATGCCGATGCACTGGCTCGGTATGATCGCCCATCTGCATCTTTCGCCCGAAGCGACAGTTGCCGCCACCGCGGCCGCCTCGACGATTCGATCGTTTGTCACCATCGCAACGCTGGTCACCGTTGCCGCTCAGGGGATATTTCTCGTCAATTTTGTAAAGAGCCTGTTGAAGCGCGGCGAAGCGGTGGCGAAAAATCCCTGGCGCGCGACGACTCTCGAATGGTCGCTGCCGTCACCGCCTCCGCTCGGAAATTTCGCCAGCGCTGCGCCGGTCGTCTACCGTGGCGCTTACGAATTCGGTGCAGGGAAATTCGGAGCACCAAACGTCGAAGATTTCGCATCCCAATCTCTTCCAGCCGACAGCACGCCCCCAGCCGCGCCCGGCGGAACAGACGCAGGATTGCAACCCCTGCCGCCACAGGCCGCTGGGACCGTGTAACGCGACGTTGGCGGATGCAGTGGCCGGTCTTTAGACCGGTCAGTTTGAGTTTGAGGGAACCGAGTTTCGTAGTCGACGTTCCCTTGAGAAAGTTCCGCACCAAGGAAACAACCATGCCGGGCACACACGTAGTCGACGACATCGAACTCATCATCGAAGACATCGGCGGAGGCGGCGGAAACAAGCCGCCGGCGGACGACGATGGCGGAGGCGGCGACGGCGATCCAAACAAACGCCGCAAGCCCGCGCCAACCTCTCCCCGCCGCTACCACACCGCCGTCATTCTGGCGATGCTTTCGATCGTGATGTTCTTCATGGCGCTCGCGGTCACTTTCCTGGTGCGCAAGATGGCGAGCGACTGGGTACCCGTCCGGCTACCCTTCATGGTGTGGGTGAACACCATCATTCTTCTTGCCAGCAGCGGCACGATGGAGCTGGCGCGGCGCAAGCAGGCTGCCGCCGACCTCAAAGGCTTCCGCACGCTTTGGCAAGTGACGACTGCCTTAGGCGTCTTGTTCCTGGTCGGCCAAATTGTTGCTTGGCGCGAATTGGTGGACAAGGGCTTCTATGTCAGCACCAATCCCGCCAGCAGCTTCTTTTACATTTTCACGGCGGCGCACGGCGTGCACCTGCTGGGCGGCGTAGTTGCACTGCTGTATGTTTTGCTCCGTAATTTTGATCGGACGAAGCTGACGCAGTCTGTCGCCGCTGAAGTTACCTCGCACTACTGGCACTTCATGGATGGGCTTTGGCTGTTTCTGCTGGCGCTGCTTTATCTGGGGAAGTGACGAAGAAGAAGTAACGGCGTAATGAAATAACGAAGTGACGATGGAACGCGGGTCGGTTCGTGCGAGTCGGGTCGGCGGGAGGAGCAAGCCCCTCCCCTACAAGGTTACGAAGCGAGCTAACGGTTAGAGGTTGCGGAGGTGGGCTAGGCGGAACGGGGAGCCTAGGTTTTGGCGGAGTTCGAGCCAGTGTTCTTCAGGGATGGAGAGGAAGACTTCGACGACTTGGGGATCGAACTGCGTGCCGGAGCAGCGGCGAATTTCTTCTCGGGCGTGCGTGAGCGGCAAGGCTTTGCGATAGGGGCGGTCGCTGATCATGGCGTCGAGCGAGTCGGCGATGGTGAATATGCGTGCGCCGAGCGGGATCTGCTCGCCCTTTAGGCCGCGGGGATAGCCGGAGCCGTCGAAGAATTCCTGGTGAGCCAGCACAATTTCTGCTGCATCGCGGAGAAACGGGATGCGGATCAGCATGTTGTAACCGATTTCGCAGTGCTTGCGCATGATCTGCTTTTCGTCGTCGGTGAGCGGGCCAGGCTTGCGGAGAATGCCGTCGGGAATAGCCATTTTGCCGATGTCGTGGAGAAAAGCGGCGCGAGCCAGAACCGGCAGATAGGGATTGGGCACCGGCATGGACTTCGCAATGGAGATGCAGAAAGCGGTAACGCGCTGACAGTGGCCTTCGGTTTCAGCATCCTTCAAGTCGAGAGCGCTGCCCAGAGCTTCGAGAGTGTCGTCGTAGGACTGCTCGAGCTCCGCGTGCTTGGCGGTGAGCTGGGCAGTGCGCTCCTCGACGAGTTGTTCTAGGTTGCGCTGGTAGGTCCGATTTTCCATCACCAGGCGGCGATGTTGTAGGGCACGGCCAACCCCCAGAAATAGCTGATCCTTCTCAAAAGGCTTCAAGATGTAGTCATAGGCGCCGCGCCGGATAGCTTCCAGGGCGGTGGAAATGTCGTGGATGGCGGTGACCATGATCACCGGGACTTCGGGATCGTATTGACGAAGCCAGTCAAGCAGCTTGATGCCGTCCATCTCGGGCATGATCATGTCGCTGAGGACGAGGTCGGGCGTAACGCGCTTGACCTGGTCCTGGGCGGCGCGGCCATTGCTGACCGCGGTGCACTGATAGCCTTTGGATTCGAGCATTGTCGAAACGACTTCGCGGATGGCTTCTTCGTCGTCCACGACCAGAATGTTTTCAAGGTCCACTAGGTTGGCTCCCAGTAGTCATTATACGGGACGGCACAGGGGGAATGTGGGGTGCTTGCCCAGTCAGAAAATAGCGTGTTAGCGTCATGATAACGCTGGTCGAACAGACTTCAGGGTGTACCAGGGCACGGCTCGCGCGCGATTTTTGCGTTTGTGGCGACTCCGGCTGCCGGGAGGCAAGACTGCTTGTTGGAGAACCAGGGCCTGCTCGCCATCGCTTTCTTCGAAGCCACAGCCTTCATTGTGCTGCTGGTCCTGCTTTTTCTATTGCGGCGCGATCAGCCCGCTAATTATTTCCGATTGTGGCTGAGCGGTTGGGCCTGCCTGACGGTCTCCTCGTTATTTGAAGTGGGTTTGGCGCTGGGAGAAACGCCGGGGTTGCGGCTGGCATTGCTGGCGACTCGTGTGGCGGCGCTGGTGGTGTTTTTGATGGCGGTGGTGCAATACACCGCCGGGGTGCAAAAGCGCAAGTGGGAGGTGTTTCCGCTTACGGCGGCGGTTGCCGCGGCGATTTGGTGGAGCGAGCGGGCTCCGACGGGGCACTTCGGATCGCTGCGCTGGGAGACCGCCGCGTTCGAGTCGGTTATTTGTTTGTGGGCGGGTTGGCTGCTTTGGCGCGCCTCCGCATCGCACAAGGGGCATGGGGTACGGCTATTGGCGGGAGGTTTCTTCGTCAATGCACTGAACGGCATGGACCGCTGGCAATGGCCGCACCATCCACTGTTCCTGCTGCGGCTGAGTTTTGACCAACTGTCGTTTGTGGCGATCGGCGTAGCCATGGTAGTGGTGGTTCTGGAGAGGGCGCGGACGCGGAGCGAAGAGTTAAACGACAAGATGAGGCGGTTGACGCTGCTCATCGCGGCAAGCACACAGACTCTGTCCGTGGACGAAGTGCTGGAGCAAGTGGTTGCCCATTTGGTGGAGAGTCTGGGCGCGACGCACGGCCTGGTGCGTATCGCGGAATTACAGGGAGAAACGGTCCAGCTGACCGCACGGGCGTCGGTTGGATTCACACCGACATTTTTGGCACAGCACGGACAGGTGCCCGCTTCGGATCCCTGGATCAAGCGAGTGATGGAAAAACAATGCGTGTTTCTGCGCATCGAGGATGAGCAGGACGCGACGGCACGTCGGCGCATGGTGGAAAGTGGAATGTCCGAGATTGTCGCGCTAGCGCTCCCCGGGAAGGAAGGGCCGCTAGGGATCATCGTGGTGGGGTCCACACAACATCTGAAGTTTCAAGCGGACGAAGTCGCGTATTTGGGAAATGTCGCTAACCTGCTGGGATTAACGCTGCAAAACGTGCGGTTGTTCGAGCAAGTGGCGACGGTGCAGCAACAATGGGCGTATACGTTCGATTCGATCGGCGACCCGATTCTGGTGCACGACCGCGAGTTCCGGATTCTGCGGACAAACCAGCGGTTGAGCCATCTTTTGGGACGCGAGGGTAGCGCGCTTGTGGGCAGGGCAGTTACTGATTTGTTAGTGCGAAAAAATGCGCGCTACGAAGGTTGCCCTTACTGCGAAGGAGTAGCTGGGGAGGGCGACGAGACCGACCCGTGGTTGCCGGGATACTTCCTGGCGTCGAATTCCACCTTCACCGATCCGCAAGGAAGGCAACTGGGCACCGTTCACGTGTTGAAGGATATAACGGAGAGAAAGCGGGCCGAGGAGAAATATCGCACGCTGGTTTCCAACGTTCAGGAAGGTGTGTTCATCTCGACGCCCGCGGGGCGATTCCTGGATTTCAACGACGCGCTGATGCGCATGCTGGGATACGAGCATCGCGAAGAACTGCAGAATGTCGACATCCCTATGATTTATGTGAATGGCTCGGATCGGGAGAGGCTGAAAAAGCTGTTGCAGGAACATGGTTCGGTGGCTGATTTCGAATTCGAAATCCGGCGGCGCGATGGGGAAGTGCGGACGATGATGGAGTCGTCCATTGCGGTGCGCGACGCCGGCGGAAATGTCACGGCAATTCAGGGATTTCTGCTGGACATCACGGACCGGAAACGCGCGGAGCAGGAAATTCGAAGGCGCAATCGCGAGCTGATGGTGTTGAATTCGATCTCGCAGACGCTGACGGAATCGATGGACTTGAATGACTCCTTGTACCGCACGCTACGGCAGGTGGTGGAGTTGTTCACCCTGGATGCGGGGTCGCTGTATTTGTTCGACGAGGCGGGATTGACGCTGCGGAGGATCGGGGCCGTGGGCTACCGTTCCGAGTATGCGCGAAGCTTCCCACGTGTGACCGTGCAGCCGGAGCTTTTGCAGCATGTCAAGGCGGTGCGCGCTACGTTTTTGTCGGCGCAGGGACTGCCGTTGCCGCCGATATTTCGGACGGTGCAACAGAAGGAAGGCATCACTGCTTCGTTTCTGGTGATTTTGTGGTCGAAGGATCGCGTGGGCGGGGTACTCTCGGTCGGGAGCCGCACGCCTCGGGAATTCTCTCCCGCGGATATCAATTTGCTGATTGCGGTGGGGAGCCAAATTTCCAATGCCATCGATCGCACGGTTCTGTACGAGGAAACGCGCCAGGCTTACGACAATTTGCGGAGGACGCAGGAGCAGTTGCTGCACAGCGAGAAGATGGCAGCGGTCGGCCAGCTCATCGCGGGAGTGGCTCACGAGTTGAACAATCCGCTGACGGCCATTCTGGGATACAGCCAGTTGCTGACTGCGAGCGCGGACGTCGGTCCGCAAGGCATCGAGTACTCGGACAAGTTGTACAAGCAGGCGCAACGGACACACCGGATCGTGCAGAATTTGCTGAGCTTCGGACGGCAGCACAAGCCGGAGCGCGTGGCCGTGCAAATCAATCAAATCCTGGAAGATACGCTGGCCCTGAGAGACTACGATTTGCGAATGAAAAATATTCGCGTGCATCTGGAACTCGCGCCGGACTTGCCGGTGACCGCGGCCGATCCACACCAGCTACAGCAGGTGTTTTTGAACATGGTGAACAATGCCGTCGATGCGGTGCTGGAAGGATCGACGGAGGGCGACGTCTGGGTGCGCACCGGAGTACGAGGAGACCAGCTGAGCGTGGAATTTACCGATAGCGGGCCAGGCGTGCGGGAGCCTTCACGAGTTTTCGATCCTTTTTATACGACGAAGCCGGTGGGCAAGGGCACCGGGCTGGGGCTGAGCATCTGCTACGGGATTATCACCGAGCATGGAGGCACGATCCAAGTGCGTAACGTGGAACCGCAAGGGGCTTCGTTTGCGATCGAGCTACCGTTTCAGGCGGTGGGGAAAACGCCGGAACTCAGCGCCGGGGGTTCCACGGGGGCGACGCGTGACGGACGCATACTTTTGATCGATGGTGACAAATCCGTGCTGGAGGCGGTCGGAGCGATTTTGCGCGGACGCAGGCATACGGTGCGAACCGCGGCGGGTCTCAGCGAGGCCCTGCCGCTCCTGAAGGAGCGAGAGTTCGACCTGGTCGTGGCGGACACGCTGGCTTGCGGGAAAGCCGGGGAGATGGGACTGCATGCGTGGCTGGTGGCAAACCGGCCAGGACTGGCTTCGCGAGTGATCCTGATGCGGGCGACGGCACCGTCGACGGAGTTAAGTGAAGAGATGCGTGGCGCTCTGCAGGTGCTGCAGAAGCCATTCAAGGCTGGGGATTTGGTGACCGCGGTTGCGGCTGCGTTAAGTAGCGTCCAAGCCGTTCCCGTCGAGCGTTGACGCCATCTTGACGGCCATGGCGGCGCGTTCACCGAGTTCCTTCATGGATGTTTCCATCTGCACGGCAAGCTGGCTGACCATGTGGCTGAGGCTATTCAGTTGCGGAATCGGCAGCAGACCATAGTAGAAGCCGACGCGGATCACTTGATAGCGCCACGTGAACACCAAGCTTAACCACAACTGCTGAAGTTCCTGACGCGAACCAACCGCAGGCGAGAGGGCCGCGACCGCGCGAGCTAAACGCAACAATCGTTGGAAGTCGTCACGAAGCTGCGTCAAATACTTTAGAGCGACGTGGCGGCGTTCCTTGACGGCTCGGCGGGCAATTGCACGGGAACCTCGGCGCGCGAGGAACTCCATGTCTTCGCGCGAGGCCGCTTGCTTTATCAGGGCGAAGTACGTGGCGTGGCGCCGGCCGGATTCTTCCAGAGAGGCGAGGTCGAATTTACCGGCTGAACTTTTGCGGGGAGCGTGGAGCGCCCATCTGAGTGACAGAAGAAGCGCAGTCACAATAAAGAGGAATGCAAGTAGTGCGCCGGTCATGGCCGGAGAACCTCGAGCCGCCACAGCTTGGAGAGTAAATCATTGAGGGCGCGCAGGCGAGCGTTAACCTGCGGTGACAATCGCTCGTAGGTCGACGGCGGCAACAGCGTGGGCTTTGCTTCCGCCCGGACGGGCTGCCGAAGGGCGACCGCCCAGCTAATCTGAACGCCAATGAAAACCAGCATTTCCAGGTAGTTCCAGACGTCGGCGGAGCGCGGGTAGCGCCGCAGAAAGAGCGCTTGAAGAAGCGTGTTGGCCACAACGGAGGAGCATGAGAAGACACAAAATCCGCCTAGAATGGTTTTGTACACCGGATCCACGGGAATCGAATAAAAGCGAACCAGGAGCAAGCAAGAAATTAGCGCAACCGCGAAGGTGAGATGATAGCCGCGATCGGCGATCATCAGCCTCCACTCTGGTGTTCGGCCCGCGCTGGCCAACGCATAGCACACCACGATGAAGACGGCTGCCGCAATTAGGCGCCAAGCGAGCCCCCAAATCCCGGAGTAGGCTCGGAGAACACGGTGAAGCACTTCGGTAGCCGCGAGAGTCTGAGCCGCTAGCGTGATGGCCTCCGAGATCCAGAACATTTGCCGAGCGACATCCGAGTTATAGCCAAACTGTGAGTAGACAAAGTAGAGAAATGCGGCCTGACAGAGATTGAGAACAATATAGATCGAAAATAAGGGAAGGGAATGGAAATGCCGCTTGCCTACGAGCAGAAAGAGGACCGTCAACTGGACAACGATGCTGATTGCCCAGAGGAGAAGGATGAAGGGAGGCAGAGTCGCCATCGCGTGGCATACTACCACGTTCTCGGGACGGTATGTGATCTAACTAAGTGATATTAGAAAGGATATATAGCTATAGTGCAATAGGCATGGGGTTGTGATCGAAAGTGACGCTTGGCTGGCGTTTTTCAAATGTTGAACCGACCCCACCGCCCACGGAACTGGGATGCGGGGCCGGCCTGGCGAGATTCCCCAGCTATGTCAGGGCAAAGATTATACGGAGAGAAGAGGCGGCGTCGGTGCATGTCCTGGCGATCCACTTGCAGTCAGGGGCGGCGTCGGTGCAGGTCCTGGTGATCCGCTTGCAGTCAGCGTTGTTTGGTGACTGACAGTTGCGTTGACTGAGTAAGTGGCAGGGAGTACGATCGCCAGCGATAACGTCAGTAATGCACAGACAAAGGCACTAAACTTGTTCACGGGGAAATTCCTCCTGGGCCGAGGCTGGAGGAATTCCGGATGAGCACGCTGTTGGAGCGAGAAACGTTCTGTCTTCGGAACGGGACTGCGGCAGGGACGGGACAGCCATGGGGACGTTTACGCAGTTGCAGCAGAATCGCCGCGTGATACAGGACTTCACGTTAACCACGCTGGCGGCGATTCCGAGCACATTCGCGCGGCTTACTTACCTGGCGTCTCTTCGCGACCTATCGAGCGGACGCTACGCGCACGCTGGCTTGACGGCCATTTATCCGGAAGAGGCCGTGCAACAGGCGTTGGAACAATGTCACCAGGAGATTTTCGAGCGGATTCTGGAATCGCCTTTGGAGGAGCAGGAGCGGGATCTTCGAGCGCACTTGGAGACCATGGAGACTGGTCTGCACGTGGCCGTTTCACATTGGCGCAAGCTGGAGGCTTACAGGACGCTGCTGCCAGTGGAAGCGCCGGACTACCTTAAAGATCTTTTTTGCTCGAATATCCGCGCGCTGCTGGAGATTCTGGAAGAGGAACATCGCCAGGCTCGTTGAATCGCGTCACGATGCCAATGACGCGGCCCACTACTTCGGCTTCGTCTGGTGTGCTCCAGGACTCGGGTAGGCAGCGAGAAAGTGGATGGGGTTGCATGACCAGGTGCGATCCGGCCTGATGAAACCAGCCGCACCGGTAACCACCTCGAACTTCAACGAAATACATGGGCCGGTCGTATTCGCTGGTCCAGTCGGTTTCTTCAATGCGTCGCAGGGAGACATCCACCAGCACGATGCTGCCCGGCCGCAACAGCGGCATCATTCGCCGGTCATTCAGACCGATATAGCCATAGCGATGCCGCTCGTTTCCTCCCGTTAGGACGCCTTCGAACTTTCCCCACTTTTCGACCATGCGCGAGAGAAACTCGGTGCGCTTGGGGTCGAACGCCGGATCAAAGTGAACCGGGATGCGCAGCGATGCCGGGGAAGCCATGAGGTGGCTCCGGGGAGCGTGGAACGCGGCGGAATCTCCGAAGAATTCGTCCATGGGCACTTCATACCAACGGAAGATATCCAGCGGGTTGAGGTGATACACGACGGCAAGCGTATAGATCTTGTGTAGACTGGGAATAACTCCGCGGTTTTCTATGTCCGCTAAACGGCTGATGTGCAGGATGAATTCGGAGCGGCCGCGTTGCGCGGCCAACTCGAAACTCGAACGCTCTACGTCACGATAGGTTAAACCAAGCCGTTCGCGGACCTGCCGCAGACAGAGGCCGGGGATCATAGTTACCTCAGGAGGGCTAAGTGCGCTAGCAAAGAGTACAACAGAATTACCAGTTTGTTAAAGATACGGAACAGATTTTAGAATCCCGCTAGTTTCTGATCTCCACTGCATGCCTGCGGTGGTCTGTTGGCCCTTGTGGATGAGCATGACACGCTGTTTTGGCAATTTGCAGGCCAAAAAGGGCAAGTCACTTACACGGCCTGTCGTTCGGTAATCTGTTATTCTCAAAAGCGCATGCCGCTTTCCAAGAAATCAACTTTGTGTGGGATTCTCGCGTTACTGCTCACGGGGGCCTCGCTTGTGGTCTCCGTCGTGCTAGAAGCACGGCAAACAGCAGCACCGGCGAAACCGGCCCCTTCAGGCACCGCGGCCGAGGCGGATTTTGCCGCGGCGGCGGACGAAGTGCTTCATCAAATGAGCGAAATCACCGGCCTGAAACTGCGCGCGCCTTTGAAAAAAAGCCTGAGGTCCCGCGAACAGATCCGAGCCTACGTTATCCGCGAGATGAACGAAGACAAGGAGCCCGCTGAGCGATATGCCGGACAGCGCAGCGCCGAAGCGTTCGGCTTGTTGCCCAAGGGATTCGACCTCGATTCGTTCATGGTGGACTTGCTGACGGAGCAAATTGCGGGACTATACGATCCGAAAGCGCACGAGTTTTATGTGGCCGACTGGATTCCCGCGGCGGACCAGAAAATGGTGATGGCGCACGAGTTGACGCACGCTTTGCAGGATCAACATTTCCAAATCGAGGATTGGGCCAAGGCGGCGAGACCAAACGATGACGCCGAGCTAGCGCGAGAATCGGTTTTGGAAGGAAGCGCGATGGCCGCCATGGTCGATTACTTGCTCCAGGGCACCGGGCGTTCTCTTCAGGACCTGCCGGACATCGATCCCTCCATGCTGATCGGCGATATGGAAAGCACGCCGATGTTGAAGAAGGCGCCGCCGTTCCTGAAGGACGCGCTGATTTTTCCTTATCTGGATGGATTGAATTTTTCCGCGGCGGTGTTGAGGCCCGACGGTTGGAGCGCGCTGTCGGGCATTTTTGCGAAACCTCCGGGATCGACGCAACAGATCTTGCATCCGGCGCTTTACAAGGCTGGAAAAATTCCGCCCAAGGTCACGGTGCCTTCGATGGATAAGGATGTGGGAGCGGATTGGACCAAACTGGAAGACAACATCATGGGCGAGTTTGGATGGAAGGAAGTGCTGAAGCAGTTTTTAGGGGAGGAGAGAGCGATGCCGCTTGCTACGCACTGGAATGGCGACCGCTACGTGGTGTACGAGCAGAAAAAAAACAAGCGGCTGTTGCTGATGGCGCGATTGGATTTGGCTAGCGAGCTCGACGCGCAACATTTTTTTGCGGCGTATGCTGAGGCTTTGGACAAAAAGTATGATCGGCGAACCGGCGAAGAGCATCAGCGGGAGACGTTGTCGTTCGATACCCACGAAGGCGGGGTGTTCTTACGATGCGTGCGTACCGAGTGCGTGACGCTTGAGGGTGGAGATCGCTTGTTGTTCGAGAAGCTGAGCAATGAACTGCATTGGGGTGCGGTGCCTGGAAAGGCCGTCGACAAGACTACCGCGACTCGTCGAAACATTCTCGAATCAGGCGGCGCGGCGGACGGCGAGAACCGTTAGATCGTCGGTTTGCCTGGTTCCCGCGGTAAAATTTCCCAAGTCTGAAAGGCAATGTGAGAGTAGGTCTGCGGGCGCGCACTCGCGCTTTGCGTGTGCTGCTGCCTTTACGCGGTGCAGGCCATATTCTTCGCCTCCGGGATTGCGCGCCTCTGTCACGCCGTCGGTGTAAATGAGCAAGGTATCGCCAGATTCAATCGAAAGGCGAAAAACAGGAAAATTCGTGTTCGCGAACATGCCGAGGGGAACGCCTGTGGCCCCTTGTGATTTCGTGCCGGCGCCAGAGAGATGCAAAAGCGGTAAGTGCCCTGCACTGACGAACTCGACAGAACCGTCTTGCGATGCCCGGCCTACCACGAGCGTGGCGAACTGGCCGGCCATGGTGCTCTCCGAAAAAATGCGGTTGGCCGCTTCGACCATGCGATCGAGTGGCAGGTCGGCGTCGGCAAGGCTTCGGAAGGTGGCGTGGAGGTGGCTCATGAGCATAGACGCGGCCACGCCCTTGCCGGACACGTCCCCGAGAAGAAACAACAGGCTGCCTTTCGATTCAAAGAGATCGCAATAATCGCCGCTCACGAGGCCAGCGGGCGCGTAGTGGTAGCGGATTTGCCATCCCGCCGGAGAAAAATCGCGAGGCGGGAGCAAGGCCTGCTGAATGCGAGCTGCCAACGAGAGATCGCTCTCGAGGGCGCGGCGCTCTTCGCTGCTCAAATCGTCGAGGCAGAATTGAAGCAGCGGGTCAGAGAGCAATCGTTCCGCTTCGATGGGCTCGTGGCAGGTGTTGCAGAGTCCATAGGTGCCGGCACCCATGCGGGCGAGCGCGGCGTCCACGTCGCGCAGTAGAGAGGACAGGGAAGCGTCGGCTGAGGGCGATTGGAGTGCGGATTCCAAACGCTCGTGCCGGCGGAGTAGTTCGTTGCGAAGATAAGCTTGCTGAGCAGTGGCCATTGGATTCCCCGGTGAAGTTTGCTGTTTTGCCGCTGAAGTTTCCATCCGATTTGCTCCTTCAAAAGCGAAGTCTGCGAGAAGCGGTCGCGCCAGGAGATCGTTGCCGAGGACAGGCGCCGCACTGCGCGTTTCCAGCAGTGGAAGCGAGGGTCCACGGCCGGCTAGTGCCATTCGATGCTGCAGGCGGGCCACGCGATTCAGGAATCGCTGCTCCAGGCGAGCTATGCGGGAGGCCGCGTAGGGGTCGCGGGAGGAGGCGCAAAGGCCGCGTACTCTTGCGAGCGCCAGGCGTGCGAACTCCATCGCGCGGGGCAAATCCTTCAATCGGCGTTCGTAATAGAGCGCCAGTTGCTCACAGGCGCGAATGTTGTCCTCGGTGTTCAGTGAAATTTCGGCTGCCAGCTCATGCCAGAGCAGGGCTGCTTGTTCGTGCTCTCCACGCCTCTTGGCGAGGAGCGCCAGCTCGCGGCGGGCACGGGGCCGAAATTCGGAGGGCAGGCCGAGATCGAGCGCGCGCGAGCATGCCGCGTGGGCGCGATCCGCATCACCGCGGCGCTGCAGAAAAAGCGAGAGGCCGAATAGATCGAGGCTGTCAACGTCGTCGCCGGCACGACTCGCTGCCGCGAGCAACGCGTCGATGCGGCCCATGATTGCGGCGAGGCCACGCAAATCCATCTGGTTGTGGCGTACGACCGCAGCCAGCGGCGCGGCGGGGCCTCCGCGAAGATAATCGAAGTAGTGCTGCGGAATCAGCGCGGACAGTACGTCTTCTTCGCGATGCCAGCCGAGCTTCGCGGCGTCCAGGACGTGGCGTTCCAATTCCACGAGGCGCACCGAGCCTAGGCGCAGCTTCCAGAGCGCGCGGGCGGGATGCAGCAGATCGAGATGCGCGGCGAGACTAGGAATCTGGATGGCCCGCGTCATGGTGAAGCGATTTTCCAGCAACGGCCAATCAAACGCTTTCCCATTGAAGGTGACCAGCACCGGCCTTTCGGCGAGGCGGGCGGAAAGTTCGTGCAAAATCGAATGTTCTTCGTGGAAGTCGCGCATGAAAAATTGCTCGACCTGTAAGCCGCCGGAATCCCACCACGCCAAGCCAATCAGGAATGCATAGGTCCCGGTGCCGCCGGAAAGGCCGGTGGTTTCGGTATCGAGGAACAGCCATTTGGCCGGGTCTGCGAGTGCGGCTTGCGTCTGTTCGGAACGCGCTACATCGCGAGTTCGGCAAAGAAGTTGCAGCGCGGCGCTCGATGGCTCGGCGAATTCCGGCGTGGAAAACCAGTTGCTCACACAGACGTGCTCGCCGAAGTAATTGGTGCCGACGGTCGCGCCCAGGAGGCGAGAGAGCGAGTCCTCGTGCTCAGGGGCGCGGCGAGTGGTGGGACGCGCGGCCATAGCGCGGAAAGGCTTCAGCGCGGCGAGCCGCGAAAACTTATCGGATTTGTCGGCGAGGCCAGGCACTTTAGGCACACAGCCGATCGAGAATGGCGAGCGCTGCCTCTTTCGCACGCGGTGCGAGATCGCCCGCCGGACCTACGCAGGAAGGGCAGCCTTGCTCGCACGCACAGGCCCTGATCAACTCGCGCGTCTGGGTGACGAGCAATTCGTGGGCGCGAAAGAGCGGCTCGGAAAAACCGATGCCGCCAGGGTACGCGTCGAAGAGGTAGAGGCTCGGCTCGAAGAATTCTTTCGCGTTAGCAGCAACTGCTTCGTCCATGCGCAGGGAGACGATTCCGTCGGCATCATCGCCGGGTGATGGGGGGCGTTCGCCGATGGCGGTGCCCAGGTCGCGCCGATCGCACATCAACAGTAAAGTGGCGACGGATTCTAACGCATGCAACAAGCCGAACATGCCGCTTTGTCGCTCGCTGATGCTGTAGGGCAGCGAATCCAGTAAGGCCCGCTCCAGCGTGATCCAGTAGGATGTCGTGTGCATTTCATTTTCGGGAAGTTCCAGCTTGCCGGCGCCTACATTCTCGTTCGTGAAGAATTTGATTTTCTTGAAGCCGACCACTTGCGAGCGCACCAGCACGTCGCCATGGGAACGCGAGGCGGGAATTTCTGGATTCGACTCTCTCACACGCGCCTGTTCGGCGATTTCGAGGACGCGCACCTGCGTGTAGCGAATCGCGTCGGTGTAGTAATCGACGTCCACTTGCTTCACGTAGGCCTTGCGCTCTTTGAAATCGAGATGCTCGACGTGGTACTGCTGCGCGCCGTGCAGGTAGATGGCTTTTTCGTGGGCGGTGGTGAGCGCGCTGGAGAAATCGACCTCGCCGATCACTTCGGGCTGGCCTGTAATATCGATAATCACGAAGTTGTCGCTGGTGACCGAGCGCAAGCTGACGGTATCCGCGGGATAGGCTTCTTGTGTCCAGTGATAGTGTTCGCCGGCATGATGTAGAAAGCCCGCTTCGGCGAGACGCGCGCATAAGTCGGGCACATCGACTTCGCCGAAAGCTTGTTCCGGTGCAATCGGAAGCTCAAACGCCGCGCACTTCAGGTGATTGATCAGGATTTCGAGATTATCCGGCTGAATGAAGGCGTGCTCTGGGGTCTTGCCAAAGAAATAGTCCGGGTTGCGCACGATGAATTGATCGAGGGGCGCAGACGAGGCGACCATCACCGCGCACGAACTGCCGCTGCGGCGGCCGGCGCGGCCTGCACGCTGCCAGGTGCCGGCAATCGTTCCGGGGTAGCCGGCCATGACTACAGTGTCCAGCGATCCGATGTCGATGCCCAGTTCCAGCGCGCTGGTCGATACCACGCCGCGGATGCGGCCGTCGCGCAGACCCCGCTCGATCTCGCGCCGCTCGCCTGGGAGGTACCCGCCGCGGTAGCCGCGAATGGCTTCCGGTTTGCCAGGCAGCCGTAGATTGGCTTTTTGCAAATACGTAAGGAGTAGTTCGGTGTGCAGCCGGGAATTGGCGAAGACCATCGTTTGCAGGTTGTGCTTCAGGAATTCCTGCGCCACGCGGGATGACTCGTTCAGGTAGCTGCGGCGGATGCCGAGCGCGCGGTTCACCACCGGGGGATTGTAGAAGACGAAGGTTTTCTCGGCGGAAGGAGCGCCGTTGGCGTTTAAGACTTCTATTTCGGCTTCGATCAGGCGCGAAGCTAAATCGCCGGGATTCGCGATCGTGGCGGAGCAGCACACGAATTGCGGTTCGCAACCGTAAAAGCGCGCGATGCGTCGCAACCGCCGCAACACGTTGCACAAGTGGCTCCCGAAGACGCCGCGGTAAGTGTGCAGCTCATCGATCACGATGTAGCGCAAGTTCTCAAACAGGCGCGTCCAGCGCGCGTGATGCGGCAGGATGCCGGTGTGCAGCATGTCGGGATTGGTGAGTACGACGTGGCCCTTTTCGCGGATGGCTTTGCGCGCGTCGCTGGGCGTATCGCCGTCGTAGGTGAAAACTCCGAAGCGGTTATCGAGTCGCTGATTGACATCATGCAATTCGGCGAGCTGGTCCTGCGCAAGCGCCTTGGTGGGGAAGAGGTAGAGCGCGCGCGTGTCGGTATCTTCAAGAATGGCGTTCAGGATCGGGAGGTTGTAGCAGAGCGTCTTGCCGGACGCAGTGGGTGTAACGATGACCACATTCTTTCCCGCGTGCACTGCTTCAGCTGCCTGAGCTTGATGCGTGTATGGGCGGCGAACGCCCTTTGCCGCGTAAGCCGCTCTCAGATCGGAGTGGGTCCAGCTTGGGAAGTCGGCCCATTGCGCTTCTCGCGCTGGAAATCGGCGAACTGCGGTGATGATCTCGCCGGTCGGGTCGCGCTCCAGGAAGGCATTGACCACGGCTGACGAGCGAGCGACAGCGGCAGTCGAATCTGGCGCTCGGGAAACGGCGATTGAGTTGGGCATGCTCCTCCGTGATTCGCTTTTTCTTCGCTAACGTAGCATGCGGCGTAAGCGGGAGCAAGGTGGAAGTGTGGGTGCGAAAAGAAAGCGAATAAAGGGTTACCATGGTGGATGGAGCGTGCGGGGAACTATTCGGCGATGAGACTGTCAGAGTGAGAAGGGAGCTAGTGCCGCAGCCGCAGAATCATTACCGTACCCACAAGAAAGAGCACGGCGGAGGTCCCGAAAGCGGCTTGCACCGAGAACGCGCTCCATAAAAAGCCGACCATGAGGCTCGACAGAAAATCGCCGCCAGCATTCACGGCGGCGAGCGTACCAAACGCCATGCCATGCTGGTCTTTGGGCACGAGTTCCGCCGCGACGGAGTCTTCCAAAGCTTCTGACGTGCCGATGTACAGGCCCGCGAGTATGGAAATCACGACAAGCAGCGTCAGCGACTGCGTGCCGGTGCAAAGCAGCAGAGCCGTGAGCACAGCCAAACCAAAACCTGCCGCGAGCACAAATTTGCGCTGTCGCACATGATCGCTCAGCGATCCGCTTACGTAGGCCGAGCCCGCGTAGAACGCGTTGTGCAGTGTGTACAGCCCGACGGCAATGCTGGCGGCGCGGGCGGCGCCGTGCGCGGGCGCAAGCGCACGCGACGCGTACAGAATCAGCATGGTGTGGGAAAAATCGCCCGCGCCAAATATTCCCACGCCCACCAGGAATTGGCGAAAGGGAGTCGGCAACAATCGCAATCCCGCGGCGAACGATCGCTGCGAGCGCGCGGACGTCGGACGCTCGCGCACCAACAGCCAAAACGCCGCCACGGCGACCAATCCGGGGAGCAGCGTCCAAAGAAATACCGTGCGATAGGAGTGGTGCGTGTGCTCCAGCAGCCAAAGAGCGGTCAGCGGTCCGGCGATGGCGCCGACCGTATCCATCAGCCGCTCGAAGCCAAACGCGCGGCCGTACGCGCCCGGAGGAACGTCTGCCGCGAGAAGGGCTTTTTTCGCAGGCGAGCGCACGCCACGCCCGAGCCACGCGGTGACGCGGCCGAAGAGAATGTGATACGCCTGAGTTGCGAATGCAAAGGACGCCGTGGCCAGCGCAGTGATGGCATAGCCGAAGACCGCGAGCGGTTTACGGCGCTTCAGCCGGTCGGTGTAGTGGCCGGCGGCTAGCTTGGTGAAGCTGGATAGGCCGTCGGCGATGCCTTCAATGGCTCCGAGCCAGGCGGGTCCCGCGCCAATCGCGGCGAGAAAGGCAGGCAGCACGGCGGTCGCGGTTTCATGGCTCCAGTCGCTGAATAAGCTAGTTAGCCCGACGCCTAAGACCGTTCGATTGAGCCAGGATTTCTGTTTGGCGGCTTCGGTGATTGTCGGGGAAGGGGTGGTCATAGTGTTTGATTTGGCTAAAATTGTCGATGCCTGCGTCCCAGACTATCGCGAACCGAGCGGGAGACAAAATGAGGATCGCCGTCCTGTCGGATATTCACGGCAATCGCCGCGCCTTTGAAGCCGTTCTCGCTGATCTGCGGCAGGTCGCGCCTGATCTCGTGGTCCACGGCGGTGATCTGGCTGCCGGCGGGGCGCATCCGGCGGAGATCATCGATCAAGTTCGTTCGCTCGGTTGGCCCGGAGTCTGCGGGAACACGGATGAGATGCTCTGGGCGCCGGAACGTCTAACTGAATTTTCTGATGCGAACCCGAAGATTGCGAATATTCTGGCGATGGTGCAAGAAACGATTGCGCCAACCGTGGCGAGCATGGGGAAAGAACGCCTGCGATGGCTGCAAAGCCTTCCTCCACTTTACTCCCACGAGGGTTTCGCTCTGGTTCACGCCAGCCCGGGGGATCTGTGGCGTGCTCCCATGCCCAACGCCAGCGACGACGAACTACGAAATACCTACAAGTCTCTTAATGCACCGCTCGCTGTTTATGGCCACATACATTGCCCATTTGTTCGTCGCCTACCCGGCATGACCATCGTGAATACCGGCAGTGTCAGCCAGTCCTATGACGGAGACACGCGCGCGTCGTATTTAGTGATTGATGGAGAAGAGCTAAACATTCGCCGCGTTGAATATGATGTGCGAGACGAAGTAGAAGATCTTTTGCGCTCCGGTTTACCGCATGCCGGCTGGATGGCACGGATTTTGCTCGCCGGGAAATACTGCGCTCCTGAGTAGGATGAAAATTCGGACAGAGAATTTCGCTCGTGGGAATTTCAGGTTGGTTATTTTTTAGCGGCGCGGTACAGGATCACGCGCACTTTCTCGAGCGTGATCAATCCGCCTTCCACCATTTCGTCGAGTCTCGGCAGAATCTTCTCGATTCGCTCGGCGTATTCGATGACCTCGAGAATGATGGGCAAATCCTGCGACAGCCGGAGAATTTTGTCGGTGTGATAGATACTCGATCCTCCGTAGCCCGCGACGCCGCGCAAAACCGTCACCCCCGAGAATCCATCTTTGCGCAACATCTGGACGATGGCTTCATAGAGCGGCCTGCCATGCCATTTGTCGGACTCCCCGATGTGAATGCGCATCAGCGTTCGCTCGCCTTCAAATTTTTCGTGCGTCATAGCAGCTCCTAGAAGCGATTCGCCAGGCGAATGCCGGCGACGGAAAGCAGTAGTCCCACCACGACGCTGGCCGTGACATAGGTCGTGGCCGGGATCCACTCGCCATCTTCGAGCATCTTTGCCGTTTCCCAGCCAAAGCTGGAAAAAGTGGTGTAGCCGCCGAAAAATCCCACGGTGATGGCCACACGCCAGTCGGGCGTGATCATCAGGCGATTGAGCGTGAACTGACCGATGAGGCCGAGCAGAAAGCAGCCCGACAAATTGATGAGAAGTGTGCCATACGGGAATGTTCCGCCGGTGCCTGCTTGCACGAGGCCTTGTAGCCCGTAACGTGCCAGCGTGCCGACGGCCCCGAAAATTGCAATCAGTGTCAGTCGCAAATGTGCGCTCCGATCCTTCGTTTACCGCGAGCCTTACGAAACAAAAAAACTCCTGGCGCCGCGCGGCAGCCAGGAGTCATTAGTTCCGGCCTTTTCGGTCCGGGACGATTATGGCGAACCCCATCACCTTGGAAGCATGTTTTCGGCGCATAGTGTAGCGGCGTTTGCACTTGCTTCACAATAGCGGCCCAGAGATGCCGGTGTGGCCGTCAGTAGTGAAAGTGGTAGCGAATCTGCACGAAAATTTCTCGCGGATTCAGAAAGTGCGTTCCGCCGAAGGTGAAGCTGTTGTCGAGCAGTACGCGCCGATTGGCGACGTTGATGCCGCTCACGCTGACGGAGAACTTTTCACCGAACTCCTTGCCGAGCGTCAGATCGAACGTCGTGTGCGGTTGGAGATGATCGCCTGGGATGGTTGGGTCGCCATTCGCGAACCCTGAAGCGTAATAGATGTCGGTGGAAGCGTAGGAGTACCAAGGCAACATATAGTTGCCCCCGATATGCAATGTGTTGCGCTGGTCATGATCGAGCAACTTAAAGCCGTTGCCGAACGAGAAATTCGTCAGGCCCCCGTTGATATTTCCAAAACCCAGCGCCAGCTGATTGGAATAGGTCAAGTACACTTGGCCGCGATTGCGAATGCGCGGCGACCGCAATGTCAGCTCCCATCCATTGATGCGTGCGCCCTGGATCGTAATCGGGAAAAAGACATCGGAATTGTTGAGGTTGTTGTGGTCGAAGAAATTGTGTGCTCGCGTTAGAAAATTGTCGGCGTCGAGCGTCCAACCGCGCAAGGGAATGGTGACGCCAAATTGATGCTCTTCATCGCGCTCGCCGTGAAGGGGTACGAACCCCAGATTTTGCTGGTTCACAAATTGAATCAGCGGTCCCGACACCGTATCCAAGGGCGGCGCTTGGTAGAAGTGGCCGTAAAAGCCGCGAAAGACCCAATTCAGCTTTGGTATGCGAACGGAAGCGCCGACACGGGGGCTCGTCGCATTTTCCACCACGCCGCCTGAAAAATGAGTCTGGCGAATCCCGGCGTTCACCGTGAACCAGGAAGTTGCCCGAAATTGGTCCTCCGCGTAAACACTTACGAGGCTGCCATCGGGGTTCTCGACGTCGGGTGGCGACAGATTCGGTTGGCTGCCGTCATTGAAAATTACGCCGAAAAGCTGGCGGTCCTGTTGCGCGAAGCCGTAGAAGCCCGCGCGCAGGTTATTGCGATCTTTCACCCACGCCAGTGTTGCTTGCCCGCCTTCATATTTGGAAGAACGGTCCTCGGTCGCGGAGCTTGGGAGATCCAACGGACTGCCGCGGTAGTCCGCGCTGTTGAAGTGAAAAAACGGCGAGACTGTAAGCAACAGCCCAGGGCTAAGCGTCCGCACCCAGGAAAACGTGACGAACGAATCGTTCTCACGATTCGCGTCGTGAAGAAACTGGCCTTGCGTGTTGGGGTTGTTGGGATCAAACGGGACCTGGTAGAAATCTCGCCGCACTTGCGCGACCAGGCGCAACTGGTCCGCCGAGTCCAGGTTGTAAATCAGCGAGGTAAAGCCGCCGAACCCATTCGCTGCATCGTGAATCACCGCTGAAGTCGGCGGCGCCAGGCCAAGGTTCGTCCGATTGCCGTTGACGCTGCCGTAGTAGGCGAAGCGGTTGGTATGCCCGCCGAAATTCAGTTGATCGTCGGTCTGGTAGAAATTGCCCGCGCTCAGAACCAGTTCGGCTTCATTGTTGCGCTCGAAGCCTGTGCGCGGAGCCACATTGAAGATTCCGTAGGTGCGGTCGCCGTAATCCGCCGAGTAGCTGCCGCGCTGCATTTCGACGGTATCGATGTCTTTGGGATCGATCTGCGGGCCAAGGTTGCTGGCAATGTTGGTGTTGGGGATGGGCACGCCATCGATGAGCCAGCTCACCTGGTGGCCGCCGCGAATGTGCAGTTGATCGTGGGTGACGTAAGCTCCGGGCGTGTAGTCCGTGATCATGGCGAGGCTGTTGGTTCGCGATGCGCCGGGAGTCTGAGCGATCTCTTCGCGAGAGATCAGCGTCGTCGGCGTTACCGATTCGGTCTGCGCCGGAGCGGAATCCGCCGAGACTGTCACCGATTGGATTTGCGCCTGCAAATGCAACTCAAAATGGAGAATGGGAGCCGTGCCGGAAAGCACGGTGACGTTTTGCTGCCCGGTCTCGAAGCCCGCCTGCGATACAGTCACGACGTAACTGCCGAGCGGAACCGCGTCGAAATGGAATTGCCCATCGTCCCCCGTTTGGAACGTTTGCGTAAAAGCGGATTGTTTTGCTTGTAGGGTAACCGTTGCGCCGGAGACCGGGCGATGTTGCGGGTCGTGTACGATGCCGCGAACGGTTCCGAAGATGGTGCCTAAAGCCATACTTCCTAGAAAAAATAAAGCAGCAAATAACGGTAATGCGCGTCGCATGGAATTGTCTTCTCCTCCGGTAGATGAGAAAGCGCGACGGTAAGTCGCGGCCGGTGTGAATCGGACAGAATGGAAGAAAGCGAGCGGTCCCTTATCGGGCCGCGTTGTCCGTTCGAGGAGGAGGCGAGACAGGTTCGATGCTGCGGGGAATTTCGATGGAATGCACGCGTTCGACAGCGCGAGTAACGATGGTCGCGGAGTTGGCGACGGTCACCAGCGGCACCACAAACGCGAGGGAGGTGACCACCGCCGCTTTATCCGGATCCTGGCAGCAGGACATTGAGCAATCCATCATGCTGCCCATGTCATGGCTGTGGCGGTCGCAGTCCTCGGTCGCCTCGGAATGGGCTGGCGCCTTCTTGTGATGGTGCTTGGGAATATTGCAGAAGCCATCGGTGCAGCAAGCCATAGCTTGGCTCGAGAGAGCGGCGGCCGCAAACGGCGCGTAGAGAAAAACTACGGCCAGCAGGCACGCTAGTGCGGCGAGAACTCGGCGGCGATTTTGGCTGCGGTGCTTCACAAGCTCCATTACCTAATATATATGAATAATATTCCAAATCGTGGGTGGCAGAACACGAAAAGCGTCTCGGAAATGTAATTTTGGCGCCGTTTGTCACGAGACGTACACCGTTGCATAACAATTACTTGGCACTGGCAAAACTTTTCGCGTGAGGTTTAGGTTGAGATCCTACCCTGATCGGGTAGCCTCAGGATGACAGTTGGTGCTGATGCATTGAACGACTGCGGAATACAAGGCACCGAAAGCCGCACGAGTTCCAACTCCGCGCAAGTGGCGGGCCCATCTTGACTTGCGGCGGAGTGCATCGCAGACTTTCTGTATGGCCCACACTTATATGCTCTTCGATTTCGGCGCAGACGAAGAAAAAGCCCAGCAAGCACGCCACAAGCTCGAGGGATGGAAGCAGGCGTATCGCCTCGACAAAAAGCTTCAAGTAAAGTTCGATCGCGGCGATGATGCCGGTTCCGAAGCGGCGGAAGCCGAGGATACGCCTAAAAAAGCTGAGAAACCGAAGTCTAAAGCGAAAGGGAAGGCCAGCGCCAAGACCAAGGCCTCCGGCGAACCCGAAGCCAAAAACGGCACCGTGAAGTTGCTGGTGCGGCTGTATTTCTCTGCTCATGAGAAGCTTTCCGAGCAGCAATGGCTCGATCGCATCCCAGCGGACGATCTATTCAAGGGAGCGGCCCCTAAAGTGGTTCGCGAGGGCGAGCCGGAATTCGCGGACGTGCTGAAGCAGTTCGATTCCTTGGGATAGCCTCATTGGTTTGTGGAAGGCTCACCAGCCTCAAAAGGGCTCCTTAACCCCCAGGGAACGGGTGTGGGGCCCATTCGCACAACCGAAACGGTTTCCGGTATAATTGGGATTCCACGGCCTGGCGACTCCACTTTTCACCGAGGGTCCACCTCAAGACGAGGGCAACTGAATGGCGGTGCAAACTCGCGTCAAAGTGGCAAAGCTGGACGCAGTCAAATTTCGCGGGCTCGACCGCGACACCCTCATTCGTCTTTACCGCACGATGTTTCTCTCCCGCCGCCTGGATGACCGCGAAATCCAGCTGAAGCGCCAAAACAAGATCTTCTTCCAAATCTCCAGCGCCGGCCATGAAGCGGTAACGGCCGCAATGGGGTTGCTTCTTCGTCCCGGCGTCGACTGGGTTTACCCCTATTACCGCGATCGCGCGTTATGCCTGATGCTGGGTGTCACGCCGCTCGAAATGTTGTTGCAGGCCGTTGGCGCGAAGGATGACCCCGCGTCGGGTGGCCGCCAGATGCCGTCGCACTGGGGCCACGCGAGATGGAACATCGTCAGCCGCTCGTCCTGCACCGGAACGCAATTCGTGCAATCGGTCGGTTCCGCGGAAGCGACTTTGTACTATGACAATCGCCCAAAGGCTCTCGCCCAGGCTAAAAAAGCGCCTCTAGGGCAGCATGTCCACCATGACCGCGACGAAATTGTCTATGTCTCGGCCGGAGACGGCGCCACCAGCGAAGGCGAATTCTGGGAATCGCTCAACGTGGCCTGCGCGAAAAAGCTTCCGCTCTTGTATGTCATCGAAGACAACGGTTACGCCATCTCCGTTCCCATTGAGGTGCAAACTGCCGGGGGCAGCATCTCGCGTCTGGTCCGCAGTTTCCCGGGCTTGCACGTCGTCGAATGCGACGGTACCGATCCGCTGGAAAGCTATGCGGTTGGCAAGGAAGCCGTCGAGTTTTGCCGCCAGCGCCGCGGCCCCGCGCTAATCCATGCGCACGTGATTCGGCATTACTCCCATTCGCTGTCCGACGACGAAAAACTCTACAAGACCGCCGAGGAGCGGGAAGAAGAAGCCCACCGCGATCCGCTCTCAAAATTTTCGCTTTTCCTGGTGCGCGAGGGCTTGCTCGACCAAAAAGAGATCGAAGCTCTGGAGGCGCAGGTCGATCGCGAGGTGCGTGAAGCCGGCGACGCCGCGTTAGTCGCCGAGCCACCCTCGATCGAGTCCATCCACGTAAATGTTTATTCTCCCGATATTGATCCCACTTCCTCCGCCTTCGACGCACAACCTCAACTGCACGGCGCACCGAAAACCATGGTCGAAATGGTGGCCGCCACGCTCTCCGACGAAATGTCGCGCGACGAGCGCATCACCGTGTTTGGCGAAGACGTCGCCGACGCCAGCCGCGAAGAGAATCTCAGGCACGTAAAAGGGAAGGGCGGCGTCTTCAAGGCTACCTCGGGCTTGCAACGCAAATTCGGCGCAGACCGCGTCTTCAACACACCGCTCGCGGAAGCCAGCATCGTTGGCCGGGCAATCGGCATGGCCGTCCGCGGGCTCAAACCGGTCGCCGAAATTCAATTCTTCGACTATATCTGGCCGGCTATGATGCAGATCCGCGACGAACTCTGCGTCTTCCGATGGCGCTCCAACGGCAATTTCAAGTCACCGGCGGTTTTGCGTGTCGCTATCGGTGGCTATCTGACCGGTGGTGGCGTCTATCACAGCCAAAGTGGCGAATCGATCTTTACGCACTGCCCAGGTTTGCGTGTGGTTATGCCGTCCACCGCACTCGATGTCGCCGGACTTTTGCGCACTGCGATCCGCTCCGACGATCCGGTGATGTTTCTCGAGCACAAACATCTGTACCGCCAGCCTTACAACCGCTCCGAATATCCCGGCTCCGACTACACCGTCCCATTCGGCAAGGCTCGCGTCGTCAAGGAAGGCAACGACGTAAGCATCATCACCTACGGCGCCATTGTGCACCGAGCCGAAGTCGCCGCCGCGCAGCTCGAACGCGAAGGCATCTCTGTCGAAATTATCGATCTTCGTTCGCTCTCGCCCTACGACTGGGAGGCCATCGCCGCGACGGTCCGCAAGAATCATCGGGTGATTGTGGCCTACGAAGACATGCTTAGCTTCGGGTTCGGAGCGGAAATCGCGGCTCGCATCGCTCAAGAACTGTTCGACGAATTGGACGCGCCGGTAACCCGGGTAGCCGCCATGGACACCTTCTGCGCCTACCAACCAAAGCTTGAAGACGTGATCCTGCCCCAAACCGAACACCTGACCGCCGCGGTCAAGCAGCTTTTGGAGTACTAGTCGCCGCATTCGCTTGTCGGGGGGCACCGCCCTTCAGGAGGTCGGGGCTTCAGCCCCGACGTAAACGCCCTGTTCTCAACGGGCTTCAGCCCCTGAAGGAAGCCATGCAGCCATTGCCCCGGAATTTGCGTTCCTAGTCGCTGAGACTGCCAACCCGGCGGAAGGAAACTTTTTTCTCTCGCGGCTCGTATCCAATGGTAGAACTAGCCAAGCATAGCCCTGTGGAGGTGCAGCGATGATCTGCGTCAACTGTCAAAAGCGCATCACGGACGGCTCGAACTTTTGCTACAACTGCGGCGCCAAGCAGCCCCCGTCTCCGTTGTTTGGGGCGGATTGGGATGCCGGCGGCAAGAAGCGACTGGTGCGTTCCAGTACCGACAAGAAGATTGCCGGCGTGTGTGGCGGGCTGGCCGACTATTTCGATATAGATGCAACGATTCTAAGGATTTGCTGGTTGCTGGCATTTCTGTGCGCGGGCACCGGCCTGCTTGCTTATATCATCCTGTGGATCGCGTTACCTCTCGCGCCGACCGCCATGGTGCCTGCGTCAACGGCATCGACGGCACCCGTGCCGTCTCAGCCCGTCACTCGCTAAGTCCAGACAGCGGTGTGATGTTGATACTCGGCAGCCGCCCAGGGTTGAGCCTGTAGCGAAGGGCGGAGTCTGCGGAGCCCTGCGGCCTTTTCTCCGATTCGGCCCCCGCAAATCTACTTATTCCTTGACAACTGATACCATTCTATTAATATACTCAAAGCATAACCTTTCCTCAGCTCTAGCCAAGCGAAAGGCGAAATGTCTTATGGCGTTTGTTTTCAGTTAGTTACAGACTGCCCTCGAGGCAAACACTTTGTTTTGATACTGTTACAAATGCCCCGGGGGTGGGGGGCAGCGGTGCCCTGCGAAGGACGCGAAAAGGTCGAGGCCGATCGCCGTTGATTACTTCTTGGGGATTGCGGCGGCTAGTTCACGATATTCACGGAGGGGAACGGTCTTGGGGTCGGCGGTGAGGACCTGGAGGCAGACATGGTCGGCGCCGGCGGAGTGGTGTTCTTGGATGCGATTCGTCACGGTTTTCAAATCGCCCCAGGCGATGACGGCGTCGATGAGTCTGTCGCTGCCTCCGTTGCTGAAGTCAGATTCAGCAAATCCCAGGCGCAACCAGTTATTCGTGTAATTGGGCAAGGTCAGGTAGATCGCGAGAAATTTCCGCGCGATGGCCCTTGCTTTGGCCGGGTCGGTCTCGAGAATCACGCCTTGCTCCGGGCACAAATAGGGAGCAGGGCCGAGGAGTTTGCGAGCCTCGGCTGTATGCTTTGGAGTGGTGTTGTAGGGATGCGCGCCGTCGGCCCGCTCCGCGGACAGTTGCAGCATCTTAGGACCAAGTGCCGCCAAAACGCGCGGAGGTTTCGACGATGGCGGAACGGCTTGGTAAGGAGCCTGGTCCATCGCATCCAGGTATGCGCGCATGGTGGGAACCGGTTTATCGTAACTGTGGCCGCGCAACTTTTCTACCAATGGAATGTGGCTCACACCGAGTCCCAGCAGAAAACGATTTGGGTAGGCCTCTGCTAACGTTTTCTGCGCGGCGGCCGTGGTAACCGGATCGCGACCGTAGATATTCGTAATGCCAGTGGCGATGACGATTCGCTTCGTTCCCGCTAAGAGCAAACCAGCGTTCGTTAGGGATTCACGGCCCATGGCTTCGCCAAACCAAAGCGCGCCGAAGCCCAGCTCTTCCAATTCGGCAGCTGCCTCCTGGGCCCGAGCAGCGGGGAAAGCATCGAGCCCGCTTGTCCAGATTCCAATCGCTCCGGGTTGCACTGCTCGTTGAGCCATGGCTTTCCTCCCATAGGCGAGCCTCAGTTGCTATGATGAATTCGCTGGTGGTTGGTTACCCCAAAACGCTTGGTTACTCGAAGGCGCCTAATCTCTGCCGCCACGACTGGCCCGCGGCTTCCCACTGCCTCGGTTTCCGCCTCCTCGTGGCCCACCTTCGAAGATGGGATAATCGACCGAAATCTTTCCAGCGCCAACCGTGGCCAGTACAAAACAAGCCGCTGCCAATGCCAAAGGGAATTCGTAGTCGTGCACGGCATAAATTCCATGCAGGCTGTGCACCTTCCAGATGGCTACGCACATCTCGATCGCTAGCAACGAGGCTGCGACCCGCGTAAGCAGTCCCAACAAAAGCAGCCCCAACAAAAGCAGCCCGCCGCCAAACGTCTCCAGAATTCCCGAAACGTAGACAAAATAGCCCGGCAGGCCATGCTCGACGAAAACGCCCTGCAAGTTCCCATGCGTGTGCATCAGTTTCGGATAGCCGTGGTACAGAAAAATGATCCCGAGCACGACGCGCAAAGCTAAGAGCGAGAGAGGCTGCAGCTTATCGAAAAATTTCACCAAGATCTCCGAGAGAATCTATCCAAAAAAATGCACGACCAGCGCGGATTGTAGCAGAAACAGTTTTCTGTTCGTCGCCCTGACGGCGGCGTGGAATCGGTTACAATTGAAGGCGACGCAGAATCACTCAGCGTAAACACCCTTCACGACGTTCGTTGTGGAAGTGTGTAACCCGCCTGGGTTGGCAAACTACTGGACAAGGGGAGATCGGGAAGATCGTGGGAATCGTTCTGGCGTATCGCGGCATTCATGGCGGCGGAGTATGAAGCGCAAGCTGCTGATTGCGGTGCCGTTGCTCATCCTGGTGGCTTTGGTGGCGTGGGCGCTGCGCCCGAAACACGAATCGGTTGGGGAAGCGTACATCAGCGAACGCAGCATCACGCTGTGGAGCAGCGTGGCGCAGGTGCGCGAGCCGCTCGACACTTTGCATTATGGTGACCACGTGGAGGTCATGGCGCGCCGCAACGACAGCGTCAAAGTGCGCACCACCGCGGGCGAAATCGGGTGGATCGATGGCCGCCAGTTGCTGGAACCGGCGCTGTGGGACCGCAGCACCAAGCTTCTGCAACAGGCGCAGACCATTCCCGCGCAGGCTCGCGGGCGCACCAAGGTGCAAACCAACCTTCGCGTCCAGCCGGGCCGCACCGAGCCGCGGCTCTATCAATTTGGGCGTGGTGTGCACGTTCAGGTCGTTGGCCGAGCGGTGGCCGATTGGGCGCAGGTCACTGACGAGAAGGAGTCCGCGAACGATTCCGGCAACAAGAAAGAGGATTGGTATCTGGTGCGAGCCGTGGCCACGCGTCCGCCGGGTGAATCCGGCGCACGGACGGCTGACACGACTACCCAGCCGGGCGACCAGAGCATTCCGATCGCAGGATGGGTCGTGGCTCGCTTTGTGGAACTCGATCTTCCTGATCCCGTGCGTGAAGGCATCGCTTCGGCCAACGTACGCCCACTGGCTTGGTTTGAGCTGAATCGGGTGACGGATGCTTCCGGCGAGAAGCCGCAATATCTTGTGGCGGGGACGCGCGGATCGGAGGGCCAGGCTTGCGATTTCACGACCATGCGCGTGTACACCTGGAATGGCAAGAAATCGCGCTACGAAACGGCGTTTATCGAGAACAATTTGTGCGGCTTTTTGCCGGTGCGCGTTGGCAAAGGACCTCAAGGCGAGCCTGAGTTTCGCTTTCAGGCGGTGGATGGGCAAAGGGAGGAACGCGTTTATCACTTGATTCAGACTGTTGTTCGGCGCGTTCGTGCTCCTGGTGAGAGTTCCTCGAAGGGTGGGCATGCGAAAGCGGGTAAGCCCGCCAAATCCGCCGCGCGCTGAACGATGCAAATGGGGCTAGGGTAAGATGGTCCACACCAGGAAGGGACGCGCTAAAGCGCGCCCCTACATCGCGCCTATATGCGCCCCATGCGCGCTTTCATGACGGAGCCTGAAGGATGACGCTGCACATCAGCGAAGCCGAAGTCCATGCCTTGCTTACCATGCGGATGGCCGTGGATGCCGTCGAGGAAATTTCGCGCAAGCAGGCTAGCAGCGAGGTGATTGTTCATCCGCGCAGGCGTTTTGAGTTTCCCGGCTCAAATTTTTTTCACTACATGGCTGCGGCGGATTACTCCGCCGGGTATATCGCGATGAAGCAGTACACCTACGTGCGGGGCAAGCTGCGGTTTTTGGTTCCGTTGTACGAAATGGCTGCGGGCGAGTTGGTGGCGTTGATTGAAGCGGACTTTATGGGCCAACTCAGAACGGGGGCGGCTTCCGGCGTCGCCACCAAATATCTGGCGCGGCGGGATGCGCGGGTCGCCGCCGTTATTGGCACTGGCGGCCAGGCCAAGACCCAGCTGGAAGCCATTGCCGTGGTGCGCAAACTTGACTCGGTGTTCGTTTTCGGACGCGATCCGCAAAAGCGCGAAGCCTTTTGCAAGGAAATGAGCCAGCGAATCGGCGTCTCCGTTCGTGCTGCGTCGTCCGCAGCGGAAGCCGTACGTGGCGCGCAGATCGTTTGCACCGCAACAACCGCTTCACAGCCCGTGGTGAACGGAGCGGACCTGACAAGCGGTGTGCACATCAACGCCATCGGCGCCAATCACGCGCATAAGCGCGAACTCGACGACGAAGCGGTGGCCAGCGCGGACGTTATTGTGGTCGATTCCATCGAGCAGTCGCGGCAGGAAGCGGGGGATCTGATCATAGCGTTTCACGGCGATGAATCGTGCTGGACCGGGGTCAAGCGGCTGTCCGATGTGGTGGCGGGAAAGACTGGCGGCAGGACCAGCGATGCGGAAGTGACACTTTTCAAGTCGAACGGCATTGCAGCGTGGGATTTAGCGGTGGCGATGAAGGTGTACAAGGCTGCGCGCGAAAAAGGATTAGGCAGGGAATTGCCGCTGTGGGCCGAATCCGTACCAGACTAGGTTCAACTTAAACTTGTGGGGGACCGATCTAAAGATCGGCCACTACAACGTGGTTTCCGCTCCCGCGCTGCCGGGAGGTCAACTTCCAGGATTACGAATCCTCCTTTGCAAAGCTTCATGCAATCGCGAGCGCACGTCTTGCGGCAGCTCGACCACCTGATTATCGCAAAAGATCTCCACTGTTAATTTCATCTGGATTACGACGACCATACAATCCGGGCAGTCCTTCAGGTGCTCCTCGATCTCTTGCCTCAACGCGGCGTCCACCTCGCCGTCGATGTAGTTTGAGACTTCGAGGATGAGGTGGCGGCAGTTCAATTGGCCTTCCTATCGCGCATGTAGCGGTCTAACTTCTGGCGTAACTTCAGGCGGGCGCGGAGCAGTCTGGATTTCACGGCGGGTACAGAAATTCCGAGGGCGGCGGCGGTTTCTTCCGTCGAAAGTTCTTCGATGTCTCGCAAAACGAAGACCGTGCGGAAGTCCGGGTCGAGTTGATCGATCACCTGGTCCAGAATCTTGTGCATCTCGGATTGCGCGAAGCGCTGCTCGGGGCTTGGTCCCCAGTCCTGGATTTCGCGGGGCATCAAGTCGTCTTCGCCTTCGACGGGTTCATCGAGCGAGAATTGATTTGGACGGCGCTTGCGCAGGCGCATCAACGCTTCGTTGGCGGCGATGCGCACCAGCCAGGTATAAAAGCGGGAGTCTTCCTGGAAATTGTTGAGGTGGGAATAGGCTTTCATGAACGCGTCCTGCATCGCATCTTCGGCATCTTCGCGATTGCGAGTGATGTTCATGGTCAATCGAAAAATCTTACGCTCGTAGCGATTGACGAGCTCCTCGAACGCCGCAGCGTCGCCGGACTTGGCGGCCGCAACGAGAACGGGTTCGTCCTCGCGGACGACCTTCGACGAGAGCCGGTGTGGGTTGGGTGCACTCAATGCCGCTATGTTCGATGCGCCCAGATCCATGTTTGGATCCTCGACGCGTCTGCTTATAACGGTAGCACAGTGCACGGGGGTTCCCGTCCCCGGCAGCTATTTGGATGAGATTCCGTGGGCCGCGATTCAGGAAATACGAGGATTCTTTGAGTACGGTGCGCGTAGCCCCTTATTGACGATGTTCCGGCTGCGGGGTTAGAGTGGATTTGCAGACGGGTTTTCATAAATGGGCAACGCTTGCGCGTGTCTTGCGGCCGCTAAACACTAGCACTCAATCGATTCGCTTCTTTTGCGGTTTGTGTTGACCACTAAGCAAGCGGCCTGCAGTATCTTATTGCCAGTCATGTATTTGCGGGGGCTTGGTAAGCCCGGTTGAGAAAGCGGATCCAGCAAGTCACATGCGAACATTGCCCGACCATCTTCGTAAGGGAATGAAACTCGTCATTGTTGGCTGCAATCCCACGGAATCTTCGGTCCGCGTGGGACATTATTACGCCGGCCGCGACAATCCGTTCTGGCCCATGTTGTTTGAGAGCGGCGTGGTGCCCGAGCCGTTCGACTATCACGACGACAAGCGGGTCATCGAGTTTGGTATCGGCCTGACCGATCTTGTCAAACGCCCGTCAAAAACGGTGGAGGAGCTTTCCCGCGCGGATTTCGCGGAAGGCCGCATCGTTCTGTCGCAAAAGCTGGAGGAGTTTGCGCCACGTGTTGTGGCGTTCAACGGCAAGCTGACCTACGAGCAATTCGCGCAACGCAAATGCAAATGCGGATTGCAGAAAGAGCCACTGTACGGAGCGCGCGTGTACGTACTGCCGGCGACGCCCAGCCCCGAGAACGACAAGAAAAGCGAAAAGTTGGTCCATTTCCGGAAATTAGCGCAGCTGGTGAAACGCATCGAGAAAGAGCGCGATTATCCCGAGGCTGAAAGGGATTCGGAATGAGCACTACTCCGCAGACCGTGCAGGAACACTCGGTGGTCTTGGAAAAGCACGACGACGGGGTCGCAACGCTGACGTTGAACCGCCCAGATAAGCTGAACGCGCTCAACACCGAGTTGGCGGTGGCGCTCAACGAAGCGCTGGGGCGGCTGGCCACGGACAAGAATATTCATGCGGTGATCCTGACCGGCGCGGGCCGGGCATTTTGCGCGGGTGGCGATTTGGCGGAAATCTGGAAGGGTCGGCTGGAAAACAACGTTGCCGATCTGGAGCCGCAGCTGCGCGCGGGCATGCAGGCGGTGTTGAAGATTCGCACCATGCGGCAGCCGGTGATTGCGGCGGTCAACGGCGCGGCGGCTGGCGCGGGAATGAACATCGCGCTGGCCGCGGATGTTCGCTTTGCTTCCGACGCGGCGGTCTTCGGACAGAATTTTGCGAAGGTTGGGTTGTTCCCGGATTATGGCGGGACGTTTTTTCTGCCGCAACTGGTTGGGCCTGCAAAGGCGGCGGAGATGTTTTACACGGGAGACATGATCGACGCGAAGACCGCGCTGCAGCTGGGCTTGGTGAATCGGTTGGTGCCCGTGGATCACCTGGAGGCGGAAGCGAAGACGTTCGCGAAAAATATTGCGCACGGGCCGCGGCTGGCGAGCCGCGCGGTGAAGCAGGTGTTGTTTGGAAACCAGCGGGCGGAATTGAGCAAGGCGCTGGAGTACGAAGTGGAAGAGCAGATGAAGTGTTTCGCGTCCGAGGATTGCGCCGAGGGATTGCGCGCGTTTTTCGAGAAGCGTAAGCCGAACTTTCAGGGGAAATGAGCGAGCGGGGTCTTTGATTTCGTCTCCGATTTCGTCAGGCGTGAGAAGGATCCCTGCACCCACCAAAACTCATTGGATTCTGGCTCAATGGATGATCTGGAAATTACACCGGCCGAAGTGAAGCAGCGTCTGGACCGCGGAGAAAAACTCCTGCTGATTGATGTGCGGGAACCGTGGGAATTCAACATTTGCAACATCGCGGGCGCGAAGCTGATTCCGATGGGCACGGTGCCCGCGAACTTGCAGGCGTTGGATACGGACGACGAGGTCGTCGTTTACTGCCACCACGGGGTGCGGAGTCTGGACGTCACGGTGTGGTTGCGCGGGCAGGGAGTTGAGGGCGCGAAATCACTGGCGGGCGGGATCGAGCGATGGTCAGTGGAGATTGATCCGAGGGTGCCGAGGTATTAGTGACGACTTGATCATGGCGAAGAATGGTGCCGTGACAGGTTTTATCGGGGAATTGATGCGCTTGTGGAAGTGAAGACCATCGCTGTGATCGGCGCAGAAACTGTAGGTCGCGTGGTCGCATTCATTGCCGCGGTCAGCGGATACGATACGGTTCTCGAAGATGTTTCTGAGGAGCGGCTTGAGAAAGCTGCGTCCTGGATTACGCAAAACTTAGAACCATCCGTTGCTCGTGGCAACCTGGGAGCGCAAGGCGGCGATGCGGCTGATGCGCGATTCTCATTGGCACACACGGTGGAGGACGCGATTCGCGGCGCGGACTTGATCATCGAAACGCTTCCCGATGAGATGGAAATGCAGGTCGAGCTTTTTACCATTCTCGATAAGTTCGCCAAGCCGAACGCCATTTTTGCGACGACGGGAAAGCTTTCGGTCACGGAACTTGCTGAGGTTACTTTCTGCGCCGACCGCTGCATCGGCATGCGCTTTCCGGAAAACATTGAGGGAACGAAGGTGGTCGAGCTGGTCAGGGGATCCGACACATCGCTCGAAACAATTGCGGCGTGCGATGAGGTGGCACGGCGCATGGGGAGGGAAGTGATGGTGCTTGAGGATCGAGCGGTGTACAAGTTCAGCGAACGGGAACGGAAATTTGTAAATGCCCAAGACTAGTCTTCGCAAGAACGGCAAGACCGTTGAAAGCCGAAAGAGCGGGACGATTGCCAAGGAGTTGGCGCAGAAAATCGTGATCGAGCAGGGCGACCTTACCGAGATGCGCACCGACGCGATCGTTAATGCTGCGAACAATGATTTGCTTCTTGGCGGCGGCGTGGCCGGCGCTATTCGCCGTAAAGGCGGGGACGAGATTCAGCGCGAGTGCAACGCGATCGGCACAATCCCGATTGGCTATGCCGCGATCACGACCGGTGGCAAGCTCGCCGCGAAATATGTGATTCACGCGGCGAGCATGGAATTGGGCGGCAGGACGACCGCGGAGGCGTTGCGCAAGTCAACTGCACACGCGCTGCGGATCGCGGCCGAGCAGGGGCTGAAGAGTGTCGCGTTTCCGGCGGTCGGGACGGGCATTGCCGGGTTCCCGATGAAGGAGTGCGCGGAGATTATGCTGCAGGAGGCGGTGCAGCATTTGGAGAACGGGACTCCGCTCGAGAAGATATATTTCGTGCTATTCGATGAGGACGGCTGCGAGACGTTTCGAGACGCATGGAAACGGTTGCAGACTAGCGGCGGTTCCGGGACATCCGCAGTTGATGGTGCTGTGAAGTAGTCAGGTCTGATTCCCCCCACGTTTTTCATAAGTTTGATTGTCATAGTAAAGAACAATCGCGATTCTGGGTGCGCCGGGCTGAAGCCCGGCGCCTATATGGTCGCCTGCTGTTTTGCACGTGCTTAGCGGTGCTTTAGGGATTCGAGTTCGTCGAGGGTGCGGGGCCAATCGGAGCCTAACAGGCGGGAGAGGGCGCGGTCGGCTAGGAGTTTGTTGTTGGTTTGGCATTTAGGGCAGTAGTTGGTTTCGTTGTCGGCGTAGCGGATGCGTTGGATTTTTTCGCCGCAGCGTGGGCAGGGCTGGTTGTAGCGGCCGTGTACGGCCATGCCTTCGCGGAAGGCGGTGACCTTTTCGGGGAATTTAGACTTGGCTTCGGTTTGCAGGCGGTCGATCCAGAACTGCAAGGTGTGTTGCGTGGCGTGGTAGAGGCGGTCCCACTCTTCGGGCTTTAGTTTGTGGGTTAGCATGATGGGGGAGAGTTGGGCGGCGTGCAGGATTTCGTCGGAATAGGCGTTGCCGATGCCGCTAAGCAGGCGGGGGTCGGTCAGGGCGCGCTTCAGGGTGCGGTTTTCGACGGTTAGGGCTGCGCGGAAGGCGTTTAGGTCGGAGGTCAAGACTTCGATGCCGCCGGGATCGATCGAGGGGAGGTCTTCGCCACGTAAGACATGGAGCGAGGCACGCCGCTTTGCTCCCGCTTCAGTTAGGACCAGCGAGGCGTTGGGGAAGTCGAAGGCGGCTAGGGTGTTGCGGCCAGCTAGTTTGGCTTGCGGTGGGTGCCAGTGGAGACGGCCAGCGATCATGAGGTGGAGGACTAGCCAGAGGTTGTTATCCATGCCGATGGCGATGCGTTTGCCGATGCGGCGGAGGGCGCGGACACTGTGGCCTTCGGCGTCGGTTAGTGGAGGTTGGGCTGTGCGGAGGAGGAAGGGGCTGGCGAGGCGGATGCGTTGGAGGGGTTGGTCGAGTATGCGGGGCGTCAGGGCGGTCAGGTAGGCGGCGATGTCGGGGAGTTCGGGCATTAGGGAGTTTTACCACAGAGGGCATGGAGGGCGCGGAGGCGGAATGGAAGAAGCAACGAAGAACGGAAGCTGAAACCTTTCGACGAAAAGAACGGGAGTGTTCCCGTCTCAATCTTGCCGAAGTTGAGCGCGGCACAGACAGGAGTGTCTGTGTTACCTCACGGGGAATCTGGGCGGCGCTTTAGGACTGGGCGATTGTCGGGTTGGGAGGCGGCGGGGGCCTGGGCTGGGGCGCCGCTTACGCCTCCGGGGACTGCCGCGGAGACTGCGCCTTCGGAGTAAGGTTTCTTTAGGAAGGACTCGGCTGTGGCTTGGGCGTTGCCGGTGTCGTCGTTGGTTTGCTTGGCTTTGCTGTATTCGTTTACGGCGCGTTCGCGCTGGCCCAATAGGTCGAAAATTTTGCCCAGGTAGATGTGGCTCCATACTTCGGTCCACTTTTCGGGAGGCTCGGGGACGGTTTGGAGGGACTCGCGGAAAGCGTTGGCAGCGGCTTGGTAATTCTTTTGGTAGAAGAAGGCTTCGCCCATGCGGAAGTTCGCTAGCGGGCGATTGGGCTGGATCGACAGGGCGCGCTGGTATTGGGAGACGGCGTCATAGTAGCGGCCTTGCTCGGCAAGCTCTTCGCCACGGGCGATGGCGGCGCGGGCGCGCAGGGAGTTGCTGCCTTTGAGGACGACGTTGTTGGGATCGATCTTGATTCCGCCGGGCTTGGGGCGCCCGAAGGTTTCTACGGTGAACGAGGATTCAGTGCCGACGACGTCGATTGTTTTTGTTTCAGGATTTCCTTCGGTGTCGATGCGAATGTCCACGGGCATGCTGAAGGTGTCGAGTGGCTGCTTGATTTTGCCGACCACTCGGAAGCCTTGCTTGGTGCGGTACACGACGTATTCGAGAGTGAAATCAGGAACGCCGGTGGAGTTGAGCCATTGCGCGAAGAAGCTGCGGAGTTGGGGCGGGGTTTCGCCGGGCTTCACGGAGGCTTCGGCGCGCTTCTGGGCGAGGTTCGCGAAGTCGTCGATGGTGGCGCTCTTGCCGTCGTACTTGGTGTAGAAGTCGTGGAGCAGCGATTTGAAGGGGACATCGCCCATTTGTGCGCGGATCATGTGGAAGATCATGGCGCCCTTGTTCATGACGACGGCGCGATAGTCACTGGAGTAGGGAGCCAGGCGCGCGGCTTGCGCTACGGGCGCAGCGTCTTCGCCCATGAGGGCGCCCACTGCAAATTCATCGACCGCTTTGAGGCCAGCTTCGCGGCCGGCGTTTTGTTCGGCGTAGAGAGCTTCGCAATACCGCGCGAGGCCGTCGCTGATCCACACATCACCGGGAGACGCCGGCAATACAGCGTTGCCCCACCACTGTGACGCGACCAGACGCGCGATGGTGCGATCGGCGCCTTTGGGATCCCAGATGCGCTTGCTCAACAGCACTAGGCCGGGGCCCGAAAAATCTCGCAGGGTGCCGTCCGGGAGCTGGGCCACCGTCACGTCGGCGTCGTGCAACGGGCCGAACATGTCGGAAAACATGGTGTACGACCTTGCAACACTTGCGGCAAAGTCCGACGGTTTGCCGGGAGCAGAGCGCGGCGCGTAAACCGAGACATTCACGCCTTCGGCTTGCTCGGGGCTAAGCTGCAGCTCGCCGGCGACGAATGTGCCGTTTGGCGCGGGGGTGTCGCATTGAAAGGTGTAGAGGAGGCGGCCGCCCTCGGCGCTATTTTTGCCGGGCATGGGAGATGGGGCGGAGGCTTTGCCTGTGCCCGCGACGGCGAAGGAGTCTGGGACATTGAGGCGGAAGGTGGCGGTGTAGCGGTTGGCAGGAAAATTGGTGAGGGGGAACCAGCGGGCGGGGAGGAGCAGGTACGCGCCTTCTTTGCTGATGACCGCGGTTTTCACGCCAGGAACAGGACTGTTTTCTTCGTTGGCGAGCAAACCGGCGTAGGTGAAGGTAAGGGTGACTTTCGCGCCAGTGGCGACTGCCGAGGGCAACAACACCGTAAGGAATAGTGGATTCCCGCTGTCGCGCTCGAAGCTGAGGGTTTTGCCGTCGGCGGTCTTTACGTCTTTTACGTCGAGGTTTTGGTGGAGCTCGACGCGCACGCCACCGGAAACTTCCTGGGCTTTAAACTCGACCTTAGCGACGGCGGACAGAGACTGCGCCACCGGATCGAGCGTGGCGGTGATGTCGTAATGTTGGGCGAGAAACGCGGGAGGGCGTGGTGTCTGCGCAAGTGCGGGCGCTGCGGAGCAGGTGAGCAGCACAAGACCTGCGGGCGTGAGCAGGGATTTGAGCGCGAAGGCGCGGTTCAGTTTTCGAAGGTGGGTCATCGGACCCCTTTCCATCAGCTAGCGACCAAGGCTTGCAAACGTCGGATGCCTGGCCAAGTGTTGTGCCCCAGGGCTATGTATAGGATAGCAGAGACCTCACTTGGTGTTGCCAAGGGTGGTGCGCACCAGGTCGAGTATGGCATCGGCGGCGCGCTCGACGGCGCCGGGCGGGCCGAGACGCTTGCGGACTTCCGCCAGATTCGTGCACATGGCGGTCCTTGCTGCCGGTTCACGCAGGAGTTGCAGCACTACCTTTGAGACGCGCTCGGGCGTGAAATCGCTTTGAATCAGCTCGGGCACGACGCGCTTCTCAGCGATTAGATTAACCATGCTGAAGAAAGGTGTCCGAACTAACGGCTTGGCGAGCAAGGCGGTGAGCGGGGTTACGCGATAGACGACGACCATGGGGACGTCGAGGAGGGCGGTTTCGATGGTAGCGGTGCCGCTGGAGACAATGGCGGCGTCGGCGGAGGCGAGGGCGTCGTAGGTGCGGTTTGCGACCACGCGGATGGGGATGTCGGGCGGCCAGCCTTCGCGCAGGAGCGCGACGGTGTGGGTGTGGGCCGCGGCGATCACGAATTGCGCGTTGGTCTCGCGATGAATTTTGGCGCAGGCTTCACGGAGGATGAGTAAATGCTGATGCAGTTCGGCGCGGCGGCTGCCGGGGAGGACGGCTACGACAGGGCGGGCGGGATCGAGATTTTGTTCGCGAAGGAAAGTGGGGCGATCGACTGTTGGGCGTACTGCGCCTACTAGCGGGTGGCCGATGAATTTTACGGGGACGCCGGCGTCGGCGTAGAACTTTTCTTCGAAGGGGAAGATGCAGAGGGCTTGAGCGAAACGGCGGCGGACGATTCTTACGCGCCAGGGGCGCCAGGCCCAGAATTGCGGGCAGATGTAGTAGACGTTTTTGATTTTGCGGGATTTTAGTTTTCTGGCTAGGCGGAGGTGGAAGCCGGGGAAGTCGGTGAGGATGGCTAGCGCTGGCTGGCGGCGCTCTGCGGCGTCGACTAAGTGGCGCATGGCGCGGATCAGAGAGGGCAGGTGGCTTAGGATTTCGGTTATGCCCACTACGGAGACTTCGGAATAGTCGGTGACGATTTCTACGCCTGCGGCGCGCATTTGCGGGCCGCCCATGCCGAAGATCGCGACATCGGCGCGCTGTTTTAGGGCTGTGGCTAGGCGGGCTGCGTACATGTCGCCGCTGGCTTCGCCGGCGGAGAGGAGGAGTTGGATTGGTGGCATTTTCAATCTTGATTTGCGTTGTGATCATCTCATAGAGGTTTCGGGAAGTAGAGAGCACTCGGGGTTTTCGATTGCTTGCGCGTCGGACAGAAAAAGAAGGGGTTGACACAGAGGGCACGGAGGTCGGAGCACAGAGTTCACGGAGGCGCTTGTAAAGGCCGACAGGATGCTGGCGCTGCCAGTTAGTCGGTGGCGGGTTGTGGCGTGGGAGTCGGAGCTAGGATGCCCGAGTCGGTTGGGCTGGACTCGGCTGGTAGGTGGAGTTCTTGTTCTTTGTATTGGAGTTGGTAGAGGCGGTAGTAGATGCCTCGTTGGGCTAACAATTCTTGGTGGGCACCTTGTTCGCGTAGGCGGCCTTTGTGGAAGACGAGGATGCGGTCGGCGTGTTGGATGGTGCTTAGGCGGTGGGCGATGACCAGGGCGGTGCGGCCGCTTAGCAGGCGATCGAGGGCTTCGCGGATTTGGAATTCGGTTTTGGTGTCCACGCTGGAGGTGGCTTCGTCCAGGATCAGGAAGCGTGGATTGTGGGCCAGGGCGCGGGCGAAATTGATTAGTTGGCGTTGGCCGACCGAGAGTGTGGAACCGCGTTCGTTGACCGAGGAGGCGACGCCTTCGGGAAGGGCGCTGATGAAATCGGCGAGGCCGATCTCTTCGCAGGCACGTATTACCGTCTCATGGTCGATGCCGGGGGAGCCCAGGCGAATGTTGGATTCGATCGTGCCGCTGAAGAGGAATGGATCCTGGAGGACGATGCCGAACATGCGCCGCAGGTCCTGGATATTGATTTTGCGGATGTCGATGCCGTCGAGGAGGATTTGGCCGCGTTGGACATCGTAGAAGCGGAGAAGTAGGGAGATCAGCGTGGTCTTGCCGGCGCCGGTGTGGCCGACGATTGCGACGGTTTGTCCCGGAGCTACGCGGAAGGAGACGTCGCGGAGAACCCAGTCTTCTTCGGCTGGTTCGGGCTTGTTGGCATAGCTGAACCAGACGTTGCGGAATTCGATTTCGCCGCGGGGGGCTTCGAGGCGGATGGCGTCGGCAGGCGAGGCCGCCGGGACCGGCTCGTCGAGGAGTTTGAAGATGCGCTCCGAGGCGGCCATGGCGGATTGCAGGATGTTGAATTTTTCGCTGAGATCCTGGATGGGACGGAAGAAGCGTGTGGCGTACATGGTGAAGGCAGTGAGGACGCCCAGGCTCAGAGTGCCATTTAGTACGCGATTGCCGCCGGACCAGTAGATCAGCGCGATGGCGAAGACGCTTAGGATTTCTACGGCCGGATAGAAGACTGCGAAGGCGAGGATAGCGTCGCGCCAGGCAAGCATGTTGTCGCGATTGCGGCGGCCGAACTCGGCGCGGGCTTTTTGCTCGCGATTGAAGATCTGCACCACGCTCATGCCGGAGATGTACTCCTGGAGATAGGAGTTGATGCTGGCGACGGCGGTGCGAATGCGGCGATTGGCGTCGCGAACGAACTTACGGAAGAAGTAGGTGACGACCAGGATGAAGGGAAGGACGGCGAGGGCATCGAAGGCCAGGCGATGGTCGATGGAAAACAGCCAGCCGGCCAGGACGGCGAGGAGGAAGAAGTCGTTAATCATGGTGACGACGCCTGCGGCGAAGAGGTCGTTGAGAGCGTCCACATCGGTGGTTACGCGCGTGACCAGTCGGCCGACGGGGTTGCGGTCGAAGTACGTCATGGGCAGCCGCTGGATGTGGCTGAAAATCGCGGTGCGCATGTCGTACATGGTTTGCTGGCCGACGCGCTGCATGATGCGAATCTGGATGTACTGCGCGAGGAAATCGACGACGAGGACGCCGAAGAACACGATGCTGATGATCAGAACTCCGTGCCAGGCCTGGGATTCGCTGATGACGTGATGCATCCCGGGAACGAGATACTTGTCAATCGCGAGCTGGAAGAGCTTTGGCGGCGCGAGTTCGAGCGGGGTGACGATCGCTACAAGCGCGAGAGCGAGGACCACACGCCAGCGGTACGGTCGCAGATATTGCAGCAGGCGCCGCAACAGGTGCGCGTCGTAGGCTTTACCGAGTGCTTCTTCTTCGTGCAGATCGCTCATGCGTTTTCGAGCTCTTCTTCCAACAATTGCTTGCGATATAGATCGGCGTAATAGCCTTCACGCGCGAGCAGTTCGTCGTGCGTGCCGCGTTCGATGATGCGACCGTCGCGTAGGACCACGATCTGATCGGCATCCCGCACGGTGGAGGTGCGATGCGAGATCAGGATGGTGGTGCGGCCTTCCATGATGCCGCGGAGACGCGTGAGGATGCGCTCTTCGGTTTGTGTATCCACGGCGGAAAGGGAATCGTCGAGGATCAGGATGCGCGGGTCGCGGACTACCGCGCGGGCGATGGCGCTGCGTTGTTTTTGTCCGCCGGAAAGGGTGACGCCGCGCTCGCCTACTACCGTGTCGTATTTTTTCGTGAAGGCCTCGACGTCGGAATCAAGGTTGGCGATTTCCGCGGCGGCGCGAACCTGATCGTGGACGTACTCGGGAAGTCCGAAGGCGACGTTACCGCCTACCGTTTCGGTGAAGAGAAAAGTGTCTTGCGGGACGTAGCCGATGGAGCGGCGCAGACTTTCCAGCGGCCATTCGCGGATCGGGCGGCCGTCGATTAGTAGCTGGCCGTCGGGGGCTTCCCAGAGGCGGGCGATTAACGCGGCTAGAGTGGTTTTGCCGCTGCCTGTGGGGCCTACGATGGCTAGCGTGGAGCCTGCGGGGACTTTCAGATTTATTTCGCTAAGGACTGCGTGGGCACCGCCGTTGGTTTTGGCTTGCGCCGACGAAGACGACGAGCCGGCAGGGATGCCGGCGCTGCCAGTTTTGCTTGGGCTCGCGCCGTTGCCGGCTAGATTTGTGGGGTACGTGAAGGTCAGATTGCGAAATTCGATTTCGCCAGCGATCGGCGTTTGCGGCGGAATCTTGGCGGCGCGATCGTCAATTTGCGGAGTGGCGCGAAGGATATAGTTGAGCCGGCCGGTCGATGCAGCGCCGCGTTGGAAGATGTTGGTGACCCAGCCGAGGGCGATCATGGGCCAGACGAGGAGACCTAGATAGGTGTAGAAGGCGATCAGCGCGCCCAAAGAGATTTTGCCGCTGAGAAGTTGATGTCCACCCTGCCAGAGAACGATCAAGAACGATGTGCCGATCAGGGCCTGGAGCGAAGGCATGAACATGCTCCAGGTGCGGATGAGCTTGATGTTGCGCGAAACGTATTCGCGGTTGGGCTCATCGAAGCCGCGGATTTCCGCTTCTTCCTGGGCGTAGGCACGCACGACGCGGACGCCGGAAAGATTTTCCTGCACTTTCGCCGAAAGAGAAGCGAGAGAAGCTTGAATTTTCTCGTAGAGCTCGTGGATGACTTTACCAAAGTGGCGGACGGCCACGAACACGACGGGGACCGGAAGAAGAATCCAGAGCGTGAGAGAACCGGAGAGCTTCGCCAGGACCACGAGGGCCAGAATCATGGTGGCCAGCGTTTGGCCGGTGTACATGATGCCGGGACCGAGGACCATGCGAACGTTGTTGAGATCGTTGGTGGCGCGGGACATCAACTCGCCGGTGCGATTGCGAACGTAGAATTCTGGCTCCATCAGCAGGAGGCGATTGAAAAGGTCGCCGCGAATGTCGAACTCGATGTCACGCGAGACACCGATCAGCACCCACCGGGTTGCGAAAGAGAAGGCGCCTTTGAGCAGAACGCATACGAGAAGGACTATGCAATAGATGCCGAGCGCGTGGCGGCTATGCGGTGCGTAAAAGGGAATGGAGCGGCTCAGCCAGGAGCCGGCCATCAGCTGGCCGTTTGCGCTGGACTCGAACGGGCGGCTGCTACCGGCGATGACGTCGGTCATGACGCCGGTGGCGAGCGGGATCACGTTTCCGACCAAGCTGGTCAACAGAAGGCAGAGCATACCGAGCGCGATGCCGCCTGGATAGCGCTTGAGATACGGCGCCAAGCCGAGCAAATTCCCCCACGAGGAGGGAGGCTTTGCCTTCGTGGGGTTCGCTGGTGCTTTCGTGTCGGCGGTGGTCGCAGTTGTGGCGGTGGCGCTCATCGTAAGGTCGATTTTGGTGTGCCGCTCATGTTCGCTGATTCGGTCAAGAAATTTTGGTAACTGCGATCGAGCGACTGGTATCGTTTCGTCTTGGGATTCCAGCGCACACCGATAGGCAGTGAATGCGGATCATCGGTACCGCCCTTCAACGGCGTTAAATACAGCTGCAGACCTTTTTCGGGATTCTGCTCATAGGCGATGCGCCAGCCGGTGACATCGGCGAGGGGCGTACCCGCCAGAAAGCCCTTGCTGTTTTTCAAATGTTCATCGACCCGGAAAATTTCTTTCCACTGGCCGTCTTCGTTTTCGCCGATGACCGCGCGCGTGATAATGGTGCCCGGCAGCTGATTTCTCGTGGACTTGGGAACGACGTTGGCGGCGAGAAATTGCTGGCGGCCGGTCTTGGCGAGATCGCCGAAGAGCAGTACGGTTGTTTCGGTGCCGAGGAGAGATTCAGCGGCCGCCTGAACGTCGGCAGGGACCGCGGGTTCCGCCGGCTTCGGCGCGGGAGCGGCAGCGGTCTCGGATTTGGACGCCGGCGGCTGCTCATCGCCGCAGCCCATGACCAAGACAAAGCAGATCGCACAAAGAGCGGCTAGCTGTAGGGTTCTCAGAAAAAGTCCTCCGGACAGTGCGAATCTGCCGTTCGGGTGCTCGAGGTTCGCCCACGAAAGGTTAACCCATGAGGTAAAGGACGGCATGGCTGCCCGCTTGTTAGCAGAGCGGGCAGCCATGCGAGGGCAACAATCGGTTGTCGTGCTTTGCGTGGATTTGGTCATTAAAGACTTGGCGCCGCGAGCGTGATCTCCACCACTCGGCCGGGCTTGGCATTTTTTTCCGGCGTGCAGAGCACGGCCATGACTTGCGGCACGTCGGGACCCGCCCAATCGAAGGCGTAGTACAACAATTCTAACTGTTGGCCGTCTTTGGTGGAAGGACCGCGAGAGCCGGGTTGCCCATAGAGGGCAACGACGCGGGAGCAGACGTCGCCAACGACCAGACCGTGGCCCGTGAGCCAGCGGGAATGCGAGCCGGTTTGGGATGCACATCGTCGGGCGGGCGGGTCCTTGGCATTGGCGGCATTGGCATTCGCGTTGGCTTGGGCCACGCGCACTTCCATGATCGTGCCGATGGGATCGGGAATGATGGAGAGCAATTGATGCCGGCAGGGATCTTGCCAAATTTTATTCGTGCCATCGAGTTTTGTGTCCGAGGGTTTGTGGAACAGGCGCTCCGCCTTGTTCATGTCATCGCGGCCGGGGCGTAGTCCCGCGAGAGTCAGTTCGTCGTTGCGATGGGTTGCGACAGTGCTCACGTTGGTTGTGGCCTTTCGCGGCGAATCGAGTTGATGCGACAGCGCATACGCCGGGACGCACGTCAGCAGCAAAGCGCTACCTCCGCGCCACAATTGCATCCAGCCGCGCTTCAAAATGTTCTTCTCCCTCGGACCATAGCTCGCTGCGTTCCACCGGAAGGGCCCGCTCGATGGCTTCCACCCAACTGAACAGTTGTTTGATGTTTTCGCGGGTCTTTGCGTGATATTCCTTCAGGTTATTGGCAACCGCCATCCATTGGCGGAACGTATGCTCTATAGGATGGTCGGAGGAATCGAATGGATTCGAGGCGGAACCTGGGGCCAGCAGGCCGCCGTGGCCTGTGAAGAAATGCTCGAAGCCGAGGTCGGCGGTGAAGTGGCCGGCGGTGAGCGCCACACCATCATCGTAAAGGGGGCCGTGACAGGTCAGGATCAGCGGCTGAGGTTCGTGGCGCCAGGTCAGGTTTTCTACGTCGAAGCGCCAGAGGTCCCAGTTGGCGGTCGCGATATAAGCGGAATCGGAATTCAGATTTTGGAGAGCGAGGGCGGCGACCTCCGGGGGACCTGATTGCTGTGCGCGAAGATCCCATTCCGCTGCGGAGGGCTCGGTAGGAGCCACAGGTTGCACGACGAGTTCTGTGAAGGTGCTTTTGGTAGCGGAGAGCGGAGCGGTGGTGAGGTAACGAGCGAACTCCGCCATCATCGTGGTTTCGGAAAAGTCGCGGGTCCAGACGCGCAGATAGGAATGGTTAGCCATGGGCAGGCGAAGATTTCAGGTGCTGAGTCATTATACCGGGCTCACCGGTTCGACGCGAACCGCTGAGAATTTCTGAGGCGGTATCTCTAAGTTTTGCGGGGAATCCAGTGGTTCACAGCGCGCGCGGCCTGCTCATACGACGGGCAGCCTCGGACACCAGAGCGAAGTTGCCGAGAGCGAGCTTGCCGTCAGGAAGCGTGAGGATATCCTCGAAGCCCACGCGAGTGTCGTAGCCGCGCGCGGCCGCTTCATCGATCAGTGGCCAAGCAGTCTGGTTCAAGCCGTGGAGCACGCGGGGCAGGTCTACGCCTGCGGCGTCGAGCATGCCCTCGATCTGATCGAGCGTTTTCAGCGCCCCTTCGGTTGAGGGCTCAAACGGCTCCAGAAGCACTCTGAGGCAGCGGGAACCAATGCCGGTCGGGAGGAAGACTTCGGCCTCGGACAACATGAGTTCAGCGACGACCTGTTGATGGCTCAGCTGAACCCCGCTCGCTACGAACACTTGCGTGCCTGTGACATCGCTGAGTCCCACTTCCACTCCGACGCCTCGGCAAAGGAGAAGTTCGGCGAGAGGCAGGGCCCCTTCCTCCTTGAAATTCACGGAGGCGAAGTCTGGCAAGACTTTCCAACGCGAGACCATTTCGTGACGAAGCTGGGCGTCGCGCAAAATCCAGGCGCCCGTGCTGACGCCCACGGGCGTGCCGGGAACTGCCGCGCGGACGGCGTTCAGGGCTTTGGCGACGTCTTCCGGATCGAGACTTTCGCGCCCGTCGCTTGCTCGAACGTGAAAGTGGATTGCTCCTGCGCCTGCTGCGACCGATTCTTTCGCTGAGATAGCGAGCTCGGCGGCCGTGATGGGAATCGCCGGATGTTCTGCGCGAGTTCGGCCTCCATTGAGTGTGGCTTTGATGAGCATCGGTTTCGATTGGTTGGTTAGCAGTGGCTAGCGAGGAGTTCGATCTTAAAATCCTTGGCACTCGCCGGGCTGAAGCCCGGCGCCTAAATTCGTCGCGATTCGTCGCGCGCTACGCGCCGTGTCCGGGCTTTTCCGGCGAAGGAACGGCGGGCGACGGTTCCGGTTTTGTTGCAATTTGGCGCATGCGATCTCGTAGCGCGTCGCCGATGTCAGCGAGAACCCTGGTGCAGGTTTCGCGCAACTTCTCTTCGGTGCTTGCGGCAATCCGGGCAACTGATTCGCGCGACTGGTGATCGAGCGAAGTGACGGTGGCCAGCATCCATTGGTTCGAGACGTTATCGAGGCGCTCGCGAAAATGTTCCGCCGCGTCTTCCCCGATTCGCGAATAGATGCTCTGCATCTCCCGCTGTTGCGCGCCGGTCATTGATCTCCACGATTCGAGCAGGGGTTCGAATCCGGCTTGCACGCGCTGGTTGGCTTCCGCGACTCCCAACTCCATTGCGCCGGCCATGCCCTCCTGGAAGCGCCGCAAAAAGCTTTCTTGTTCCGTGGTGACTCTTTGCGCGAGCTCGGAGCGCGCGGCTTCCATCTGCGTGCGCGTTTCCACCGCGGAGCGTTGTAGCTCAGCCTCGAATCCATCGAGATCCTGCCGCGCGCGCCGTTGAATCTCGTCGATAAAGGCAGCCGAAGTGGTTTCCGCTGCTTCGGCAAAGAGAGCTCGGGCGCGCTCGAAGGCATCGCTGACGACCTCCGCCATCTGCGTCTGCGCATAGGTCACGAAGTTTCGGCTCGATTGATCGAGCTCGCTGGCAAATTCGCCGGCGATATCGCCCGCTCTTTCACGCAACTGATTCCCAACCTGTTCGATCACTTTTTCCGCGGCGCTTTGAGTCTGTGTTTGCGCGCGTTTCTCGTACCATTCCGCGGACTTGACCAAGTCTTCGATCGTTTGCTGCTTTAGGGCCTCAATCCTCAGCTCGAAGTCCGATAGGCTCCGCGTCGTGACGGTCTCGGCGGCTTCCTGAAGCAACGCTTCCACGCCTCCCAGGTTGGCGCGGAATTGCGCCAGAGCCTCGGCGAAACTTTCGTCGGTGCTCGCGCGAATGCGTTCCTGGTGCAAAGAGAGCGCCGCATCGAGCAGGGATCTGCCTCCAGCCAGGCGTTGCATCGCGTCGTTGGCTTGCGATAGTTGCGGCGCCATCAGCGACTCGATCTCCCGGCCGAACCGCGAGACCGCCTCGCGACCGGCTTCGTCGAACGCCGTGCGGATCCGCGCGGAGATCTCTTCCAACAAGGTTTCCGACTGACGATGCAATTCGTTGCGGTGCAAGCTCAAGACATCATCAGCCTGCGATTGAAAGCGACTGAGAGCATGCTCCTGAACGGTTTCCAGGCGCGCCGCAAGTTGTTCCAGGTGCTCGGAAATTTCGGCCGCGCGGATTGCCGCGGCCTCCGCGCGTGCCGTTTGTGCTTGCAGAGCATCGAGTAATACCTGGACTTGGCGATCGGTTTTTTCGGAAAGCTCGGCCGCCGAGGCGCGGAGATTGGTGCTAAACCGCTCAGCCTCTTGCTGAAATGCGGACAATAACGCATTAGCGCGTTCGTTCAGTGCGCCCGCCGCACGTTCTTGAGCCGCGGCGAACGCATTGTCGACCGCGATCTGCCAGCGCGCTTGCGCCGCTTCCGCTTCGGCCGCAATGTCGCTTCGCCACTTGGCCTGCGCATCCGCCAGCTTGGAAGTTGTTTGCTGGTGTACTTCGTGGCTCGCAGCAACGAGCGACTCGGAACGCGCAGCCAGCGATTCCTCGTGTTGTCGGGCCACCTCTTCGATGGCTCGCTGGGCAGCTTCCGTGCGCGCGGCGATTCGCGCTTCGGCTTGTTCGGCGCCCGTTCGCATGCGCGTGGTGGTTTCTTCGGCTTGCTGGACGACCTCGCTTAGCTCTTCCGCCGCGCTGGTTAACTGCTCCGTGTGTCCAGCTCGTTGCGCGCGTCCGGCCTCAGAAAGTTGCTCGGTGAGGTGGCGCGTAAGTTCTTCCAGTTGCGGGGTCAGCCGCTTGGGCAGATCTTCCTGCAAAGCCGCCGCGGCTTCGTGCGCTGCGCGACTCCGCGCCTGCGATTCTTCCTGGATGCGTTCGATGGCGGCGGAAACAGCCTGCCCGAGCGATTCCCGGGCCTCTGCAACCTTGTGCTCCCATTGCTCCGCGCTGTTGTGCCGCTCGGCGGAAACCGCCTGGGCCGCCGCATCACGCGCGGCAGCCTGAATCTGCTGTCGAGCCTCGGCTAACAGGCGGGTAACGTGACGCGCGAGTTGCAACGAGACGTCCGTAGTGCTGGCGGGCGATGGAAAGACGCGAACATTGTCGGGGTTGCCGGGCGAGGCAGGTTCAGGCTCCGTCAAGGAAACGTGGAACTCCGTTTCCGATGTCTCCATCGGCATCGGCGGCGGCGCGAGTGGAGGCAACGGCAGACTTACATTCGATGTGCCGTGCCCGGCCGCCGCGGCCTGTGCTTTCTCTGCCTCTCCCGGCGAAAACCAATCCTCAGGTGGAAAAGCGATGCCCCAGACGTTGCCCGGCGCTTCCAGTTCGAGAGCTACCTGGAAAAACTGGCGCACCGTGCGTGGACGCTGGATCCACGCGACGCGGCCGCGTACCGTGCGCGGCGGCCGGTCCGCTTCCGGATTGGGTACCTCAAGCTTCACCCACATGTTCTTGAGCACGTAGTGCTTCGACTGATAGCGGCAGCCGTGGCAATTCAAGATCAGGGAGGAAGTCCGTTCCATGAACGGCCGTCCTAGCGCATCGACACCCGTCACTTGCAGCGGGACGGCCTGCACGATGCGCGTGCTGCGGCGTTTTCTTAATTCGGTAGTAGGGTTCATGGCACTTTCGGGCGCCATTTCCGTAGTTTCATCGGCGAGGTTACTGCCAAAATCATCCATGGGTTGGGCCGCCGTTTCTGGTTTTGGATACGCAAGTGTCGATCAATGTCGCTTGGACTCTGAGTCATTCGCTACGGGGCCATCCGCGGCAGGGGGATGCTGCGTTCCGCTCAGGAACATCCACATTTCCTTGGCCACCCAGATGGGTCCCACCAATAGATAGATCGGACCCTGGAAGAATGCAGGATGATTACCCTCGATGCGATGACCCAGGAATAGAAATACCCATCCGCCCAGGAAGAACAGAGCTCCCCAGATCCACTTGGTGAGGATCAAGAGGATGATGCCGACAAAAATCATGGGAATGCCGACGCCGTGAAGGAGCTTATTCCACACCGACGAATGCTCATGATCGTACTGGGCCATGTAACTCGCGAGACCTGGCATATCGGACTCCAAGCGTGGGGACGCCGTCTGCGGAAGTACACTTTATAACGAAACGCCGTAAATGGCCAGAGCGCAAAAGTGTGGAAAACTGAGCAAATCGCTACAAATCGCGGCGGCCTTCCATAGCTTTGAGCATGGTGACCTCGTCGGCATATTCGAGGTCCGCGCCTACCGGAATGCCGACTCCGATTCTGGTGACGCGCACGCCGAGCGGCTTCAGCAACTTGGAAAGGTACATGGCGGTGGCTTCGCCTTCAGCGGTGGGATTCGTCGCCATGATGATCTCTTCGACGGAGCCTTCCTTCAGGCGTTCGACCAGGGATTTAATTTTCAGCTGCTCCGGTCCGCGGCCCTGCAGCGGAGACAGCGCTCCGCCCAGCACGTGATACATGCCGCTGTACATGCGGGTCTTTTCGATCGCGAGGATGTTATGGGCTTCCTCGACGACGCAAATCGTCCGATGGTTTCTCGTGGGGCCGACGCAATATAGGCACGGATCGGTGTCCGTGATGTTGTGGCAGGTAGAGCACTCGCGGATTTTTTCTTTGGCGTCGCGAATCGCATCGGAAAGCGCGAAGGCGTCTTCGGGCGCGGCACGCAATAGATGGAACGCGAGGCGCTGAGCCGTTTTTTGGCCGATTCCGGGAAGATGTTTCAGTGCGTCGATGAGTCGTTCAACGGGCGCGGCAAAATCAGGCATGCCTGATGTGTAGCACAGCCGCGCACTCCGCGCAAACGACGGCCGGCTAATCGCAATTTATGCTGGATGGAATCTCCGCCGGCGGCGCGATTCCGCGGCGGTACGTTCGTATCGCGCGAAATCACAATCGCGCCAATGGACCGCGATAAGTTCACACTTTCAGCCATCGGACGCGAAGACGCGCGGGACCACCGCAGGCTGGCGGCTACTTTTCGGTCGTTGCGGACGCTTGGCCCTGTGTTACCAATAAGAGTTGGGTACCGCTGTCGAGGTGCACGTTTTTGCTGGTGGACGTAATCAGTGAACCTTGCGTGCTGTTAGCGGCCGCGGAGTTCAAGTTGATTCCTTGCAAACCGAAGACGCCTTGGCTGTTGGAGGTGAGCTGACCCGCGGTGTTCAGTCCGCCGGTCGCGCCTCTGCTGGTGCCGGCAACGTTCGCCGCCGAATTCAGGCCGCCAGCCGCGCCAGTTGCGACTCCACCAGTTCTCGAAGCCGTGTTTGTTACGGTTCCACCTGTTGCACCGGCCGTGGATCGCACGCCACCGAGTGCGCCTCCTGTGGCTGCGCGTCCACCACCTGCGGCTCCGCCGGCGATTGCGCCGTTAGTCTCAGGATCATCTGCTGCCGCGGAACTGGACACTGCCGTTTGCGCTGCCGCCAGTGCTCGCACCGACGTGTTCAGCGGGATTTCTTGCCCATTCTTCAGGATCGCTTTGTCGAACACGATGCCGACAGCCGACTCCGATTCACCGTTTCCGCGGGCTTTGGCTTCGGTTATGTGCCCGACTAGCTTGGTTCCCTTCGGAAGCGCAACTTTACCTTGAGACTTGGTGGGCTCGGTCGTTTTCGCGAAAACCGGATCGCCTGGTTTATTTTTCTTGGCGTCAATCGGCTTGGAAAGGGCGGCGTTCATCGATGTACCGCTCCCGAGGTCAGCGGAGTTTTGCGCCGCGCGCGCGGATGTTGACGTTGAAGCTGCGCTACTACTGGACGCTTGAGCGCCGGACCGGTTGGCTTCCGCCGACGTCGTGCTGTTGGCCGAAGTGCTGGACTGTGCGCCGGCTTGCGCATAGGCTGAACTGCTCCAAGTCAAAAGCGTCCCTGCGAGAAGTGCCGTGGTTGCGACTCTCATGATGGCTTGTTTCCTCCACAATGGAATAGGTCACGACTGCTCTTATGCGGCCGATTGCTAGAAACAATTTTCGGATCAAGGTCAATGTCGAAACATACAGGCTATTCCCGATCGACGCCAAACGATAACCGTCCTTTAGGACAGGGCGGAGTAAGCGCGACAACTCGAGAATCTGGCACTGAAAATCCGCTTTTAGTCGCTGCGGGAGAAGAGGTAGCGATTTCTGTAGTAGGGAAATGCGTAGTTGGCAGGGGAAGAAAAAACGAGCTAGAAAAGTCCGGGAATCTTGAGCCCGGCCATGCCCGGAATTCCGCCGGACAGATTTTTCATCTGATTGGTGAGTTCTTCGTCGACGCGCCGGGACGCTTCGTTCACCGCGGCTCGCACCAAGTCTTGCAGCATCTCCTGGTCTTTGCTGGCGAAAACGTCCGGCTCGATGCGCACGTCGACCAGCTGCTTCTGGCCATTCATTTTTACGGTGACCATGCCGCCGCCAGCCGAAGCTTCCACCGCGACAGAATTCACCTGTCTCTGGATATCTTCCTGGACCTGCTTCAACCTGGAGAGCATCTGTTGGAGCGCGTTGACTTCCATCAGGATTCCTCTGGGCTTCGCTTTACTTCGGTGATTTTTCCGCCGAAGCGCTGCAACATCGACTTGACCATCGGATCGCGCTCGAACTGGGCTCGCAATTCCTGTGTGCCCGCTCCTCCGCGCGACGTCGAGGCAGCCGCGGCTGCAACTGCTTCGAGTCTAGCACAGACACGCACCGGACGTCCGAGCACCTTGCTCGAAACGCCACGCAGCTTCTCGAGAGAGTCACGTCCTTCCAGCATTTCCGCGAACGTGCGGTCAGCCGGCAAAAAATAAATACGCAGCTCGGCGCCTTCGAGCTCCCAGCGAGTCCCATGCTCTAAAATTTCTCCCAGCATTTTCTGCTGCGACTGGATGATCGATTTGATTTCCGCGACTTGTTCTTCGCTGAGCCCGCTTCCCGGTGTCGGCA